>Ga0310121_10002856_pt1 | contig 16171 bp, 18 predicted proteins | sample CB27_Tmax_986_MG_FD_203504 | JGI IMG/M metagenome (GOLD analysis project Ga0310121, IMG submission 203504) | Marine microbial communities from Western Arctic Ocean, Canada - CB27_Tmax_986 | ecosystem: Environmental > Aquatic > Marine > Oceanic | place: Canada: Western Arctic Ocean | collected...
GTCGAGTCGCGGGCGCACCTCGCGCAGATAGCGCTCCAGTGTCGTCACCGCCGGACCACCCATAGGCACGATTCGTTCCTTGGAGCCCTTGCCGAACACGGTCACGAACGCTTCATCCAGATCGAGTCCAGACAGCGGCAAGTCGACCAGTTCGGAGACCCGGAGCCCGGAGGCGTAGAGCAGCTCGAGAATAGCCCGGTCCCGCCAGAAAAGTGGTCTTTCGGAATCTAGGACGTCGAGTAGACGCAACACCTCGGTGCGCGTCAGGGAGTCCGGCAGCTTCCGGGTAACGCGCGGACTCTCTAAACGCTCGGTAGGATCGACCTCGAGTAGGCCTTCCGACAGCAAGAAGCGGAAGTACGTGCGAACCGCAGACTGCGCCCTGCGTATCGACGTCGCGGCGAGTCCGGCGTCGTTCAATCCGAAAATCCACTCGCGCAGCAGGTACGGCGTCACTTCCCCAGGATCGCCCACGCCCCTCTCTGACACGGACCTCCACCAGCGCGTCAGGTCTCGTTCGTAGGCAGACACCGTGCGCGGGGAAAGTCCTCGCTCGAAGGTGATGTAGTCGTTGAACTGTTCGAACCGAAACGTGCTCGGAATCGACGACTCATTCACCGAGGTCACGCGTCGATGTTATCCCAGAGTCCTGGGAGACCTCCTGCGGATGCCGCGTGCGCCACCACCAGATGGCCAACGGCACCGCGACCACCACCGCGACGACGAGCAGGACTCCGTTGACCCCCCCGAGCAGCGCGCGCAGCACGTCCAGGTTGTGTCCCGCCATTGCCCCGAGCCATATGAGCGCACCGTACCAGATAGCGGAAGCCGAGGCGATCGGAACCGCCACGAGGATCAACGGCTGGCGGCTAACTCCGGCGAAGACCGGAACTATGGAGCGGAGCCCCGGCAAGAACCGCGTGAGGAAGATCGCCGCGGTCCCGAAGGACTCGTAGAACCTGGCCATGCGCTCCATCTGATGAGGTCTCAAGACTCGCCTCCCCCAGCCGGCCTCGAAGAAGGGCTTGCCATGAGTATAACCGAGCCGATACATGGCGAGCGCGGACCCCACGTTCAACGACCACGTGGACATGAAGATCCACCGCGAATCTAGCTCTCCGACCACCGAGAGGAATCCACCCAGCGCCACGAACGTATCTGCCGGGATCGCAGGCAACACGTTCTCTAGCGCGGCGCCGAGGCCCAACAAGACGTAGACCACCGCAGGCGGAACACCCTCTACCCAACTCAGGAAGTTGTCCACGCGTCACACGGGTTCCGCCGAGGCACCCCCGACCCGGGATTCGATCAGCGCCACCGCGTGCACCGCGATACCCTCCCCCGCGCCGATCCAGCCCATGCCGTCGTTGCTCTTGCCTTTGATCGAGATCGACGTCGACGAGATCCGCATCACCTCACCGATACGCCGGCGCATGGCCTCCGCGTGGGGTCCGATGTTGGGGCTCTCGCAGATCACAGCGACGTCCACGTTGACGACCCTGTATTCTCGCGCCTCCAGGATCTGCGCGGCCCGAGCGAGCAGATCCATGGAGTCGGCATCCTTCCACTCGTCGTCATGCGAAGGGAAATGACTGCCGACGTTCCCGGCGGCGGCCGCGCCGAGCATCGCATCGATGATCGCGTGCGCGACCGCATCACCATCCGAGTGCCCGGAGAGGCCAGCGTGATCAGGAATATACACACCGCCCAGGACGAGCTCCCTACCCTCTTCAAAGCGATGTGAGTCGTACCCGGTCCCGATTCTCATGCCGCCTGCGTCAGTGGTCCCAGCGCTGGATCGCCAGGCAGACGTTGTGCCCACCGAAGCCGAACGAGTTGCTGAGCGCCAGCCCGACGGGGCGCTCGATCATGCCTCCGTGCGCGTACTCGAGGTCACAGTCAGGGTCCGGGCCCTGATAGTTGATGGTCGGCGGGATCATGCCGGTCCGGCACGCCTGTATGCAGGCGATGGCCTCGAGCGCTCCCGCAGCTCCTAGCAGGTGTCCGGTCATGGACTTCGTGGAGCCCACGACGGTGTCGTACGCGTGATCACCGAGCACCCCCTTGATCGCCGCGGTCTCGATCGCATCGGCCATGGTCGAGGTTCCGTGGGCGTTCACGTAATCCACATCGTACGGCGCCGCGCCCGCGTCCTCGAGCGCCATACGCATGGCGTTCTGAGCCCCGTACCCGTCGGGCGGCGGCGCCGTAATGTGGTACGCATCCGCCGAAATACCGTACCCGACGATCTCCGCGAGAATCTCGGCGCCGCGCGCCTCGGCATGTTCCAGACCCTCCAATACCAGAGCGGCAGCGCCCTCACCCATCACGAACCCGTCCCGGTCGGCGGAGAACGGTCGGCTCGCACCGGCAGGGTCGTCGTTCCGAGTAGACAACGCCCTCATGGCAGAAAAGCCAGCGAACGTCATTGGGGTAAAAGTCGCCTCACCACCCCCCGCGATCATGACGTCGGCATCGCCGTGGCGGATGTAGCGCAGGGCATCTCCGATCGCGTGCGCCGAGGAAGCGCACGCCGACACGGTGGCGTAGTTCGGACCCTGCAGATTCCACCGTATGGAGATGAGCCCGGCCGAAATGTCCGGGATGAACATCGGGATGAAAAACGGGCTCACACGCTTGGGGCCGCCCTCGAGCAGGCGCTTGTGCTGTTCCTCGAAGGTCCCGACCCCACCGATGCCGCTGCCGAAGATGACCCCGAAGCGGCTTGGATTCATTCCCTCTGGCACGCCGTCCGCGAGTCCGGCCGAGGGGAGCGCCTGAGCAGAAGCCGCAATCGAGAAGAGCGACACGCGGTCGAAGCGCTTCGCTTCGCGCCTCTCCACGTAGTCGAGCGGATCAAAACCCTTCACTTCACACCCGATCCGACAGGCGAAGTCCTCGGTCGTCTCCCAAAGCGTGATGGGACCACCGCCGCTGGTGCCCGCGAGCAGCGCGTCCCAAATGCTCGTTACGTCGTTTCCGACGGGCGAGACCGCGCCCATCCCGGTGACGACCACGCGTCGAGGTTGGTACTCCGGCTCCTGCCCCGTAGTCATACCGCCCTTACAACGCAGAGGGACTCAGTCTTCGCGGTTTTCCTTCAGATACTTGATCGCATCGCCTACGGTCCGCATTTGCTCCGCATCCTCATCAGGAATGTCCAGTCCGAATTCCTCCTCGAACGCCATCACGAGCTCGACCGTGTCAAGGGAGTCGGCACCCAGATCCTCAACGAACGAAGCGTCGTCCGTGACCTTCTCAGGCTCGAGACCCAACTCGTTGATGATGATCTCGCGCACACGGGCCTCGATGGGCTCGCTCATGTCCCCTCCTGTTCGTTACGAAAAGGGCGGTGTGGCCAACTACATGACCATGCCGCCATCGACTGCCAAGACCTGGCCGGTAATGTAGCGCGCAGCAGGGCTCACGAGAAACCGCACGACACCCGAAATTTCCTTCGTCTCACCGAGCCGCCCGAGGGGGATCCGGCCCTTCAGGCTTTCGATCTGATCCTGGGTCAGCTCGGCGGTCATGGCGGTGCGAATGAATCCGGGCGCGAGCGCGTTACAACGGATCCCCCTGGAAGCCAATTCCTTGGCCACGCTCTTGGTCATCCCGATCATCCCGGCCTTGGATGCGGCGTAGTTGGTCTGCCCCGCGTTGCCGACGAGCCCCACGACGGAGGTTATGTTCAAGATCACGCCGTCGCGCTTCCTCATCATCCCACGCGATACTGCACGAGTGAAGTTAAACGCCCCCTTCAGGTTAGCGGCTATCACCTCATCGAACTCCTCATCTTTCATGCGCAGTAGGATGTTGTCCCGCGTGAGGCCTGCGTTGTTGATGAGAATGTCGATCGCGCCCAAGCCTTCCTCCACAGCCGCCACCGTGTCCGAAACCTGAGTCGAGTCCGCCACGTCACAAGCGAAGCCTCCGTGTCCCTCGCCCGGCAGAGCGGCCGCAGCCTCCTTGGCGCTCTCCCCGTTGCGACCGATCACGGCGATCTTAGCTCCCGCGTCCGCGAGCGACTCTGCAATGGCGAGACCGATTCCCCGCGATCCACCTGTGACGATGGCGACCTTGTCTTCGAGCTCTCGTGCGCTCATCTCGTCAAAGCTCCCGTTGTGAAGCGCCGTCACGCGCCGTCCCCTAGTGCGGCAAGGTCCTCAGGCTTCTCGATGGAACTGCACGGTACTCCCTTCGCGTTGCGCCGATTCAAGCCACGCAAGACGGAGCCAGGACCGACCTCGAGGAAGCGGTCCGTCCCCGCTTCAACCATACCGGCCACCGAGGCGCTCCACCGCACCGGCGCCGTAAGTTGCTTGATCAGCAGCTTTCGTGCCTCGGAGCCGCTCGTGACCGGCATCGCTGTGACGTTGGAGAACACCGGGTATGCTGGGTCCTGAAAGTCGATCGACTCGAGCTTGTCTCTCAGGCCGTCCGCGGCGGGCTCCATGAGCGAAGAATGGAATGCCCCGGACACGTTCAAGAGCACAACTCTCTTCGCACCCGCCGCCTGCGCGCGCTCCATCCCCTGTTTCACGCCGGCGGCGTCGCCGCTGATGACTACTTGGCCGCTCGCGTTGAAGTTGGCGGGCACGCAGACACCGACGTCGACCGCCGCACACAGCGCCTCGACCGCGTCGTCACTCAGACCGAGCACCACGGCCATGGTGCCCGGCCGTTTCCGGCCCGCTGCGAACATCAGCTCGCCTCGGATACGAACCGCCGCCAGCGCGTCTTCGTACCTGAGCGTGCCTGCCGCCACGTGCGCGCTGAACTCGCCTAACGAGTGCCCGGCAGCGAAAGCCACGGGACCGAGCTCGTCCGCGACGACCCGCAGCACGGCCACCGAGTGGGCGAGGATCGCCGGTTGAGCGTTCTCGGTAGCCGTGAGCTTGTCCTCAGGGCCATCCGCCATGAGACCGGAGAGTGAGAACCCCAGGACCTCGTCTGCCTTGGCAAACACGGCGTCGGCCCTGGCATCTGAAACGGCTAGCGCACGGCCCATGCCAACGGCCTGTGAGCCCTGCCCGGGGAAGATCAGTGCGAGAGACACCTGCGGCCCCTTTCTGCTACCAACGGAGCGCCATCGCGCCCCATGTGAAGCCCGCGCCAAATGCGACGAGAAGCACGTTGGAGCCCGGTCTGATGAGCCCCTTCTCCACTGCTTCATCGATCGCGATGGGAACCGTCGCGGAGCTCATGTTCCCGTATAGGTCGACCGTGACGTAGACCCGGTCCATCGCCACGCCGGCGTGCTTAGCAGTCGACTCGATGATCCTCATGTTCGCCTGGTGCGGGATGAGAATATCGACATCGTCTGAAGTCAGGCCCGCGGTTTGCAGCGCGTGACCGCACGCCTCAGCCATGTTTCGAACGGCATGCTTGAAGACCTCCCGGCCCTTCATACGGACCAGGTGGCTCTTGTCGTTGAGCACGGCTTGACTCATCGGCTGCAAAGCTCCACCGGCCGGTCTATACAGGAGCTCAGCGAGATTACCGTCAGACCGGAGATAGCTCGACAGGATTCCACGCCCTGAGCCGTTGGCGGAGCGAACGACAGCCGCTCCGCCGCCGTCGCCAAAGAGCACGCAGGTGGAGCGGTCCTCCCAATCTACGATCGAGCTCATCTTCTCGGCGGAGACGACGAGAGCCACCTCCCCTCGACCAGCTGCCAGGTACCCCTCTGCCAGGGTCAGACCGTAGATGAAGCCGCTACATGCGGCCCCCAGGTCGAAGGCCACCGCGTTGCTGCACCCGAGCTTGGCCTGAATGTCACACGCGGTCGATGGCAGTAACCGGTCCGGCGTTGATGTGGCAAGGATGAGGACGTCGATCTCGCCCGGCTCGACGCCGGCGCTTCGCATCGCGTTCCTAGCGGCTCCGGTTCCGAGATCGGCGGCACCCACGTCGTCCGGCGCGATGCGACGCTCCCGGATGCCGGTGCGAGTGCGAATCCACTCGTCCGAGGTATCGAGCGTTTTGGCGAGGTCCTCGTTGGTCACGACGTTGTCGGGAAGGAACCGGCCGGTGCCCGCGATCTCTACCAGCGGTTTCGGCTTTCTCATGACGCCTCCATCGAGGAGGGCTCGAGCGCCAGGGCAAGCTCCTGAGCACTGTGCCTGACCATGTCCGAGCGGACCGCCTTTGCGGCCAGCGCGAGCGCGTTACGCATAGCCTTCGGAGTCGACTTGCCGTGGCAGATCACCGAGACGCCCCCGACACCCAGGAGGGTTGCTCCCCCCGTCTCCGCGTAGTCGAGAACCCGGAACGCGCGATCGAGGTCGAGGCCGTCCTCAGCCTTCCCTTTCCGCTCCGCCTCGACCAGACCGATGATGAACTGCGCGACCGACTCATAGAACTTCAAGAGTACGTTGCCTACGAAACCGTCGCACACTACCACGTCACAGACACCGTTGATGATGTCCCGCCCCTCGACGTTGCCCACGAAGTTGAGCCCCGCCTCTCGGCTCAAGAGTCGATGGGTCTCAGACGTGAGCTCGTCACCCTTACCCGGCTCCTCTCCGATGTTCAGCAGCGCGATTCTCGGGTCCGACCGTCCCATCATGTCCTGGGCGTAGATGTTGCCCAGATGAGCGAACTGAACGAGGTGGTGGGGCTTGCAGTCGACGTTCGCACCCGCGTCGAGCAGGAGAAGTGGGGCGCCCGCCGACGGCAACGTCGTCGCGAGCGAAGGACGATCCACGCCGGGCAGTGGACGCAGCGTGAAGAGCGACGTCGCCATGATCGCTCCGGTGGAGCCGGCACTGACGAAAGCATGGCCCACGCCGTCCCGGTGGAGCTTGAGCCCCACTACCAGCGAAGACTCGGGGTTGCGGCGGATCACTTTCGAAGGCGACTCCTCCGGCGTCACCCGGTTCGGCGCGTGGTGGATCGAGAGCCGATCGGGAATCTCGTCGTGCTGTCGGAACTCAGCCCCGATCGTCTCCCGATCGCCCACTAGGACGATCTCGACGGCGGAGTCGAGTTCCTTCAATGCCTCGAGCGCCCCCGCCACTTCAGACCGCGGGGCGTGATCGGTGCCCATGGCATCGAGGATGATCTTCATGGGCTCTAGGACCGGAACCGCGACATCGCTCGGGAGACCCGCGACCTAGTCGATCTCGACTTCGAGAACCAGCTCCCCCCGATAATGTCCACAGTTGGGGCACACCCGATGGGGGACTTTGGCGTCACCACAGTTCGAGCAATAGTGGAAGGTCACACCCTCGGCTTTGTAATGGGTGCGGCGCTTCCGCTTGCGCTGTTTCGAGGTCCGCTTTTTTGGAACGGCCATTACCCACTCACTTGTTCTTTATAGCCCTGAGTGCCGCCCACCTGGGGTCGGCCTCCTCCACCGTGCTCGTGCACGAATCGGTATTCCGATTTACGCCGCACGTCGGACATAGACCTCGGCAATCAGTATCACAAACGACGTATTGATCGACCGCGAGGATCAGCTCCTCACGCACCGCGTTGCTCATATCAAACTCACCGCCCGGATCGAACACGTGAGTGCCGTCATCATCTTCGAACCCCGGAGCGTCCGAGGATACAAAAACCAATGTGACAGCGTGTTCGAGACTGCTCGCCACGGGCTCGAGACAGCGCCTGCACGCCCGCGCCAACGCTCCCTCGATGACACCTCGCACCACGACCTCTCCGGTTCCTGCATCCGAAGCCTCAAGCCATACATCGACCGGGCCAGCCCACCCAATGCCGCTCTCATCCCACAGTGGTGCGTCAGCAGGAAGTCGAGCCTCGACCAGGACGGAACCCTCCCGTCCCAGGCGACCGAGATCGAGACTTAGCATAGTCGTGGAAGGTAGCCAGGGGCCAAGAATTGTCCAGGCTACCCGCCCCGGAGCCTCTCTTGCCCAGAGAAGAAGAAAGCGATCTCGTTAGTGGCGTTCTCGTCGGAGTCAGAGGCGTGGATGGCATTCCTGCCCTTCGACTCAGCGAAGAGCTTGCGCACCGTGCCCTCGGCGGATTCGGCGGGGTCGGTGGCGCCGATCTCGGCGCGTAGCTTTGCCACCGCGTCGTCCGCCTCGAGCACCATCGGAATCACTGGGCCCGAGGTCATGAACTCGACCAGTTCATCATAGAATGGTTGCCCCGCGTGAACGGCATAGAACGCACATGCCTGGGCGCGGCCGAGCACAGTGAGCTTCAAGGAGCTCACCGCAAAGCCCGCGTTCTCCAGGTGCGCGAGAATCTTCCCAGCCTTCCCGGCATCGACAGCATCTGGTTTAATGATCGCCAGAGTTTGGCTCACGAGTCGGTTTCGCCTTCGCTGTTAAAGCGGGTGACACCTTCACGGAGGGTGTGCAGAATCGTGCCACGCGTGACAAAGCCGACGAACTCTCCGTCGCGCACTACCGGGAGCTGTTCGACGTCCCGTTTCAAGATCGTATTGGCTGCCTCGACCAGCGGCTGGTCTTCCGACACGCAAAGCACAGCACGCGTCATCACATCCCTGGCGAGCAGCTCCTCCCGGTCGGGTGTGACTGGGCGCTCGTTCAGCACGCTCTCCAGCGCGTCGCCCGAGGTGATGATTCCCAACACCTCGTACTGTTCACCGACGACGGGGACCGCGCGCACTTCGCTCCGGACCATCAAGTCCACAACTTCAGCGAGCGGAGTATCCGGAAAGACCCGGTGCTGCACCGGCTTCAGGGCATCTTCGACTAGTAGTGGTCGGTCTTCCATGACATCCCCGAGGCTGCGTGGGTCTAGTTGAGCGCGTCCTGGATCAACCCCGCGAGGTCCGCAGGTCGCTTTGCCACCGCGATCCCGTTCTCCTCGAAGGCTTTCATCTTCTCCTCCGCCGTACCGGCTGAGCCGCTGATGATCGCACCGGCATGTCCCATTCGGCGTCCCGGGGGAGCCGTCTGGCCGGCGATAAATCCTACCACCGGCTTGCACATGTTGGCGCTGACATACGCTGCAGCTTCCTGTTCGTCGGTGCCACCGATCTCCCCGAGCATGACAACTCCCGTGGTTTCGGAGTCGGCCTCGAACGCCTCGAGGCAGTCGATGAAGTTCGTCCCGATGAGCGGATCCCCGCCGATACCCACACAGGTTGTCTGCCCCAGGCCCACACTGGTGAGCTGGAAGACCGCCTCGTAGGTGAGCGTGCCGGATCGCGATACGAGCCCGATCGGTCCCTCGCTGACGATGTGGCTGGGCAGGATGCCTACTTTCGACTGCCCGGGGGAGATCATACCAGGACAGTTCGGGCCGAGCACACGCACGCCCTTGTCGCGCGCGAATGCATGCGCTCTGGCCATATCGAGCACAGGCACACCCTCGGTGATCACGACGACTAACGCGACGCCCGAATCGGCCGCTTCCAGGATCGCGCCCGCCGCGAACGCCGGGGGCACGTAGATCACAGAGGTGTTGGCGCCGGTCTGGGTGACCGCCTCGTCCATGGCGTTGAAGATCGGCACCGTCTCGCCATCTGGGCCCGCGAAGGTCTGGCCACCTTTACCCGGAGTTACGCCGGCGACGATCTTAGTGCCGTACTCCATCATTTGCAGCGTGTGGAACGAGCCGTCCCTCCCAGTGATCCCTTGTACCACGAGCTTCGTGTCGTTGTCGATGAAGATTGACATTGCCTACGCGCCCCCCGCGGCCAGCTCGACCGCTTTCTCTACGACCGCGTCCATCGACATATAGGCGGGGAAACCCGCTTGCGCGAGGATCTCGAGCGCCAACTCTTCGTTGGTGCCAGTGAGACGGATCACGATCGGGAGCCTGACGTCGAGGTGCCCGGTCGCTTCTACGATGCCCCTCGCAACGTCATCGCACCTGGTAATGCCGCCAAAGATGTTGAAGAGGATCGCCTTCACGTTCGCATCCGATGTGATGATCTCCAGCGCGGCGACGACCTTTTCGGGGTTGGACGAGCCTCCGATGTCCAGGAAGTTCGCCGGCTCACCACCGTAGTACTTCACCAGGTCCATAGTCGCCATCGCTAGTCCTGCCCCGTTGACGCAGCACCCAACATCCCCGTCGAGCTTCACGTACGAGAGGCCCGCCGCACGCGCCTTGATCTCCGACGCCGGTTCGGATGACGTGTCCCGCATCGCTTCGACCTCGGGACGACGAAACAGCTCCGAGTCATCGATGCTCATCTTGGCGTCGATCGCCTTGACCTCACCCGCGGACGTCGTGATGAGTGGGTTGATCTCGGCCATCGAGGCTCCCGAATTCACAAACGCGTCGTAGAGCTGCGTGATCATCTTGCTCGTCTGCTTGACCAAGCTGGGATCGTCGTACAGGAAATTGGCAAGCCAAAACGCTTGATGCGGGAGGATGCCATAGCGGGGATCAACCGTCAGCTTCCGAATCAGCGCCGGTGTCTCGGCGGCGACATGCTCGATGTCCACGCCACCTTCTGCGGAGACCATGAACGTCGCCGCTTGTTTCTTGCGGTCTACGAGCACGCCAACGTACGCCTCGGTGTCGATATCCTCGGCGGGCGTCACCAGCACCTTTTCTACGGTGAGGCCCTTGATGTCCATTCCAAGGATGGCCGTGGCGTGTCCCTTCGCCTCAGCCGCATCCTTAGCAAGCTTCACGCCACCGGCCTTGCCCCGGCCACCGGAGTGTACCTGCGCCTTCACCACGACCGTACCGCCATACTCGGCCGCGATGGTTTCGGCCTCTTCGGGGGTCGTCGCGATCTCACCCGGTGGAACCGCGATGCCAGCCGCGCGGAAGAGTGCCTTAGCCTGATATTCGTGGATGTCCATATGCTTTGAAAAGGAGGGAACCTAGAACCTACTAGAAGGCCCGGCCGGACCCTAGGGAGCCGCTGAACATGTGGGGCACGCCGCGTCACGGTACCACGGCCGTAGATCCTAGGCGGGGCGACGACGGCCTGGCCGTCGCTACGGCTAGGAGCCCCAACGACGGAGATCGGGGCCGTGCTACGGTAAGCCAAACACTATAAGGTCCTGGCACACATGGTGTTGGGCGCATACGCGCCCTACTTGTTCAGCGGCTCCCCAGGCGCTGCAGCAAGGCGCGTAGCTCGTCCAATGCGTCGCCGTAACCTTGCCAGTCCCCTGCCCGGGCGCTGGCCTCCCCACGCTCGAGAAGATCTAGAGCGGTCGCGGACCAAACCAGCTCGCCGCCAGCCGACGCGTCGAGCGTCGGCACCGCCGTATCCGTGCCTGGCGCCGGCACGGCGAGGCCGGCGAGCTCGCTGATCGCGCCGGCCAGGTCCTCGGTCATCGCTACGCGGACACCATCGCTCACCACGAATCGTCTGAGCTCCGGAATCGCGTCCGCCTCGGCGGCGAGGAAGACGGGCTCCATGTACAGGATTCGGTTCCCCACCGAAACGAGGTGAAGGTGTCCCGTCCAGACCTCGCTTCCCCCCGTTCGCCAAAGCGAGAACTGCTGCGAAATCTGCGGATCCTGTTCGACCAGAGCCTCGATTTGACGGGGGCCTGGCACCTGGTCCGTTACCGGCACATCGTAGAGGATCAACTCGGGCACCCCACGCTCATCCGTGCGGGCGGCGAGGATCGCGGTGAGATTCTGTCGGTCCCTCGGCACGAACACCGTCGTCAAGTGGAAGCGCACCTCGCCTTCGCCGGGCAGCGCGTAGAGACCGAACTCGGGCTGGTATGGGACCGGGAACGGGCCCTCTGCAAGCTCCTGCGGGGAATCCCAGACATCCTGCTGGCCGTGGAACGTCGGCGCCGTTTCCTGGTGGTACTGGAGGAGAACACGACTCTGCAGGTCCAGCATGGCTCTGGAATAACGGACGTGGGCCCGGACCTCGTCCGGCATCTCTTGCAGAGGCTGAAGTAGCCCGGGGAACGCACGCTCGTACGCGTCAAGTAGCGGGTCGTCGATCGGTACGCGGTAGAAGTCCACCTCACCGGTCACCGCGTCCACGGTGACCTTCACCGAGTTGCGTACGTACCTCACCCGCGAGCGGATCGTGCCGAATTGCTGCACTGTCGAGAGCGGGAAGGCACCGGTCGCGGTGAAGCCCTCGAGAATCCACACGACCCGCCCGCCCGCAACGACCGGGTATGGTGTCTCCGGGAACCGGAAGAATGGTGCGATCGCGAGCACTCGCTCGGTGACTTGGCGTCGGTAGATGAACCGACTGTCGTCCGTGATCTCGGACGAAAAGATGAGGTTCAGTTCGCCGAACCGCCAAGCGATCAGCGCAGTTCGGAGCCACCCGGCAAGCTGGATACCCGCCGGAAAATCCGTACCCGGTACGCCTGGCTCCCCCGTCGGGGCGAGGAACTGGCCCCTGCCACCATCGACGACCGCATACTCTTGAGCCCGCGTACCGAAGAACACCTCCGAGCGATCGAGGCCGAGAGCGGTAACCGCCAGCCCGCCGGACGCCGACTCCGGCGGGATGCCCGATACCAGCATCGGCGGGCGCCCCTCCGGAGTCCGCTGGCTCGCGAGGCTCGCGACCACGCCCATCCCTTCCACATAGAGCTCGCGCAGATGCATGTTTTGCCAGTTACGATCCTGAATCCCGCGCGGCTCAACCTCCCTAACCGACATCGCGACCGTCACCGGTCCGTCCGCGGTTTCGTAGCGGTCGATCGTGACGTCCCGAAAGTCGTAGTAGGGGTAGCGAGCCTCGAGCTCACGGTAGGTCGCAAGCAACGGGCCCCTGTTCCAAACCGGCAACCCTGCGAACTGCCGCGCCGCGGTCGACCAGTCGATGTCTTCGTCCTGCACATACTTGAAGGGACGCCGCTCCATCTGGTCCAGAGCGAAGCCCATGCGCGTGAATTCGAGATTGTTTTCGATGAACAGCGTCTCCCGCACCAGTTCATTGGGCTCGACCCGCAGCGACTGGATTAGGCTGGGGTAGAGCTGCCCGATCACGAGCATCGCGAGCACCACCGCGATGAGCGCGCTCACGATCATCGCGCCTCGGTTCTTCCAGGCTCCCCAGAACGCTGCCACACCCGAAACGACACAGATAATCGTGAGCGTCTGCAGGGCCGGCAGCCTCGCGTTGGCATCCGTGAACCCGAAGATCCCACGCACATCGGAGGTGCCGTCGAGGATGAGCTGGTACCGGCTCAGCCAGAGCCGGACGCCTAGCAGGACCAGGAACACCCCGAGAAGCGCCCCGAGGTGCAGGCGCGCAACGTCCTGGGCTTCCACGCGGCCACGGCCCCAGTGCAACGCCCCAGTGGCCGCGTATCCCGCTGTCGCAAGCGTAAATACAAGAAAGGCAACGACCAACGCATAGACAACGAGCTGCAGGAGCGCCGGGACCCAGAAGACGTAGAAGCCAACATCGTGTTGCAGCATCGGTTCGGCGATGCCCCACGCTTCCGCGTTGCGGATCAAGAGCATCTGCAAGCCCAGATTCTGAGGTATGGATCCGCCGAACCAGAGCGCCAGCAGCGCCGAAGTGCCTCCCATACCCCAGAGCACGTAGTTCTTTGGCAACTGCTCCGAGATCTCGAGATTCCCGAAACGACGTTTGATCTGGATGCCGCTCAGTGTCTCGGACACGATGCGCAAGTTCAGAAATACGACAGCCCCAACCACGACACCGGCCACAACCCGCACACCCCATTGCCACAGCACGCGAAGCCAGAACACGTCGCTGTACCCGGTCTGCGCATGCCAGAGGATCTCGACGTACATCGTGGACGCCAGCCGTCCAAGGCCCACCACGACGGCCACCACGACAGCAATCGTGATCAAGGCGCGTCCCCCCCGAAGGGTAGGCATCGGCGGGCCCTTGCTCGACATCAGCGCTTACACGCTACGAGAACGGAACACCGTTCTCGGTGAGCCAGTCCGCGATGCGCGCTCGAATCTCCGCAAGCCGTTGCTCGGTGCGCGCCTCGAAGCGTGCGACGATGACCGGCTGCGTGTTGGACGCCCGCAGGAGCGCCCATCCGTCTCCGAAGAGCACGCGCACACCATCGACCTCGATGACTTCATGCGTCGTCCTGAAGTGCGATACGGCGTCTGCTACCACAGCCCACTTCTGCTCCTCCGTCACGTCAATTCGAATTTCAGCCGTCGATACGTACACCGGAAAGTCGGAAACCATCTCCGACAGTGACCGGCCGGATCGGCTCACGAGCTCGATGAGACGGCACGCGTCGTACGGCGCGTCGTCGAAGCCGAGATAGTCGTCAGCGATCATGATATGACCCGATAACTCACCTGCCACAAGTGCACCGGTCTCCTTCATCCGCTTCTTGATGAGCGAATGGCCTGTCTGCCACATGATCGGCTCTCCGCCGGCCGCCTCGAAAACCTCCGGGAGCGCCTGACTGCACTTCACGTCGAAAACGAGCTTCTGGCCGGGGCCGTGCTTGTCGAGCACATCGAGTCCGTACAGCAGCAGCAGTGTGTCGCCGCGAACGATGTCACCGTTCTCGTCGACGGCCCCAATGCGGTCGGCGTCGCCATCGAAGGCCACCCCCATATCGTGCGGCACGTCGCGCACCGCTCGGATGAGGTCCTCGAGGTTTGCGTCGACGGTCGGATCCGCATGGTGGTTGGGGAATGTCGGGTCGGAGTCGCAGAAGAGTGGAGTCACCTCGACACCGATCGCCTCGAGCAACTGAACCGCGACCAGCGAGCCGGTCCCGTTGCCGCAGTCCACCGCCACCTTCATGGGACGTGCGAGCTGGAAGCGTCGTGCGACATCCACCACGTACTGGTCGATGACGTCGAGTTGTTCCTGCGCGCCCTGTCCGGACTCGAAGTCGCCTTCCTTGATGCGCCGGAGGAGGTCCTGAATCGCATCCCCGTACAAGGACCCGCCGCCGAGCGTCATCTTGATGCCGTTCCACTCAGGCGGGTTGTGCGACCCGGTGATCTGTACCGCACCGTCGGTCTCTAAGGTCACCTCGGACCAGTACAGAACGGGCGTCGGCACCATACCCACATCGAGCACATGGCAGCCCGTGGAGAATAGGCCTCGGATGAGACCTCCGACGAGCTCGGGAGACGTGAGCCGATTGTCGTGGCCTACCGCGACTCTCGGTGCCTCGAGCCCGGTCGCCACCCTCATGTGGGAGCCGAACGCTCGGCCCACGAACTCGCTTGTATCGGCATCGAGATCCTCTCCCACGATGCCGCGGACGTCATATTGCCGAAAGATGTGGTCCGAGAGAGCCATACCGTGGTCTCCTAGTGGTCGGCCGCGCAGGCTATCCCTACCACTACTACGGCGCGATCCCGAGCCATGCCACCCCCGAGCGCTCCCAGCCCCTGCACGCTCTCACGTGCGAACTCGAGCACCACACCAGGGAAGACGCCCGTGTACAGGATGAGCCCAACGCTGACGAGCAGCGCGAGACGCATGGGGAAGTCCCGACACGGTGCCGGTGGGGTTCTGAAGTAGTTCACTAAGGTCGTGAAAAGCTACCCGGTGCGTCTCTGGAGTGTCAACCTGACGATCGGCGGTTCTTCGTTATTCTTAGCCGGTTTGCAGGACCTTCCGTGACCCGCGTATCTTGGGCGTGCCGTAGCGCCCCCACAGCGAGCCTAGATGCCCATCAAGAGCGACAAATGGATCCGCCGCATGTGCGAAGAGCACCGCATGATCGAGCCCTTCGAGACCGGTCAGGTCCGGGACGGAAAGATCTCGTATGGCATCTCCTCGTACGGCTACGACATCCGAGTGTCGGCCGAGTTCAAAGTGTTCACAAATGTGCACAACTCGATCGTGGACCCGAAGGACTTCGACGACCGCTCCTTCGTCGACATCGTAGGACCGGAGTGCATCATCCCGCCCAACTCGTTCGCGCTCGCTCGAACCGAGGAGTACTTCCGGATTCCGCGGGATGTGCTCGTCTTGTGCGTGGGGAAATCGACTTATGCGCGCTGCGGTTTGATCGTGAACGTGACGCCGCTCGAGCCCACGTGGGAGGGGTACCTCACACTCGAGATCTCGAACACGACTCCCCTACCGGCGAAAGTGTACGGAGGCGAAGGGATCGCGCAGCTACTGTTCTTAGAGGGGGACGAGGAGCCCGAGGTGGCATACGCGGACCGACAGGGTAAGTACATGAAGCAGGTCGGGGTCACGCTCCCGAAGATGTGAGCGGGACGGGGACACTAGGCCGGAGCAGTCATGATCTCACCATGTGCGCCTGCTGACTCGCGGCACATCCATGAAGTCATCAACGCC
>Ga0310121_10002857_pt1 | contig 16166 bp, 9 predicted proteins | sample CB27_Tmax_986_MG_FD_203504 | JGI IMG/M metagenome (GOLD analysis project Ga0310121, IMG submission 203504) | Marine microbial communities from Western Arctic Ocean, Canada - CB27_Tmax_986 | ecosystem: Environmental > Aquatic > Marine > Oceanic | place: Canada: Western Arctic Ocean | collected...
ATCTGATTCGAAATTGCTCCGATGGAGTCGATGATGACGGGAACGGGTATACGGACGACATCTCCGGTTGGGACACCATGTGGAATGACAACAATCCCTATGACGACACACGATACGGTCATGGAACGGGGGAAGCGCGCGACTCGGTGGCCGCTGGAAACGATGGACATGGCGACATCGGCGTGTGCCCCGAATGCACGCTGCTCAATGTTCGAGTGGGCGACTCGTTCGTGGTGGACGTGAATGATTTCGCGGCCGGAGTCCTCTTTGCGGTCAATTCGGATGCCAACGTCGTTCAAGAAGCGTTGGGTGCGATCAACAACACGCCCTATGCCAGGGCGGCCATTGAATACGCCTATCAAAACAATGTGACCATCATTGCCTCGGCAGCCGACGAGTTGAGCTTTCACCACAACGTACCGGGGACGAACAACCACACGGTCTATGTGCACGCCATCGTCTACGACGGGCAAGAGCCCCACAAGTCGACGACGTTCTTGAACTTCAACAACTGCACCAATTATGGGGCCCAACTCCTCTTGTCCACACCGGGAACGGGTTGTAGCTCCGAGGCCACTGGCATTTCATCAGGACACGCTGGGCTCATTTATTCCGCCGCCGTCCAAGCCAATCTGGACCCCCCGCTGAGTGCAGAAGAGGTCCGTGGTGTCCTCATCATGAGCGCAGACGACATCAACATCCCCGAAGCCGCCACCGATAGCACCAAGTTTCCCAGCGGTCCCGGTTGGGACCTGCACTTTGGGTATGGACGAAACAACGCGCGACGATCGGTAGACATGGTGCTCGACAACACCATTCCCCCAGAAGCGGACATCGCCGAACCCCTGTGGTTCGAGCCCATCAACGTGGACGCGCGGCCCACGGTCGACATCATGGGGCGGGTTGGCGCCCGTGTGGACGGCCAACCCAATCGTTACGACAACTACACGTGGAACCTCGAATGGGCTCCCGGTGTGGCGCCAAAAGAAGATTGGCGGTCCATTGCCTTCGGCGTCGACCCGATCGGTGGCGCACAACCAGCCCTCCTGGCCACTTGGGATGTCGCCAAGGCGAGCCAGGAAATCGACTACGATGCGCCCTTGACGGATCCGCACCAATACACTGTCACCCTTCGCCTTCGTGTCACCAGCGCAGGGGCAAATGGTGAGCTCGTGGGTGAGTTCCGAAAGGCCGTCCACCTCATCAAGGATCCCACCTTGCTCGAAGGGTTTCCGCGGAACTTCCACACCAGTTTGGAATCATCACCCAAGATGGTCGATTTGGATGGCGATCAGGTCGATGAGCTGGTCCTGAGCGCCTCGGATGGTGCGGTCCATGCCCTCAAAGCGGACGGGACGGAGGCTGCCGGATGGCCCGCAACGCTACGACTCCGCCGCGAAGCCGATCCGACCGAAACCAACAACACGCTCGCTTCTTGCGCGTTTCGCTCCAGCGAAGACAAACAAGGATGCACAACCCTGGGCGGCGTCGATCCCCAACTGGCGAGACAGTCCGTCATGGGAACGACAGCCATCGGCGCCATGGAAGGCGATCCCACCGATCTAAGCGTCGTGGTCTTGTCATTCGACGGATACGCGTACGTCTTCGACGCGACAGGACAACTCCGGTCTGGCTGGCCACAGCGTACCGACCCGGCGCACTCGGCCATCACGGATCCAGACAAAACCATCGACGAAGGTTTTTTCGCATCGCCTGTGCTCTTCGACTTGGACATGGACGGAGACTTGGAGATCATCGCCGCCGCCATGGATCAGTACGTATACGTATGGCATCACGATGGCTCACCGATGGATGGATGGCCTGTCTTGGTCAAAGATCCCATCGAAACCCAGCGAGCCCGCATCATTTGTACACCGGCTGTAGGCGACGTAGATGGCGATGGCTTCCCAGAAATCGCCATCGGAACCAACGAGGTCTTCGGGGCGAACGACGCGGAAAATGAAGCGCGCGGGTACCTGCTCAAACACACAGGATCACCCAACAAAGACGATGTAATGGCTGCTTTGGAGCCAGGATGGCCCGTCTCGACCTTTGGCATCATCGTCAACACATTACCGATGGTGGGCCGCGGTTCCCCAACCAATCCAATCCTCGCCGATTTGGACGGAGACGGTACACTTGAAATTAACTTGGATGCCATCGCCTTCCATCCTCACTTGTGGAGTTACACGGGCGAACGCTTCACGAGAAACGGCGAAGAAGTCGTGATGGACAACTTCAACTTTGGCGAGTCGTCCAATTCGAAGGACATACCGTCGTACACCCTCATCAACAATGGAACCTTTGCTCGCTTCAACCCCGGCGACAGCATTGACATCATCAAGGGCACCGCAGGCTTTGATTTTGCCCTCACCTTTGCAGAAGGAGGGAAACGAGCGATCTTCGACCATCAGCTCAGTGCCTGGGACACAGAGACAGGGGCTTACATCGAAGGCTTTCCACAGGTGGTCCCCGACTGGCAGTTCTTCATGAATCCCGTCGTCATCGATTTGGACGGAGACGGTCATCCCGAAGTCCTCAACGGAAGCGGTGGATACCTATTGCAAGCGTTCAACTACAAGGGCAAACAACCGGATGGATTTCCGAAAATGCTCGGTGGTTGGATCATATCCTCGCCGACCGTGGGCGATTTAACCGGGAATGGACTGTGGGATGTCGTCAACATGACGCGCGCCGGCTGGCTCTTTGCCTGGTCAACCCCGTGGCAAAACACAGGTCGTATCGAATGGCAGAGCTATGGTCACGATCACCACAATACAAACAATTACGAAGAACCCATTGCTGCATACAATCACTACGAAGGCGCTCCGGATCCACCCCCGTCCGGCGCCACCAAGTCGGGAGGATGCGCAACTAGGTCCACGGGATGTCCGCAGTCGGCTTGGATCGGTTTGTTCGCAATGGTCGGGTTGCTCTTCGTACGGCGCCGGGTCGGATCGCCAGCCCATGTTTCTTCCGGGACATCCTAGACCGCTACAAGCAGCGAAAACCGTCTGTTCCATCGCTCGCCGGTTGGTACGAATGCCGCCTAAGCCAGCGCGCTAGCCAGCTTCGGAGCCAGCTCCTGGATATAGCCCTCTTGGATCCCAAAGCGTAGCAGTGACTGACGCAACAGCCTCCTGGCCCGAAACAAGCGGCTCATCACGGTACCGATCGGTGTATCCATGATCCGAGCAATTTCCTTGTAGGAAAATCCCTGTAGATCGGACAGGACCACCACCATTCGAAACTCGTCAGGCAATGCGTCCAAGGCACGGGTGACGTCATCCCCCAATCCGGAATAGATGATCCGTTGCTCTGGATTGGAGAAACGTTCCACCGAATCGACGCAAATTAATGATTTCTGGAGCGAGCCATTTTCCTGGCGCTGCAAAATCTCGCGTTCCTTGACCCGGCGACGATAGCTGTTGATGAACGTGTTCCGAAGAATTCGAAACAACCACGCCCGACAATTCGTTCCTGGCGTGTACTGATGAAAGTACTTGAACGCTTTCAAGTAGGTTTCTTGGACCAAATCTTCCGCATCCCGCTCGTTTCGGCAAAGACGCAAACCTGTGGCGTACAAGTCATCCAAATACTGCAATGTTGTCGTCTCGAACAAGCGTTTTCGGGAACGTTTGTCTTTGTCACTAGGCTTCATATCTGCTCCCCTGTGTTACCGGACCTACCCCACTCCATTTCAACTTCCGTGCCAGCATGTTTTGAAATACAATTGCCCTGCAGTCTCCCGAATTGGACGGAGATTGTGATCCCCCCCACACAACCAAGTGTGGTCAAATCGACACACCATTGTTGCACCAAAGACATGGCTCGTATTTTCACTGCACACCTAGTTTGAGACGTGTCAGCGCCGAAAAAGTTCTCCGCTCTACGATCTTTTTTCTGACGCGGCCTCTGTTCTTCATCCCACCGACGATGATCCCTGCAGTGTGCGATTGCGACGAGCTTGGACCAACATGCTTGCGCCGGAAAGCATTGCGGAGTTCCCTTTTTTCGTGGTATTAAACGAGGTACCGTAGCCCTACTGGATAGGGGAGATTTTCATTGAAACTGCATATCCGGGATGACGATGGACGGTTAACCATTGTTCCCGTCGTTCGCGACTCAATCACCATTGGCCGCTCCGAAGGCAACACCATCCGTTTGCCGGAACGGAACGTATCGCGCCAGCATGCTCGACTCTTACAAGATGACGGCATGCTGTATCTAGAAGAAGTGCGGTCGCGGTACGGCACTCGTGTCAACGGCGATCCGATCGGAGGCCGTAGAGCAGTAAACCCAGGCGACGTCATTGAAATTGGGGACTACAGGCTCGCTCTTCACGAAGACACGAACGAAATCGCGGTAAAAACCACCTCGGAAATGCCTATCCTCGATCGGGATGACACGCCTATCGCCATTCCACGGTCAGAGCCAGGGGGTGATCCCAACGCAGTCACGGCCATGATCAAATTGGCGGACTTGCCCGCCAGTGTAGAGATGGAGGAAGAGCGATCCATTCCCAAAGCGAGTCAGGCGCGATTGGTGGTACTGACACCCCAACTGGTGGGGATTGAACACACCCTCACCGATTCTCCTACGGTCATTGGACGTACCTCAGACAGTGCATTCCAGATCGATCATCGATCCATTTCACACGACCATGCAATGATCACCTGGTCCAAGGAATCTGGTTACACGCTCCATGACTTGGGCAGCGCCAACGGTCTCAAGGTCAACGGGGACTTCTACAAGCGCATCGATCTGCATGCCGCCGACGAGTTGGAATTGGGCCATGTGAAAGTACGATTCGTCGCTCCGAACGAGCAATTTGTTGTGGGATTGAGCCCCGGCGCGGGCGATCTCGACGACTTCCCCATAGCCACTGAGGCACCGTCACTCTTGGCCAAGACAGCGGTTGCCATTGCGGGACTCGTTGCGATCGGTGTGGTCGGCTTCTGGATCTTGAACGCGGTCGAGCCCACTCCACCTGAACAATCCGCGACAGAGGACGATGCCCCCATGACATCGCTCGACCCCAACCAAGAGCCAGAATCAAGTCCGGTTGACGAAGCATTTGTGGGCTCGAATGAAACCCCATTGGACAAAGCGCCTGCGGACGAGAAACCGCCCCTTTCAGGGACGGAAAAACCCATGACCGAAGAGCCCACGCCCGAAACACCCAAGCCCGAGATGGACGTGGCGCCTGAGACGCCAAAAGCACCGACTGATGTCCCCGAAGTGGAAACGACCCAACCCGTGACGCCAACCCCGACCGAACCGGTGGAAACTACCCAGGAGGACAAGAAAATGGCGCTGGCCTGGGCGCGCAAAGCCAAGAAACAACTCAAGACGGGCAATACTGGCGACGCGACGCGTCTAGCGAAACGGGCGCTTAGGCTGGACAAGAAACAGTCCATGGCGCTGGGTGTTTTACGTGCGATCAAGAACGACCGAATCGCAGAGAAATCGCTCAATAAAGCACAAACAGCGGCCAGAAAATCCGACTGGAAACAGGTCTTGAGACACGCCCTTGCCGGTATTAAAAAACGACCCAATAGCACCTTAGGAAAATCCTTACGAACCCTGAGAGACCAGGCCAAAAGAAAATTGGCCGCGCCAAAGCCTGAGCCCGGTACTGGCGGCTCCAAGCTCGAGCAAGCAAAAGCGTTGTATAGGAAGGCCACCACTGCAAAACGCTCCGGCGATGTGGCCACAGCGGAGAAGTTGTACAAACAATGTTTGAAGATCCACGCAGGCATGGGAAGTTGCCGAAAAGGCCTCGTGCCCCTGCTGATGGCCCGGGGAAAGATCTGCCCAGCCGTCAGACACATGCGCCGTTACGTGAAGGCCTACCCGGGCGCCAAGAAAACACCGAGCTACAAGAACTTGATCCTCCGATTTGAGGCACAATGTAACTGACCTTCTTGCGCGTGGAGTTGTCGTTTTGGAGAAGACAGTTACGGGTGCCGTGTTGGTGGGTGGAACCAGCCGTAGATTTGGCTCGCCGAAACAAGACATCATGATAGGGACCGAACGCCTTGTCGAACGTACTCAGCGTATCCTCACCCAAGCCCTTGGCCATCCACCCTTGTTGATCGGCTCGGTTGAACATCCGGATGACAGACCGAATGCCGGTCCTCTGGGCGGAATCGAGACGGCTTTGAAACGTGCCCAATGGGCCGGCTACACGTCCGTTCTGATTGCAGCCTGTGACATGCCGGGTATGGAGGAGGAGATGATTCGGATGATCGCGACGCATCCGAGCACAGCATCTGTCGTGACGCCACAAGTCGACGGTCAACTGCAGCCCTTGTGCGCTCGATGGCTGACCAGCTTCTTGCCCAAAGTACAAAGTGCGCTCGACGCCCAGGAGTTGAGCGTTCACCAATTGCTTGCGCACATCCCTCCGTACGTCATTCAAGACGTCGAACTCTTGAAGATTACGCAATCACCCGATCACGTCTTGGCAAACGTAAACACATCGAACGATCTCCGCCGCTTTCGAAACGATGCGATGAAATGAAGCGAATACTTCGCCGCCTTGTCGGCTCATTGATTTCATTGGTGGGCGCTGTCACGTTGGTCTTCTTGGTCCTTCGGCTAACCCCGGGAGATCCTGCCGACAACATACTGGGTGACGAAGCATCGGTGACAGCCAAAGCCGACTTTCGCGCTCAGCTCCGACTGGATCAACCGCTTCATGTTCAGTACGGACAATTCTGGAGTGACATTTTCGACGGCTCGTTGGGTACTCCCTACGCCATCTCCGACCAAACCATCACCGTATCCAGCGTGATTGCCGATGTGCTCCCCGCAACCATTGAGCTCGCTGTCACGGCCATGATTGTGGCCGTATTCATTGCCATTCCATTTGGGATCGTAGCGGCTGTTCGTCAGCATCAGTTTCTCGACCACGCGTCCATGGTGGCTGCATTGATTGGCGTCGCCATGCCCGTTTTTTGGCTGGGTCCAATGCTCTTGTACTTGCTCACGGTCAAATTCCCATTACTCCCGGATCCAGGATCGCCATTGCGCGGGCCCATGCCTCTGTTGCTGCCGGCGCTCGTGCTGGGTGCCGCGTTGTCCGGAAAACTGACACGCATGGTTCGCGCGAGCGTCCTGGATGTGCTGCGAGAAGACTATACGCTCACAGCCCGTGCCAAGGGACTGTCCGAAGCCAAAGTCGTTGGAAACCATGTCTTACGCAACGCACTCATTCCGGTCCTTACGGTCATGGGGTTGCAACTCGCGGCGCTCTTGGGAGGAGCCATCGTTACCGAAAAGGTGTTCGCCCGCCCAGGAATCGGAACCCTCTTGTTGGACGCCATCATTAAACGAGACTACGCAGTCGTGCAGGGATGCGTGATCGTGGTCACGGTGGGGTATGTACTCGTCAATTTGGCGGTGGATCTGCTCTACATAACCGTCGATCCGCGTGTGAAGGAAGATCGCCCATGAATACAATGGGGTGGTTTGGTACCGTCATCGTTTTGGCCTTGCTCTTGGTGGGCTCGTTTTCAGAGCTATTGGCCCCCTATGCGGAAGGCCATCATGACTCTGCGCAGCCTCTCGCACCCGCCAGCGATGATCATCCCTTGGGCACAACAGAAGACGGAACAGACGTACTCAGCGCACTGTGCCACGGAACCCGCGTGGCCCTCATCGTGGGATTTGCGACAGTCGCCCTCTCGGTTTTCATGGGCACAACGATTGGTCTCATCAGCGGCTATTGGGGCGGATGGACCGACGAAATCATCATGCGTCTGACGGAGATTTTCCTCTCCTTCCCGGGTTTCTTGCTGGCCCTGCTGATCGTGTTCGCACTGGGCGAAGCCACGATGTTGGGTGTCATTTTGGCGCTTAATGTGACCGGCTGGGCGGGCTATGCTCGCCTCGTCCGTGGTCAGACCCTCGTCGTAAAACAACGGGGGTTTGTGTTGGCCGCCAAGGGACTCGGCGCATCTCCATTTCGAATTATCCGAGTTCACCTTCTTCCCAACATACTCGGACCCGTCACAGTACAGGCAACCTTTGGCATCGCAGGCGCGATCCTTGCCGAATCGACCCTGAGTTTTCTTGGTGTGGGACCACAAGACGTCACGAGCTGGGGCGCCCTCCTGGATGAAGGCGCTGTTCTGTTCTTGAAGACACCCTCGATGGCTTTGGCCAGTGGCGGTGCACTCTTTATCACGGTATTGGGCATCAATCTTCTCGGGGATTCCCTCCGTGACCGATTGGACCCGAAGTCCCTCTAATCGACGATTGCCTGTCGGTTCAACACACGGAACCTGAACCAGGTCGCTCGCGCTCGTATCGTGACGCTTGCCAAACGCACACCGCACTGGAATAGTGAGGACCGCACAATTGCGATCAACCCATGGGTACTATTAACGACATACGCTCATTCCTGAAACAGGTGCGAAACGAACTAAGCTGGTGTTTCGCGGTAAAAGGAATGGCTATCTGGCTAACCCTCTGTCTGGCTCTTGGGGGGGTGGCGATGATCATCGTATGGATCACCAAAGGTGACCAACTCCTCCTAACCCGAGAATTGCTTGTGGGCTCCACGCTCTTGATCTCGATTTGGCTGCTGATTCAACACGTATGGCTCCCCTATCGACGTTTCCGCGCCGATGAAGATGTGGCGCGCTATGTAGAACAACGCTCACCTGGGCTCAACAACGCGGTCATTAGTTCGATTCAACTCCGAAACTCGATCGAGGCGGAGACGAGTACACCCCTCACAACCAGCCTGGTCATGGCTCTGGCCAAACAAACCGTCCAACAAGTACGGCTTCTGCGCCCAGCCCACCTCGCACCGTGGAGAAAAACACGTCGATCCCTGCACTATTTCGTTTTGATCCTTTGTGCCCTGGCCGGAAGCGCGATTTTGTTTCCGGCGCCCTTCCAGATCGGAGGCAACGCGCTGTTATTTGGCCTACCTCAAGCGCAGGCTACCGAGGCAAAAGAAACGACCGAACAACGAGACATTGTCGTCCGAGACACGACATACACGTTGTTGTATCCAGCGTATACAGAATTGCCCAGTCAAACCATCGCCAACTCCACGGGCGATCTTCGCGTCCTGGCTGGAACCCGCGTCAGGCTGGAAACATCCAGCCTAATTCCCACCACAGAGGCTAATTTGATCTTCAGCCGGGAGAATGTCCCCAACCTGCCGCTGCGGGTAACCTCGGGGAACCACTTGTCCGGTGAGTTCACTGTGCTTGAAAACAATCAATTTCGATTCCAGTTGATCACACCCAACAACCAAACCGTGGAAGAACGTGTCGAACGAACGATCGAAGCAGTGCCCGACAATGGTCCGCATATTGAGCTGCTCCATCCTCAGGATGATCCCATCGCCCGAATGGACGAATCGGTCACATTACGCTACTCGGCCAGCGATGATTACGGCCTTTCAGCAATCGATTTGGTCGTCCAGGGCAGTGAACGGTCATCCATGCCCGTTCGGCGGCGCGTGGCCACACCCTCTCGCGTAAAGTCATTTGCTGGGGAAGCGGTCGTAAACATGGGCGATCTGGGACTGCAACCCGGCGAGTATGTACTCTGCTGGGTCGAAGCCTACGACAACAACACCGTCGCTGAGTCCCTCCAACAGTCGCGTTCCAGGAGCATTCGCATCAAGCTCCACAGTGATGTCGAGCGGCACCACGCGGTCATCGACGCACAACGCCATTTGGTCGATACCATGATCGACTTGTTGGCGGATCGATTGGAGAGCGAAATCCACACCAAAGCGCACAGCCGATATGATCAGCTTCACCGCGCACAAACCCAGGTGATCGCCAAGACTGAATCCATGCTTTCCGAATTCCAAGCCCTGCTCCTGGCCATTGACAATGATCCCCTGATGAACAACCCGATTCGCACGGATTTGCGAGAGCTATTCAAGCGGCACAAGGACAATGATGAAGGGGAAAGCCACCAACTCAAAATCGCTCTTACTGCCACACTCCCGCAAGAGCGCATCAAGCGCCTAACCACCCTCGCTCGGTACAACGAGACAACGATTGTGCTGCTCGAAGACGACATCTTGCTGATAGAGCGTTTGCTGGAGCAACAGCATCAAAATCAAGTAGTCAATGAGGCACGAGACCTGGTCACTGCGCACCGTACGCTGCACCAATTGCTGGAAGCTTGGAAGAATGCCCGCGGACCTGAGGCGCGCCTCAAGGTACAACAACAAATCAGCGCACTGCTCAAACAAGTGCAAAGGCTAATGAACAATATCCGTAAGAACGCCAAGCCCGTTCCCTACACCAACATGAACCTCAGTGCGGTGGAGTCCACCGGTGAAATGAACGACCTACAGACGATCCAAACCACTTTGCAGCGAATGCAAGAGTTGATCAAAGCGGGACAACTTGATGAAGCCATGACGTTGTCCGACCGCATCGGAACCAACCTACAGACCCTCACCTCTGCATTGGAAACCGAACTCAAACAGCTTCAAATGGCCGGTAACCCCCAATCCATCGCACAGATGCGCCGACTCGCATCGCGATTGAACTCGATCGCACACAATCAGAGTGCCGTGCATCTCGACACACAGAAAGTGCAGCAGAGTTACCAGAAAAAACTGTCTGAGTTGGTTCGCAAGGAACTGGTCCCGCAAATCGCGGAAGAGCTGCAACTCTTAACTCGTTTGAGTAACCAGTTGAAACGCGTGTCCAGCGATGATCTTCACCGCTCCGATCAGAAACAACTCAATGAACTGAAACGCAATGTGGCTGACCTGCGAGAGACACTCAGTGAGGAAGATCTCAGCCAAGCTCTGCGCATGGCTCGACATATCCGAAAGGACCTTGGAGAGTTGGCTCATGAAACTCGATTCCGCTTGGATCGTTTGACAGACCCCAAGCGAAAAACGGCGCAATTCCGGCGTATTCAACGCAATTTGAGCCACATGAACAAAGCTCGCTCCATCGCTCGCAAAGTCTTGCGTGACCTGGAAGACATGCTGCCTGGTGTTGACGAATTGCTCGACCGAGGTGAAAAGAGACGGTTGGATCGACTCCATGGACGCCAGAGTAAGGTCGTGGTCAAACTCAACCGACTGGACGATTTGGTCGAGCAATTGGAATCCATCCACCCGGGCGTTGGAAGACGGCTGAAGGAACAACTTCGAGAGGCCCGGCTCGAAATGAACCAGGCGGAGCACCGGCTCAAGCAGCATCGTCCTGGCCCCGCCGAGTTGCACGCCCGAGATGCCCTCGAAAAAATCGAGACCGCGCGCAATCAGCTAAAGCAAGCGCAAAGCGAACCATCGGGCAAGACCGGCGTAGGGGGACTGTCCGATCGGCGTCGAATCGCGATTCCCGATGCGGAACACTATCAGGTACCCAAAGAATTCAGAGATGAACTCCTGAAAGCCATCAAGGAACGGGCCCCGAAGCGTTACCAAACACTCATTGATCGGTATTATGAGGTGTTGGTGAAATGATTCTTCGACTCACCGCGAAAACCATGGGTGCGTGGCTTGGATGTGTCGTATTGATGACGTCCATCAGCACGTATGGAAGTAGCTTGAGCAAAACCAAGAACCTCGTCATCCAAACCCTTCGGATCTGGGATGTGGACGAAGCGACAGGCATCCTCGATACCCTCACCGAGACGGAACGACAAAAAGCGGACTTCCTTTACCTGCGCGGATGGGCTGCATTCCTTCAGAGTCGATACGCCGAAAGCATTGAACTATTGGAGTCCGCAAGCGCAGCAAACCCGACCAAACGACAATGGAAGGAACTCCTTGAATTGGTTCGCAGCACGCACGAGATCACAAAACATCACACGGAGATCCCGTCCTCCAAAGGCCATTTCCTCTTTTCACTTCGCCCAGGCGTAGATGAGGTGTTGATCACCTATGCCGATCAAGCCCTGGAGGCCGCTTATGAATCACTGGGTGACTTGCTCACCCACCGACCGACCACCCCCGTACGGGTGGAAATTTTGGGCGATATACAAAGCCTAGCGGCCTTGTCACCACTGAAGTTGTCGGAAGTTCGAGCCACGGGAACAATTGCACTGTGCCAATACAATCGCCTGGTTCTGGTCAGCCCACGGTCCCTGATTTACGGGTATCGATGGTTGGATGCCTTGGTCCACGAATACGTCCATTTCATTATTGCGCACCGGACCAACAAACAAGCGCCCATTTGGCTGGATGAAGGACTGGCGAAATTCTTTGAAAACCGGTGGCGTCAACACTCCAATGGCCACCTGTCCCGCACGGATGAGGACCGCCTCGCGCGCGCTCTTCGACACAAGAAATTGATCCCATTCCGAGCGATGAGCCCATCCATCGCCAAACTTCCCAGCCAGGACGATGCTGCGCTCGCGTATGCCCAGGTATTCACTGCCATCGAGCTGCTCTTCGAAAAAGCAGGCATTAAGGGCATCAACCGAATGCTGGACGCAATGCGCGATGGTGCCACGGGACGCAAAGCAATCGAAGGGATCACCCGGAAGAGTTTTCCACGTTTCGAACGGGACTGGCGACGCATGCTCGCCAGTCGGCATTTGCGTGCGTTGCCTTTCGGGACCCACGAACGACTACTATACCGAGATACGGACAAACCTTCGGACGAACTCGAAGACATTGTGGAAAAGAAAGGTCGACAACTGACTTACCTGGGAGACCGCCTCTCCGTTCGCAGTCGGTACAAAGCCGCCGCGATCGAGTATGAAAAAGCGTTGAAGCATGTGGGGGGACCCGAACCTGCCATCAGCGCCAAGTTGGCGTACGTACTGCTCAAACAAGGCCACCACCGGCGGGCCATTCAAATCGTCACTCCCGCCCTTCGATTGCACCGCAACCACGTGCTATTGTATTTGTATCGAGGCAAAGCTCGGCTCGCGATTGGAGAATATGATTCCGCACGAGACGACCTGCAAGAAGCGATTCGGATCAACCCATTTGACCCCGAAGTGCACGGTCTTCTAGCAAACGCCTTGGAGAAACTCGGACAACTCGATGGTTCGAAAATGGAACGACGGCAGCAACGACTTGTAATGGCGAATTAAGGGCAGCATCCGACTCATGGCGACAAAGAAAATCATGCCGAATCATCTGACACCATTGGACAATGAGAATACGCCAACGGCGGAGTCCTCGCCCGACAGCGACGCGGGGGTGGACGCGGAACAGATTGTCCGCCGTGTCTACTCTGCGTGTCGAGCAATCGATGATGAACTTCGCAAACGAATCATCGGCCAGGATGAGGTCGTCCGCTTGATGTTGATCAGCTTGTTTGCGCGTGGACACTGTCTGTTGGTGGGTGTGCCTGGACTGGCGAAAACTCTGTTGGTCCAGTCGTTGTCTGAGACGCTGCGACTTCAATACAAGCGTATCCAGTTTACGCCGGATTTGATGCCCTCCGACATTACGGGCACTGACATTTTGGAAGATGACCCGGCCACGGGAAAACGCTCGTTCCGTTTCATTCGCGGGCCGATATTTACCCACTTGCTGCTTGCCGACGAAATCAATCGCACGCCACCAAAAACACAAGCGGCTTTGCTACAAGCGATGCAAGAATACGAAGTAACCGCAGCGGGACTGACCCACCCAGTAGACCCACCATTCGTGGTGTTCGCGACCCAAAATCCGATCGAACAAGAAGGCACGTATCCGCTTCCCGAAGCCCAATTGGATCGATTCATGTTCTCGGCCGATGTGGGGTATCCGACCCACGACGATGAAGTGCGAATTATTCAAGCGACGACGAAGGGGGATTGGGAACAACTCAACCCTGTCTTAGGGCCCGAAGACATTGTTGAAATTCAAAATCTCGTCTACCAAGTCCCTGCCGCTGAGCACGTGATTCGATATGCTGTTCGCTTGGTACAACACACGCGGCCGACCTTTGAAGACACCGATGAATTCGTTCGATCGTACGTCAGTTGGGGTGCCGGCCCCAGGGCGTCCCAACACCTGATATTGGGCGGGAAGGCGCTGGCACTTATTCAAGGGCGATACGCTGTGGGTTGCGACGACATTCGTGCGTTGGTGAAGCCGGTGTTGCAGCACCGGATCGTCACCAATTTCCGTGCAGAGGCTGAGCAAATCACCACCGATCACATCATTCAACATCTCCTGACGAATGTTCGCGAATGAAGGCGATTACGCCCACCGACCGATGAACGGTCGCGGATGTGTTCTCTGTGAGAGGTTGAATCGACCGTGACCACACCGACTACGAAGACTGTGCTGTCCCCAGAATTGCTGAGTCGCTTGTCGGCGCTCCGTCTCAAAGCAAAAACCGTGGTAGACGGAGTCTTGTCGGGCCTTCATCGAAGCCCTCACCATGGCTCCAGCGTTGAGTTCGCTGAGCACAAGGAATACGCACCGGGGGATGAAATCCGCCACATCGATTGGCGGGCATTTGCCAAGAGCGACAAATACTATGTGCGACGATTTGAGAGGGAAACGAATCTGAGGGCAATGATCCTTCTCGATGCCTCGTCATCCATGCAATACAAATCGCCCGCTGCCAGAGTATCAAAATGGGAGTTCGCACAAGAACTGTGCGCCGCACTCAGCTATCTGCTCTTGCGGCAGCAAGATGCTGTTGGCCTCACGGTCATCGATCAAGACGTGCGACAATACATTCCCCCACGAAGCCATTCCAACCACCTGGTCAACGTCTGTGAAACATTGGTCTCTTGCACCCCAAGAGCTCATGTTGGAACCCAATTGATGGTGGGCACCCATCAGTTGCTCGAAGTGTTCAATCAACGAGGGCTCATCTTTGTCGTCAGTGATTTCATGGACAACGACAGTCGATACCTCACCGCGTTACGTCAGCTTCGTAGCCGCAAGCACAAGGTCCATCTGCTGCAAGTCCTGGATCCATGGGAGATGGAATTCCCGTTTCGAGAAATGACCCTGTTTCGCTCCTTGGAAACCGGGCAACACGTCTTGGCCGAGCCCCGGATCATGCGAGAAACGTATTTGCGCGAATTGCGTCGATTTATCGCCGAACTGCGTCAAAATTGCCTGGAAAATGGGTTCGAATACCGCCGGTTTAACACTCAAGTGGATTTGACCGTAGCGTTAACGAACATGATCGCAGGTTCCTCGCAAAGTGACGGAGACGTTGATCATGGGATTTGAGACGCCGGCTTTCCTCTGGGCGACGCTCGCCGCGCTGATTCCGGTATTGTTGCACCTCATCGCCCGCCGACGAGCGCAAGTCCACGACTTTGCAGCCATTGAATTTATCTTGGGCTCGAACAAACGCATTGCACGTCGCCTGAAAGTTCGGCAGTGGCTCTTGATGGCAGCACGGATGCTCCTGATCGGTGGCCTTGCCTTCGCGTTTGCGAAACCGTATCGCATCACATCCGAACAGGGCCTCCCCGCTACGACTGCCCCCACAAGTGTCGTCTTGGTGATCGATTCCTCGTTTTCCATGGGCATCGCGCACGACGGCGAGTCTCTGCTAGAACGTGCCAAGGAGCGCGCACTGGCCATCTTGGGAGAGCTGCGCAATGAGAGCGATATCGCCATTGTAGACGCTGGATATCCCGCCCGCGCGCTGACTCCACGCCTGAGCTTCGACCGACAGATCACCAAAACGGTGATTAATAATATTGAGCAACACACGGGCCGCGCAGACATGCAGGCGGGCTTACGACTCGCCGAACAGATGCTGTCTGGATCCACTAAGTTGCGACGTGAAGTGGTCATTTTGACGGACCTACAGGCCTCCGAATGGGCTGATCTCATACAGCCCTGGTCACTGGAACGTGCACCCGAAATCACGGTGGTCGACGTGCGTGATGGCACACAATCTTGGAATCTGGCCATCACTGACGTCACGGTGGAGCCAGGTTCCACGCCCAATGCGCATGCCGTGCACGTCACGGTATCGGTGTTAAACGACAGCCCAAGACGAGTGGATGGAGTCGTCACGGTCCGCATTGGTGACAAGGCGGCCAAAGGGGTCCTCAAGATGGAGGCGCATCAAACGACGCGCAAGGAGTTCACGATTCAACTGCCCGAGGGAGCCCCCAATCACGGCATCGCGGAGATTTCCGCGGATCTGCTACCCGAAGACAATCGGTTTTCCTTTGTGGTTCAGTCTCAACGACAAACACAGGTGTTGATCATCAATGGCGCCGCCCGAAGTGTTCCG
>Ga0310121_10002858_pt1 | contig 16163 bp, 20 predicted proteins | sample CB27_Tmax_986_MG_FD_203504 | JGI IMG/M metagenome (GOLD analysis project Ga0310121, IMG submission 203504) | Marine microbial communities from Western Arctic Ocean, Canada - CB27_Tmax_986 | ecosystem: Environmental > Aquatic > Marine > Oceanic | place: Canada: Western Arctic Ocean | collected...
CCCTGGCCTCTGCAACGGTCTCGCCCATCGTCTCGACGCCAATGTTGAGAAGCGTCAGGTCCGGCGCCAGGCTGATCGTACCTTGGCCTGTCACCCATATGCCGGCCTGCGAGCTTCCGACCTGAAGCAGTGGCGCTGAAGAATAGCCACCGCTGATCGGAGCCACCTCCATTGCCGGTGCCGAGGCCCGCTGCGTAGACACGACGACCGGAGCCGGAAGCGACTGCGGTTCGGTCGAGGCCGCCAAAGACGGAACGCCCGGCTCCTCTCGAGCTACACCTGCGGGTTCGGGCGCACCGTCGGGGACCACCGGGAGTTGCTCCCCGCCAGCAGGCTCAGTGACCTGCGACGCTGGTGCGGTCGTCTCGGAGTCGATTGCCGGCGTCGTCGTCGCTTCGCCATTACCGCACGCCACGGCCAAGACCATGACTACGGTAAGACTAAGCACTACTGTCAATTCTTTCACCATGTCCATCGCCTCTACCTCCTATGTTTTCTGGTTCGCGCCGCGCGCCGTTCGGCCGAGCGTCGTTCATGTATATAGACGTTGGGTGTTCCGAAAAAGTTCCATCAGGTTCCACGTCAATTCTGTCAATGGTGGAGGACTACATGCCCAAAGTGATTCGCGAGTGCGGCGGTGACGATAGCTTGAAGCGCGATAGGGCTTCCACGCCCCGGCCTTCGGAGACTAGGAAGGGGGCCGACGGGCCGTCCAGAACGTGACGCTCGCCAACAGAGCCAGGAGTGCGCCGAGCGCAATTTCGAGCTGAAGGAGTGGTAATGCGATGCCTTCGTCGGGTTCCAGCTCGTCCGGGCTTACCGCAAGTTCAGGCACCTGGTCCTGATCCGCCGCGATCTTGGCAGCCGTATCCTGCATCAAGATCCTTTGAATCTCTCCCGTGGGCGGGGCCTCGACGGCGAGGGCGGCCATCGGTGACGGAGCAGCGACTGCGGCTTCGAGTGCCTCCACCGCGGCGTCTTCCGTCTGAGTGCCCGCTGGCGCGGTATCTGCCGATGGGGCGGTCATCGCCGCTGGAGCAGCGGCCGCTTCGAGTGACTCTGTCGCTTCCTCGGTTGCGTCTGTTGACTCCTCCAACTGATCGGCTGCAGGCGCGGCGCGCGTGCCCATGGCCAGCTCGGTCTCGGCGGTCTCGTCCGCGGCCTCCTGTGCTAAGGCGGCTTGGGGCGCCATTGGCGCCGGAGCTGCTTCGTCAGCCGACGCCTCGCTAACGGCCAGTCCTTCCGCGCTGGGAGCCGCTGTGTCCGCTGCAGTATTGGCCTGTCCGAGGGCAGCCTGAGGAACAGCGGCCGACTCGACCATCGGCGCACCGGCTGCCGCCGTTGAAGCGTCGGCTTCGGACGCAGCCGCGACGGTCTCCTCCTGCTCGACCTGCTGAGCCTGTGACAGGATTCCGACCGCGTCTCCCGCGATCAAGGCCACCAGTAGCACGCCCACCAAAGAGGTCGCGAGGGTGGGCACCCACTGGGAAAACCACGGGGCCGGCACGGGATCCGGAACGCTGGCGAGCGCTAAGGAGCGCGGGAGTTCCAACTCGGGGAGCTCCCTCAACATATAGGCGGTAGCTTCTAGCTCGTCGAGCTCGGCGCGGCATTCCTCGCAGCCGGAGAGATGTCGCTCGAATCGAGTGGCTTCGGCCTCCGTCAACTGTTCGTCGAGATATGACGACATCATAGCGCGTAGGCTGTCATGCCGGCGTATACCGATTAACCCTAGCACCACATCCTCCTCACTCGTTACGACGAAATTGAGCGGGTAAAAGTTCCCGATTCTGCATAATCAGCTTGCGAACGGCCGATCTTGCCCTGTTGAGCCTGGACTTGACTGTACCCAGGGACGCCCTTGTAGTCTCGGCCGCTTCCTCGTAGCTGAGCCCCTGGACGTCGATCAGTACCAGAACAGTCCGCTGGTCCATTGGAAGCGCAAGGATCGCCTTTTGCAGTTCGACCCTGAGCTCGCCGCTTATTGCCGAGTCTTCCGGCGAAGGGTCCTTTGAGGGGGCCGCGAAGCCCGGGTTCTCCAAGGACTGGTCAAGGGACTGCTCTGCACGGCGGCGCGACTTTCGGATGAAGTCGTAACTAAGGTTCGAGCCGATCCGCAGGAGCCACGCCCGCAGGCTTCCGCCGCGGAACTTCGCCAGGGCCCGGTGGGCGGAGATGAAGGTCTCTTGAGTTATGTCTTGAGCGGTAGTACGGTCGCCCAGAATTCGGGCGGCGTGATTATAGACCTGCGACTGGTACCGCTCGACTATCTGGTTAAATGCCGAGAGGTCGCCCTGCTGGCCGCGCGAAACCAGCTCAGGGTCTTCTTGTTGCATAGCCCCTACAGTTGGAGTGGTTTCTGCAGGCGGACTCACGCATCAATGATAATGATACAGCAGCCCCAGATGTCTGACAGTAGGAATCAGCCAGCGGTATAATGTGAAGAGCAGTGCGCGTGCGACGGCAACCGAACAGCGCGTTCGCAATCGAAACGGTCGACGCTTTCGGCCGCGAGTCCAGATGAATCTCAACGCCCGCTTTGTGAATATGAGAGCGCTGATCCGAGAACTGTTCGAGACCGTAATTCTCGCACTGCTGATCTTTCTAGTTCTGCACATAAGCGTCCAGAACTTCCAGGTGCAGGGCCCGAGCATGCAGCCAACTCTTACCGAGGGCGCATACGTGCTCGTGAACAAGCTTGTTTATATGAGAATCCACCCCAAACAGCTAGCGGGCTTCCTGCCCTTCGTTGACGTAGAGGAAGAACAGACACTCTTCGCGTTTCATCCTCCGCGTCGAGGCGAGGTAATCATATTCAGGTACCCGAGGGACATCACCAGGGACTTCGTCAAACGGGTAGTGGGGCTCCCAGGCGACACGGTCGAACTAAAGGGCGGGCAGCTATTCGTGAACAACGTAGCAGTCGAGGAGCCGTATATAACGCGTCCGGACACGCGGAGCGTGGCGCCAACGGTGGTGCCGGAAGATTCGTACTACGTACTAGGGGACAACCGCCGGGTAAGTAACGACTCACGCGATTGGGGGCCTGTCCCGACGGACAACATCGTCGGGCGCGCCTGGGTCAGCTTCTGGCCCCTCGATCGATGGCAAGCTCTGAAGATTTGGCCATAAGAGACCGCAGCCCAAGCCGACCGGCGAGAACATGCAAAAAGCAGGGACCCTGGGCCAGGATCCCTGCTTCCGACATATTCGGACGCGCCGCGGGCCAAGGCCCCTCGACGCCTTTTGCTGGGCCGCCCCCGCTAGTTCAAGCTGGGCCCGTTGGACTGCTGGTGGTATTCCTTCAAGACCACCTTGCTGATCATCGACATCCGAGCATAGAGGTCCTGCATGACCTGAGCGAAGTCCACTTGCGAGATCGCAAGCACCTCGAGGTCTGACAGTGCAAGGATGGTCAAAGGCGAAACTGACGGGTCCAGTAGCGCGCACATATCGACCATGCTTCCCTGCTCGGATACGTACAGCCAGAAAGCCGGGTCCTGGACTATGTAAATTGCCGCCATATCGAGTCCCGGTCTCCAGGCTGGCATCAGCTCACGCAGAGCCGCGGTCCGCCACCGAGGAAACAGCGACGGTCACGTCCAGACCGGAACTCGTGACTGTAAATCGCTAACCCTTCGCCGCGACACCCTGCGTTTCATGTGCCACCATCCACCGATCGGAGGTTGGACCACAGATTCCGGGTGACGTCGAACCGGTCCGGGAGAGGTGGCTAGTAGGGTGGGTCGCACGGCAGGCGTATCGTTGTGGTAGAACCCACGCTTCCGATACACTAGCGCTGGCTACGATTTACCGCTGGATTTGGCCCAAACTACAGACACGGAGAGCCTATGCGGGCGCTCGTGACAGGCGGAGCCGGCTTTGTGGGCTCACATATCGTCGGCCACCTTATTGGCCGGGGAGACCAGGTGCTGGTGGTAGACGACCTTTCGACCGGAAAATCAGCCAACGTGGCCCCGGAAGCCGAGCTCGAAGAGCTCGACGTGGCAGATAAGACGCTCGAGCGCGTCGTTAGTTCCTTCAAGCCCGATCTCATCACGCACTGCGCGGCACAGGCGTCGGTGCCAGCCTCTATGGCCGACCCGGCGTCGGATGCGTCGACGAACATCGTAGGTGGAATCAACGTGTGCCGCGCCGCGATCGCCGCGGACTGCCGTCAGTTCATCTACATCACCACCGGTGGCGCTCTGTACGGCACTCCGAGATATTTGCCGTGCGACGAGGAGCACCCGCTTCAACCTGAAAGCGCGTACGGGCTGAGCAAGTGGACGCTGGAAAGCTATCTCGCGATGCTGCTTCCGTCCTCGATGAATCTGCAGATCTTGAGGCTGGCGAACGTGTACGGACCGCGCCAGGACCCTCACGGAGAGGCAGGAGTCGTAGCTATATTCGCTGATCGAATGCTGCGAGGCGCGCAGGTTGAGATCTTCGGAGACGGTGAACAGAGCCGGGACTTCGTGTACGTCTCCGACGTCGCTGCGGCGCATCAGTGCGCCTTGGCTGCGGGTGATCCGACGACGGTTAACATCGGGACTGAGATCGCCACGACTATAAACGGGATCTACGAGTCAATCTCAGCAGAAACATCATACAAGTACTCACCTACCTACGGCCCGGAACGTGCGGGCGACGTAAAGCACGTCGTTCTCGCGAACGGGAGAGCCGAGCGTGTGCTAGGCTGGCGACCCAGCGTCTCCCTGGCCGACGGTATTCGCGAGACCGTGGCCTGGTTTAAACAGCAGCTCTAGTATTCAGCCCCCCAACCGGGCTACCTCATATAACGCTATTGCTGGGCGGCGATGCTTACCCATCGCGGGCCGGGCTGGATCGTCGCGCTGACCAGACGCACGAGGCCTCCGGTGACCGACCACCAGCCGACGCTGTCGAATGGTCCGCTGACAGTCGATCCCGCGAGCTACGAGGCTTTCCTTCACGGGAGTCGCTTGACGCTGACTCCCACTGAGTTCCGGATGCTCTACCTGTTACTGAACAACCGCAGCAATGTCCTGAGCCGGGAGTTCATAGCCCGATCGATCTGGGGTGACCAGGTAGGCAGCACGGCGCTGGTCTTGGAAGTACATCCAGCGGCTGCGACGTAGGCTGAACGACACCGCCCAGGACCCAAGGTGGATAGAAAAACGTCCACGGCGTGGGCTACAAGCTGCTGGCGCTACGAGATCCGGAGCGCGCAGAAGCGGGCGCCGCCGAGTTGGTTGCACGTTAGCGCGACGCCGAAACCCCGTTCCAGGAGAGCCCCGGTATACCGGGGCTCTTGCTTGATTCTCACAAATCGTTCGCCAAATATCACCGTTTGATACCGCTCTGCCCCCTTAGAGATACTGTCTATTCTCCCACTATTACATTCTAGGCGGTTAGGCTAGCGTCGTTATGGCACGAATACTCATCTACTCCAGCGGCGATATGGCTATGCTCGTACCGATTGTGGCGGAGGCGGAGCATAGCGTTGCGGAAGCATACGACAGTGGAGAGATTCTCCAGCTGGTTATCCGTAGCCAGTTCGACATCATCATGATTCCGGACGGTGTCGAGCCCATAGATGGGCAAGAGGTCCTTCCCTTGATCCGCCGGCTCACGCTAGGAGCGATCATCGTTGTAGGAGACGGCGACGAGACAGCCGTAGCAAATGCACTCCTACAAGGTGCGGACCAGTACCTCCGGTTCCCCGTGGACAGCGCGCTTGTGCGCAGCCGTCTACGAGCTCTTCTCTGGCCGCGTCGCCACGACCTGCCACGGCGTTCCGAGAGTCAAGGCGAAGCCCGCGAGGGCCGCGAGCTCCAGCGACTGCTGGACGATGACGGCCACCGGTTCATCTCAGAGGTCCTGTGGGCTACAGCCTTGACCGCCCTGGTCTTCCACGAGGCTGCTGAGGACAGGACAAACTGACGGCTTTTGCTCTCCTCCGTCCTTCCCGATCACACTCCCGCCAGAACTACGAGCGTCAGACCGTTACTGTCGTCCCCAACAGGACGGTTTTGCTCCGCCAAGGTGGTACAGTTTCTCTCCGCCCTTGACAGCGGGTACTGTCAGGCTCAGCACACTTTCCAGTGGGTGTACCAGCCCGCGTCGATGTCGAGGGTCCGGTATCGTTCCGACCACCCGCCTGAGCAATGCACACTCGGTGGTCAACGATGATGAGTCTTCCATGACACACCTCCTTGACCACAGTTCCTTACTTGTCTAGGGCTTTGAAAAGGCCCTGGTGGATGGCCTATTCCTATTGCCTGCTATGGGAGCGTATGCTATAGTCACCTGGTTGTTAGAGAGCAGCATTCCGACGAGGTGCAAGCATACCGAAAGACTATCGGACCAACGCCCGGATCAGGACTCCCGAAGTTCGGTTGGTTGACGAGAAGGGTACCCAGTTGGGCGTAATGCCAACACGGCAGGCGTTGGAGCTCGCAGAAGAACGAGGTTTGGACCTAGTTGAGGTCGCATCCGCGGCGAGCCCACCGGTGTGCCGCCTTATGGACTATGGCCGGTTCCGTTACGAAACCACACGCAAGGAGCGGCAGGCGCGTAGGGAGCAGAAGGCCAAGGCTTCCAATGAGTTGCGCGAGGTCCGACTCAAAACGCGAATAGGCGAGCACGATCGCTCCGCGAAGGTGCGCGCCGTAAAGCGACTGCTGGCCGAGGGATCGAAGGTGAAGGTCTCGGTGATGTTCCGCGGGAGGGAGATCACGCACCCAGAGGTCGGTATGGCCGTGCTCAAGGCAGTGGCCGAGGACCTGGGCGAGGATGTTTTGGTGGAGAAGACCCCGTCCTTCGAGGGCCGATTCCTTACGATGATCTTGAACTCGACCAGCACCGGTTCGCGCAAGCCGGCCAAGAAAGAGGAGCCTGAGGCCGTTGCCAAAGCTTAAGACGCGCAAGAGTGCCTCGACACGGTTCCGAGTGACTGCAACCGGGAAGCTTCTGCGTTCGCGTGGCCCCAACACCCACTTTCGTCGGCGCAAGTCCGCGAGCATGAAGCGGCAGCTCTCTCGCAAGACCAGCGTGGCCCAAAGCGATTCGGGTCGAGTTAGAAGAATGCTGGGTACCGGCGTCCGAAAATAGCAAAGCCAATTTGAGAATAAAGCGAGGCGTTACCAGACATCGTCGGCATAAGAAGGTGCTGTCGCAGACCGCCGGACACCGCGGCGGGCGGCACCGGCTTTACAGGCAAGCGCACGAGTCGCTTCTCCATGCCCTCCACTACTCCTACGCCCACCGTCGCCAGAAGAAAGGCGACATGCGGCGGCTTTGGAACATCCGAATCAACGCGGCCGCCCGCGTCAACGGGCTCTCCTACAGTAAGCTCATCCACGGCCTCAAGCTCGGCGGGATCGAGATCGACCGCAAGATGTTGGCCGATCTCGCCGTCCGAGATAGTGAAAGCTTCGCCAAAGTGGCAGACCGGGCCAAAGAGCAACTAGCTGCTTCGACAGCGTAGCCGTCCTACAGTCCTACAAGCAGAAGGTCCCGAGCAGGAGACGGCGCACTGCCCCCTCTTTGCTTCCACTGACCCTTCCTCGTGCCGCCGCGCGGTCCCGTGCTGGTCCCGAGGTATCCCACTACCGGCAACCGTGGCCGGATCGGCCTGACACCGCCTCGACACCGAGCCGACCCGTTTCTACCCCGGCCGTTAGGTAGGTTTCAGCAGCAGCCGTATGTCGTGGACGACCTCTTCGGGGTACAGCGGAAGCGTGAAGAGCACTCGCATCACTCGTTGCCGGTCGATGAGATAGACCGGAGCCGAATGGACGATCGTGTAGCGCTCAACCGTGTCTTGCAGGAACGCGTCGACTCCACGGCTAGTGGCAGTTGCCGCGGTCGTATCCGTCGCTGCGGTAGTGGTCGAATGTGAGACGTCGTCCACGAACGGCTCAACGAAATAGGCCTCCCACACCGGCGCCAACTGCTCCCGGTCGCCGACCAGGTACGCCCAATCGTCCAGCATCCCCCACTTCTCCGAGTAGGCGTGGGCCGTTTGCACGGTGTCACGTTCGGGGTCCACGCTGATGACCACTATTCCGACGTCGTCAGCGTCCTCGCCCAAGAGACGGTGAATGTCCGCCAGGTGATTCGCAACGACGGGACAAATGTCCGGACAGGCAGTGTAGAGGAAAGTGAGGACGACAACGTCCTGCGAATAGTCTTCTAGTGAGACTTGCTGACCGAACTGGTTCCGCAGCTCGAAACCTGCGGCGGGATCGCCCGCAGTCAAAACCGTTCCGACCAGCGGGTCTGGCTTTGAGCAGGCCGACAGCGTAATTGCTACGGCTGCCAGCACCGCGATTCCAGGGACCGCAAGGTGCTTGAGGCGTCTACGAGGCCTACCGGCGTCGAGATCTCTTATCTGTTGCGCTCCACGGACCGCTGCAACAACGCTGCAATCGTCGGCACGCCTACGACCAGCGCCACGCCCAACGCTACAACGCCCCACTCGTTGAAGGATGCGTATACCACCATGAAGGTCACGCCCAGGCCGCCCCCGTAGCCGACGATTAGCAGCACCGCCAGCAAAGGGAACAGCAGCGCCATGCCAACTCGATTATCGTTCATCTGCGTCGTCCTGCTCTTTCCGTGAAGTCTTCTATCGGATGCCGGCGACTCCCTTCCTAACCTTCCCCCGGGGGGGATTGAGGAGGGGGAATCCTAGCCCACGCCTATATACCTTCGCTCCGACGACTCGACCGTCGTCTTCTGTTGTTCTTTGTTGTACCAACGGAAAAAGGTCACGATCAAGAGCGTTAGGAATATCGCCCCGCCGCCCATTTTCATGATGACCCCGCCGATCTGCTGGTCCGCCAGGACCGCCACGCCCCAGATCCTCGGTGCTTCCACGTACCAGTCGTACAAGGGGGCTCCAGAGAAGGTTATCGGCGCGAACACGATGAGCTGGGCAATGGAAAGCAGGAATAGGTACATCATCTGAAGGGGGTGGCTGAGCCGTGGCAGCTCCGACATATTGCTCATCAACGGCCACCACATTATCACGGCGGTGCTCATGAACAGGAGATGCTCGGCGACGTGGACCGCGTGGTTGGTCACAGACAGGTTGTAGAAACTGGGGAGATGCCACAGCGCGAACATCGCGTTGAATATCAGGAACGCTAACACTGGATGGGTGAAGATTCGTGCGGCCCTGAATGCGGTGTTCGGCCGGAGCAGCGGGCGTATCAGCCAGTCGGGAGTCCCGACAATCAGCAGGGGCGGTGCAACGAGGGTCAGCAGTACGTGCTGCAACATATGGGCGCTAAACAGGTAGTTGTCGCTCAGCTCGTGGAGCGGCGAGAGCAAGGAAACGAAAATGACCAACACGCCGAGCGTAAATGTCGCCACCTGACGGGGATCGGTCCGATCAAACAGGTTGTACCGTTCTCTGACGGGACCGACGCCCAGCAGGTATACGGCCTCGAAAACCGAAAGCCCGATGACAACGTCGAGGTGGCCGTGCCAGTGTGTCCAGATATTCTCCAAGCCCGCAAACTCCCTATGGCCGACCTAGAAGAAGACCCTGAACAGCGCGAGCAGCGCAATGAACACCAGTATGGCGAGTACGAGACCGGCGACGAAAAAGCCGGAGAATAACCGCGAGTCGTACCTGAGATGCATGTAGAACATGGCGACCAGGATGAACTTGGCCGCGGAGAGGACGATCAGTATCGGGATGATTCCGTGGCCGAGCGCCTCCACGTAGAAAATGGCCACTTCGGCCGCTGTGATGGCACATAGGCTCATCGCGACCTTGAAATAGATCAGGGGCGTCGGGTGACCCGTGTGAATGTCCCCGTTCGCGCCTTGTCCGTGAGTCTCCTCTGCCATCATTCTCATCGACTCTCCCTGATTTGATAGCTCTCTGTCAAAGGGCTTCTCTAAATGCCAGGAAACACGCCGAACAAGTATACAACGGTGAAGATAACGATCCATACGACGTCGACGAAGTGCCAATACAACGCCGCCAGATCCACGTCGAGATTGGTCTCGGGCCTGACGCCACCCTTGAACGAGTAGAAGAACAGGGAAAGCAACCATACTACGCCGAGCGTGACGTGGGCCCCGTGGAACCCCGTCAACGTGAGAAACGTCGTGCCAAAGAGGTTTGTCCTGGGGGTAAGTCCGTGCTGCTCTTCGACGACGACGCTTGCATCGGTGCACTGACTGACGAACGTCTTCTCGTACTCGGTCAGTTCCGACAGGGGCGTCGAGCACTCGAAGTGGACCTCGTGGTTCGCGAACTCTCTAAACTCGAATACCTGAAACGCGAGGAACGTCATCCCCAAGATGGCCGTAGAAAACAGCCATATACGGAAGCCTTTCATGCTCCCTCTGGTCAGCGCAGCGTACGCCAACACCATGCTCATGCTGCTCATCAGAAGGACGAAAGTACTCGTCGAAGTAACGGGGATACTGAAGACGTCTTCAGGGAACGGTCCAACTTTGCTCTTTCCCTGGTAGACCAGGTAGGTACCGAGCAGAGTGCCGAAGAACATGCAGTCCGAGCCCAGGAAGGCCCACATGAGGAGCTTGCGATGGTTCAGCCCCGTGGTCGTGTCTTCGTGCTCAGCGCCGTGAGCTATGGCCGGTGCGTGTGCCAAACAGGAATCTCCGCGTCTGTTTTAGTGCTCCGATGCCCCGTCCGGCTCGTTCACGGGTTCGAACGACCAGGCGTATATCGACACCATAGTGATGGATACGCCGATGACGGCGACCGACAGTGCAACCAAAGAAGAAGTGGCATACATAAGACCGTAGGCGCCGATCAGCAGTCCAACCGATGACAGCAGCGGCCAGTATGAAGGTTGGGGCAGATGGATCGAATGTTCATCGTCCCCACCCGAGCCTCCGGCAACCGGTACCGCCCGGACGCCCTCGCGCTTCTGCGCCCAGAATGGGTCCCGGTCGTGGACCGTTGGAATCTGGGCGAAGTTGTACTCCGGTGGGGGCGAAGGGATCGACCACTCGAGAGTCCTGCCGTCCCACGGGTCGGCACCGGCTTCCTCGCCGTTCCTCGCGCTCCGCACCAGGTTGACTGCGAACACGAGGACTCCCAAAGCAAGAAATGCCGCCCCAGTTGATGATAGAGCGTTCCACGTGTTCCAGCCCATCTCCGGGTCGTAGGTGTAAATACGTCTGGGCATTCCGTCGAGCCCAAGGAAGTGCATCGGAAAGAACGTCATGTTCATCCCGATGAAGACCAGCCAGAAATTGAGTTTGCCGAGACCCTCGTTCATCATCCGTCCGGTCATCTTCGGAAACCAGTAGTAGATGCCCGACGCCAATGCCATGATGCTGCCGCCGAATAGAACATAGTGGATGTGGGCCACGACGAAATAAGTATCCTGCTGCTGGGCGTCGGAAGCGGCCGACGAATGCATCACGCCACTGAGGCCGCCGATGATAAACATGAAGATGAAGCCGATCGCGAACAGCATGGGCGTCCTTAGATCGATTGAGCCCTTCCACATCGTGCCCATCCAGTTGAAAATCTTCACGCCCGTAGGCACGGCGATGGCCATGGTCGTTATCGCGAATACCGAGTTGGCAACGGGCCCGAGTCCGACCGTGAACATATGGTGGCTCCAGACCATCCACCCCATGAATCCGATGATCACGCCTGAGAGCACCATGACCGGGTATCCGAAGATGGGCTTCCTGGTAAACGTCGGTACGACTTCGGAGATGATCCCCATGGCCGGCAGAATCAGGATATAAACCTCCGGATGGCCGAATATCCAGAACAAGTGCTGCCACAGTACCGGACTTGCGCCGGCGCCCGGAACAAAGAAGTTGGTGCCGAAGAAGCGATCGAACATCAGCTCGATCAACGCCACTGTTATGACCGGGAACGCGAGGATCAGCAGGAACGAGGTGATCAGGGTCATCCAGGTAAAAAGGGGCATGCGCATTAGCGACATTCCCGGCGCGCGCATATTTACGATCGTAACGATGAAATTGAATGCGGCAGCCAACGAAGCGATCCCAAGAATCTGTAGGCTGAGAATCCAGAAATCTATGCCGTGGCCGGGATTGTAGGCCTCGCCGGTGAGCGGAGAGTATCCGAACCACCCTGCGTTCGGAGCGCCGCCCAGAAACCAGCTCGACGTGAGCATGATAGCTCCGGCCAGGAACGTCCAATAGCTGAATGCGTTCAGCCGGGGAAACGCTACGTCTCGCGCGCCGATCTGGAGCGGAATAAGGTAGTTGAAGAACGCCGCCCCCATCGGCATGATCGCGAGGAAGATCATCGTCGTCCCGTGCATGGTAAACAGCTGGTTGAACACGTCGGGACTTACCAGATCGTTGTTCGGGACCGACAGCTGGGCACGCATGTATAGCGCCTCCAGGCCACCGGTCATGAACATGATAAAAGCCGTGACGCCGTAGAGGATGCCGATCCTCTTGTGGTCGACAGTCGTGAGCCAACCCCAGACTCCAGAGGGGTGTACGGGCCGGCTAGGGAGAGGTATGGCCAGAGTCGTCATCGTTCGCCTCTGAGAAGACGGCTTCCGGGGGAGGGCATCGAAGCTAGGCAGTTATTATAGTCCACGACGCTCTCCACTAATCGAGGCTCCGCAGGTACGCCACCAGCGCCGAGATGTCCGACTCTTTAAGGCTCTTCTGAGGGTCATTGTAAACGGCCGCGTCCGTAAACATGACGTTGCCCGGCTTTACGCTATTGGGGTCCGTTAGCCAGGCACGAAGGTTCGGCTGGTTGTTCTCCCGGATTCCGGCGCCGATGTGCGAACGCCGTGTGACGTGAGTCAGATTCGGGCCCTTGGTGCCCCTGGCTTTCGACGACCCTTCCACCGTGTGGCAGGCCCAGCATTCACCGTCGCCTTCGAATATCGCCCGCCCTTCGACCGCCAAGGGCTCAACAGGCACGTCCGCGGGTTCCGCTTCCGCGCCCAGCCAGCGGTCGAAGTCAGCCCTAGACTCCGCAACCACTCTGAAACGCATAAGGGCATGAACATTCCCACAGAACTCGGCGCACTGCCCGAGGTATACGTCGGGTTTGTCTGCCTCGATCCACATCGTGTTGGGATTGTTGGGGACCATGTCTACCTTGCCCGCCAGCTTCGGAATCCAGAAGCTGTGGATGACGTCCTTCGATTCGAGGTTGATGTTGACTACCTCGCCTACAGGTATATGCATCTCGTTGGCCGTGACGAGGACGTCGTTGGCGTCGTCTGGGTGCGGGTAGCGGAACTCCCACCACCACTGGTGCCCTACGACGTCGATCGTCAGAGCTCCGGGTTCGGGAGAGTTGGCGTTGTCGAAAATCGTCGTCACGGTTGGGAACGCCACGACGGCCAGCACGACTACGGGTAGGATAGTCCACCCGATCTCCAGTCGCCTGTTCCCATGGATCTGCGGGGGGTCGGCATCGCCGGGCCGGCGACGGAACCGAAAGACGATAAACAGCAGAACAGAGACAACCGTCACGAACACGAACGCGGCAGCGCCAAATATCCAGTAGAAGAGGGCTAGCTGCGAGCGAGCAACCGGCCCTGACGCGTCGAATGTCGACTGGGGATGATCGGGGGCTACTATCGCAGCATCCCCACAAGCGCCGAGAAGGACCAGAGAGAGAACGAAAGCAACCGCGCCCAGGTAGCGCAGAAGGCGGCGGTTGGTCTTAAGCATCAGTCTCCAAGAATTCCTCCAGGCCAATCTCCGAAGCCGCTTCTCGGGCATCGGAGTAAGAATCTATCAAAGCGCAACTAGCGCGGTCAAGGCTAATTGGGCCACACTTGGGGAGCTGGGACTGGATTGTCCCCATACGGCAACTAGAACACCATGCTATCGATCATCATCGCCCCGAACAGGAAGGCGAGGTAGAGCAGAGAGTACAGGTAAGTCCGCCTCGTCTCCCGAAGGCCGTCGGCGGTTAACATTCGAGCGGCGCGATACACGAACACCGCGCCAAGACAGGCTGCGACGACAAAGTACAGCCACCCGACGGCCGTCGTAGCCGCGAACATCAAGGTTACGATCACCAGCGGGACCGTATAGAACAGGACATAGCGCTTCGTTCTCTCGACGCTGGTCACCACCGGCATCATCGGAATGCCCGCTTTCGCGTAGTCATCCTTGATCAGGAGCGAGAGAGCCCAGAAGTGCGGCGGCGTCCACAGGAATATGATCGCGAACATGTAGATCGCCGGCAGGTCGATAGCGCCGGTAACCGCCGCCCAGCCGACCACAGGTGGCACCGCACCAGCGGCGCCGCCGATCACGATGTTCTGGGGCGTGGTCCGCTTGAGACTCAGGGTGTAGACCAGGATATAGAACAGTGTCCCCGACAGCGTTACAACGGCGCTGACCATGTTTACGAGCGACGCCAGAAGTACGAAGGCCACCACGTTGAGAGCAATACCGAATGCCAGGGCATTCGCGGGTGGCACGCGTCCGCTGGCAACGGGACGGTTCCGCGTCCTAGACATCAGTCCGTCGATGTCCCGTTCGAAGTAGTGGTTTAGGGCGTGGGCGCCGCCGGCGGCCAGAGACCCGCCGACCAACACGAGCACAACCACCGTCGGGTCCGGCGCGCCTTCGGCGGCAACAAACATCGCGCCGAGCGCCGTCAGAACGAGCAATGAGATTATGCGTGGCTTCATCAGCGCCACATAGTCGTTGAGCACGCTGCGCGATGCCGCCATCTGAGCGATCACGGTGTCACCGCTCCCAGTTCCGGCGAACGGGCCCGACCGGCGAGAACGCGACCGTATGCGACGCGTCCGGGAACAAACGTCAGCCCCGCCAGCAAGATCACCGAGGCCCATAACAAGGTGGCGCCAACGAGGTGTAAGGCTTTCAACGCCGTAGCGAATACGGTCCACACCGTCAGTGCACCAAGGGATACCTGTAGCAGAAAAACGGCTGCGACGAGAGCAGCGGCCCAACGCAACTGCGGGCCTGCGGCCCTGTGAGGCCATGCTGCCACGACAGTCGCCGCCAAAATTAGTCCGACTATGGCAGTCAGAAACCGGTGTGCCATATGGACAAGTTGGGGCTCGGCGGTCGGCAGAACGTCTCCCTGGCATAGCGGCCACGTTATGCAGGTGGCCCCGTAGCCTTGTCCGACCATGTAGGACCCGGACAGGAGGACGACGAAGGTGCCTGCCATGCTAAGGACCACCAGCTTGGTGAATCGACCGCCTCCGCTTCCAGATACGCGCTGCTCGGAGTCCGGTTGACCGCTCTGCCAGACCGCCAACGTTGCGACGATCATCAGCGCAGTGACAGTCTCGGCTATCGTCAGATGCAAGAGGACGATCCACCACTCCAGCTCGGTAAGTACGGCAGCGCCGCCCAACCCGCCGGCGACTACAACGAGCGCCAGCGCCGCCGTGGTAGTCCAGACGACCAGAGCGTCCACGCGAAACGAACGCCAGACGATAATCATCGACACCAGCACCACGACTCCAAGGATGCTCGCAGACAGCCGGTGAGAGTACTCGATCAGCGTGTGGAACTCGAACGGCGGGATTACCTGGCCGTGGCACAGCGGCCAGTCGGGACAGCCAAGACCCGAGTCCGTGACCCGCACGACCCCGCCCAGCCCAATCTGAACGACCGAAGCAATAACCGCCGCGACGCCGACGGCAAGGAACGCTGTGCGTCCCGTAATACCCGATTCCGGCCCTGCGCTCACCCGAGGCGCCCCCGTTTCTTGCACCATTCGTGAAATCTCTCACAACTTTAGCACGAGTCAGGAACGGTGTCACTCGGCTTGTGGCGCTCGGCTGCAGCCTCGCCGGGGATGCTCTGCTTGACGCTGCGAAGCGCCCAAACCAACAATTGTACACGCCGCCCGCGTCAACGCCGGTCTGGCTTCCGCAGGTCCTGGCCCGCTAGCTCAATTGGCAGAGCAACTGACTCTTAATCAGTAGGTTCTCGGTTCAAGTCCGAGGCGGGTCACCAATCCCTTTATAGACAGGCGCACGGCCCTCTATTCTATCTGCCCAGCCCGACTCATTGGCCATTCTGCGCCGATCGCTTTACCTTTGTACCAACCTGTAAGCCCTTCTAGCTCAGGGAGGACGTGGCTTGATGGGGCGACCAGCGAGAAGGCCGAGGGGCAACGAAGCTCCCTGACCATCGTGACCTATTCTACTACGGCTCGGCTGTGGTGCTGA
>Ga0310121_10002859_pt1 | contig 16161 bp, 11 predicted proteins | sample CB27_Tmax_986_MG_FD_203504 | JGI IMG/M metagenome (GOLD analysis project Ga0310121, IMG submission 203504) | Marine microbial communities from Western Arctic Ocean, Canada - CB27_Tmax_986 | ecosystem: Environmental > Aquatic > Marine > Oceanic | place: Canada: Western Arctic Ocean | collected...
GGCCGTCTCGTCATGGAAAAAGCGCGTGGGCTGCACATCCATAAAAACGATGGGCGTTGCCGTCGTCTTGAGCGCCTCGTTACGTCCACCGGCGCCGCCCCCACTCCACGAGGTGATCATAATTAGGTCGTGGACAACCTCGAGGTTCTGAACGGCCGCCTCAGAATCGATGGTCCCGGCGTTGACACGAGTCACGCTATGTCGGCCGTAGGTCTCCAGGAAATCGACGAACGTATCGAACCCTTGTAGCGCATCAGGGTCGTCAGGCTGGATCAGGACGATACTGGCCGCCATCGCCGACCCGCCGAGCCATCCCGCGCACAGCGTCAGTAAAATCGCAACCGAGAATGCCGACAAAGCACTCCGGCCAAATCTCTTTGGACATTTCCGCTCAAACATTGCCATCCTCCCTCTCAAGGAAATACTTGTTGATGTGAAATCATCCGATTCGTTGAATGATTCATCGTCACTGGACAGAAATACTCGATACTTACCAGACTATACGACCTCACCCCCCCCTTTTCAAGACAAAATGTTGAGTGAAATTACCGGCCCCGCTCGTACCGGTCAACAAGAAAATTACGTCTTTGCGAATCTTTCCGACGATCACCTCTCCCGCAACTGGTTGTGACTCGTGCCTAGGAAGATACAGGTCCTATTTCCGAATCTCAAGAAGATCTTTAGTCTGCGCCTGATTACCCCCCCTTGCTTGTGAAAAATAATGGATTCTAGAATCGGGCTCATACGGCTCCCGGCGATTTCGGGCCTTGGCACTCGAAATCCACAACAAACGTCATTCTGTGGCTACACCACCTCCTCTAACAGGAAGGAAGGATTACTGATAGACCATGGGAATATATAGGGCCCGATGGTCCCTGTCAACAAAAAAGTCCCCCTATCCCAAGATTTGTCCGCGTTCCCTCTGTTATCGTGGGGAGGATGCCTAAATGCAGGCAAGAAATACACCTAAGACGCTGATTCCATTAGGTTTATACCTTCTTCACGCCCCGTGATCCGATCCGATTCACGCATTCAGCATCCAGTATGAGGGGCCCACGGGCAAGGCGCCATGCAGCTCCGAACCCCTGTTTACTTTTCTTGCGGCGGACGGTATACCCTTGCCTCAGGTCTTGTATTCACGGGGCGAGGCGCAAAGGCGCGATGTACGATCTACTGATTACCGGCGGCCGAGTCTTGGATGGGACGGGTGCCCCGTGGTACTGGGCCGACATCGGCGTGGTCGGGGACCGGATTTCCCGGATCGGGTCGCTGGCGGGGGCCTCGGCCCGCCGCGCGATCAACGCCGATGGGCGCATCGTATGCCCCGGCTTCATCGATTTGCACACCCATTCCGACCTCCAGCTGCTGGCCAACCCCCTTCACGAGTGCAAGATACGTCAGGGCGTGACCACCGACGTGCTCGGGCACGACGGGCTGGGCCTGGCCCCCATCACCCCGCGGACGGCGCCCATTCTGCGCGAGCAGCTTTCCGCCTGGAACGGTCGTCCGGACCTGGAGTGGGACTGGCACACGATCACTACCTATCTGGACCGCTTCGACGGCGGTCGGGTGGCCGTCAACGTCGCCATGCTGGTCCCCCACGGCACCGTGCGGATGATCGTGATGGGGATCGAAGACCGCGCGCCCACCCCCGACGAGATGGCCCGGATGCAGGCCCTGATCGACCAGGGGATGCGCGAGGGGGCCATCGGCCTCTCGACGGGGCTGACTTACGTCCCCTGCATGTACGCGACCGACGATGAAATGGTCGAGCTGTGCCGCCCCTTGCGCCCGTATAACGGCTTCTATTGCCCCCATCATCGCAGCTACGGCCTGGAGGTCCTGCGGGCGAATTACGACACGATCGAGATCGCCCGCCGCGCCCGCGTCCCGCTCCACCTGACCCACTGTCACGTCGGCCACCGGCCCAACAAGGGCCGCGCCCCCGAGCTGCTGGCGGCGATCGACCAGGCCCGCGCCGACGGCTTGGAGATCACGATGGACAGCTACCCCTACCTGGCCGGCAACACCTACCTGCACGCCTTCTTGCCCAACTGGATGCAGGAGGGGGGCGGCGAGGCCACGCTGGCGCGCCTTAAGTCGCCCGATATCCAAGACCGCCTGAGGCACGATATGGAAGTGACGGGTTCCGAGGGCTTCGGCGGCGTCCCGATGGGTTGGGAGCTGCTCCAGATCGGCGGTATCGATGGAGACCACGACCCCGAGATCGTCGGCATGTTCCTGCCCGACGCCGCCGCGCGGGACGGCAAGTCGAACTGCGAGTTCTTCGTCGACCTGCTGATCCGGAGCAACCTGGGCGTCTCGGTGCTCGCCCACATCGGCAATGAAGAGAACGTCCAGACCATCCTCCGGCACCCCGCACACATGGTCGGCAGCGACGGCATTCTGGTCGGCGACCGCCCCCACCCGCGCGGCTGGGGCAGCCACGCCAAGTTCCTCGCCCACTACGTCGGCAACCTGGGCCTGCTGAGCTGGGAGGAAGGCATCCGCAAAGTGACCTCCGCCCCCGCGCGCCGGATCGGAAGCATCGACCGCGGCATCCTGCGCCCCGGCATGATGGCCGACCTGGTCGTCTTCGACCCCGACGCCCTGCGCGACACCGCCACCTACGAAAACCCGATCAGCTACCCCGCGGGCGTGGACCACGTCGCCGTCAACGGCGCCCTCGTCCTCGAAAACGGCGAGCCCACCGGCGCCAAGCCGGGCCGCGCCCTGCGCGAGCCTTACGGCCGCAAGCCGGAGCGGATCACGGAGCCAAACTCGCTGTCGCTATAAGTTGTCATGGATTCAGTTTTGATCGTCGGCGGCGGGTTGATTGCCGTTCCAGATGACGTGCGAAATCTTCCAGGCGCCGTCGGGTTGTTTGCGCAGGATTTGAATGTATTTGTTGCTGAGCTGGATTCGCTTGCCGTCGGCCTTGCGGGTCACGGCGCCGGTGGCGAGGCCCCAGTTGAAGGCCAGGTTGCCGTCGACCCGCGCCTCTTTGGTCTCGTGCGAGATCTCAAGACTGAAATCATCGACGTTATACCAATCGCGCAGCGCGTCCTTGCCGACGAGCGCCGGTTCGCCGGGCGGCATCCATGTGACGTCGTCGGTGAGCAGCGACAGGAGTTGTTCCAGATCGCCCGCGTTCTCGGCCCGGTCCAGGTCCTCCACCACTTGGAAAATCGCTGCGAGGTCCGCGCGAGGCGTCGAGGACCGATTCGCGCCGGTCTGACAAGCGGCGCACAGGACGCAAAGGCACGCCAATAAGCCGTATTTCGTCAGGTCGTTCATCGGTCCGCGCGTTCAGCCCATCTCGGGATTGTACTTGAGGTAAACGGTCTTGCGGCGCAGGTAGTGCTCGAGGCCGTACTTGCCGTCGTCGCCGCCGATCCCGCTTTGTTTCCAACCGATGTGGTAGCCGTGGATCGATTCGCCGATCCCCCGGTTGATGTAAAGCTCGCCGATCTCCAGATCGCGAATGGCGACCATGATGCGGTTCATGTCGTTGGTGAACAGGAACCCGGCCAGCCCGTAGTTCGAATCGTTCGCCAGCTCGATGCCCTGCTCGAAGCTGTCGAACGTCATCACCGGAACGACGGGGCCGAAGATCTCCTTGTGCATGATGTCCATGTCCTGTTTGACATCGACGAGCACCGTCGGCTCGTACCAATACCCCCGGTCGTAGTCGCCGCCCTTGAGCACCCTGCCGCCGGTCAAGGCCCGCGCCCCCTGGCTCTTGGCCTCCTCGACGAAGCGGTCGACCTTTTCAAGTTCCTCGCGGTTCACCTTCGGGCCGATCTGCGTCCCTTCCTTGAGCGGATTGCCGACGTTGATCGCTTTCATCTTCTCGACGAACCGCTCCAGGAATTGATCGGCGATCGATTTGTGGAGATAGGTGCGCTCATTGGCGATGCAAATCTGTCCGCAATTGATGATGCGCGAGATGATCGCCGTATCCACGGCCGTTTCGACGTCGCAGTCGTCCATCACGATGAACGGGGCCTTGCCGCCCATCTCCAGGGAGATGGCCGTCACGTTCTCGGCGGCGACCTGGGCGATGCGTTTGCCGGTGGGCACGCTGCCGGTGAAGCTGATCAGGCCCGGGATCGGGCTCTTCACCAGTGCCTCGCCGACCGTCTCGCCCGGACCCGTCAGCACGTTGACGACCCCTGGCGGAACGCCCGCCTCGGCCGCCAGCTTGACCAGCGCCAGCTCGGACAGAGGGGTGTCTTCGTGGGGCTTGAGGATGATGCTGTTGCCCGCGATCAACGCCGGCGCGATCTTCCGGATCGCCAGGGCGAACGGGAAGTTCCACGCGATGATGCCGACCACGACGCCGACCGGACAGGGGATGATCCAGAGCTGCTCATTCGGATGGTCGGGCGCCAGGATGTCGCCGTCGATGCGCCGGTCAAACTCCGCGTAGTAGCGAAACCACGTGTTGCCGAAATCGACCTCGCCGTATGCCTCGGCCAGCGGTTTGCCCACTTCCTTCGAGAGCAACTGGGCGAACTCATCGCGGTGCTGATCGATCAGCTCGGCCCACTTGCGCAAGACGTTGCCGCGCTCGACGCCGGTTAGCCGACTCCATCCCTTCTGCGCCTCCTTCGACCCCTCCAACGCCCGCTGGATTTCACCCTCCGACGCCGAGGGCACGGTCGCGACCACTTCCTCGGTGGCCGGATTCAAAACTTCCAGCGGGTCGCTTCCCGAAACCCAGTCGCCATTGATATACATCTGGTATGCGTCCATGCTGAATCCTCCCAATGAAAAGGTGCGGGCGCGCGGGCGCGATCAACCGCCCTAAAACGCGGACGGGAATACATATAGGACCCGTCAACCGATGATCACTTGGACATCGCTCGGCGGATTGTGGCAGGGGCGGTTCTTCAAGTCAAGGGAGAGGTTTCGGTCCGAGGGCAAACACCACGGAATTGACGGCGAAGAAGAATCAGAATCAACGAATCCAACGCCTGATTTATAGCTGTTTTCTATAATGATGAATGTAATCGAGTCAAATCTCGAAGGCCAGACCATAACTAGTGGGTATAAAAGTCCCATAAGATCAGCACGTAACGCACTTAAAAGTTTATTTTTGGTATCAAACAACCCGCCAAGGCTGGCCCATCCCCTTTTCACAATAACTTTTAAAGCTATTCTCTTAGTTCTAGATCGAGCAAAACACGGTCGGCTGGCTTTGTTGATACACCAGCCCGCGCTTGCGTCTTCTCACTAACTGCCTTAAATTTAAACGTTTTCACAACAGCTCCAACGACGAGCCCGACCTCAAGTAGTCCTAAATATCTTCCAGGACAGTAACGCGGTCCGTGTCCGAATCCGAAATGAAGCATGTCCTTCGCTTTATGGCCTTTCTCGGCAAGAACCTTCCATCGATCTGGGGCAAACGCTTCTGCGGGGTACCCTGTCACGGCTTTCCCCCAGAACTCTTCACACCGGTTTACATGCCACACATCCAGGCGTAGGTGGGTTCCCTTGGGAATGAGCATCTTTCGATGGTCGGTGGTCTCGATCCAGGTATCCACCGTGGCTCTGCGCGGGAGAAAATAGAGGGAGGGGGTCAAGCGTAAGGTCTCCTCCAGCACTCGATTGAGAGTCACTGCCTGAGCCAGGTTCTCGGGATCATAGACATTCATATCTTTCATTTCCTGATAGATCTGGTCCTGAATGTCGGGTGTGCGCGATAAATGTGATATTGCCCAGCTCGCGAACGAGGTCGTAGATTCCAGAGCCCCGGCAAGAAACACTCGAATATTACTACGAAGCGCTTCATTTGGGGCGTCGGACTCGAACTGTTTCCATAACCCCAACCCTCGGCGCGTCCGGAAAGTGCGATATCAGTAAGGGCTTCAAAGTCAGCCTTCTTCTGTTTCAGTATTTTATTGCCTCCAGAAAACATTATGGAGAGCGCCTGAGCTCTGGGAGCGACCGTGTCGCTTACCATATGATCGATAAGAAACACGAGGGCGGGAACAAAACGATCCCGCAACTCCTCATAAGAAACACTGCCGCCAAAGAAGTTACTCACCAGCATTTCAAGCATCACGACGTTAATTTCAGATTCGAGCTCAACTCGAGTTTGCTTTTTGCCACTTGCTTCTTGACGGGAACGCAGTAGCTCGAGTCTTTTTGCGACCGTCTTACGGAAGGTCTGCTCAAAACCATGAAACTTTTCAGGCTGAAACAAATTGGAACGACTGAATGGCTGGGCAGACATTCTCTTCTGCCTCCGCCATACGGGACCATTGGAATATAGCAAGGAGTCCTCACCAGTAGCTCGAGCGATTCCCGCAGTCGGGCTTGCATCCCGGTCGAATTGGCCGGGCTTATCGCCTGTGGCGGACTGCACTGCTCTGATAATCACTGGGTCGCGGGTTAATAATACGAGGGGGGGGGGGTAATCCTGCCACATAAGAGATAACGGTTATGTCTTCCCGACCCTGTTTCCTTCTCGGCATCCCAGTAGAAGGTCTCAAAAATCCCAATCGGACCTCTATAATTCCAAAGATGTGGAAAAGGTAAAGTCGGTCGCCCGAACCCAAATAGAGGGACGCGCGTTGGCAGGCAGTCTCCGTCGAAAGGGTTTACGCCTCTGATCTGCTGTAGAATCCTCTTTGGCCATGTTTTGAAGGACATATTTCAATTCACATGTGTTTTCAACCCAGCTTATTCGTAATAGGGTATGAGTCAGTAAATCCACCTTTTCCCCATTCAGCTTGGCAACTCGGTTTGGAAGCATGTGGAGTGATAATCCATCATCACGGTCTGGTTCTGCTGTAGCTGTCAGAATTACAGACGATAAGAACATGAGTGCTATAAGAAATTATTTCATAATCATTCGACATTTCCCATATCGCTAACCAAACTGTTCGATGTATCCGGCCAGCCGGCTATAGACCGCTTGGCGAAGCAGGGCCGTCATCGTGTGCGGGAGCCTCGCGGCTATGCGAACAGCTCGCTGATCTCGCCGAAGTCCATCGGCCCCTTGGGAGAGATTTCCTCGGTGTATTCGAAAGCCCGGCCCGACGGGGTTTGGGTGATCTTCTTGGTCCAGTCCACCCCCATCGCCGAATAGATCGTGGCCAGCACGTCTTCGGGATACATCGGGCGCTCCTTGTGCCACCCGAAATCCGTAATTTCATCGCCGGTCTCGTTGGTCGCGCCGTGGATTTGGCCACCCTTGACTCCGGCGCCCGCGAACAGCGCCACGCCCGAACCGATGTGGTGGTTGCGCCCCTTGAGTTCATCAAGCGCGCCGCCCGACCGCCCGAACTCGCCCATGGCGATGACGAGCGTCTTATCGATCAACGGTCGTCCCTGGTCGTCGGTCGTTGTCTCCAGGTCATCGAGCAATTTGGAGAGCGCGAGGTCCAGCTCCATGTTCATCGTATACTGGTTCCAGTGGTAGTCCTTGTCGTAGATGTTATTGTGCAAGTCCCAACTGGAATGTTGCATGAAGATGAAGCGCGTCCCCGCGTCGGCGGCGATGATATTGCGGGCCATCGCGCACGCGAATCCGAGGTGTCCGAATCCGCTCTGCGACTTGCCGTAACGCTCACGGTCCTCATCGGTGATCGTGAAAATCTCGCCGGATTTTGGATTGCCGAGCATGAAGGCCGATGCGCTGTAATCCTCCAGGTCGCTGAATATCCTGGCCCGCTCGTGGTCGGCGTCATGCCACTCGTTTTCGAGTTCCTTGAGGAAGTTCTGGCGACGTTCGAAGGCCGCGCGTTCATCTTCGGACAGGACGAACGCCGGCGCGCCCCTCCCGCTGTGGATATTCATCGGCGCGGCCGACGGCGGCAGCATCCCGCAGCCGACAAGTATGTCCGTATTGATGTTGAACGAGATGAATGGCGGCAAAAAGTCCGTCTCGCCGCGCCGATCTTGATACTCGTAGGCCAACACCGAACCGATCGACGGCACCTCATGGACGCGATTGGGACTGAACGTCCGGCCCGCCTGGAGGTAATAGATGCTACGGTCGTGATTGAGGTCCCACGCCCCCATCGAGCGCGCGATCGCGTACTTGTCGGTCATTCTCGAAAGCCCCGGCAGCGTCCCGACCGGCATGCGCAAGCCGGGTTTGACCGTCTGGACATCGAAATCCTCGGGCGTCCAGGCCCCTTCCTTGAGGTCGAACGTATCGACCTGGCTGGGGCCGCCCTGGAGCATCAGCAGGATGCAGACCTCCGCCCCGCCGCGCGGTTTCACGCTCTCCTTGGCCTCGACGTTCAGGGGATCGAGGATCGGCAGCAGCGAATATCCCGTCACGCCCACGCCGGCCACCCGGATGAACTCGCGACGTGACAACCTCGGGGCCAAACTGTTCAGCTTATGATTTCGCATCTATACCCATACCTCCGCCTAGGATAGTAGCAGATCGATCAATAATTCACAATCATTTCCGACTTGTTGAGCAACGCCCACTGAAGGTCCTCGATCCCGATATCACGATGCTCTTTGAGATGCTTCTCCGCCTTGGCCTTCTCGGTCGCGGTTGGGAATCGGCTCAACGTCCACAGGAAAAGTTCATCGATCATCTCCCGGAGCTTCTTGCCGCCCTCCTCGCCCCACTTCCAAGGCGGGTGCCCCTTGAGCAGCGTGTTGACCCGGCTCTCCTCGGTGTCGCCGCGGACCTTCTTCTTGAGCAGATCGCTGTAGACCATCAGTGACGATTGGATCACCGACATGTTGGTGTCGGGCTCCTTCGTGCCGCGGTCGCCCCGGCCCAGGAAGAACAGGAACTCCCGCAACGGCTCATCGCACAGCCCGTTGAGCGGACTGGGCAGGTCCATCGCGTACCCGTTCCAGTCCGGATAAGCCTTGACCTGATGCCCGAAGACGTTGGTGGCCTTGGCCATCGAATCGTAGATCTCCTCGGCCGACAGCCGGCGCACCAGCTTGCGCGCGTAGTAGCGGTCATACTCCGGCTTGTATTCACCCGCGAAACGCGCCGTGAGTTGATAAGCGTTGGAGCGGCAAATGGTCCGCATCAGGTGGCGCAGGTCATAACCGTGCTCGATAAAGTCGCTGGCCAACGCGTCGAGCAGCCGCGGATGGGAGGGCTGGATCGTCCAGGGGGCGGGCGGGGGATTGTCCGGGTCCAGTCGGGCCGGATCAAACCCGAAAGGCGGATCCACGATCCCGACCGTCATGAACTTGGACCAGATCAGATTCACCGTGGTCCGCGCGAATTGGAGATCCGATGTGATCATGCGCGCGAACTCGGCGCGGGGGTTGGCGCCGGCGGCGGGGCGCTGGTCGGTCATGATATACTCGGGATAGACCTTGGCGTTGGGGTCACGCGGCATCCGCAACTCGGTCTCGGCGTCCAGCGCGTAGCCGCAATCGTCCGGGTTGCTCGCGGTCGCCGCAAAATCATAACCCACGATTCCCGCGGCGTCGCGTCGCGGCATGCTGGCCGCGTCGAGCACGGCGAATTCATGATTCAGCGACGTGTGAACCGTCGGTTTGAAGACGTAAGTCCGGCCGAAGAAGGCCGCCTGGCGCCAGAATTCCTCGCGCGTCCGCCGCGAAAGCCACAGGTTGACCTCCTCCAGATGATCGGCGCCGTCGTGGCACGAGATGCACTGGAGGTTAACGCCCAGAAAGTTGCGCGTCGCATACACCGCGATCTCGTCGCAAATGTCTTCGTGGTTCGGATAGACGGCCCCGACGTTGCGCAGCGTCCCGTGGCGCGCAAGGAATCCCGTCGCGGCGTTCGAGCGGCCGCGGGTCGCGCTCGCCGTGAGCAACTCGCGGACCATGTAATCGTAGGGCACGTTGAACTTCAGGTTGTTCCACAGGTACTCGCGGAACGGCTTCTGGTTGCTCCCTTCGCCGTTGAGCCCGTTGCGAAACAGGTCCTCGAAGAAAAACGTCCATTTGCTCAGGAACGGCATCTCGACCAACCAATAGCGCTGCCCCTCGCGAACCTCCTCTTTCCCGTCGATCTCCCTGAAGATGCCGCCGACGGTCCGCATGAGCGAATCCAGCGCGTCCGGGTCTTCGGCTTCCTCGCGATAACCCCGCGCGAGGAGTTCCTTCGCGATCGCCTCGGGATTCCAGTCCGGGTTTTTCTCCTTCAAATCCAGCGCGGCCCGCCGTATGCGCGGGGCATCCAATCCTAGTAGGCGGTCGATGAGCAGATCGCGCTTGTCCGGGGCGCCGTCGGAAACGAATCGCCGGATCGCCTCGGCTGTCGGGATGCGTCCCCACAGGTCGAGGTAGACGCGGCGCATGAATTCGACGTCGCTGGCCAGGCCCGCGTGCGGGATGCCATCGGCCTCCATTTTGCCGAAAATGTGCTCGTCGATGAAGTTCCTGCGCGCGACGACGGGGACGTTGGGCGCGGCGGGCAATTTTCCCGCGACCTCATCGGTCAATTCGGTTGCGGTCCCCAGGGCGGAGGGCGCGTCCTCGGCGTGCTTTTCCTGGGCGAGCAGCTTGATGTATTTCACGAGGTCGGCGATCTGCTCGGGCGTGTATTTGTCCTTCTGCGGCCGCATCAGCGTTTTCTCGACGCCTTCGCTGATCGTCTGCGCGATCTCCTCGAGCGTCCCGCCGTGTTGCCAGACCTCGTCCACCAGGTTCGTGGCCGCCTCGCCCGTGCCTTCCCCTTCCTCCCCGTGACATAGCGCGCACTTGGCCTTGAACGTCGAAGCGGCGAATGCCAACGCCTCGCCCTCCAAGACGATCGCGCCCTCCTCCGGCGTCGCCTCGGTCCCCGGCTCCGTCACCGTGTCGGTCGTTACGTCGTCCACGGATTCTCCCGGCGCGATGGCGTTTGCATCCACCACGCCGTCGGCGGCCAAACCGGCGAAGAGGACCAGCATGACCATCAACCAGAACTTTCGAATCGAGCCAATCATTATCGTTGAATCACCGGCGCGGCGCGCCGACCCCCCTATACGCTCCCCATCAACTTAAGGACCAAAAACACAACCAAGAATGGCCCGCAGATAATGGATAAGAGTATCAGAACCGACTGCCACCAGTTGATGCGAGAGAGCTTGTTCTTGAATTTAAAAATGTGAAGGAGAACGAAAATCCCAAGGAATCCGAGACCCGCCAGTAAGCTGCCGGAAACTCCCTCCTCATAGGCTTGGTGAGCGAGCCAGAAGACAAAAAACAATCCGGCGCCAATCAGCCCGAGAATCTCAGACTTCTTGCCCGTGTCCCATAGTTCGATGATATTCATTTGCGTCGGCATACGGTTCACCCTGCCACTTTCGCCTATTTTACCTTTTCGGCACACCCCGTGGCAACCATTTAAAGTAAATCGACCTCACCCCATATTGACCACGGCAGGCGCACCATTTGAGGCCTTCTTTGCCGATGTCGGAGTCTTTCATGCCGCCGGCCTCAATCCTTGTGAATTATATAACAAGATGTGGACCGAGGAATCAAGGCTTGAGGTTCTCGCCCCGGCGGGATCGAGATCAATCCCCGAAGTAATCGTGGGTTTTAAATTGATGGACGGGCACAAACGGCCCATAATCCATAAAGGGATGCGTCGATGCAGCGGGCTGTTATCGTCGGAGTCGTTTGTAGGCGAATCATGACCGTCATGCACTTCATCAACCCACGGATCGCGTATGTCATTCTCGTTGGATTCGCGACGCTCGCGCCGGCGATTTGTCGGGCGCAGATTCCGTGCGCCCCGCCGCCACCCAAGCCTCCCAAGCGCATCAGCGGCGGCGAGGGGTTCCCTCCGCTGCCGCTGCCCGTGACGCCCCTGCGCCGAACCGAGCGCAAACGCCCCCCGGCACCGCCCACGCTGATGACCAAGGTCAACTACGTCAATTCACAAATCATGCGCCAGAACAAGAAGGTGTGGCAGTGGACGACCGCGCCGGGCGACACGCACCAACTGTTCCGCTCCGTGCAAAAGGAACTGGGGCTCAACTACAAGGCCGAGATCAAACGCTTCAAGGAAATCGAATGGCTTCCGGCGACCACGCCGATCTTGTATTTCAGCGGGCGCGAACCGCTCGAACTATACCCCGTCCAGCGCAAGGCGTTGCGTCAGTACGTATTGGATGGCGGGGCCATCATCGGCGCGGCCGGCAGCGGCTACACGGCGTTCGCGGATTCGTTCCGAAAAGCCATGCGCTCGCTCTTTCCCGATCGCCCCTGGCATGGGTTACCGTTTGATCACCCGATCTACCGGTCCCATCATACGATAGAAAAACTAGAATATCGGCGCGACGAGGAAGAGCCGTTCGAGAAGGCCCCCATCTTGGAAGGCCTCAACTTCGGCGGACGCACTTCGATTATCTTATCACCCGTCGACCTCAGTTGCGGGTGGGACAACCACACCCATCCCCAGGGTTACCGCATCATGCCGGAAGACGCGCGCCGGCTCGGCTTGAACATGATCGCTTACCTGTTGGCGACGTATCGTCTGGGCCGGGTGTCGAGCACGCCGGTCGTTTTCCGCGAGGTTTCGGGCGCGCCGGCCGAAATCCAGGTCGGGCAGATCGTGCATGGGGGTGATTGGGATCCCGACCCCTCCGGTCTTCAATACCTGCTCAAGAAAGTCTCAGGCGAAACGAGCGGAATGGTGAGTTACCAACGCGTCGCGATCGATCCGCAAAAAGACGACCTTCGGCAGTACCCCTATCTCTATATGACCGGGCTGCTCGATTTCACGTTTCCCGAAGAGGCCGTCCAGCGCCTGCGGCAATACTTGAGCCGGGGTGGTTTTCTCATGATTTCCAATGGCGCGAATCGTCGCTGGTTCAATCACGCCGTCCGGCGCGAACTGGGCCGGGTCCTGCCTGAACGGCCCTTCGCGCGACTGGCCCCATCGCATCCGGTCTACTCGTGCCACTTCGCGCTCGATCGCGCCAGTCACGGCAACGCCCGGCTCGAGGGCATCACGCTCGACGGGGCGACCTGCGTGATTTACAGTCCAGGCAGCATCGGCAGCGCGTGGGACGGCGAGCCGCGTCCCTTTGTCGAGTTGCCCGACTCGGCGCTCGCGCTCAAGATGGGCGTCAATGTCCTCGTCTACGCGATGACGCACTAAATCGAAGTAAAGGCCGGCTCCGCAACGTCATGGAACCCGAGATGATCAAAGAACCCTCCGCCGCGCTCGACGTGGAAACGATCGAACGAGTCGGCAAGCACACGCGCAAGGTCCTGGACGAAATCCACCGGGTCATCATCGGGCAGGATGAAGTCATCCAGCAGATGCTGATCGCGATGTTGTGTCAGGCCCACTGTCTGGTCGTGGGCGTGCCGGGCCTAGGCAAGACGTTGATGGTCAAGACGCTGGGCCGGATTTGCGCCATGCAATTCAAACGCGTGCAATTCACGCCCGACCTGATGCCGTCGGATATCCTGGGCACCGAGATCCTCGAGGAGCAAACGGGGACGCGACAGCGCGAATTGAAATTCCTCAAAGGGCCGATCTTCACCAACTTGTTGCTGGCCGATGAGATCAACCGCACGCCGCCCAAGACGCAGTCGGCCTTGCTCGAAGCGATGCAAGAAAACGCCGTCACGGTGGGCGGCACGACCTATCCCTTGCCCCAGCCGTTCTTCGTGCTGGCCACGCAGAACCCGATCGAGCAGGAAGGGACCTACCCGCTGCCCGAGGCGCAGCTCGACCGCTTCATGTTCAATATCTGGATCAATTATCCGAGTGAGAGTGAAGAGGAACAGATCATCGCCGCGACGACGCGACCGATCGACGTCGAGCCAAAGGTGGTCATCGCAAGCAGGGACATCCTCAACTTGCAACGCTTGATCCGCGCGGTCCCCGTTTCACCGCACGTGGTGAAGTACGCCACGCGTCTGACCCGCGCCACGCGGCCGGGATCGGACCACGCGCCCGAGTTCATCGTAAATTTCGTGAGTTGGGGTTGCGGCCCGCGCGCGGCGCAGTACCTCGTCCTGGGGGCCAAGGCGCGCGCCGTCCTGGACGGGCGGCCCAATGTGTCGTGCCGCGACGTGCAAGCCTTGGCGCCCCCGGTCTTCCGCCATCGCATCTTCACCAATTTCAACGCCGACGCCGAGGGCGTCAGTGTCGAGCAAATCATCGAGCGCCTGCTCGAGGCCGTTTCCGAACCCGATGAGAAGGATTACCGCTAGCTTTGGCGACCGGTCCCGATGCCGCCGTTAAGTCAATCTCGCTATTTCGATCCCCGCCTGTTCGCCAAGATCGCGAACCTGCCGCTCATTTCGCGCCTGGTGGTCGAGGGGATGATCGCGGGCCGACATCGCAGCCCCTTTCGCGGTTTCAGCGTCGAGTTCTCTGAATATCATCAATATTCGCCCGGTGACGACATTCGGCACGTCGATTGGAAACTGTTGGCCCGCTCCGATAAGGTTTACATCAAGGAGTACGAGGCCGAGACCAACCTGAAGGGCTATCTGCTGCTCGACGTTAGCGGTTCGATGGGCTACGGGTCGGGCGAGCTGACCAAACTGCAATACGCCTGTTACTGCTGCGCCGCGCTCTCTTACCTGATGACCCGGCAGCAAGACGCCGTGGGTCTGGTGACGTTCGACGACCAGATCCGCGATTTTCTGGCACCCAAGAACCATCCCCAACACTTCCAGGATATCCTGAGCGTGCTCGATGGGCTCGAGCCGAGCCGCGAGACACGGCTGAGCGAGACGTTCCATCAGTTGAGCGAGCGGATTCGACGCCGCGGGCTCATCGTCGTCTTCTCGGATTTCCTCGAGAACCCCCAAGAGGCCCTGCGCGGCCTGGTCCATTTCCGCAAGCGCAAACACGAGGTCATCGTCTTTCACCTGATCGATCGCGATGAGCAGGCCTTCCCGTTTCACGACATGGTCGAATTCGAGGACATGGAGACCGAACAGCGACTGGTCGTCCACACGCGCCTCATGGGCGACCGATATCGCCGGGCCTTCCAGGCGTTCGCCGAGGACCTGAAAGGCCGCTGCGCCCGCCACGCCATCGATTACGTCGCCCTGCCCACCGACCAACCCGTCGAACAAGCCCTGTTCCGGTACCTCAATAAGCGCGCGAGGCTGGGTTGATGCCGTCGTTGATGTTCTTGCAGCCGTGGTTTTTGGTCGGGCTGCTGGCCGTCGCGGTTCCCCCCCTCATCCACCTGCTGCGCCGGCGTTCGCGGCGGCGTGTGCGCTTTAGCAGCCTGCGCTTCCTGCGGCAAATCGACCGGCGCAGCGCCCAGCGTTATCGACTGGCCGACCTCGCGGTCCTCGCGTTGCGGATGCTGGTGCTTGGCCTTTTGGCCCTGGCACTGGCTCAGCCGCTGCTACGACCGGCCGGGCTGGCCGACCAGCCCTTCGGCAGGCTCGCCCTGGGATTGGTGATCGACGATTCCCTGAGCATGCAGACCACCGAAGAGGTGGGGACACGATTCTCGCGCGCGCTTGAGGCCGGACGCCGCATCATCGAGAGCCTGCCGGGCGACAGCGAGGTCTTCGTCTTGCTCTCGAGCGATCGGACGCCGCCGGGTCTCGCGGCCCCGCAAGCGCCATCGGCGTCGCTGGCGCAATCGCTCGGCGACCTGAACTGTTCATACAGCGGCCGGCCGCTGGCGGCCGTGATGAACCAGGCGGCCTCAATCCTGAGTCGGAGCAGGCTTCCCCATCGCGTCGTGGTCGTGATCAGCGATCTGCAGGCGCGCGCCTTCGAGCAGGCTGACGTTCTTAATGGTGAATCCTTTAGAGACACGGTGAACCAGGTCTACCTGATCGACGTCGGTTCACGGGGCACTAATCGGAGTGTGGAACGCCTCGACGTCTCCCCCCAAGTTGCGTTCCCCGGCACGCCGATCCAAATCCGGGGCCGTTTGCTCGACTCGGGGGCGGGGTCGTCTCCGGCCGTCGTCTCGCTCTGGGTCGACGGCAAGAGGGCATCCGAGCAAGTCGTTGAACTGAACGGGGGCGTCGGCCACGATGTTGTGTTCCAGCACACTCCGCCTCAAGCCGGCGACGTGCGTTACTCGGTCCGCCTGCCGACCGATCCGCTGGCCGGGGATAATCAGCGTTTCGGCGTGGCGCGGATCCTGACGCCGATCCGCGTCTTATTGATCGTCCCCCCCAATCCCACGGGCGCCAAGGCCGACGAGGCCCTGTATCTGCGTCTGGCCCTCAATCCGTGGCGCAGCCTTCCGGGTCGCCAGGCAC
>Ga0310121_10002860_pt1 | contig 16159 bp, 12 predicted proteins | sample CB27_Tmax_986_MG_FD_203504 | JGI IMG/M metagenome (GOLD analysis project Ga0310121, IMG submission 203504) | Marine microbial communities from Western Arctic Ocean, Canada - CB27_Tmax_986 | ecosystem: Environmental > Aquatic > Marine > Oceanic | place: Canada: Western Arctic Ocean | collected...
AAAATTGCAGAAAATATTCAGTCAGTAACTGGAGCTATTTTAATTTTACTATTTGTAGGGGCATTAGCTGGGACATGGTTAATTAGCGGTATTATTCCAGCAATGATTTATTATGGTTTAAAAATTTTAAATCCTAACTTCTTCTTACCTGCTTGTCTTATATTATGTGCAATTATTTCTTTAGCAACAGGAAGTAGTTGGACTACATCAGCAACTGTTGGTATAGCGCTCATAGGTATAGGAAAAGCATTAGGAGTACCTACAGGCATGATAGCAGGATCTGTTATTTCAGGAGCATATTTTGGAGACAAACTTTCTCCTCTAAGTGACACTACAAATCTTGCGCCTGCAATGGCTGATGGTGATTTATTCTCTCATATAAGATATATGACAATTACAACAGTCCCAAGTATAATTATTACACTAATTGTTTTCTTTATTATAGGATTAGTTCAAAAATCTTCTGGTAATTCAGACCCAGAATCTTTAATGTTAGCTATTAAGGAAAAATTTAATATTAACCTACTCCTTTTTACTGTTCCTGCAACTGTTATAGTTTTAATTGTAAAAAAAACTCCTCCATTAGTCGCATTATTATCTGGAACATTACTAGGAGGTCTATTTGCAGTTATATTTCAGCAAGCTCTAATTTTAGAAATTGCAAATTCAAATAAATTAACATTTGAAAACTCTTATAAAACCATAGTTAACTCAATGACAATATCTACTAAAATCTCCACAAGTAATGATCTATTAAATGAACTTTTTGTTTCTGGTGGTATGTCAGGTATGTTAAATACAATCTGGTTAATCATTTGTGCTTTGGTTTTTGGAGGAATCATGGATGCAATTGGTGCATTAGATAAAATAAGTGAATCTCTTCTTAATTGGGCAAAAAGCACTTTTCAACTGTTTGCTAGTACTGTAGTGTCGTGTATAACAATAAACTTAACTGCATCTGATCAATATTTGTCAATTGTAATACCTGGAAAAATGTTTGCAAAAGCATATAAAAAAAGAAATTTAAAACCTGAAAATCTTAGTAGAACACTTGAAGATTCAGGGACAGTTACATCTGTTTTAATACCATGGAATACATGTGGTGCATATCAATCAGGAGTTTTAGGAGTTAGTGTCTTAGATTATTTTGTATACGCTATTTTTAATTGGTTAAGTCCTTTTATGACTCTTTTATTTGCTTATTTTAAAATAAAAATAAAACACATAACCAGTGATAAAAATTAACAAATTAAAAATAAAAATGAAATTATTTGAATTAATTAATCATTACAATTTTTTGAGATTGAATTTGTATTTTTACTTACACTAATTATTTATGATGAACAATCTCAATCCTAGTGAGGATTTTAATACCAATAATAATTTAAAAAAAACAAAAAGAAAACAAAAAGTATTAATTGGTGGTTTATTAATATCCATTGGTGTTATTTTATCTATCTCATTTATATCTTATTTCTACAATTGGCAAGAAGACTTTAGCACACTCTACCAAATTAATAATAGAGAAATCTCATCTTCTAATGTCCTAAATAAATTAGGTGCATATATTAGTCATCTATTCATCTATAAATTATTTGGGTTAGGATCATTTATTCTAGTTTATTTAATTTTAAAAACAGGTATATTTCTTTTTTTTAGTAAAAATTCTAAGAAAATATTAATGAATTGGGTCTGGGGTTTTTTGCACATTATATGGCTCTCTATTACCCTTGGTTTTTTTTATAAAATAAACCCACTTCTTGGAGGTTTTGTTGGTTATGAAATTAACTCAATTATAGTTGATTTTATTGGGAAAATAGGGCTTATTATTTTACTTTCATTTTTCTTTTTATGCTTTGTTGTAATAGAATTAAATTGGACCCCTGATAAACTAAAAAACCTAATTCTAAAACTCACCAAAAAAAATAATAATCCCAAAACTGATATTAACGATAACGAATTAGATTTATACCCTAAAATCATTGATAAAGAATCCTCTGATGTCAATAAAATTATAGATTCATTAAAATCAGAAAAAAATAAAGAAATAACTGGCTCAAATCTTCCAAATGAAGAAAAATCATCAATAAATATGGAAATTGAAAAGCCTGAAGAAGAATCAATTGAGGAAAATCTTTCAAAAAAACTTATTGAGAAAAAAGGTTTTTTTGATCCAACGCTTGAACTAAGCAAATTTAAAATGCCAAATATTAATTTATTAAAAAATTATGGTGATGGATCAATTACTATTAATCAAGAAGAATTAGAAATAAATAAAAATAAAATTGTTGAAACATTAAATAATTATAAAATTGGTATTGCTCATATTAAAGCTACTATAGGTCCTACAGTAACACTTTATGAAATAGTCCCTGATGCAGGCATTAGGATTTCGAAAATAAAAAATCTTGAAGATGATATTGCTTTATCTCTTTCAGCTCTTGGTATTAGAATCATTGCTCCTATCCCTGGTAAAGGAACTATTGGGATTGAAGTTCCTAATCAAAAACCAACTATAGTTTCAATAAAATCTGTAATAAATGCTAGTAAATTTCAAAAAGCCGAAATGGATCTTCCTGTTGCATTTGGAAAAACAATAAGTAATGAAACTTTTGTCGTCGATTTAACTAAAATGCCTCACTTACTAATGGCAGGTGCAACAGGTCAAGGAAAATCAGTTGGATTAAATTGTGTTTTAACATCTTTACTTTATAAAAAACACCCAGCTGAAGTTAAATTCATTTTAGTTGATCCAAAAAAAGTCGAACTAAATATTTACAACAAAATTGAAAGACACTATTTAGCTAAATTGCCTAATAGTGATGAAGCAATAATTACCGATAACACTAAAGTTATTAATACTTTGAACTCTCTTTGCATGGAAATGGATGATCGGTATGAATTATTAAAAAATGGACTTTCTAGAAATCTTAAAGAATACAATAAAAAATTTAAAGAAAGAAAATTAAACCCAAATAAAGGTCACAGATATCTACCATATATCGTTCTAGTTGTTGACGAATTTGCTGATTTAATTATGACTGCAGGAAAAGAAGTTGAAACACCAATAGCTAGATTAGCACAGTTAGCCAGAGCTGTTGGAATTCATCTAATAATTGCTACTCAAAGACCTTCTGTAAATGTAATAACAGGAGTAATTAAGGCAAATTTTCCTGCACGAATTGCATTCAGGGTAACCTCAAAAATTGATTCAAGAACAATTTTAGATACTGGTGGAGCAGACCAATTAACAGGAAGAGGGGATATGCTATATAGTCAGGGTAACGATCTTATTAGAATTCAATGTGCTTTTGTTGACACACCTGAAGTTGAAAACTTAGCTGAATTTATAGGTTCTCAAACAGGTTATCCTAATGCCCACCTACTGCCAGAATATATAAGTGAAGAAAAAAGTTCCATTCTAGATATTGATTCTTCAGAGAGAGATCCTTTATTTCGAGAAGCAGCTGAAGTTATTGTAACAGCCCAACAAGGATCAGCCTCCCTTTTACAAAGAAAATTAAAACTTGGTTACAATAGAGCTGGCAGAATAATCGATCAAATGGAATCTGCTGGAATAGTTGGTCCATTTGAGGGAAGTAAAGCAAGACAAGTTTTAATTACTGATCTTTCGGCATTAAATTTATTTTTAAATGATCAAAAACTATGAAGAAAATATTGTTTATCCTTTTTCTATTTACAATTGAAATAGTCAAATCTCAATCATCTATTAAAGCAATAAATCTTTTAGATGAAGTTTCAAAAAAAATTTCTTCATATGAAAGTATTATTTTTGATTTCACATATTCATTAAATAACAAAGAAGAACAAATTAAACAAGAAACAAACGGAAATATTACTGTATCAGGTGATATGTATAAACTAAATTATCTCGGTGCTACTCAATTATTTGATGGAAAAAAAACTTACACTGTAGTCCCTGAAAACGAGGAAATTACTATTAGCAACACTGATAATGAAGATGATATCAGCATTAATCCTACAAAACTTTTAACCTTCTATAAGTCAGGTTATAAATATTATTGGGATATTAAACAAAAGCATGGAGAAAAATTAATTCAATTTATTAAATTAATCCCAACTGAAGAAAATCCTGATTTAAATTACCTGCTTTTAGGAATTGATATAAATTCAAAAGATATTTTTAGACTTATTGAAATTGGTAAAAATGGAACAATAACCACTCTAACAATAAAGAATAAAAAAACAAACATAAAATTAGAAGAATCTTTTTTTTCAATAAACCTTAAGGACTACCCAGATTATTATATTAACAACTAATTACTTTGAAAATTATTGATCGTTACATCTTAAAAAGTTATCTAATTAGATTAATATCTATCTTCTCTATTTGTATGTTAATCTTCATCGTTCAAACATTCTGGCTATTTATTGATGAATTAGCTGGGAAAGATCTTGATATCATAATAATATTTAAGTTCTTAATTTACTATTCGCCAAAACTCATTCCACTAGTCCTTCCTCTTTCAGTTCTATTTGCATCTTTAATGACTTTTGGAACTTTTGCTGAAAATTATGAATTTGCTGCAATGAAATCGACAGGGATTTCTTTACAACGGGTAATGATTAGTTTAATTTTTCTTCATATTTTAATCGGAATTGGCACTTACTACTTTTCAAACTACATTATACCATATAGTGAACTAAAATCCTATAATTTGCGAAAAAATTTGGCTAAACTAAAGCCAGCTCTTGCAATAAGAGAAGGAATTTTTAATAAGGTAGGCGATATAAATATAAAAGTTAAAAAAAAAGATGGTCCTAATAATAGATTTTTAACCGATGTTATAATTCATGAATATACACCAGACAATCTTAATAATATTGTTATCAAATCAACAAGAGGAGAACTTAAAAGTGAAACTACAGACTCAAACCTTCAACTAGTCTTATTTGATGGTTATAGATATGAAGAAATTGTTGCAAAAAATAAATCTCAAAAATCAATGTTTCCCCATGCTAAAATATACTTTAAGGAATACACAATGAACATTGATTTATCAAAATTTAATAATATCGACCTAAATGAAGAAAAATATAAATCGACTTTTAGAATGCAAAAAGTTAATCAACTAAAAAAGAGTATTGATACTTTACAAAGAGATTTTAATACTGAAAAAGAAATTTTTAGTCAAAACTTTAATCAAAGAAGCAGCATATCTAAAATATTAAATTTTCAAAAAAAATCATCACAAATGGATAGTATTCCAAAAAATGTACTTGATTTTGTTAATATTGATAAAAATTGGAAAATTACACAAATAGTTAATAGTTCATTAGAAGAAATTAAATCTTCAATTAGATCATTAAATAACAAAAAACTACTTTATTTCTTCACCCAAAAAAGAATAAATCTTCATATAATTGAATTAAATAACAAATACACTTTAATTTTTTCCTCTATATTTTTATTCTTAATTGGAGCATCCCTTGGGGCAATAATAAGAAAAGGTGGAGTTGGTCTTCCACTTGTTTTATCAGTAATAATTTTCCTTACATTTCATTATATAGGTTTGTTTGCTAAAAATGCAGCAGAAGACAGTACCATAAATCCATTTATAGGTTCTTGGGTTTCAACATTTATTATAGCTCCAGCAGCAATAATTTTAACAAGAAGAGCTTCTTCTGACAAAGGATTTATTAACTTTGATTTCATTACTATTATACTAAAAAAAGTTCTATCTCCATTCAAATTCTTTACAAATAATGAATAACGACAAATTTAATTTAAACACAATTTCAGAAGCCATAAAAGCAATTAAAAAAGGTGAGGTTATAATTGTTGTTGATGATGCAGATAGAGAAAATGAAGGAGATTTTATCGCTGCAGCTGAAAAAGTTTCTCCAGAACTAATTAACTTTATGGCAACACATGGTAGAGGTCTGATTTGTTGTCCAATTACAGAAAAACGATGTAAAGAATTAAAACTAGATAAAATGGTTTCAAATAGCACTGATCCTCTTGAAACTGCATTTACAATCTCTGTTGATCTAAAAGGAAAAGGGGTGAGTACAGGTATTTCTGCGTCCGATAGATCAAAAACAATAAAAGCAATAATAGATCCTAAAACAAAACCAAAAGATCTCTCTAAACCTGGTCATGTTTTTCCTTTAATAGCAATGCAAGGAGGTGTATTAAGAAGAACTGGTCATACTGAAGCCGCAATAGATTTCGCTAGATTAAGTGGAATAAAACCTGCTGGAATTGTTTGTGAAATAATGAATGAAAATGGAACTATGGCTAGGCTTCCAGAATTATTTAAAGTTGCTGAAAAATTTAATTTAAAAATTGTTTCGATTGATGATTTAGTTTCCTATAGAATGAAACATGATAGTCTAATTATAAAAAAAGTAGACACTAAAATTTCTACACGATATGGAAAGTTTAGGCTAAGAGCATATGAACAAACAACAAATAGTATAGTTCATTTAGCTTTAACAAAAGGAGTTTGGAATTCTAATGAAAAAATATTGACAAGAATTCATTCTTCAAGAATTACAAATGATATTTTAGGTATGTTAACGGGATCTATTTACAAAGGGCTTGATGATATATTCAAATTAATTAATAAGGGAAAAAAGGGTGCTATCCTTTTTATAAATAAAAATGAAAATTCTGAGGATCTTCTATTAAGAATTCAAGAACTTAAAAAAATGCAATCTAAAGGAAAACTTGACAAATCTCCACCTATAGGAATGGATGTTAAAGATTTTGGAATTGGCGCACAAATACTTCATGATCTTAAAATCAGAAAACTTAATGTTATTAGTAATTCTAAACAACATCGTCGAGTTGGTTTAACTGGCTATAGTCTTACTATTGAAGGCTACACAAATTATTAATTAAAATACCATAATTTAATTGCCATAATAATTATCATTACTAACATTGTTATTTTTATAACTTTGTCTCCCTTATTTACAGACCATCTACTTGACCACCAAACTCCATATATTGTTCCTAAAGCCATCCAAAATCCTTTTTCCCAATCTATAGAATTGTTGTAGGCAAAAACTATTAAAGCAACAATAGAATATATTGTAATTAAAACAACCTTAGTTGCATTAGTTTTAATTAAATCTATTCAAAATGAACATTATTACAATTCCTATTCCTGCATTTAAAAATCCTCCATAAATTTCAATAAAAAAAATATAATTATAGAAAAGAATAAATATTTACCAATTATTTTTTCAATCAATTCACCACTTATTTTATTAGTTTTAAAAGTTATTAAAACACCAATTGTAATTATAACTATAGCCAAAATTCTATTGAATAATTTTTCATCTATATCAATAGCTATTTGAGCTCCAATTATCGCCCCAACACTTGCGCTAATTCCCAAATATAAATTAAAAGGAAATGTTGAAATGCCTTTACTTTTGTAACCTAAAGCTCCTGTTAAAGATTGCACAACTATAGCTATTCTATTTGTGCCATTAGCAATGTTTGGAGGCAACCCCAAGAATATTAATACGGGTAATGTAAAAGTAGATCCTCCACCAGCAAGAGTATTAATTACTCCAGCAGCTAAGCCTACAAAAGCTAATAATGCTATCTCTAAAATCTCTTCCATGAATTATATTAAGATGAGTGTAAAGTAATAGAAAATAATGTTATTAAACTCCCAGTCATAAAATTTTATAATAAATAAAAGGGTATTATATTTGCTCACTAATTGGAGGAATGGCAGAGTGGTCGAATGCGGCAGTCTTGAAAACTGTTGAGGGTCACACCTCCGGGGGTTCGAATCCCTCTTCCTCCGCATTAAAATTCCCTAATATGTTTATAAACAATGTATTAGGGTTTTTTGTTTTTAGTATTTGTACGATTATTGTACGGCCAGTGATATAAAACCCTAAAAAATCTAAACAAAGAGCTTAAAGAATTACCCCTTTGAGACCAACCACAGTGTATGTAATTCATTCCCATCCAATTACCTTAGTGTTAATTTTAACATGGAGGTATTTAATTTATGAATCAAATTTCGTATCTTTTTATGATTTTTTTTATCATTTAATATTGAATCTCCTAATGGGATGATTCAAATCCAATAACAGTATGTTTCAATGCGATCGCATAATACCGTTGTAATTTCAATGTTCCAGCGAACAGAAAGACTAAATAACTTATTGATAATTTCAGAAAAATTAAATTATGAGTACAACGAACTTTACCTTAAACGTCAACAGTAAAGAATATACTGTTGACGTAGAGCCCGAAACGCCATTGCTTTGGGTTATACGAGAATATATTGGTTTGACAGGTACCAAATATGGCTGTGGGCTTGCTGTCTGTGGCGCCTGTACGGTACATATAAACGGAGAACCTATGCGCTCGTGCGTACTTCCCGTTAGTGGCGCCGTTGGTTCGAAAATCACAACTATTGAAGGAATTTCTGAAGATGGAAATCACCCCATGCAAGAAGCTTGGATAAAAGAGCAGGTGCCGCAATGTGGATACTGCCAGTCAGGGCAAATTATGCAGGCTGTTTCCTTATTAAATAAAAACAGTGATCCATCAAGGGAAGAAATCAAATCTCATATGAACGGAATCATTTGCCGTTGCGGAACATACAATAGGATCATTAAAGCGGTTGAACGCGTAACCGAGGAAAATAAATAGCGATGGAAAATAAAGAATCAAAAATTTCAAGAAGAAAATTCGTAAAAATAGCAGGAGGTATCACTTTTCTCGTAACGGGTTATCCATTATGGGCAAGGTATATGTATAAGGAAGGCATTGAGACGAGTATAGAGAAAGAGATTAGTGCCTGGGTGCAAATTAGTACTGATGGCGAGGTTAGAATATTCAACCCTGTTGCGGAAATGGGACAAGGATCTATGACAGCATTGGCCGTTTTGGTTGCCGAAGAAATGGATGCGGATTGGTCGAAAGTTAAAATTGAATATTCTCCAATTGACCCGAAAATATACGGCAGAAGTTGGGGCGGAGGCCGGGGAGGCGGGTCTATGATGACCGTTGGCAGCCAAGCCATAAGAGGATATTATGAAAACCTTCGGCATGCAGGAGCGCAGGCAAGATATGTTTTATTAAAGGCCGTTTCCGAAAAATGGAAGATTCCAACAAACGATCTGTCATCTGCTAACGGTTATATTCAATCTAAACAACTAAATAAGAAAATATCGTTCGGAGAAATAGCCTCATTTAAAGATATTGAAATTGAAATACCCGAGATTCCCGTGGATCAATGGAAAAAACCGGAAGATTTCAAGTTGATAGGCAAATATGTTGAACGGTATGATATCCCTGAAAAAGTTAACGGGAACGCAGTGTACTCTATTGATGTGAGGCTTCCGAATATGGTATATGCCTTTATTTCAAGAAGTCCAGTCCACGGAGCAAAACCAACCCTAACAAATCTTAATGAGTTGAAAGAATCTGCAGGTTTTGTCGATGTGGTTGAATTTGATCATGGTATTGGCGTTGTTGCCGAAACTGTTCAACAAGGGTTCGCCCTAAAGAAAAAAATGAAAATAAATTGGAGCAAAGGTTCAACTGCCGAAACGCATACCAGCGCCAAAGCTTATAGCGAGTATGAAAAGATCGCCGATAATCCGAATGAAAACTGGAAAGTAATCAATGATAAAGGAGATGCGTCAAAATCGCTAGCTCAATTAAAAAAGACCTATGAAGCCGATTATAAAAACGATTATGCCTACCACGCTCAAATGGAACCCTTAAACGCGGTGGCTTCAATATCCAACGACGGAACAAGTGCAGATGTTTGGGTAGGAACTCAGTCTGCAGCCGGGGCAAAAAATACAGCGGTCAAAACGCTCGGCATTGCCCCCTCAAATGTAACTATCCACAGGTGTTATTTAGGAGGTGGGTTCGGAAGAAGATCAATGTCAGATTATGTTCATGAGACCTGTATGATTGCCGGAAAAATTAAACGGCCTACTAAACTCATTTGGACTAGGGAAGATGATTTAAGATATGGCGCCTTTAGGCCCATGTCTTTGCAAAGATTAAGAGCCGGTTTGAATGTTAGAGGCAATTTGAAAGTATGGCAACATTCTATAATTGGCACTGGCGGAAATCTTATGACAAGTGGCGCTTCAACCGATTATTACACTTTCGAAGATCAACAAATTCAAATGAAAAGCGTAGATCATGGTATTAGAACCAAACATTGGAGAGCCGTTGGCCATGGTTCCACCAAGTTTGCAATTGAGGCTTTTATCAATGAAATTGCTATCGATCAGCAAAAAGACCCTTTAGATATTCGTAGGGAATTGATGAGAAATCACCCAAGGGCGCTTAATGTACTTAACCGAGTTGCAGAAAGGTCAAATTGGGGAAGCGTAACGCCGGAAGGAAGAGCCAGGGGAATTTCATTTGCCGAGCGTAGTGGCTCGCTGGTTGGTGGTGTTTGTGAAATTTCAGTTAACTCTAATAGTGGATTGATAAAAGTTCATAAAATTTGGGCCGTTTTAGATGCAGGAATAGTTGTTCAGCCCGATAATGCTTTGGCGCAAATGGAAGGGTCCATTATTTTCGGCATTAGTAGTGCACTTAAAGAAAGCATTTCAATAAAGAATGGTGAGGTACAGGAATCAAATTATCACGATTATAATGTCTTAAGGATGACCGATGTTCCGGATATACTTGACATTGACATGATAACATCTAACGAATCACCGGCAGGAATTGGTGAAGCTGGCTTACCATGGGTACCAGGGGCAATTGCGGGTGCATTTTTAAAATTAACGGGCAAAAAAATGCGTCATATACCCTTTACCAAGGAAAGGGTTCTTGAAGTATTGGGTTCATAATTTTTGTGAATTAAAATATTTTTAAAATGATACGCGAGTTTAAACGAATTTTTCAGCAGGCAATAATCAACCAAGGGAGAACATCAAAAGTGAGTTGGCAGCCTAGATCATTTAGATGGTTCATCCCATAGAATTCCTGGGTCCGGATGCTTATTTTAAATTCGCGTAATAAAATTAAATCTGCTTTAATTTGATAAAACTATAGAATTTCTCCATTATATAGCCCTGTAGGTCTAGACATCAATGCTAAACTTGCCAGTGAAATAGCGATAAGTATTTTGGTGAGGTTATTGATCATTTTAGAGACGGCAATGCTGTTGAAAAGATGCCTGTCCATGAAGTACAATCAGTAAAAATAATTCAAGAAATAACTTCGGCTAATGATAAATTTACTGAGAAATATTATATCAATCCAGTCTGTCTAGTACCAGTCTCTAAAAAGAACCCGAAACATATTGTGGAATATGCAGGAGAAAAAGTGTATTTCTGTTGTGATGGATGTAAAGTAAGTTTTGAAAAGAATCCTTCGCAGTATCTTAGTAAAAGTAAATAGATAATAATAATTCGGTGTCTAATTCAGTGAGTCGAAGAAATGTAATTTTATAAAAAACTGTAATACAGGTAATTAAAAACAAGGTTCCGTTCACCTCTTCCTCCGCTTCTAAAATTACTCCACATCCAATAGAAAACAAAAACCCCTAATCAAGCCAAACGGCCATTTCGCCAGTATTTCTGTGCGCCCAGGCATAATAAGGTATTAATAACACCGGTTTTTGGTTTAGATGATCTTTTGTTGTTCCCTTTAGAGTTCCTGTACCGTTAAATAAGTTGTCATCAAAGACAAAATTGAACATACCTTCCTTGCTCACTTCAAGACCTAAAACCCCATCGGGATTATCCGCTTCCTCGGCGCAATAGACCAAAGGTCCGCGTTCAAAAGCTGTTTTACCCTTATTGGCCTTTACTTTATCGTTGGCAAACACTCTTCTAACTGCCATCTTAAATTCTATCTCGATGGTATCTTCAGCTTTCCAATCTCTTTCTTCAAATCGGATATAACCGTCCGATACATTTACCTCTCTCTTTCTTCCGTTTACACTTAATTTAATTTCCGTCGCTGATTGTTTAAGATAAGCATACAGGTCGCCAGGCATTACTTCGTTTCTTGCCCAACCGGGTACACGAATATTTAATTTAGCGTTGACGGGTTTGGCGTTATCAAATCGAAATACCACCTTACCATCCCAAGGATAATTGGTTTTTTGCTCGATTTTAAGTGATTCCCCGTTGACTTTAAATTCGGCTGCATTGCCTATAAACAAATTGATAAAGACATCTTTTCCTCGGGTTGCATAGATGTAACCAGGAAGGGAGGGTAATATCCGAACAACATTCACAGGACAGCAAGAACAATCAAACCAGGGAGAACGCCCACATACTCCACGGTTGAATTTAAAGACACCATCTGATTCTAGTGGATTGGGATAGAAAAAAGTGTTTCCTTCAAAGGAAATTCCGGAGAGAAATCCATTGTAAAGGGTTCGCTCAAAAACATCCATGTACTTTACGTCTCCCTGCAGGAGGAATAGACGATGATTCCAAAGCATTAATGCGATGGCCGCACAGGTCTCTGTATAAGCTGTTGCATTGGGAAGTTCATAATCGGGGCCAAAGCCTTCATGCATGGGTTCAGCACCAATACCACCGGTTAAATAAATCTTCCGTTCCACAATATTCCGCCAAATTTTGTTAAGCGCTCTATCGTATTTTTTGGTTTTGATAATCGCTGCGATGTCAGTTGCCCCAGCATAAAAATATCCCGCTCTGACAGCATGTCCCACGGCCTCCTCCTGTTGTTCGAAAGGCTTATGATCCTGAGAGTATTCTCCATAGAGTTCGCGTTCTTCACCATTACCGCGTTGCTCCACAAAGAATTTGGCAAGGTTAAGGTATTTTTTGTTGCCTGTAACCCTGTAAAGTTTTACAAGCCCGATTTCAATTTCTTGATGGCCCGGTACTCCCATATTTTTTCCTGGGCCAAAAACACGATCAATCAGATCGGCATTTTTAATGGCTACATCCAGAAGAGTCCTTTCTCCGGTGGCCTGAAAATGGGCTACTGCAGCTTCATACATATGCCCTACATTGTACAACTCGTGGTATATGGCCAGGTTAGTCCAACGTTCAGCACCCCCTTTGTCGGCAGCCTTGTCCGGGTCTATAGTACGATTGGTATATAAATAGCCATCGTCCTCCTGTGCGGCAGTGATCTTAAAAATTACGTCATCCAGATATTTTTTCAAATCGGAATCAGGATGAACCTGGAGAGAATAGCTGGCGCCTTCAATGATTTTAAATACATCGGAATCATTAAAGAAAATTCCTTCAAAAGGTCCTTCCTCCAGTCCGCCTGCTTTGGCAAAATTACTAATGCGTCCAGTCTTTTCGCTCATTTTAAAGGTATAGGGAAGGGTTATCTTTCGGTTGGTTTCCAGGCGTTGTTGCCAAAAATTATCCCGGATCATAACCTGGGTAAATGGTACCGGAGAGATGGGATAGTCCTCTTCCAAAATTTTGACTTTTAAAGAATTGTCATTACAACCAAACAGAGTGACAAGCAGTATAAATGCTCCTAAATTTCTTATATTTCTTTTTAAGTTCATGGGCTTTAGTTTTCTTTTTGTTGAATATCTATATCTTTTACCATTGGTCCAAAAATGAAATAAGACAATACATTGATGTAAAAAAACTCATTGGACACAGTTATGGACACTGTTCAAAACTACAAAATTTGCTAAATATTAATAGGTTTTTTTATCAAAAAATACAGCAGAAATAGCAGTATTTCAAACAATTTTACCAATTACAAAAAAGGTTTAAGTCCCTCTTCCTCTAAAAGAAAATTCCCTAATATATTTATAAACAATGTGTTAGGATTTTTTGATTTTAATATTTGTAAAATCATTGTACCGGCCAGTGATATTTTACCTAATAAAAAGCTGAAAAAAGTCTCAGAAGTAATTTTAATTTCTTTTAAGTCAATTAATTTTTTATAATTTGATTGCATGCATGTGATCTCTCAATATGGAATCAGAACTCCTAAGTAAATTAATTCCTGTTATTTTTCTTATAGTTATAGGAGGGCTAGAAGCTCTAGGAGAGATTATATATTAATGACAAACGTAGCAAAAATAATTTTACAATAGAGTTGCTTTCTCTGGCTATTTTGCCAACTTTTATTCAACCAGGAATATTTATATTTTGTTTTTGGTTTTTAGATTTTTCTATTCCTTTCTTGAAAAATTACTTCATAAATCTTTCTGTGTTTTGGTAAATAATAGCTTTCTTAATATTCGATGATTTAACTCAATATTGGTGGCATAGATTTTCACATCAAAATAAAATTATGTGGAAACTACACAGGCCACATCATGTAACTGAAGAAATGGGAGTATTAGTCACATATAGAAATGCAACTTTATATTATGCACTTATGCCTGGTATCTGGCTCTCTGCAATATTAGTTTACATAGGAATGGGATATGTATATTTGTTTTATTTACCCATAAAGCTTATTGTTATTTTATCAGCCCACAGTGAGACTAAATGGGATAGATTTTTATACCAATCTAAATGGATGCATCCTATAGCATGCGTTATTGAAAGAACTATTTCAACACCTGCCACTCATTTTGCTCATCATGGATTGACTAGAGAAAATGGAATAAGTAACCCCAATGGAAACTATGGAAATTTATTTTTTTTATGGGATATAATATTTGGAACTGCTAAAATAACAAGAAAATATCCTGAAAAATTTGGAGCATGGAATTTAATGAAAGAGCTATGGTATGTTCAGCTCATGTTTCCATTTATCAAATCAAAAAATTCAAAAAGTGAATTGAATTCACTAATCACAAAAAATGATTATAACCCTTCAATAGATTTTAAAAATTTTAAAAACCAGAAGTAAATCTATTAACATTTATATACTATCATAATATTAAAATTTACCACAATTCTAGTGTTCTTTTTATATATAACAAATTTTTTTACAAGAAGTTATCATAAAAGATTGAATATTTTTCATACTTTTATTTAAATGGAAAAACACTTCTCAACTTTTCAAATTATAACAGCAATTATAGTTGTCTTTATCTTTTATCTTTTTATTTTTATTTTCTGATTAGTTGAAGTTCTTTATTTAAGATTATTTAGTTTCTAACGCTTTAATTGCTTCTTAAATAGTAGACCTTGTTTCAATTTTTTATAAAAAAACTACTATTTTAGTGATGAAACTAAACTTCTTTTTTATGAAATCTTTTGGGATCAAACTCTCCTTATACGTCAATTATTTTGTCTTTGCTATACTCCTAAACAGTGTTGGAATTGTAATCCTTAAAGCCATCAGTCAATATGGTGTTGGACAAGTTGAAGCTAGTCTTTTAGAGGCCTATAAAGACTTGCCTATTGCTATCGTATCGTTTATCATTGCATCTTTTTTACCAAGAATAGGTTATAAAAAAGCCATGTTGGGAGCTTTAACCTTGGTGGCTTTTGCCTGTTTATATATGTATTACGGAAATTCATTTTTTGCTGCAAAGGTTTTATTCGCAGTGGTTGGAGCCGCTTTCGCTTTAATCAAAGTTTCGGTTTACACCTGTATTGGTTTAGTAACCCAAAACGAAAAAGAACACAGTAGTTTAATGAGTAGTATTGAAGGGGTCTTTATGTTTGGAATTGCCTTGGCTTACTTCCTTTTTCCAGCTTTCAATATCGAAGGCAATCCAGAAGCATGGCTTAGGGTATATTGGGTTTTAGCTGGACTATCTGTGTTTTCGTTTATCTTACTTTTAAAAGCCCCTTTTGAAGAAGGGCAAGAAATTCCAGGTGCCGATTTAATAGACGACTTCAGACAGATGTTTGCTTTGATTACTAAAATTTTGGTCTTGGTGTTTGTATCGGCAGCCTTTTTATTTGTAATGGTAGAACAAGGAATCATGACTTGGCTCCCTACTTTTAATAAAGAAGTGTTGGCTTTATCCGAAAATGTATCCATAATGATGGCCAGTATTTTTGCAGTTTCTTTGGGCGTAGGTCGTTTAATTGCAGGTTATTTATCGCAACGATACTCTTGGTTTTATATCGTTGGCGGATGCATCCTTTTGGCTGTTGTTATGATCGTGTTTGTTTTACCCAAAACAGTTGCTATTGGAGTAATTAGTAATGGGGTAAACTTATTAGAAGAGGTTCCTTTGTTAGCGTATGCCTTTCCTTTAGTTGGTTTATTCATATCCCCTATTTACCCTCTATT
>Ga0310121_10002861_pt1 | contig 16158 bp, 13 predicted proteins | sample CB27_Tmax_986_MG_FD_203504 | JGI IMG/M metagenome (GOLD analysis project Ga0310121, IMG submission 203504) | Marine microbial communities from Western Arctic Ocean, Canada - CB27_Tmax_986 | ecosystem: Environmental > Aquatic > Marine > Oceanic | place: Canada: Western Arctic Ocean | collected...
CTGTCCGGCGAAGAGATCTCCCGCATCTATCAGCAGGAGGCCAAGGCGACCGGACTGCACGATGTGAGCTGGTTCGAGAAAGTGCATCTGAAAACGCACCCGTTCCCTGAATCTTCGACGCTGGTGGTTGAAGCCGATTTCAGCAGGATGTCGGTGCGTTCGCCGGGTGCCGTGCTGGCGCTCGACCTGCGCCGCCCCGCCGATCAGAAGCCGATTGCATCACAGGAGTTTTCGGCTGTAGCCACACCTGAAGACAACGCCGATGAGACGCCGGTGCGCCTGGAATTCCAGGACCTCGCCAGGGTGGGCGTGAAATACTGGACGCAGAGTCTCGCGAACCTTCCTCCCGGAAAGTATGAAATCGGTGCAGTCATCAAGGACGGGGCCGGAAACCAGGTCGGTGAGCGATCGAGTCTGGCGCTCGATCTGCCGCTCGCGAAACTAGACTGGATAAAGGCTTACGACGGAGTGAAGGTCCTCAACAACCTCGTGGCGGAACTTCTGAATATACCGGCGCCGCAGGCTGAAGCGGAGAAGGAATATGTCTTCTCCAATCCAAGAAATGGCTGGGTTTTCATCTCCAGCACTGCCGCGGTTGCGGATGATGACGACGAGGTGCTGATCTCCGTTGACACTGAACCGGCGCCGGCAATTGCGCACCGAAAAGGTGAAAAAGAAACGCTCGAGGCGATGCGGTATCTGCCGGCGGGCGTGCACAGGCTTCACATCCGCTGCCGCGGCGCGGCGCGCCCGAGCGCCGTTGTGGTTCGCGCCATTCCGGAAATGATGGTGGCGGGCCTGGGCTACCACAAGGTGCCGTTGCTGTCGTGTTTCGGGCATTACAACATGGCCTACCTCGATCGTATCGGCATGCTCGACAGTATCAATACCCTGGTCGAGCGAACTCCGGTTTCCGAAAATGCGGCGTATGTCAAGGCCTGGCGGCAACAGGGAAAACGGCTGATTGTCCGCTACGGCATGTGGCAATTGTGGCAGGAGAAGCCCGGAGTCGACGGACTGTTCAAGGCGTGGACGTCAGACCGTGGCTTGAGCAGCTCCGACTACGACGGTCTGAACCTCGACGAGTTCTCGGGCAGCGGTCACGGCGGTGTCGGCAGCTATCCGCTGTATGCCGAAGTGGTCCGCAGGATCGCCCGGGACCCGAGATTCGCCGGCAAGGTCTTCTACCCCTATTGTATGCCCATGTACCCTGGTGATACGGCGATGGAATACCTCGATGCAGTCGTTGATTCCGGCTACAAGTGGGCGGAGGAAAAGTACCTGGTCGAACAACCCGACGAGGCGGCGGCGCGCGGTTATATGGATCTGCGGCTGCGAGAGAATGTGCTGAACTACGAACGGACTTTTCCGGGCACCGCCAGGCACATGATCACGACCCTGGGCTTCCTGTCGGGGCCGCCTGAAACGCTCAATGCCAACCCAGGCGTCGACTTCAAGGTCTACATGGACATGCAGATGAATCTGCTGGTCAACGATCCGGTCTTCTTCGGACTCTACGGCCTCCAGTGGTATCACAACGGCTATGCCGACGAGGAGGATCTGCGCTGGTCGGTAAAGCTCTTCCGGCACTATGGCATCGAAGGGCGCCGGGACCGTCTGACGAATGACCCGTACTTGCTGCCGCACATCGCCAACCCCGACTTCGATGCGGGCACCGACGGCTGGACGCTGCAGCCGGCCGAGGCGGGGAGTATACGCGTCGAACATGCGCCCGGTTACGGCGTCCTACAGACGCGTGCGCGCGGCGGCAATGAGCAGGCGGGGAACAATTTCCTGCTGACTACACGCAGTGCGAAATCTCCCAACCGCTTTTCGCAGACGATCAGGGAACTGACGCCGGGACGGCAGTATTCGGTCAAGATGTTCACCGCCGATTACGATGAGCTGCAGAGTGGCAAGTCAGAGGCCCAGACGCATCACGTTCGCATCGAGCTCGACGGCGTGGAGCTGATTGCCGGCAAGGAATTCCACCAGGTCTTCGCCAGTGGCATGGCCGGTCACGTGTATGGTCCATTCAAGGATGGCAACCACCTGTACCTCACCTATCATCGGATCGTTTTTCGCCCCGCTAACGCCGAGGTGGTGCTGACCGTTTCCGACTGGGCCGACGACGATCAGCCCGGAGGCCCGACGGGGCAGCGTCTGATGTTCAATTTCTTCGAGGTGCAGCCGTATCTGGAAGATCCCGACTTCGTCCCGCCACCCATGGGAGAGGACGGCTGGTTCACGGTCCGCCGCCGAAACGCCCAGGTCGCCGGCGCCGAGACTCCTGTCGTCGAGACCACACCCACAGCGCGATATCTCTTCAGCGGGGTCGACGGTGACACGGCTGCCAACGCTGTTGCAGACGGTTCCGCGGCAACTATACATGGTGTTGCCCGCGTCAGGACGGACCAGGGCGGCGCGCTCAGGTTCGACGGTGACGAGGACGACTATGTGCGGGTGACCGATTCCTCACCGCTCAATATCACCGGCGGCAACCTGACGGTTGAATGCTGGTTCAAGGTGAACGACCCCACGGCCGTCTGGCGAGGGCTGTGCGGCAACTACCACAGTGGGACCGGCGGCTACATGCTCGTCTACATGGGGAAAGGCTCGATCGGGTTCTACAACGGTTTCCCGCCCGGCGGCCCCACCAGCGGGTCGGACGCCAGTGACGGCAGGTGGCACCATGCCGTGGGTGTTGTGGACAACGGCACCATGATCCTTTACCTGGACGGCGTGCAGGTTGGAAGTGTGGCCGAGCGTCGTCCCGTCAAGTCCAGTACCTACCCCTTCGAAATCGGCCGGTACAGCGGCGGCAATGCGTTCAGCGGCGAGATCGACGATGTGGCAGTCTATGACAGCGCGCTCAGCGTGATGGAGATAAAAAAGCGTTACAGCGATGGGCGACAGTGATGAATTCCTCCGACCCGGTCCCGTTTCGCACCCAACCCGATCCTGCATCATCCTGCGTCATCCTCCGGGATGACTTTGGACAATCGCAAAACTAAAAAGGAGCCGTCCGACCATGTCCAGCAATCAACCCATCCGCCTTGCCATGATCCGTTGCGATTCGCACGCTTACTGGTTTGCGCCCTTCTTCGGGGAGGTCGATCCGGCAGTCCTGTCGACATACAGCAACGACGCGCCCACCCGGCAGAGCATTCATCATTACGGCTGCGCAGTCGGCAACTACCGGCAGATGGCGATCGAGCCGGTGCCCGGCTTCGTTGTCACCAAACTTTACGACCGTGTCGGTGACCGCGACGCGGACAATACCGATCCGGAATCGCTGCAGTACGGCAGTTATCCCGGACGGGCCAATGAATTGTCCAAAACGCTGCTGAGCCATCCGCAGGTCTGTCACACCATCGACGAGCTGCTCGAGGATATCGATGCGGTGTTCATTGCCGATTCGAGCAGTCCCAAGGACGGCTCCGACCACCTCGAGTTGGTTCGACCGTTTCTCGAGCGCGGCATTCCCAGCTTCGTCGACAAGCCGTTTGCCTCGACCTTCGCCGACGCACAGGAAATGGTCAACTTGGCGAAGGCCAACAATACGCCGCTGATGAACGCCTCGTTGCTGGAACACACCGACACGGGCAAAGGGTTCCGGCGGCGTTTCGACGAAATCGGCGAGCCGGGATTACTCGTGGTTAAAGGGGTCGGCTTCGGCAACGCCGCCGTCGGTCACGGCATTGCCGCGGCGCACGGCCTGTTCGGTCACGGCGTCGAATCCGTCGAGTGTATGGGGGCGTGCCCGGAACCGGGGAAAACGCATTGGAATCGCGCCGACACGGCGTATTACATCGAGCACCTTCTTCTGCATTACGCCGACGGCCGCCAGGCGATGGTCATGAACACCTGCCACGATTGGTACCCGCGCACATCCGAGTTCTTCTGCTCGGCCTACAGTAATCTCGGCACGGTTCATTCACCCGGCATAGGCGATCGGGAGTTTCTCTCCGGCGGCACGGCGATTGTCACGCTGTTTCGCCAGATGATCGAAACCGGTGAGCCGTCGGTCCCGTACGAGCACATGCTCGAGTTGATGGCGATCATCGAGACGGCACGAATCGCCCAGAAAGAAAAACGCCGCGCCCAGCTCAGTGAGGTCTATGATCGCCATTGAGGAGGATTGTCATGCAAGTCAAACACCTGATATTCCTGATACACCCCTCCTGTTACGAGGATGCGGATCCAGAGTTGATCCGTCGCAACAACTGGTCGCTGTTCCTGGACCGCGAGCTGGAAGTCAAGCAGCGCTGGCTGGAGGCAGTGCGCGGGCAAAACGCGGGCACGCTGCTGATGCAGCTCTACGGCCCGCTCGAGCTGTTCGCAACTATACAGGAGTCGCTGGGTGAGCCGAACGCCTGTTTTGTCAAGGCCGAGTATTCGGAGGGCTTGGACCTGGCCGAATACCACCGGCGCCTGGTGGCGTGCATCTACGGGCACGTGGAGAAGTACGATCTGACAATTGATCCGGCGACTGTGAGCAGCGAGCTTTGGGGCGAATCGTTTGAAGGCTGTGCGCCCGGTTACGGCGGGGCGTTCGCCCAGGCGTTGGGGCTGAAGCGGCCGCCGCAGATGAAGTTTGAAATGACAGTCTATGATTCGCGTTTCCTGTACGGGGCGCGGCGCTGGGAGTCGATTCCACTGGCCGGCAGCGACATCGAGGCCTGGCTGTTTGAGTGTCACGACGGCAGCGGCGCGGCGATCTATCAGGCGCGACTGTCGGCCCAGTGGCTGGATCAGCGCCCCATCCGTCTGCAACTGGACCCGAGTCGAACCCTGGTTTGCAACAAGCGTGGTCACACTGCCTGGCCGCCGCAGCCGTGGGAAAAGGACGACTCGCAGGAGCTCCAGCCGTATACCATAACCACCGCGGACAGTCACTGGCTGCGAACGGTTGGCATGAACCTTGATGAATTCCGTGAGGTAATCTCGGCCGCAACAGTGGAAGAAGCCCGGGAGTGATGCGGTCAACTTCGAAGTGGATGTGAAGCGCTCGAGGCGCCATGAGCAGGTGCCTGGCCGCTCACTCCCGGTCGACCTGCGGGATCGCCGGGGACCCGTCCAGCTGCAGCGAGGTAGGCGGATCGGTAGCGGCAATCCTGACGTATCGCCAACAGCCGTCGGCGGCGGCGCCGGTCATTAACTGCCAGGTGTTCCCCAGTGGATCTTCGCTGCGCAGATGGGTGTGTCCGGTGAAGGTTCCCAGTACGTTGGGACAGGTCTCGATGGCCTGGCGCAGGCGCTGCCCGTTTTCGTCGGCCGCGATGCAGCCACTGCCGCCGCCGCCGCCGATGAGGCGCAATCGGTAGTCGACAGTGGGACAATCGAATGGCACGTGGTGACAGACTATGATTGGTCCGTCATGCCGCAGTTGATCCTCGCACCATGCGACCTGCACGTCGTCGAAATACCCGGCATACACACCATCCCTTTTGAAGTACACGCAGTCGAGCAGGACAAAACGGACGCCACCGCGTTCGAAGGCGTAGTAGCGTCCCGGCATGTCCCAGTGTTCGCAGAGTCGGGCGACGGTGTCGTCACGAACTTCTCTATCGAGTGGGGTGGGCATATAACGGACGTGTGGCGGTTCGCAGTCGTGGTTGCCGAACTGATAGACGCCCGTCAGGCCGCGTTCCCGGCACAGCCTGGGCACACGCGCGGCCGACTCGGGATGGTAAGTGTCGAGAACATCCCCGCCGAAGAGGATGAAATCGACGTTTCGATTGCGGATCTCATCGAGCAGTCCCGGGAGTCTGCGGCTGGGATGTTTGAACTCCGCATCCCACCAGGCAATGCCATGGCGGCATTCGGCAGGCCAGAGATCGGGCGGGTCGGGCGTCAGATGAAGGTCTGTCACCTGCGCGAAGGCGACCGTCTCGGTAACCCGCGGGTCCGTGAAGTACAGACTGCCGTCCACGTAGAGTTTGAATTTCATGGTGTCGCGTTCGAACAGGACGTGATGATTCGTGCGCCGGCCGGAACCGAACGTGCGGCAGCCCCCTGGTCCTTGACGTCGCCGGCAACTGGCTTCGAGAGGGGGAGGCGTTCACGATTCATGAATGACCCAAGTCGGTGGAGAAACCATAGTAACCCAAGTGCCGCCAAATTCAAGACAGCAACGGCGGCTGCCTCTTTGGGGCTGTGCCGGCGACGTTTTTTTGTGGGCGGCAGGGCGCGTCGAAAGTCCGCCTTCATCAGGTTGTCTCTCTTGTATTGGCCTGACTATCAATTCACGAAAGTCAGGTTAGTATGGCGACTGCACCGCCCAATGGGACGGTAGACCTGATTTTGTGTATCCTCGATGAATTGCTGCTGGCCGTCGTGAACGAGCGATAAGCCTAAGGCGGTACGGCCTCAAATATAGTCCGTGCACGAAATTAGGGAAACTTCGGACCGGACAATCGACAAACAAGGAATCGTCTCATGACAGGCAACGGGAATAACTGGAAAATCGGCGGCGGCGAACAGTGGTCATTTCTGAACGGTACCTGGGAGGATGCCGCGGATAGTGAACTGGTGCCCCCGGATGGGTTCGAGCTCGAATACATGGCCGTCAGGAATGATGCCGTGTATGCGGATTTCTCTGCCAGCTTCCGCTTCAAATTTCGCGCGTGCGGTGGCTGTGCTCGCCTGTTGTTTCGCATGCAGGACACCCGCCGCTTTTACGCCCTGGACATTCCCATCAACGGCCAGCAATCGCGCTCCCGCCATTTCTGGGCCGGACTGGTGGTGGTCGACGGCGGCCCGCTTCAGCGCTACTTGAACTTCGCCCTGGTACCCGGCCTCTGTCCGCGAATTGATCATTGGTACGACGCCCGAGTGGAGGCGACCGGCTCGCGCCTGCGCGCCTGGATCAACGACATCCCGGTGGCGGACGTGGAAGACAGGACGTTCGCATCGGGACGTCTCGGCCTGACTGCACTTGTCAATCCGTATAAGGAAAACTGCCACTTCTCGTCGCTGCAAGTCGAGGGCACAGAGGAGGAGGCGACGCCGTGGCCCGGTTTGCAGAAGCCGGAACCGCATTGGATCACGCCCTGCCCGGAGCCGGAACCCGAAACTTTTCAGAGCTATGCCAGCCTGATCAAGAGCAACTCGGGCGACGTCACGCTTTACCTGTCGTTCGGCAATCCCAACTCGTGCGAAACCAGACGCGGCGCCTATATCCGTTCGACCGACGCGGGACGAACCTGGGGCAAGCAGGAACCGGCGACGTTGCAGCAGGGGTTGGGGGCGCCGTTCGTCCGGCGCGACGGCAACTGGGTCTGTGTCTTTCCGAATCACCCGATCTACAAAGAGTCTCCGCTGTACTGTTACGAATCGGCCGATGAAGGCCGGAGCTGGACTGGACCGGTTCCACTGAAGATCGAAGGCGGTTGGCCGGAGGAATGGAAACCCGTCGGCGGCTGGCGGCCCGTACGCATGCGCGATGGCGCGATCGTGCTGCCGATCCTCTCAGGCCTGGCGGACGAGCCGAAGTCGCCGTCGCTGGTGCCTTTCCATGCTGCTATTACGCTGCGCAGTGAAGACGACGGTCACACCTGGTCGACGCCTGTACTCTGTGACAGCCAGCACCTCAAACCCGGCGAACCGGTGACGCCTGAGATGGGTGGCGGGCTTGTGCACGCGGCCCGTTATTTCGAGGTGGCTATAGCTGAAGCAGATGACGATGTCCTGATCGGTATCGGGCGGCCGGAACGCGATCCCTATATGTGGAATATCCGCAGCAACGACGGCGGCCGTACCTGGGAGCCGAGTGCTCTCGGCCACTTTCCCGGGTATTGCCCAGCGCTCACGCGAACGGCAAGTGGCGCAATCGTGGCGACCACTCGGTTCCCACACTTTGCAGCACGCCTGAGCAGGGACGGCGGACGAACGTGGGAACCACCGGTCATCGTGGATTATTGCGGTTGGGCCAACCAGCAGGCGGTGGAGATTGAGCCGGACGTGGTGCTGGTGACCTACATGGGCGAGATCACCCATCCGGGGAAGGCGGACAGCCGAATCGCCCGGATCCGGGTGACTGACGACGGGCTGGTGCTGGACCACGGGGCGCCTTGAGCCTGATGTTTGCAGGCGGACAGGACGAGTCTCACGGGGCGTAGTAGAGAATGTATTCCGAATTGGCCAAGTGATTCGGCGCGGGCTGCAGCTGGAGATAGTCCAGGTGGCCGTCGATGAATACGACGTTCAAATCCGGGATCGGCGGGTTGTGGTACAGGAAAAACACGGCGTCCCACCAGCCGGGCCATTCCTGAGCGGACGTCCATTGGTAGCCGAACTCCGTGGCCAGCACGGTTCGCGATGCATCGGGGAGTGATTCGGCCTTGCGGCCCCAGCAGCTTCGCATCGAGTTTGCCAGTTCGTAATCGGTCCCCAGCATGACTGTTCTGCCGATCCACCAGGCGTTCGCCATGTAGGAGTACGAAGTGCCAAGGGCCACGAACCTTGATAATGTCGTGGTGCCGGGATAGCCCACGTTCGGGCCGCTGTCGCTGGGGCAGCGGAAGACGTCATAGCCGCCCTGGACGCCCATCATCGGATTGACGATCTTGTCTCCGAGCTGCCACGATGTCGCGGCCGGATTGCCCATTACCTGCCAGTTGGCGTTGCCGGAACGGCTGCTGGAATTGGTCGTTTCCAGTTGATGCATTGGGAAGCTCGAGTCATAGGTGTCGGCATAAAAATGAAGACCGAGCGCGATCTGCTTCAAGTTGCCGCCGCACAGTATGCGCTTGGCATTCTCCCTGGCCCTGTTCAACGCCGGCAGCAGCATGGACGCAAGGATGGCGATGATCGCGATGACGACCAGCAATTCGATCAGCGTGAAACACTGCCGATGTATCCTGAGACTGGCTTTCCGGATGGACATTGAGAACGCAGTGGGATATGGAATTGGCTGAAACGGATGCGTGGTTCTATGAAGTTATGTGCAGTTTCAGGCAGTATCAAGACTGGGGCCAGGGCGGCCGGCGCCGAGTGCCGCGTCGAAGGATCGGCGCCGCCTGGTCGCTCTTCGGCGGCTTTGTACTTCGATGCCCGAGGTTCGATCCCGAGTTTGCTCATCCCGGCAGACCACCGACGTGAATCGATTTCGGCGATGGTTCGGCAGCGATCCGGACATAGCGCCAGTTGCCGTGACAGCCCGGTCCTGTCATGAACTGCCAGGTGTTGCCGAGCGGGTCTTCACTGCGTATGTGGCTGTGTCCGACGAATGTTCCGAGGACGTTTTTCGAGTCTGCCAAAAGCTGGCGTGCCCGCTTGGCGTTCTCATCTTCAACGATCCAGCCCCGGCCACCGTTCCAAAGCAGTCCCAACCGGGCACGATTCGTCGGCACATCGAACGGGATGTGATGGAAAACGATCGTCGGCACGTCACGCTGCAGCTCGTCGGCCAGCCAGTCCAACTGCCCGTCATCGAAATAACCGCCCCAGCCGCCTTCGACCGGTTTGTATGGCGTGTCGAGCACAATAAACGAGACGTTTCCGTGTTCGAAGCTGTAGTAACGGCCCGGCATATTCCAGTGATCACAAAGACGCGCAATGTTTTCGTCGCGTACGTCGGCATCGAACTCGTGGGTTACATACCGGATATGCAGGTTCTCGAAATCATGGTTGCCGAGGCCGAATATGCTGCGCAGTTCCCGTTCGCGGCACAGCGTTGCGAGCCGGTTCGCCGCCGCCGCATCGTAGCAGTCCAACTGATCACCGCCGAACACGACGAAGTCGACATTCGCCGCCCGTATCTCGTCAAGCAGTAGCGGCAACCGCGCCCACGGATACTCAAAATCCTGCTCCCACCAGTCTATGGCGTGTCGGTGTGGATCGCGGTCTTGCGGCGCCAGGTGCAGATCTGTCACGTGAGCGAACGTGACAGGGTGGTCGACGCGTTCGTCAATGATGTGCAGCTCGCCCTTTGAGTATAGTCGCATCATGAAAATCAGTTGCTCCGTGTGTTTTTTCGGTTCTTCGCGATCTCCAGAAATTAATCGGGATCAAGGCAGGTGAAGCCCATTGGGTCGACGTGAGATTGTTGCGCACGCACGGTCGATGTTTATCGACGTAATTAACGGTTCACTCACAGCTCGAACAGTCGTGCGGCATTGTTCCAGAATATGTCTTCGACCGCATTGTCGTCAAAGCGTTCGGACCAGCAGGCCCATTTGATCGAGCGCAGGTGTTCGAGGCCGGTGAGGACCGGATCGATCGTGCGGTGGATTTCCTCCCACACCGGCGTTTCTGCATAAACCGGGATTTCCCATTTGAAATTGCCTTGAACCGCTCCAGACTCGGAGTGTTGCCTATTGCAACAGCATGCGCCCCCCTCCGTGTCTAGCGCATCGGAATTTTTCCCCATTATTTTACTGTCGGCCCCAATTTCTGGGTTTCTACCTCCCCAATACGAGGTTTTCAGGCTCCTTGGCCGGTCTGTGCGTCTATTGTGCGCGGAGCTTTCCTCTTGCAGCCACTGTGTTGGCTTCCTTCGCTTTCGTAGGTCTCAGCCTCCATGGATGGCTGGTGGCGGCAACGCCAGGCGTTCAATACGGTCGAGGATTGCGGCGAACAACTCCCGCGTGATAGCCACTTCGGCCAGTTGGAACGTCACGTATTTCGCGTGCCGTACTACCTTCGCCCCGATCTTAACGAGCTTCTCTCGTAGCGTTGTCAGCGACCAGTGCTTCACCTCACTGGGCAGCGCTAACCGTCGCAAGAAGTTGGCTAAGTTGTAAGCCAAGGCGAACAATTGCAACCGTGCTTGGTTATCCATGCAGGTGCGGCAGGAGAGCTTCGTCCATTTTACGGCATTCTTGCCTTCCTTAATCCATTGTTCTGCAGTGCCGCGACCATTGTAAAACTTGACCACATTCTTCGAGTGCTTGTTCAAATTGGTCACAATGAAGCCGACACGCGGGAACAGTTCGCCGGCGTGCCATTCGACCTTGGCGACCACGCGACGCGAACGCTTCCACGATTTCGCCTGGTACTGAAAGCTGTGGTAAAACACCTTGGGCTTGCGTGAAGGCCGTCCCACGGGCCGGGTGAGAAGATGCGCGATTTCCCGTTCCAGCACGGCATTGGCCTTGAGGCGAATCACGTAGCGATATCCTTCCTCCTCCAGCACACGGTACAACGCCGGATTGGCAAACGCTGCATCGCCGCGAAAGAACTTGGGAATGTCCAAATGGCGATACCGCTCGATCACGGGCAGCAGCACCCGCCGCCAGAACTTGGCACTGGCGTGATTGCCTCTCCTGAGCAGCGCTCGTTCCAGGTCGCCATCTTGATTGAAAAGGAACAACGGGTGATAGCAGTTGCACTCGAAGTGCCCATTGTACGACGTGCCCTCTTGCTTTCCGTAGGTTTCACTGACTGAACTGTCCAGGTCGAGGATCAGTTGCTGGAGCGGCTTGCACCGGTGGACCTTGTCGATCCACTCGCCGGAAAGATCCATCAACGCCGTGAGGTTGCTCTTGGCACTGAGCGTCTCGGTCTCGAAGCGTCCGACTCCGCTCGCGGAAGCAGCTTCCTTGTCCGCTTGCGCTGCTCGGCCGCCTACCACGTGGCGCATGGCGGGATCGACCGCTAGACGCTCGGCATCATTCACATCTTCGTAACCTGCTAAGCGACTGTAGATCGACTGGCGCAGCAGTGGCACGAGCAAGTGTTGCTTGTTGGTTCCCAGGCGTGAATCTGTCAAAACATCTGCGCCTATTTCGGTGAGCCCCAGTGCTTCGTCGAGTTCGCGGTAGGCCAACAGCCCGGCATCACTGGTGACCTTGCTGCCGCAGAAGCTCAGCTTCAACCGACTATCAAATCCGACGCGCAAATCGTCCATTTTCGCGTCACCCACTGGGTTCCCTGTCAGGGTGGCATGGTGAACGTCCCAAACACCGCTAATCAAGGGCTTGGCGCAAATCTCATGCCAAAACGTCCGGAGTCAAATGGGAAATGCGGGCTAAGGCCACAGGAACGTGTCTGCAGCAGCGAGCGATCGGCCGCGCTGATGGCTGATTGGCAGGTCGGAGCCGTACATCAGCCGCTCGTGCCCGATGATCCGGATGATGGCCTGATGCGCCATCGATTCGCAGTTGGCGCTGGTGTCGAAATAGAGATTGTCCAGGCCGGTGAGGTGCGGCAGGCCTTCGAGATTGTGCGCCGGCTGGAAGCCGCGCGCCGAGTGCGCCAGGATCAGGCGCATGTCCGGATAGTCCTCACAGTATTTGCGAATCCAGTGGATATTGTCGGGGTCGGCTACGGCACGGGACTTCACCATGTACAGGGTGATCACGCAGCCTTCGTCGTTGGCTACGGCGACCAGCGGTTCCGGGAGGTAGTCGGGAATCGATCTTTCCCATGTGGGTGTGACATCGGCAAAGGTGTGATAGCATTTGAGACCGTGCAACCCCAGGCGCCGCACCTCCTGCCGCACCCATTCCGGATCGTCATTGGGCGTGACGAAGAAGAGGCCACGGCAGTTCCTGTCGCGCGCCGTCTGCTCGCCCAGCCATTCGTTGCCCGAATGCCGTCCCGCGTCGTTGTCCGGTGACGCATAGCTGATGAACAGTGCGCCGGCAGTGCGGTCACCGTGGATATCCGCCATGGTTGTCATGTACGTGTCATAGCCGACCTCGTCGGGATAATCCGGGAAGGACCACGGGACGTACTGTTTTTTCCACAGATGGCAGTGTGCATCGAAGATCCGGTCGGGCAGGAAGGAAGCGAGCTCGCGTTCAGAGAATTCTTCGTCTTCTGGTTTTCTCGTTCGGGACTTCTTGTGTTAGCGGGTCATAGGTCTTTCAACTGCCACAGCAGTCGGGTGGATGTGTCGATGATGCGGTCGGCGCTGCCTTTGGCCGGGGCGAGCCGGAGGCTGTCGGTGAGCAGAAGCAGCTTCCAGAACGAATCCGTTTCGTAGCCGCCGCGATCAATTTCCGCATCGTCGCCGAGGTAGCCGAACAAGCCGTTGATGCGCGACTCCGGCGATTCATCGGGTAGCGGCTCAATGCGTAAATACACTTCACCAAACTGCCCCGCCCCGCCGGACTGTTTACGATGACGATGATGACCTTCGGATTTTGCTTGAATCGTCTCGCGAGACGCGATCTTCGGCGGCGATGTTTCCACTTCCACACCAAACTTGGCTTTCATCTTCGCAAGCATCAATTTCACGTGACGCTCGCCCACGCCATACACCACCGTCTCATGCGTAACCGCATCGCGCAAACACTTTTCAACATCTCCTTCGACACCTTGCACGCTTCCCCGTATATGCCCCAACCTCCGATCCCTGAACCAGCAACCATGACGCTTCTTGGTCTTGGCGTGGCTGGCCTGGCATTGCGCCGTAAGTTCGGTAGCGCTTAGACGCGAAGAAATTTCAGAGGAGTTAGTTGAAATCACTATCAGTATAGGCAGTACATACCACCTGATCGCATTCAGCCAACAGAAGGAATAGACGATGGGAAAACATTACCGGGCGGGCATCATTGGTCTGGGGTTCATCGGCGGAGCGGACCAGGTCTCCGGCAACGCACTGGGACAGCAGGTGACAAATCTGGACGGGACGCACTTCTTCGCCATCAACAATCATTCCCGAATTGATCTCGCTGCCGGCAGCAGCCGGGACGAGGGGCGGCGCCAGCGTTTCGCTTCGCGGACAGATGCCAAAATCTATTCCGACTGGCGGGAGATGATCGAAAAGGAAGAACTGGACATCGTCAGCGTGGCGACCTATGCGCCGGTGCATTCGGAGATCACCGTCGGCTGCGCGGAGGCGGGTATTAAAGCGATCTATTGCGAAAAGCCAATAGCGACACAACTCGAGGATGCGCAACGGATGGTCGCCGCCTGCGATAAGGCGGGTTCGCTGCTCGTAATTAACCATAACCTGCGCTTCAATCCGAACTGCCGTCGCCTGCGTGACTACATCACCGGAGGCGGCCTTGGCGATCTGACTTCAGCGACGCTGCAGTGGAGCGCGGGGCGGTTGGGGAACGTGGGCACTCACCAGTTCGACGCCATCCAGATGCTCACCGGCCGGAAGGTAGAAGCCGTCTCGGGCATGCTCGATCTCTCCGGCAAACCGGACTGCAGAGGCCCGCAGTTCAAGGACCCTGGCGGTTGGGGCATGCTGCGGCTCGAAGGCGGTCTCATCGTAACGGTCGACGCGGCGGACTAGGCGGGCGTACCGGCGACCATCATCATTAATGGCACCAAAGGCCGCGTCATTGCCCAGCGAGATGAAATGAAGTTCGAATACTGGGACGGCGAAACCGACTACTGGGCGCCGCCGGGCAGAGAAAAATCATCCATGGATCGCGCCGTAGAAGAAATCGTCGAGTGGCTGGACGGCGCTGATTTCCCCTACCAAGTCGAGGAAGCCGTCCGCACCCTGGAAGCGATCGTAGCCTTCCACGCCTCTCACAACCACAACGCCACCTGGGCCGAGCTGCCGCTGGAAGGGTCTGACCGGAAGTTCGAGGTGCTGAGCGGGTGACGTCTGGCTTAACCAGCTATGACTCCTCGATCGTCAAAGGAAACCCGAGATCCCGTAGGACCGTTGCTGCAGTTTCTATCGATTCCTCCCGGACGAGAAAATAATCCTTTGAGAACGTTGAGACGACCAGTATGTTCAGGTCTCGCTCCGCAATTGCCTGAGTGATACGCGCAATAAAGCCTTTTGCCACGAAAGGCTGAGAGACCTGGATTTCAATGAGTTTGAACCATTTGACGTGCTCCTCAAACGATGTCTGGGATAGGTTTGTCTCCTCGGTGACGACGGTAATTTCATCCTGGTCCCGAGCGATTAAAAAATGGTTAGCGAATTCCGTTTGTGCGGACGTTTTGAGGTAGGCGTAACGTCCGCGACGGACAACTACCCGGCTCAAAGTGATAACATCGTTCAGGTTTGTATTGTCCATCATTCAATCCGCCTTAACATGACTTATACGTGTGAAGCCACCGTCGAGGAGTCCGGAACCGGCCAGCCCCAGCCGACCATAAGCGCTCGCAGTTCGGCCAGTTCCTGCTCATCCATCGTCACCGAAGGCAGGCGGGGTGGGCCCAGGTCCATGCCCATGATCTTCGACATTCCTTTGGCCACTTTTGCGTCGCTGCCCGAACGGGTCACTACTTTGCGAAAAAACTGATCGAACGGCACTATGAATCGGTCCCATTCGGCCTGGGCCTGGTCATATTTTCCCTGACTCAGCAGGTCCCAGAGATGCAGGTAGTACGGCGGATAAGCTTCTATTCCGTCGATCAGGAAACCATGACCGCCCAGCTTGTGGCAGCGAATCGGGTCATTGTTGTTGTCGAGGATGTTGAACCGGTCCGCCAGTTCGAACACATCGGTGTATTCTACCCCTTCTGGTGGTGACCACTTGATGGCGACGACGTTCTCGAAATCGACCATCCTGGCGAGCGTCTCTGGAAGGATCGTGCCGTGCCTCAACCAGTGTGTGATGTAGATGATGATGCCGATCTGAACCGCGTCGGATACTGCGCCGTAGTAGCGAAGCATGTCGTCCTGGGTTGGCATGTTGAATATGGGCGGTGAAATCTGTAAAGCCTTTACGCCCAGGTCGGCTGCCCGTTTAGCATTCTCGATAGTACCGATTGTGTCCTTGTGATGGATCGCCCCCAGAACCGGCACTTGACCTCGAGCGCCTTCGACAACGGCTTGCAACAGCTTTGACCATTCGGCCTCCGACAAAAATTGTCCTTCTCCAATTGATGCCGCCACCTTCAGCACCGACCGTCCGTTGACCAGGCCCGCTTCGATCCAACGCTCCGTGGCGGCTGCCATGAGGCCATAATCGACCTGGTAGTTATCGTCGAAAGCCGTAGGTACCGTAGCGATGGGGCCGACGATCAGCTTTCTCATCTGTGCGCAAGTCATGGTGACCACCACTCGATTTGAGTGATTGACGGAAATTCTATTCAAGGTCTGCGGCGGACCAGCGAGGCTAGGCTGCGGGCTGCCGCGGGTGTATCAGCGCCGTGAACGCGACCAGCGCCCAGGTTCCCTCTAGCACGACGAAAGGCAAAAATTCGATGATCAATGAAGCGTAGCAGGCGAGTCCTGCGCCGAGTACATTGAGCCCGTGGTAGAGCCGCGACGCGCGCGGCAACCACCCG
>Ga0310121_10002864_pt1 | contig 16143 bp, 14 predicted proteins | sample CB27_Tmax_986_MG_FD_203504 | JGI IMG/M metagenome (GOLD analysis project Ga0310121, IMG submission 203504) | Marine microbial communities from Western Arctic Ocean, Canada - CB27_Tmax_986 | ecosystem: Environmental > Aquatic > Marine > Oceanic | place: Canada: Western Arctic Ocean | collected...
CACCCACGTCGACCGGGACCACCGCGAAGAATATCGACCTAGACGGAGGGCGGAGGAACCACGGCCAGGCCCTCCACGTGGACGAACATGAAGAGCGCCTCTGCCTCGCGCGCCCAGGCACGCCAGCCGGCGGCGATTCGTTCGAGATCGGTGGCGGTCGCGAGGCCGTACGCGCGGGCCTGCTCGGCGAAGGCCGAGTTCGTCACCCGCTCCGCCCAAGAGTTGCCCCAGTTCAGCACGTCCTCAGCGTCACGCATCATCGCCACAGTGGTGGTTACGGTGAGCGCATCCAGTCCCGCTCGCGCGAACCAGGAGGGGATGCGGCGCCCTGCGTTCGCGTCCGCGCCGTTGCGGCGAACGACCGCGGTGTAGAGCGCGCGCCACTCCTCGATCGCCTCCGAACGCGGCCAGCTCACCATGGTTTGGTAATCGGAGTCGCGCGCGGCGACGAGACCGCCGGGGCGAACCACACGGCGCATCTCCCCCAACGCGGCGCTGGGGTCGGCGAGGTGCTGCAGCACCTGGTGTGCGTAAGCAACATCAAACGAGTCGGTTTCGTAGGGCAGCGCATAGACGCTGGCTTCTTCGAAGCGAACGTTGGGCGTGTCGCCACGGAGTTCGCGCGCCGTCGCGAGGACCTCGGACGCCGTATCGATGCCGACGACCTCGGCAGGCGCGACGTACTTCGCCAGCCCCAGCGTGATCGAGCCCGGACCGCAGCCGACGTCGAGCAGTCGCATGCCCGATTCGAGATGGGGGAGGAGGAAGGCAGCGGCCTCCTCCGCCGTGCGGCGGCCGTGCTGGGCCACCACGGAGGCGTGGTGCCCGTGTGTGTAGATGTCTCTCGGTGCGGACTCGCTCATCGCTAGATTCTGAAGGGGCGGGGCGTCCGGAGCGACCTGGAGCGAGATCGCCACGGCGGCGGCTATTCCGCCTCCGAGGTCCGCTCGCGCTGCTCGCGCTGCTCGCGCTGCTCGCGAAGGCGCTGCACGGCGGCGCTGCCCTCCGCAAGCACCTCGGCGTACTGCTCCTCGCTGACGTTCAGGATGCCCAGCTTCTCGGCGCGCGCGAACTTGCTCCCCCCGGGATCGGCGCCGACGACGAGGAAGTCGGTCTTCTTCGTGACCGAGCCGCCGATCGTCGCGCCGAGCTCCTTCGCCCGCCCCTCGGCCTCGTCCCGCGACATCGTCTCGAGTTTCCCCGTGACGACGATCGTCAGGCCCGCGAGCAGATCGCTCGCCGGCGCCACGATCTCGCCAGACATGTTGACGCCCACCGCCTCGAGGCGATCGACGATCGCGCGGTTCTCTTCGCGCTCCGCCCAGGCGGCGATGCTCCGCGCGACCACCGGCCCCACGCCGTCGACCTCCTGCAGCACCTCCTCCCCGGCCTCGAGGATCGGCTGCAGGCCGCCGAAGTGCTCGGCCAACAACCGCGCCGTTTCCGCGCCCACGTGGCGGATGCCGAGCGCGAACAGCAGATTGGGGAGGGGCCGCTCCTTGCTGATCCGAATCCCTTCAACGAGGTTGGCGGCGCTCTTCTCCCCCACGCGCTCGAGTTCGGTCAGCTGCTCTGCCGTGAGCCCGTAGATATCGGAAACATCCTGCACGAGCCCCTCGCGAAACAGTACGGCCGACATCCGTTCGCCGAGGCCCTCGATGTCCATGGCGCCGCGCGAGGCGAAGTGCTCGATCAGCCGCACCTGCTTTTGGGGGCATACGGGGTTGGGGCAGTAGGAGTCGGCCGCATCCTCTTCGCGTTCGACCGCCACCCCACACACGGGGCAGACGCTCGGCATCTCGAAGATTCGCTCGCTGCCGTCGCGCAGGCTCACGACCGGAGCGACGACCTGCGGGATGACGTCCCCTGCGCGCTGCACGATCACGGTGTCGCCGATGCGGACGTCCTTGCGGTGGATGTCCTGCTCGTTGTGAAGCGTCGCCATCTGGATGCGCGCCCCTCCCACCACCACCGTCTCAAGCAACGCGAAGGGGTTGAGGGCACCGGTACGGCCGACGTTGACCATGATGTCGAGCAGCTTCGTGGTGCGCTGCTGGGGCGGGAACTTGTAGGCCGTCGCCCAACGCGGTTCGCGGCCGACCACCCCCAACCGCTCCCACTCCTCCGTGTCGTCGATCTTGATGACGACGCCGTCGATGTCGTAGTCGAGCCGTTCGCGCCATCCGCCCCACCAGGTCACGCGCTCGTAGGCCTCTGCGAGGGCGGCGTGGGCGCGCGCCTCCTCGTTCACACGGAAGCCCATCGCCGCCAACCACGCCAAGCGCTCAACATGGCTGCTGGGGCTGGGGCCGTCGCACCAGCCGAGCTGGTAGACGTAGATCGAAAGCGGGCGCTGAGCGGTGATGCTTGGATCGAGCTGGCGGACGGCGCCGGCCGCGGAGTTGCGCGGGTTCGCGAACAACGGCTCGCCGCGCTCCGCCCGCTCCGTGTTCATCTTCTCGAAGCCGCTCTTCGTCATGTAGATCTCGCCGCGCACCTCGAAGGCCGGGGGGAATTCGCCGGTGAGCACGAGGGGGATGGTGCGGATCGTGCGCAGGTTCGGGGTGATGTTCTCGCCCCGCCGGCCGTCGCCCCGCGTCGCGCCCTGGAGGAAGCGTCCGTCTTCGTAGACGAGCGAGATCGCGAGCCCATCGATCTTCGGCTCCGTCGTGAGCGCGAAGTCGTCGCGGCCGATTCGTTCGGCGGCGCGGCGGTGCCAGTCAGCGAGATCCTCCTCGCTGGTCGCGTTCGAGAGGCTCAGGAGCGGCAGCCGGTGCTCGACTGTCGAGAACGATTCGAGCGGGGCGGCGCCGACACGTTGCGTGGGCGAGTCGGGAGTGATCAGCTCCGGGTAGGCGGCTTCGAGCGCGCGCAGCTCGTTCAGCAGCTCGTCGTAGTCGCCGTCGCTGATCTCGGGCGAGTCGAGCACGTAGTAGCGGTGGTTGTGGTGGTTGAGGAGCGATCGCAGCTCCTCGCTGCGGAGGCGCGCCGCGTACTGGGTATCCTCAGCCATTGCGGACATTCAACTACACCCGCGAGAGCGTCGCCAGCGACGAGGGGCCCGCCAGCCGCTCCGCAGACCCTGCCCGCGGTGGCGAACGCGAGGCGACCACGTACACTGATTCGATGAAGCCCGATCCTTATCTCGTGGTCGTCGACTACGACGCTGGCAACCTCCGCAGTGTCGAGCGCGCGCTCGCGCACGCCGAGCTCGAACCGGTGGTCACCGCCGACCCCGCCGACCTCGCCCGTGCCGACGGCGTGGTCCTGCCCGGCGTGGGCGCCGCCTCGGACACGATGGCGAAGCTGCGCGAGCGCGGCCTCGTCGATCCGTTGCGGGCCTTCGTCGCCTCAGGCCGGCCTTTCCTCGGGGTCTGCATGGGCTTGCAGGCCCTCCTGGACAGCTCAGAGGAGGGAGGCGGGCAGGAGTGCCTTGGCCTCCTGCCGGGCGAGGTCCGTCACTTCGGCTTCGACGACCTCAAGGTGCCTCACATGGGCTGGAACCAGGTCGAGTGGGTCCGCGAACACCCCATCACGGCCGGGATTCCGAGCGGGAGCTACTTCTACTTCGTCCACAGCTTCTACCCCGCCCCCACCGACCCCGACCTCGCGCTCGCGCAGACGACCTACGGCCTCACCTTCCCGAGTGTCCTCGCCCGCAACAACATCGTGGCGACACAGTTCCACCCCGAAAAGAGCGGCACCGCCGGACTCGCCCTCTACGCCAACTTCGTCGCCTGGGTGCGGGAGACCGCAGCGCCCAACATCCCGGCGCACATCCCTGGTCGCTAGCCGTTGGTCTTCGAAGTCATCCCCGCCGTCGACCTCCGCGGAGGTCGCTGTGTGCGCCTCCTCCACGGCGACTACGATCGCGAGACACAGTACTCCGGCGACCCCGTCGCGATCGCCCGCGAGTGGCAAGCGCTCGGCGCACCGCGACTGCACGTCGTCGACCTCGACGGCGCGCGCGACGGCCGGCCTGCGAATGGCGAGATCGTCGCCGCGATCTGCGAAGCGCTGACGATCCCGGTCGAGGTCTCTGGCGGGTTGCGCTCGATGGCGGACATCGAGGCCGCGGTCGGGTGGGGGGCGACCCGCGTCCAGCTCGGGAGCGCCGCCGTGCGCGACCCGGAGCTCGTGAGCTGCGCGGCCGCCCGTTTCCCCGAGGCGATCGTGGTCTCGATCGATACGCGCGGCGGCGAAGCGCTTACCGACGGCTGGCTCGAGGGCTCAGGTGCCGATGCGCTGGAGCTCGCACAGGCCATGGTCGCCCGCGGGGTGCCCCGCATCATGGTCACGGACATCGGGCGCGACGGCGCGCTCGCTGGGCCAAACATCGACCTGACCACGAAGTTCGTGGAAGCCTTGCCCGTACCGGTCGTGGCCTCGGGCGGCGTGACGACGACGGCGGACCTGAGAGCGCTGGCCGAGGCCGGCTGCGAAGGCGCGATCGTGGGCAGGGCGCTCTACGAGGGTCAGCTCAGCTTGCCCGACGCACTCGCGGCGGTGGCGGCGTGCTGACGAAACGCATCATTCCCTGCTTCGATGTCGACCGCGGACGAGTCGTGAAGGGCATCTCCTTCACGGAGATGCGCGATGCCGGTGACCCCGTCGAGCTGGCCAAGCTCTACGACAGCGAGGGCGCCGACGAGCTCGTCTTCCTCGACATCACCGCCTCGTCCGACAACCGCAGCACCGTTTACGACATGGTGGCGGCGACGGCCGACCAAGTCTTCATCCCCTTCACGGTGGGGGGCGGGATTCGCACGACCGCAGACATGAAGACGATGCTCGAGCTGGGTGCGGACAAGGTCAGCATCAACACGGCCGCGGTCGAGAATCCGGAGCTCGTGAACGAGGGCGCCTACCGCTTCGGCAGCCAGTGCATCGTCGTCGCGATCGACGCGAAGGGCGAGCGTGGCGGCTGGGAGGTCTACACCCACGGCGGACGCACGCCGACCGGCAAAGATGCAGTGGACTGGGCCCGCGAGGCGGTCGCGCGCGGCGCCGGCGAGCTGCTCGTGACGAGTATGGATACCGACGGCCACCAGAAGGGCTACGACATCGGCATGCTGCGCGCGATCAGCGAGGCCGTAAACGTGCCCGTGATCGCCTCCGGGGGCGCCGGCGGTCCCGAGCACATGGCCCAGGCTCTGAGCGAGGGCAAGGCCGACGCGGTGCTGGCCGCGAGCATCTTCCACTTCGGCACGTATTCGATTCGCGAGGTGAAGGAGGCTCTCTCGGCCGCCGGCCTCCCCATGCGGCCGGTGGAGCCAACACCCGGGCCTTAGAAGGGCTCCCAACGCAGAAACGGCGGCTCGGACGCGATCGCGATGAGCGGGCCGCTGAACTCCACGCCCATTGCATGGCCGTTCCCGGCGAGTACCTGGTCCCAGCTCGCGCCAAAGTCCTGGGTTCGCCAGACACCGTTGCGCCACATGACGACGACGGCGACGCCGGAGCGGGCGAAGTCCGGCGCAGGGACCAGCGTGACTGGCAGCAGTCCGCCGTCGAGCACGGTCTCCCAGGTCGCGCCGCCGTCCACCAAGCGGGCGACGTAGTCGGGGCCGATCGCCAGTTGCACCAGCGAGTCCGCGACCGTCGTCATCGCCGTCGCGTCCTCATACGGCGCGGGCAACAGGCCGCCGTCCTCCGCTCGCTCAACGGAACCATCCGTCACTGCCGAATCGGGGAATGTGCCGCTAGCCGCGGATGCGGGCTCCCAGGTCGCGCCGGCATCGTCCGTCCGGAACACCCGCCCCGGCAGCTCGACAAGACGCTGCTTCCGGAGAACGATCCCTCGCTCAAGATCGAGCGTGACCCAGACGTTCGTCCTGTCGATCGAGCCGGTCACCTCTGCCCGTGGCCACTGCACTTCGACGCCGTACCCGGATCCGACCTTCGGGTCGACGCTCGCGCTGAGGCCCTCGACGAGCTCTTGGGCGAGTTCGAGCGCGCGCGTCTTGTTCGGCAGCATCGAGTGCGCGCTCAACACATCCCAGCGTGATGACAGCGCAAACCGCAACGCTTGCCGCGAACCAAGCAAAGCGCCGAGGTATCCTCGTCACTACCGCGGTATACCACCAATCGACTCGCTACGGAGCCCATCAATGCCCCTCGAACTCGACGAAAACGAACGCATCCCTGCGATCGTCCAGGACGTGGAGAGCCGCGCGGTCCTCATGCTCGGCTGGATGAACCGCCAGTCGCTGGACCACACCTACGAGACCGGCCATGTGACCTTTTGGAGTCGTAGCCGCGACGAGCTCTGGGAGAAGGGCGCGACCAGCGGCAACTACCTCGACTTCGTCAGCCTGCATAAGAACTGCGAGGACAACTCGCTGCTCGTGATGGCGCGGCCCGTCGGGCCGACCTGCCACACGAACAACGTCACCTGCTACTACCGCGAGGTCGACCGCGACACGGACCTGCCATGACCCCCTTCGGGGCCGTCGGCAAGCCCGACTACACCGCCCTCGAGCTGCCGCCGCCCCCCAGCGACCGCCCCCACGTCGTCATGAACATGGTCATGTCGGCGGACGGGAAGAGCGTCATCGAAGGCACGGAGCGGGGGATCGGCTCAGCGACCGACCAACGGCTCATGCGCGAGCTGCGCGTCCACGCCGATGTCGTCCTCAACGGCGCGGGGACGCTGCGCGCGAGCGGGACCTCGTCACGCCTCGGGGACGCGGCGTTGGAGGCGATGCGGGTTGAGCACGGGAAGCCAGCAGCTCCGATCGCGGCGGTCATGAGCCGCAGCGGCAACCTTCCGCTGGAACGCCCCTTCTTCACGGCGCGGGACTTCCCGGCGATCGTCTACCTCTCCGAGGAGCTGTCGCAGGCGCGCCGCGACGAGATCGCCGCCGCGGGCCGGCCCGTGGTCGCGCTCGCGACCGAGGACGAGTTCCCCGGCATGCTCCGGCACATGCGGCACGAGCTGGACGCGAGCGTGCTCCTGGTCGAGGGGGGCCCGAAGATCAACGCCGCGCTCTACGCAATCGATGCGATCGACGAGTTCTTCCTGACGCTGGGGCCGGTGGTCGTGGGGGGCGAGGACACGCTCACCGCCGTGGAGGGCAAGCGCGCGTTCACCCTCGCCGAGGTGAAGCGCCTCGAACTGCTTTCGGCCTACCCGAACCCTGAGACGAGCGAGGTCTACGTCCGCTATCGCGTCCGCCGCGATTGAAGCCGGCGGCTTCACGCGCGGGCGCTACAGAGCGAACTCGTGCCAGACGAGCTCGTATGTCCCGAGGTATGAGCGCGCGACGATCTGGAAGCCCAGCGATCGGTAGAGCCCCTGCGCGGGGAGCTGCGGCGCCGAGGTGTTGAGGATCATCCTGCGGTAGCCGTGCTCCCTCGCCAAGTCGATCGCTGCCTGACTCAGGGCCGCACCGATACCGCGCCGGTGTAAGGAACGGTCGACGCGCAGGCGCACGAGCTCGACGACATCTGGGTCGAGCCACCAGTGTTCGGCAACCAGCTGCGGAGGAATGTCCCCCCGAGCGCTCGGACCCTGCACGCCCACCGTGCCCAGCAAGTTCTCACTCGAACCCGTTTCCGCAGCGACCCAGAACGCGAGCGCACGATCGATCTCGCCCGCGACCGTCAGCCCCTCCCAGACGTTGGGGACCCAGAGCGGATCGCCAGCCGCCTCGGCGCGAGCGGCGCGCGCGAACATCTCCTGTTGCAGCGCGGGGTCGGGGTCGACGCGGCCGTCCCAGCCGCCGCGCCTATCGAGATCCACTGCCTGCTGGATGTCCTCCGGGCGAATCGCGCGGATCTCGACTCCGGACACCATTCGGATATTGCGCCCGCGGGCTTGGTCGCGCCACCTCTGCAGGCAAAACCGGAGTATGCCCGCGCTCCTAGCCCTCGGCTGGGGGTAGGGTCCTACGAAATCGGGCTCGGCTCCTGGTCTACGCGACGAAGCCACTCCTCACGCCAATAGGAATAGGTGGCCCGAGGACAGAACCAACGGCCGGTACTGTCCTCGCCGCTACACACAACTCCCGCCAGAACGATGCAATCCCTGGATATGTTGATCATGCGGCCGGTCGCCTCGTTGACGATGCGCTCGACACGGTCCTGGACGCGGAAGCGGCCACCGCAGAACGGGACCATCTCGCGGTCGAACCAGAGGCCGCGGTTGCGGCCGCTGTCGTCCAGGGTCGCTGCGATCTCCTCATGGGAGCGCACTTCAACCATCTCCCCCGGCTGCAGGTCGAGGGGGCGGGGACGTTCGGCGGCCGGCGGCCGTTGAGTTTGCTTCGGACGCCTGAGCTTCGTGCTCATTGCGTAAACAGCAACCCGGGCGAAGTGGAGCGGCCCCACGTTCCCGCCGACGATCTCGCGGAGGTACTGCCGAACATCGAACTTGCTCAGCGGCTGAGAGGCCACGTAGGCAGCTGTCGCCTGGCAGGCGTACGTCTGTACCTCGTCGTCGGAGCGGACGGCTTGACCCGCAGTCAGCGCAAGCAACGCCTCGATGCTCTGTCGCGGTTCGTCTTGTTCGCTCGTACCCGGCGTCACCTTCCGGAGCCAGGACTCCTTCCAGTAGATCCGGCAGCCCGCCTGGCAGCCACCGTGGGCGGAGCCGTCGCAGCGCAAATCGTCGAGAAGAACGGTGTCACGGAGCCTGCGGCTGGTGGCCGTCGCCTGGACCGTGTCGCAGATCTTCTCAGCCCGCCGCGAGACGGTGAAACGCTTGCCGAGGTAGCGCGCCATCTCAGGCATGAACGGCATGGCGTCGACGGCTCCCGCACGGTCAAACGTCGCGAGAATTTCGTCCTCGGAGAGGACCTCGACGGTGTCCCCCGGTCGTAGTCGCCTCTCCATAACGCTCGCCTCCGCTCGAATCTCGTCCACGGTCTCGATCGGCTCCCGAGGAGTGTGCGCGGGGGCTGTCGACCTCTCGGTGAGCGGCGGTGAAGTGGCCAGCCGGCCGTGCCGAGGCGGTCCAGAACCATGATCGATGCGCCCCGCTGGCTCGCGAAGTCGTCGAGGAGGTCGGACGCGCCATCACGCCCCCGCCACCGCGCCTTTGCCCAGGCCCGTTCGTCGAACGGTGCCAGTTGAGGCAGCACCTCCGCCAGCATCCGCTCGAGCCGGAGGCGCATGACGAGTTCCTCGTCATCGCGAAGATGGGCGAGCACCACGCGCGCCGGCCACTCGCCGAGGGGGGCGGCGTCGAGGGCCGTGTCCGTCGCCCCGCCGCAAAGGGTTCGCAAGATGGTTGGCGTCTCGCTGAGGCCCTCAACGGCTGCTTTCACGTCCATCCTGGAAGCGTAGGCGAGCGCGGCGGCACGGCCGCACCCTTGTACGATCAGTGGGTGAGCACGTTCCCGGTCCAGCGCGACGATCCGGAAGCGGCAGATGTGCGCGCGGTCCTGGAGGCGCATCTCGCGTTCAACAATCGGCACAGCCCGCCCGAGGATGTCCATGCACTCGATGTCACCGGCCTGCTCTCCGAGGACGTGTCGTTCTTCAGCATTCGCGATAGCGGCCGGCTCCTTGGCATCGGGGCGCTCAAGCAGCTCGACGAGGGCCATGCCGAGATCAAGTCGATGCACACGGCGGAGGCGGCAAGGAAGCGGGGTGTCGGCCGGGCGATGCTCCAGCATCTTGTGGGACTGGCGCAGATGGGCGGCTGCAGCCGCGTGAGTCTCGAGACCGGCTCGATGGAGGCCTTCGCCCCCCGCCCGCGCGCTCTACGCATCGGCGGGATTCGCAATCTGCGAGCCCTTCGCGGACTACACGGAGAGTCCAAACAGCGTCTTCATGACCATCGCTCTGGCCTGATCAGCGTTAGGCGCGCGAGCGCCGCCAGCGGGGGAAGGGGGGCCCGGTTCCACGCAGCTCGGCACCCTGCCGCGAACACCCGTTCTACCTCTGCTAGAATCGAAGCGCAGCATGCCTCTCGACCACATCGCCGTGCGCGGCGCGCGCGAGCACAACCTCAAGAACATCGACGTCTCGATCCCACGGGACAAGCTCGTCGTGATCACGGGCCTCTCCGGATCGGGCAAATCGTCGCTCGCCTTCGACACAATCTACGCCGAAGGCCAGCGGCGTTATGTCGAATCGCTCTCGGCCTACGCACGCCAGTTCCTCGGCCTCATGGAGAAGCCGGATGTCGACCACATCGACGGCCTCTCCCCCGCCATAGCGATCGACCAGAAGGCAGCCTCGAACAACCCCCGCTCGACGGTCGGCACGGTTACCGAGATCTACGACTACATGCGCCTCCTTTGGGCGCGCGTAGGACGCCCCCACTGCCCCCAGTGCGGCCGCGCAATCGAGCGCCAGACCGTCCAGCAGATCGTCGACGCGACGCTTGCGCTCCCGCCACGAGCGCGCCTCCTCCTGCTCGCCCCGCTCACGCGCGCGAAGAAAGGCGAGCACGTCGGCCTGCTCGACGAAGCCCGTCGTGAGGGCTTCGTGCGCGTCCGCATCGACGGCGAGGTGCGCGACCTCGACGAGACGATCGTGCTCGATAAGAACAAGCGCCACGACCTCGACATCGTCGTCGACCGCGTCGTCGTGCCCGAGCCCGGCGCCGACGAGGGTGCGAGCCTGCGGCTGGCGGAGTCGGTGGAAACGGCGCTGAAGGCGGGCCAGGGCGTGATGCACGTCGCGACCGTGGCCGGGCCGGACGAAGGCGAGGAGCCCGAGCGCATCTTCAGCGAGCACTTCGCCTGCCCCTACGACGGCTTTTCCTTCGGCGAGCTGGAGCCGCGCACCTTCAGCTTCAACAGCCCACACGGCGCCTGCTCCCGCTGCACCGGTTTGGGCGTCGAGATGCAGGTCGACCCTGAGCTGGTGATTCCGGACCGCACGAAGTCGGTAGCGGAGGGGGCGGTCGAGCCACTGGCGAAGTCGCGCGGCGGCCAGACCTGGTATCAGCGCGTCCTCGCGGCGGTCGCCGAGGTGTATGGCTTCAGCCTGGAAACGCCCATCCGGGACCTCACCGACGAGCAGCTCAAGGTCATCCTCTACGGGGCTGGCGAAGAAAAGCTGAGCCTGCGCTTCACGAACCAGCACGGCCGCACGCGCCGCTACGACGCCCGCTTCGAAGGCGTGATGAACAACCTTCAGCGCCGCCACAAGGAGACCGATTCCGACTACGTCCGTAGCGACATCGAGCGCTACATGGGCGCCGTCCCCTGCCCCGACTGCAAGGGCGAGCGCCTTCGGCCCGAGGCGCTCAGCGTCCTCATCAACGAGCGCACCGTCGTCTCGGTAACGACCTCGAGCATCTCCGAGACGCTCGCCTGGTTCGACACGCTCGCCGCGGACGACACGCCCCTGAACGAGCGCGAGCAGACGATTGCGGCGCAGATCCTCAAGGAGATCCGCTCACGGCTCGAGTTCCTGATAGACGTCGGCCTCGAGTACCTCACGCTCAACCGCGCCTCCGGGTCGCTCTCCGGCGGGGAGTCGCAACGCATCCGGCTCGCGACCCAGATCGGCTCTGCCCTGATGGGCGTGCTCTACATCTGCGACGAGCCCTCGATCGGCTTGCATCCCGTCGACGGCGATCGCCTCATCCGCACGCTCGAACGGCTGCGGGACCTCGGGAACACGGTCATGGTCGTCGAGCACGACGAGGCGATGATGCAGGCGGCCGACCACATCATCGACCTGGGGCCTGAGGCCGGGTTGCGTGGCGGCCACATTGTCGCCGAAGGGCCGCTGGCCGCCATCCTCGCATGCGAGGAGAGCATCACCGGCGCCTACCTTTCCGGCCGCCGCACGATCCCGACACCGGCGGAGCGACGGGAGGGGAACGGCTTTGCGCTCACGATTAGCGGGGCCCGCGAGAACAACCTGAAGAACCTCGACGTCGCCATCCCGCTGGGGAAGTTCGTCGTCGTCACCGGCGTCTCCGGCTCGGGCAAGTCCTCGCTCATCACCGAGATCCTCGTGAAGCGCTCGGTCAACGCCCTCCAGAACGGCCGCCAGCGTCCAGGCAAGCACGATGGGATCAAGGGCTTCCAGCACCTCGACAAGGTCGTCGACATCGACCAGTCGCCGATCGGGCGCACGCCGCGCTCGAACCCGGCCACCTATACCGGCGTCTTCACGATCATTCGCGAGCTCTTCGCGGCCGTGCCCGAGTCGCGAGCGCGAGGCTACAAGCCCGGGCGCTTCAGCTTCAACGTGAAGGGCGGCCGCTGCGAGGAATGCTCCGGCGACGGCTACAAGCTCGTGGAGATGCAGTTCCTGCCCGACGTGACCGTGCCCTGCGAGGTCTGCCGCGGCCAGCGCTATAACCGCGAGGCGCTGGAGATCCACTTCCGCGGAAAGAATATCGCCGAGGTCCTCGACATGACCGTCGCGGAAGCGCTCGAGCTCTTCGACCGCTTCCCGCGCGTGCGCCGGATCATGGCCACGCTCGAGGCCACCGGCCTCGGCTACATCCGCCTCGGACAGCCCGCTACGACGCTCTCGGGTGGCGAAGCGCAGCGCATCAAGCTCGCGAGCGAGCTTGCGCGCCGCTCCACCGGCCGCACCCTCTACGTGCTCGATGAGCCCACGACGGGCCTCAGCTTCCAGGACGTCGACCACCTGCTCGTGGTCCTCCAGCGGCTCGCGGACGGCGGCAACACGGTCATCGTGATCGAGCACCACCTCGACGTGATCAAGACCGCCGACCACGTCATCGACCTCGGTCCCTTCGGCGGCGACGGCGGCGGCGAGCTGATCGCCGTGGGCACCCCTGAGGAGATCGCCGCCAACCCCGAGAGCGCGACCGGCCGCTACCTGCGCCCTCTCCTCGAAGCCGCAGGCACGATGCCGAAGAAGCGCAAGCCCGCAAAGCGCGCGAAGGCGGGGGCGAAGCCGAAGGCGGCGGCCAAGCCGAAGGCGCCCGCGAAGGCGACAGCGAAGCCGCGCAAGCGAGCGGCCAAGGCGCGCGAGCCCGAGGCGGCTACGAGTGCAGCAAAGTAATCTAGGACCGAATCGAGAACTCCTTTCGCAGCGCTTCCACGGTCTCCGGGCCTTTGTTTTGTGCCGCGGCCGAGGCATATGCCTTGAGAGAAATATTGCAACCCACCTGGACTCGCCGCTGGAGCGCGGCTAGCCGTTCCGGGCTATCGACGCCGTAGGCGATGACGGTCAGGTTCGGCAGCGCAGCGCCAAGCATCTCGATTTCTCCAAGCGTGCCCTCCCATCGACGACCGGCTGTTGCGCCTGGTTCGACCATTCTTCCTCCAGCTTGTGAAGATTCGCTGAAGGCTAACTCCCTCCCGCCGAGGCCCCCTCGCTAAGCATCTGCTCCGCCTCTTCGCGGGTGAGCTTGCCCTCCGCGACCAGGCCGGCGGCCTGGATCTCGGAGAGGCGCGACTCCGTCGCCTGCTCGATGCGGAGGTTGCGGACGCGGCCGGCGAGGGCGAAGTACGTCGTCAGGCTGAGCATGAGGCCGACAGCGGCCATGCCCAGCGCGAAGCGTGGGCCGATGTAGTCGGTCGCGAGCGCGACCGGCACCACGCCTAAGGGCATGACGCCGAACGACATCATCATCACCGACATCACGCGGCCCCGGACCTCGGACGTGAGCATCGTCTGGATGGCCGTGTTGTTCGTCGCCTGATACACCATCTGGCCCGTGCCCATGCCTGCGAGCATCACCAGCGCCAGGATGAACCAGGGCGAGAGCGTGAACGCGAGCATGAAGGTCGCCATCGTGGCGCCGCCGATCATCATCAAGCGGCCCTTGCGCGGCTGGCTGTCCATGTTCGCGGAGATAAGCGCGCCGACCAGCCCGCCCACCCCGACCATCGCGGCGAGCAGCCCGAGGGTCGCACCGCCGCCACCGAACACGTCCTTCGCGAACACCGGCAGCATCTGCTGCACGGGGAAGGCGAAGAGCGGCATCATCAGGCTCGCGACCAGGAGCAGGCCGATCGTGCCGTGCTGGCGGATGTAGCCGAAGCCATCAATGAAGTCCTTGACGAACTCCTTCGGCTCTTCGTTCGCGACCATCCCGTAGCGGGGCAGGCGCGTGTCGGTGATCGCCGCCACCGCAAACATGACGGTGGTGACGGCGAAGACGACACCCGTACCCAGCGGCGCGATCAGGATGCCCGCGAGGGCCGGCGCGATGATCTGCGTGAGCGTGTTCCCGCCCATCTGCAGCGAAACCGCGTTCGTGAGCTTGTGCTGGGGCACGAGGCTGGGCACGAGCGCCTGACGCGCCGGCATGATGAACGCGAAGAGTCCAGCCAGGATCGGCGAGACCAGCACGAGGTGCCAGAAGCGCACGAGGTCCGTAAGGATCATGACGGTGATCCAGAGGCTGAGGAGCGTCGTCAGGACCTCGCAGGTGACGAGGACGGTGCGCTTGTTCAGGCGATCCGCGAACGTTCCGCCTATGGGCGCCAGCACGAGCAGAACCACCCCGCCGGCAATCGCGATTACGGCGAGGCTCACGGCCGAATCCGTCAGGTCGAAGGCGAGGAAGTTCCGCAGCAGGAGCTGCATCGACATCGCCATGAAGAACGAAAAGCTGCCGGCGGTGTACCAGGCGTACTCCGGCTCCTGCAGCGAGGTGAACGTGCCCCCGAACGACCGCCCGCGGAGACGAATCAGGGGATTCCAGGCCGGGGAGCGCCTCGCCGAGCGCTGGTCAGGGTCGCAGCCGCCGGGAGGCATCGCTCCATTATGCGCCTCGGGCACCGGCCCACCCTGAGAGCCCCATACTCAAGCCACCGCGTATCTTGAAGAGAATGCGCCCTCGCCGCCCACGCAACGTCTTCTATGGCTGGTGGATGGTCAGCGGCGGGATGGTCATCCAGATTCTCATCGGTGGCCTCATGTTCCAGTCGTTCGGCGTCTACGCCGCCGAACTGCGCGAACAGTTCGGCTGGAGCAAGACCACGCTCTCCGCCGGCTTCGCCATGACGCGCGCCGAGAGCGGCCTGCTTGGGCCACTCCAGGGCTGGGCCGTCGACCGCTTTGGCCCGCGCATCATGATCCGCATCGGCATCACCTCGACCGCGATCGGGTTCCTCCTGTTCAGCCAGATCAACTCCATCTTGACCTTCTTCCTGACCTTCTTCCTCATCGCCGTTGGCTCGAGCATGGCCGGCTTCATGACCCTCACCGTGGCCGTCGTGAACTGGTTCGAACGCAAGCGCGCGCTGGCCCTCGGCCTGATGTCGACCGGCTTTGCCATCGGCGGCCTGATGGTGCCCCTCGTCGTGCTCTCGATGAACGTGATCGGCTGGCGCAATACCTCGATCGCGACGGGGGTCCTGATTTTCATCGTCGGGCAGATCGTCGCGACCTTCATCTACCACCGTCCCGAGGATCGCGGCGAGACGATCGACGGCGTGCCCGCACCGGAGCCTGACGAGCCCCGTCGGGCAGCGGGCGGCCCCGTCGTGATCCCCGCGAACGACGACTTCACCGCCCGTGAAGCGCTGCGCACCCCGACCTTCTGGTTCATCTCGATCGGCCACGCTTCAGCCGTGCTGATCATCGGTGCGCTGATGGTCCACCTCGTGCTCCACCTCCACGAGAGCCTCGGCTACTCGACCGCCCAGGCAGGGCTGGTGATCGCCCTGATGACGGCGTTTCAGATCGTGGGACAGCTCGGGGGCGGCTTCTTCGGCGACGAGGTGAACAAGCGTGTGCTGCTCGTGGCCTGCATGGTCGGACACGTCGTCGCCCTGCTGCTGGTGGCCTACGCCACCTCGCTCTGGATGATCATGGCTTTCGCGGTCATCAACGGGCTGGCCTGGGGCGGGCGCGGGCCCGTCCAGCAGGCGCTTCGCGCGGACTACTTCGGGCGCAAGTCGTTCGGCACGATCATGGGCTTCTCCTCACTCATCGTGATGACAGGGATGAGCACGGGGCCGATCGTGGCGGGGATCTTGGCGGACCGCACGGGCAGCTACGAACTCGGCTTCACGATCCTTGCGATCGTCGGCGGCGTGGGCACGATCTTCTTCGCCCTGGCGGCACCGCCGCGGCGGCCGGGGCAGAGCCTCGAGCGGCCCGAGCCACCCCTGGCGGTGCCGACCCTGGCCGGTGAGCGCTAGCCCGCACGCTAGGTGTGGAGCGAGGCCGGCGCCACCTTCGTCCTCAGGAGGCTCGCGATGCTCGCGATGTTTGAGAGCAAGGTGCTTCCGGCAGCGGTCA
>Ga0310121_10002865_pt1 | contig 16141 bp, 14 predicted proteins | sample CB27_Tmax_986_MG_FD_203504 | JGI IMG/M metagenome (GOLD analysis project Ga0310121, IMG submission 203504) | Marine microbial communities from Western Arctic Ocean, Canada - CB27_Tmax_986 | ecosystem: Environmental > Aquatic > Marine > Oceanic | place: Canada: Western Arctic Ocean | collected...
GAGTTTTTCGGAGACCTTTGGGGCTTCATGCGAGAACGCAAGAAGTTCTGGTTGGCACCGATCATCATCGTCATGGTGTTGCTCGGTGCTTTGATCGTCCTCGCCGAAGGCTCAGCGGTTGCACCGTTTATCTATACGTTGTTCTAAACGGCTCATAGGGGGATGTGCTGGAAATGGCGCTCCCTAGGGGAATCGAACCCCTGTTTCAGCCTTGAGAGGGCCGTGTCCTAACCGCTAGACGAAGGGAGCACGCGTGCCCGAGCCGGGTGGGGCTGCTATGATACCGGGGTTTACTGAGCGGTTAAACTCGCCAACGGAAGCTGATTGAACGACACGGAGCCCCAGTCGCACGCTGGTCCGACGATAATCACCCGCTCGGGACACAACCTCTCCCGAGCCGACATTTCCAGCAACGCCCTCAAGGTTCTCTATCGCCTGAGAAATTCCGGCCACCAGGCCTTTCTGGTGGGTGGTGGCGTTAGAGACCTCTTGCTCAGTCGTCATCCCAAGGACTTCGATGTGGCGACAGATGCCCATCCGGACGAGGTGCGCAAGCTGTTCCGCAACTGTCGGCTGATTGGCCGGCGGTTTCGGCTCGCCCACGTGTATTTCGGGCGCGAGGTCATCGAGGTTGGCACTTTTCGCTCATCCTCTAGCGGCCTTAAGGATGACCGCCAGCATTCGGATAGCGGGCGAATTATTCGAGACAACGTTTACGGCGCGATCGACGAAGATATCTGGCGCCGAGATTTCACGGTGAATGCGCTCTATTACAACGTTACGGACTTCAGTATCTGGGACTACACCACCGGGATGGCGGACATCAAAGGCCGCACCCTGAGGCTCATCGGAGATCCGGAAACACGATATCGTGAGGATCCGGTGCGCATGCTCAGAGCAGCCCGTTTCGCAGCGAAGCTAGATTTCCACATTGCCGATGACTCTGCCGCGCCAATTCGAGAACTGGGCGAGTTATTGCGAGATGTGCCGCCGGCGCGTTTGTACGATGAGACGCTCAAGCTATTCCAAGCAGGGCATGCGGTTAGGAGTCTCGAGGTGCTTCAAGAGTTCGGTCTCCTGAAGTACTTGTTCCCCCATACAGCCCGGGTATTGCAATCCGATAAGACCGGCAAGGCGTTGAGATTTATTCGGGAGGGCCTCCAAAATACAGATCGACGCGTGCAAGCGGAGGAACCAGTCACCCCTATGTTTCTCTATGCGATTCTTCTCTGGCACCCTATTCTCGAGCTTACGGAGCGAATTCGGGCCGATGAAGAGTCTAGCGAAATAGAAGCTCTTCTCGACGCGTGCGACGAGCTGGTCGCGGAGCAATTGGGGCACACATCCTATCCGAGGCGATTCAGTACGCCCATGAAGGCCATGCTCGTCATGCAACTGCGCTTCGAGAACCGCCGGGGCGGGCGAGCTCACAGGCTGCTCAACCACAAGCAGTTTCGTGCTGCCTATGATTTTCTACAGCTGCGCGCGCGCTGTGGGGAAGCCGATTCCGAGCTTGCCGAGTGGTGGACTGATGTCCAGACGCTCCCGACGGGAGAGCAACGCAAGGCGTTCTCACTGAAGCCCAATCGTTCGAGGCGCCGCCGTCCCTCACAGCGATCACCTAGGCCGTCGAAACCTCAAGCTGCTCAGTGAAGCGCGTCCGGCGCTTGGAACCCAAGAGAAAATCTGTAAAGTCCCCTCCTTAATCTCCTGGAGAGGCACACCGCTGGTGTTAAGGAAGCCATGAACGACAGTCAGGACGTCTCACAGTCGAGCTCTCCACGCTTTATCGTGGTCGAGGGCCCCATTGGTGTGGGCAAGACCAGTCTGGCAAAGCGCCTTGCCGAGAGCTTCGGTAGTGATCTTATCCTCGAGCAGCCCGAAGAGAATCCGTTTCTCGAGCGTTTCTATCGCAATCGGCGAACCGCCGCTCTTCCGGCTCAGCTTTTCTTTCTATTTCAACGGGTGCGCCAGATCGAGGAGATTCGTCAGAGCGATCTCTTTTCTCCGGTACGTATTGCTGATTTTCTGCTGGAGAAGGATCGACTATTCGCGGAGATCAATCTGGATCCCAATGAGCTGACCCTGTATCAGCAGGTTTACGATACTTTGAATCCGGACCCACCGAGCCCGGATCTTGTCATCTATCTGCAGGCCCCTCCCGATGTTCTGATGAGACGCGTTGCGGGTCGGGGCCTGGCGTATGAGAAATCGATCGAGGCGGACTATCTCGAGCGTCTCGGCGAAGCCTATGCGCGATTTTTCTACGAATATGATGCAGCTCCGTTACTCATCGTTAACGCGGCCGCTATTGATCCTATTCACCGCGAGCTGGATTATCGGGAGCTTCTCCGGGCTATCCACCGAACAAGGCATGGGCGCCACTTCTTTAATCCGGCGATCGAGACGATCGCCTAAGGCGGGTTCCTAGGCACTCGAGGATTCCTCATGTACAAACAACTGCAACAACGGGGAATGGACTCTCCACCGGTCAATGTCTCCACTCTGAGGCGCATGAAGGCCGAGGCGGAGCCAATCGCTTGTTTGACCGCCTACGACGCGAGCTTCGCCCAGCTCGTGGACATGGTTGGTATGGACCTGGTCCTGGTGGGCGATTCTCTGGGAATGGTCATACAGGGTCATGAGACCACGGTTCCTGTCACCGTAGACGATGTGATCTACCACACGCGTATCGTGGCACGCGGACTTAGCCGGGCGTTTCTGGTTTCGGATCTACCTTTTATGAGTTACGCCACGCCGGAGCAGGCGTTGGATAATGCCGTGCGACTCATGCAGGAAGGCGGCGCCAAGATGGTGAAGCTCGAGGGCGGGCAGGGCCAGATCTCCGTGGTGGAGTGCCTGGCGCGCCACGATATCCCGGTGTGCGCTCACGTCGGCCTGAAGCCCCAGTCCGTGCACAAGATTGGCGGTTTCAAGGTTCAGGGCCGTGAACAGGCTGCGGCGGAGCAGATGGCCGAGGACGCGAAGTCGCTGGAGGGTGCCGGGGCGGACGTGCTGCTCCTGGAATGCGTCCCCAATGAGGTTGGCGAGCGGATCTCAGAGATCATCGAGCTGCCCATTATCGGGATTGGCGCGGGTCCCAGCGTGGATGGCCAGATTCTGGTGCTCTATGACATGCTCGGCGTCACCCAGGGTCGTACGCCGCGTTTCGTTCGCAACTTCATGGAGGGTGCGAGCTCCACACTCGACGCGCTCGAGGCGTATGTCGCCGCCGTGAAGGATCGCAGTTACCCCGACAAGGAGCACTGCTTCTCCTGATAGAATGCGCGCCGGTGCCAACGGATTAAGAAGCGGAGGGCGGTCTTGGACGAGCCGCGAGTTCCATTGCAGGGTGCCTATACGACGAGCGCACTCCGCGAGCTGGTGGGTTCCTGGCGGTTGACCCACAGGACGGTGGCGCTCGTCCCAACCATGGGCAACCTACACGAAGGCCACCTCAGCCTTATGAGGCGTGCGCGTGCCCATGCCGAACGAGTCGTCTGCAGCATCTTTGTTAATCCAACCCAGTTTGACCCCGGCGAAGACTTTTCCGCCTACCCTAGGACTCTGGCCGAGGACGAAGCGCTCCTGTCGGAGCAGGGTCTGGTCGATCTCGTCTTCGCTCCCGAGGAGACGGACATCTACCCATTCGGGAACGAGAATGCGGTCGAGGTAGTCATGCCGAAACTGAGTACGGAGCTCTGCGGCGAGAGCCGACCCGGACATTTCGATGGGGTTGCATCGGTGGTTTTGCGGCTCCTCAATATCGTCTGTCCAGACGTTCTCGTCCTGGGTGAGAAGGACTACCAACAGCTGATTCTCGTTAAACGATTAGTCCGGGACCTGCAGTTGCCGGTTCAAGTCATCTCGGGATCGACCTACCGCGAGGAAGATGGCCTTGCGATGAGCACGAGGAACCAGTACCTGAGCGTAACGGAGAGGCGGATCGCACCGCGACTGCACGAAGAGCTCGAGCGCGTTCGCGAAGCCCTGAGAGATGGGGAACGGGATTATCGGGCACTCGAAACGCGAGCCGCGTTGGCGCTGGAGGCGGCGGGTTTCGATCCGGACTATGTGGAAGTACGCCGGGCCACCGACCTTGGTAGGCCCAATGGTGAGTCGAGCGACGACCTGATCGTCGTCGCGGCGGCTTGGCTAGGACGGGCTCGCTTGATCGACAACGTCCGTATCTGAGCTCGCTGCGTCCCGCTGCTATCCCTTGGTAAAGATCACCTGATTCGCACCGAGCGAGTCATTGTCCCAGTTGGCACTACTGACTACATAGGTGGTGCCACATCGGGCTGCGATTTGCTGCGATCCGTGTCGTGTTGGGTCAGAGCCCAGCGGACGTGCTCGCGTACGATTGCCGAGGGGTGCTCCGCCCTTTCCCGCAATGCATCAACGACCTCACGGCTGTTGGGACCGTTTCCCAGGGCGACGGCGATGTTTCGGAGCCACCCCTCGTAGCCCGCACGCCGCAGGGCGCTGCCACGGGTTTTTGCGCTCCATTGCTCTTCGCTCCAGCGGAAAAGTGCCACTAAGGTTGCCTCGTCGAGGCCGTGTCGAGGGGAGAAGTCCGCCTCCTCACTCGGCCGGGCGAACTTGTTCCACGGGCATGCCAGCTGGCAGTCATCGCAGCCGAATATCCGGTTCCCAATACTGGACCGGAGGTCCTCGGGGATGTTTCCACGCAACTCGATGGTCAGATATGAGATACAACGCTGGGCGTCGAGCACGTAGGGCGCGACGATAGCCCGGGTGGGACAGACCTCAATGCATGCCGTGCAGGTGCCGCAGAGGTCTTCGATGGGTTCGTCTACGGGCAGAGGTAGGTCTGTATAGAGTTCCCCCAGAAAGAACCAGGACCCCGCCTTGGGGTTAATCAGATTCGTATGTTTGCCGATCCAGCCGAGGCCAGCTTTTTGAGCCAGTGGCTTTTCGAGAACAGGGGCGCTGTCGACGAAGACGCGATAGCCGAACATCCCGATGTGGTCCTGTATCGACCGGGCTAGCCGTCGAAGTCGTTGCCTTAGAACCTTGTGATAGTCACGTCCGACGGCGTAACGGGACACATAGGCCTGACCGGGGACATCGAGCATGGCCCCGACGCTGACACTCGAGGCGGGCCAGTAGTCCATTCGCACGGAGATCACCCTCACCGTCCCCGGGACGAGCGCCGCAGGCCGGGTTCGCTTCCGGCCGTGACGACTCATGTAAGCCATTTCGCCGTGAAGCCCCTGCTCCAGCCAAGCTTCAAAACGTTTTTCGGCCCCAGCTAAATCGGTATCCGAGATGCCGACTTGTTGAAAACCAAGCGCCGCCCCCTCCTGCTTGATGGTTGCGGCCAGTTCGGCAAGATCGCTGCGGGAGAGATTTGGCCTGGGGGAAAGATCAGTGTCCATCTGGCTCCCAAGTATAATCGCCCGCATGAAAGGAGCCCGTGCCGAGTTGCCGAAGGCGATCTACACGGCCGAGCAGGTTAGGCGTCTCGACCGTATCGCCATCGACGAGCTTGGGATTCCCGGCTATGAGCTCATGTGTCGAGCTGGTGAGGCGGCGCTTGGAGCTTTGCGGAGTCGATGGCCGGATGCGCGACGTCTAGCGATATTCTGCGGTGCGGGTAACAATGCCGGTGACGGTTATGTCCTTGCCCGGCTCGCCCATGAGCGGGGGTTGGAAGTCCGTGCAGTGGCGGTGGTGCCTACGGGCAAGCTAGGTGGAGACGCGAAACGCGCGTGGCAGGACTATCAAGGTCAGGGTGGAAAGGTCGAGGCGTTCTCGCCCGACTGCACGCTTAGCGAGGATGTCGTTGTCGACGGGCTGCTGGGGCTGGGACTCGGCCGGGAGCTTGAGGGTGATCTGCTCGCAGCCGTCCAGCGCATAAACACGGCTCGGCGCCCAGTATTGGCTCTAGATATCCCTACGGGCCTGCATGCTGACACGGGCCTAGTGCTGGGTGCCGCCGTGGTAGCTGAACTGACCATCACATTCGTTGGCTTGAAGCGTGGTCTGTTTTTGGGCGCCGCGCTGGACTACCGTGGGACCCTCGAGTTCTCGGATCTCTCTATTCCGGCGCAAGCCTACGATCGAGTACCGGTGTGCATGGAGAGGCTCACGCCCGAGATACTGAAGGGGCTACTCCCGCCCCGAGCTCGGACCGCCCACAAAGGGACAAACGGCAGCCTTCTTCTCGTTGGCGGGGCGCCTGGAATGTCCGGTGCCATCCGTCTGGCCGCAGAGGCTGCGTTCCGGGCCGGTGCCGGGCTGGTCAGGGTCGCTACGCACCCAGATTCGGTCGACTCGGTCATGGCGGGCCGAGCGGAAGTTATGTGTCATGGCACGCCCACGCCCGAAGCGCTCGAGTCCCTCCTGGTGGTCTCGGACGCCGTTGTGCTCGGCCCCGGGCTGGGCCAATCGGACTGGGCGAAACGCGCCTGGGCGCAAGTCCTGGCAAGCGAGCTGCCGGTCATCGTTGACGCGGATGGTCTGAATCTGCTCTCTGAAACACGCCAGACTCGGGAGAACTGGATATTGACACCTCACCCCGGTGAGGCAGCCCGTTTGTTGCGGACCGATACTGCGAGCGTCCAGGCGGATCGGCTGGGGGCTGCGGTGAGTCTAGCGGGTACCTATGGGGGTGTCGCGGTCCTCAAGGGAGCCGGTACCCTTGTTGCGACGGGGGTGGACAGCATCTCCTTGTGCGATCGGGGCAATCCTGGCATGGCCACTGCGGGCATGGGTGATGTACTCGCCGGTCTCCTCGGTGGGTTGGCGGTTCAGGGCGGCGATCTACAAAGTGTGGCTCAAGCCGGGGTTCTGATACATGCTGCGTGCGGGGATGCTGCTGCCGCCTCTGGGGAACGAGGACTGCTCGCGGGGGATCTCATGGCGCACATCCGTAAGTGGGTCAATTCGCACTAGTTTTTAAATTAAATTCAACTTCTTACTATCAGGAAAATATGAGGAACGAGCTAGATTACTCGCCCCTCGTTTTTGCCGCCGCGAACGAAACCGAGTTCAAACGGGTCGCCGGTGAGGTTGCGGTTGCTTGGCGGGCTCAGGCGCCGACCCGGTTAGTGGTCGGGCTCGACGGGCCGCTCGGTGCAGGCAAGACAACCTGGGTGCGCGGCATGCTCGAGGGACTGGGTCACGACGGCCGTGTTCCTTCGCCTACTTACACCATGCTGGAGTATTACGAGTTGAATGAGCTCACCTTCGTTCACCTTGACCTATACCGACTTTCGGGAGAGGGCCCGGCCGGAGGAGAAGGGGGGGCTGAGTTCGAGGCGCTGGGTGTGAGGGACTGGCTCGAACGGAGTGCCACTTGGGTGTTCGCCGAGTGGCCAACGCGCTCGCCGCAGCTGGTGGCGGGGTGTGACGTGTGGGTCGAGCTTGAGTTTCTCGGGGACCGCCAGCGCAGGGTCACGCTGGCACCTCGCTTGCCGGCCGGTCAAGTCGTAGTAGAAAGGTTACGCGGCGCATCTCCTTTTGATTCGAGCTATAAGAGGTAATTTCATATTTTTTAACAAAAATATTGAAATTCTGTAGCGATCCTGTAAACATAACGCGGCTTGTCCAGGGAGAGAATCAGAGTGATTTCTGGATTCGACCGCGTTGTTATCCCCTTGATTTTTCTGGGGCTGCATTTCGAAGTCGTCGTCGCGCACGAAGTCGAAGGACTCCGGCTGTGGTCCGGTCCGGAGTCGACACGGGTCGTGGTTGATCTGTCCTCTCCAACGTCACACCGCATTTTCAAGCTGGATAACCCCTTTCGGGTCGTCATCGACCTGACAGACATGACGTTTCCTCAGGGAGCCGATCTACCGGAAGGGCGGGGTTTCGTAGCGAGGGTGCGCACAGGGGCACAGCCGCGTGGGCTACTTCGGGTGGTGCTCGACGTCAACCAGCCGGTCGACCCGCAGAGTTTTCTGTTAGAGCCAAACGACATTTATGGTCATCGTCTGGTGGTCGACCTTACCTCCGCGGGCGGCGCGCCCACCGTCAAGCGTGCTCCGATGGTTGATCGGGGGAGCCGCCGGCCGGTCGTCATCGCCATCGATGCAGGCCACGGGGGTGACGACCCTGGCGCGACTGGTTCTCGGGGAGTGCGGGAGAAGGATGTGGTGCTCGGTATTGCACGCAAACTCGCCGAAGAGGTGGAGCTGCAGAATGGCATGCGGTCGGTGCTTACGCGTGACGGCGATTATTATCTTCCGCTTCGGGAGCGAATGGATCGGGCCCGGGAGGCGCAGGCCGATCTATTCGTCTCCATACATGCGGACGCGTATCGAAATGCGAGCGCGAAAGGAGCGACGGTCTATGTCTTGTCTGATCGAGGGGCTGCGGACGAGGCTGCGCTGCGCCTCGCCGATCGGGAGAACGCGTCGGACTTGGTCGGCGGCGTATCGTTGGCCGGCAAGGACCAGCTTCTGGCCAGAGTTCTCCTGGATCTCTCTCAGAACGCCGCGATCAGCGCGAGTTCCACCGTGGGGGAGCGGGTGATTGAGAGACTTGATTCGGTGGCCACAATTCGTAAGTCTCAAGTTCAGAGGGCACCGTTTTTGGTCCTAAAATCTCCAGACATACCCTCGATCCTGATCGAGACGGCTTACATATCTAATCCGAGGGAAGAGTCCGCTTTAAGGACGTCGGGTTATCAGCGTTCACTCGCTAGGGCGATACGCGACGGGCTTGTGGACTACTTCAGGGACAATCCACCCCCGGACAGCTACTTAGCTGCACATCCGCCACCGGCGCAGCGTAACCCCATCCATCACGTCATTTCCCGCGGCGAGACGCTGTCCGAGATAGCACAGCATTACAACGTCACTCTCTCAGTCCTCAAGCGCTTCAACCCCCGCGCGGGCGACACCATCCGCATCGGCCAGGTCCTGACCATTCCCAACACCTGAAACGGGATAGTTCCCTTTTCTACTCTTTCGCCTTATTAACCTATCTCGAAAAAGGCGACAGGCCCCTTTTTCTTTTTACAATACGGTTATGACTATCCGTGTGCTTCCTTCACAGCTAATCGACCAGATTGCGGCGGGCGAGGTCGTCGAGCGTCCAGCATCGGCGGTCAAAGAGCTTATAGAAAACAGTCTCGACGCGGGCGCGAAGCGGATCGACCTTGAGGTTCAGGCGGGAGGGACCCGAGTCATTCGGGTGCGCGATGACGGAGCTGGCATCCCGCGGGCTGATCTAGAGCTTGCGCTGCTGCGGCACGCCACCAGTAAGATCTCGAGCCTCGAAGACTTGGAGAAGGTTTCCACGTTGGGGTTTCGGGGGGAGGCCCTACCCAGCATCGCATCGGTGGCTCAACTCACCCTTACCTCGCATGCGAAAGGTGAGGAGTCGGGTTGGAGTGTTGAGTCTGACGGGCTAGCCGTTAGCAACCCGCGGCCAGCAGCGCATCCCACGGGCACGACCATCGAAGTCAGGAACCTCTTCTTCAATACACCGGCAAGGCGAAAATTCCTGAAGACCGAGCGCACGGAGTTCTCGCATATCGACGCAGCTTTTCGCAGCATGGCGCTGGGACGCTTCGACATCGAATGGCATCTGAAACACAATCAGAGGCACACGCTCTCTTTGCCCGCGGCGCGTGATCGAGAGTGCCAGGAAGCTCGCCTAGCTCAGATCTGCGGGGAGGATTTTGTCGCGCACGCGCGTTATTTCGAACGGGAAATCGAGGGTGTTCGACTGAGCGGTTGGTTGGCCGAGCCCACGTTCTCGCGTAGCCAATCGGATAGGCAGTACACCTTCGTCAACGGCCGTTACGTGAGAGATAAGGTGCTTCGTCATGCTGTTCGTTTAGGTTATGAGGACGTTTTATTTCACGGAAGGCATCCCGCCTACGTCATATTTCTCGAGTTGGATACGCGACGAGTGGATGTGAACGCGCATCCCGCGAAGCTGGAGATTCGTTTCAGGGACTCTAGGCTCGTTCATGACTTCGTGTTTCGAACGGTCGAGGCGGCGCTGTCTAGTACTCTGGCTTCGGAGGAACGGGATGGTATGCAACCGCCGACTCGCCTTCCGGGTACGTTGCCTGCAACACACGACAGTGCCGGCATCCAACATGATCCGCTGTCTCAGAGCTCGCTGTATCTTGGAGCGCAGGCCGCCGAAGCACGTGATGCAGTCCCGATACACCGAATGCTGCACGCGCGGCTTGAGCCTCCCGCGGACGGGCAGGACATTCCGCCGCTAGGCTTTGCGCTTGGTCAGTTGTTGGGTATCTACATTCTCGCCGAGAACAAGGACGGACTGATCATCGTCGACATGCACGCGGCCCATGAGCGCATCACATACGAGCGCCTTAAGCAGGCCCTGGTCGAAGACAGACTCAAAACGCAGCCGCTTTTGGTCCCGTTTTCCCTGAAGCTCGCCGAGCACGAGGCGCAACTCGTCGAATCCGAGGCAGAAGATCTAACGCGCCTCGGGTTTAACCTCACAAGGCGTGGGCCGGGCGAGGTGCAGGTCAGCGGAGTGCCGCTCCTGTTGCAAGGTGCCGACGTCGAACCACTACTGCGTGATGTTCTGGCGGATCTTGGGCAGAAGGGCGGTCTGCATCGTGTGGAATTGGCCGTCAACGAGTTGCTCGCTACCATGGCCTGCCATGGGGCGGTTCGTGCGAACCGACGACTCGAGGTCGAAGAGATGAACGCCTTACTGCGGGAGATGGAAAGGACCGAGCGGAGCGACCAATGCAATCACGGTCGCCCGACGTGGACCCGCATTACGGTTGCGGAGCTCGACCGTTTGTTTTTTCGCGGCCAGTGAGGACCTTTGGAGCGAGTGGATAAAGATCGGCCCTGCGTCTGTATCACCGGCCCGACGGCGTCCGGCAAAACCAGGCTTGCCATACAGCTGGCCGAAGAATTCCCGATCGAGATCATTAGCATGGATTCCGCGATGGTCTACCGGGGAATGGATATTGGTACGGCGAAGCCTTCCAAATCGGTCCGCAAGCGCGTACCGCACCATCTGATCGATATAGTCGAGCCGACCGAGACTTACTCGGCGGGGAAATTTTCGGGCGACGCAAGAGACGTGTTGGAGGATATCTGCCGACGGGGGCGCATTCCGCTTTTGGTGGGGGGGACGTTGTTGTATCTGCGTTCGATCCGTGACGGCCTGGCGGAGCTTCCGGAAGCAGATCCGCAACTGCGGCAGCGGTTGGACGAGGAGGCCGAAGCCGTCGGCTGGGCCGCCTTGCATAAGCGGCTGAGGGGTGTGGATCCGGACGCGGCGGAGCGAATCTCGCCGACTGATCGACAACGCATTCAACGCGCGCTTGAAGTCCACGAGCTCACCGGTCAGTCGCTAACTTCTTTGCATAATTCGCAAAACGCTCAAGCCGGGATGCCGGTTCTCCCGCTTGCGTTGGTCCCAGAAGATCGCGTTGAGCTTGCGGAGAGAGTCGAGAGGCGTTTCGATTCAATGGTTGCGATGGGGCTTGTGGAGGAGGTCGAGGTTCTGAGAGCAAGAGGCGATTTGCGGCTCACCACGCCCGCCATGCGCGCGGTGGGTTATCGGCAGGTCTGGTCCTTCCTCGACGGCGCCTATGGCTGGGAAGAAGCCCGCATGAAAGCCATCGTTGCGACCCGTCAGCTCGCGAAACGACAGATGACCTGGTTACGCTCGGAGTCCCAAATCAAAACCCTTTCCGCTCAGGGAAACAAGTTGCTTGAGGAGGTCAGGAACGCACTTCACGCTATCGTTGATTGAATCGGCAAAAGGCTTTGAAATCCAGGGCCTGTGCTACTATTCCGGGCTAGTGGGATCAATGATGTAATGAAATAGCGTAGCTACGCTTCAGGATCCGTGGTCGTCGCGGCGGACTTGATCCTGTCCCTGACAAAACCAACAATAACTAAGGAGAGAGTCATGGCCAAAGGTCAGTCACTGCAGGACCCATTCTTGAACGCATTGCGTAAAGAGAAGGTGCCAGTGTCCATCTACCTTGTAAATGGAATTAAGCTGCAGGGACAGGTTGACTCTTTTGACCAGTTCGTTGTTTTGCTCCGCAATAGCGTGAGTCAGATGGTCTACAAACACGCGATATCCACGGTCGTGCCTGGACGAATGGTCAGCATACCCTTGGACGATGAGACCGAGGAAGAGTAGGCGCCCACGAGGGCAGGGAGCCCCGATTGCTTGAACGTCCCGAGAGTGGCGAGCGTTGTCTCCTACTCCATGTCGGCCTGAAAAGGTCATGCTATGCAGACGAGATACAGGAGTTTTGTGCACTGGCGATCTCGGCCGGTGCCGAGATCGTCGGGGAGATTCATGCGCGTCGTGACCGCCCCAACCCGCGGCTTTTCGTTGGTCTGGGTAAGGCCGAGGAGCTCGCCGAGCAGGTAAAGGAGACCTGCGCGGAGCTTGTTCTTGTCAACCAACCTCTTTTCCCGAGCCAGGAGCGCAACCTCGAGCGCCTACTAGGTGCCAGAGTACTGGACAGAAACGGCCTGATTCTGGACATTTTCGCGCAGCGTGCGGCGACCCATGAGGGCAAGATCCAGGTCGAGCTTGCCCAGCTAGAACACTTGTCCACCCGCTTGGTGCGTGGCTGGACCCACCTGGAGCGTCAAAAAGGCGGCATCGGTTTGCGGGGGCCGGGTGAAACCCAACTCGAGACGGATCGGCGCTTGCTCGGACATCGGATCAAGCATTTGAAAGGTCGTCTCGATCGGGTCGAAAAACAACGTGAGCTCGGTCGACGAGGGCGCCGCCAGGCTCGAGTACCAACCGTTGCCCTGGTGGGTTACACCAATGCGGGTAAGACGACGCTTTTCAACGCATTGAGCGGTGCCGATCTGAGAGCACGCAACACCCTGTTTGCGACCCTCGATCCGACGATTCGACGACTATCCCCGGGCGAGTTGGACGAGGTGTTGCTCGTTGACACCGTCGGGTTCGTGAGAGATTTACCTCATGAGCTTGTTGCGGCTTTCCGGGCGACACTTACGGAGACCCGGGAGGCGGAATTGCTGGTTCACGTTATCGACGCCAGCGATCCTCATCACGGAGATCGCAGAAGCCAGGTCGAAACCGTGCTAGAAGGAATCGGGGCGGGGCATCTTCCTTGCATCCAGGTGTACAATAAGATGGATCGGGCGGAAAACCCACCGCCGCAGGTTAACGGTGCTGCAAGGGCTGGAAAATGGCCTAAGCTGTGGGTATCTGCGGTGACCGGAGATGGTGTGGAGCAGCTCTCCGAGGTGATTAGAGCCCGAGCCGTGGGTGAGCAGGTGTCCGGCAGGTTGGAATTGGGTCCTGGCGAAAGCAGGCTGCGCGCGAAGCTCTTCGAACTTAGGGCGGTGCGCGCGGAGCGCAGCCACGAGTCGGGCGGTTGGACCTTGGAGGTAGTACTGACGTCGAAGAGGTGGAAAGAACTTTGTATTCAGGAAGGGCTGTCAAATGACAGCTTTAAGCGGGTGTGAACTATGAGTTGGGACGACGGAAATAAAGACAATCCTTGGCAGTCTGGTGGCAACAAAGGTCCGGCGGACCTGGACGCAGTCGTCAAGGATTTTCAACGAAAGCTTTCTGGCCTGTTGGGCGGACGTGGGCGACGCGGTGGTGGCAACGGAGCCGGTGGGGGAGGGCGTTCTCCCGGCGGTAAAAGCATGCTGGGCACGGTGGTCGTTGCGGGGATCGGTGTATGGGCCCTCATGGGTTTCTATGTGGTCGACGATGCCGAGCGAGGTGTGGTGCTCCGTTTCGGTGAGTTTCAGACCATCACCCAGCCAGGGCTCCGGTGGCGTGTTCCGTGGCCGGTCGATTCAGTCGAGTTGATCAACACCAATGTGACGGAGCGCTTCGACTACCAAGGTAGCATGCTGACGGAAGACGAGAACATCGTTTTGGTGGATCTCGTTGTGCAGTACCGGGCCGCTGATCCCGAGGCGTATCTGTTCAACATGAGAGATCCCGTGGAGACGCTGCGGGATGTCACCAGTAGCGCGATCCGCGAAGTGATCGGTAAGAATATTCTGGATTTCATCCTCACCGAAGGTCGAGCGGAGGTGGCGGCTGAGACGCAGACGCTGATTCAGACGACCCTCGACGCCTACGGAACCGGCATCACGGTCTATGAGGTCAACCTGCAGGACGCCAACTTCCCGAGGGACGTGGAGGAGAGTGTCCAGGATGCCATTCGCGCCCGCGAGGACAAGGAGCGCATGGGGCTCGCGGCTGAGGCCTACGCGTTCGATATTCTGCCGAAGGCTCGAGGGGCGGCGGCCCGCCAGCTTCAAGATGCGGAGGCGTACCGGGCTAGGGTTACCGCCGATGCGGAAGGTGAATCCGACCGTTTCGTGCAGATTCTCCTGGAATATGAAAAGGCACCGGTAGTTACGCGTCAGCGGATATATTTGGACACAATGGAGCAGGTCCTGGGTAATTCCACAAAGGTCCTTTTGGACTCGGAGAATGGGGGTAATATGATCTACCTGCCACTGGATCGACTCATGGAACGGCGCGGTGAGCAGCAGCCTCTGCTGGCACCGTCGGGGATACCCATGTCCGGGAGTGGTACGAGCGCTCAAGTGCGCGGGTCGCGTTAGCGCGGAGGTTTTAGCATGTTTCCAAGATTTAATATGACACTGGTTGGCCTAGTTCTAATCGTCACAGCCGTGCGGATGACAGTTTTCACCGTGGATGAACGAGAACATGTCATCAAGTTTCGTTTCGGCGAGATCGTGAAGGCGGACTACCAACCCGGTCTTCACTTCAAGATTCCGTTCGTCAACAACATCGCTCGATATCCGGACCGAATCCTGACGTATGAAGAGTCGGAAGAACGATTCCTGACCGGTGAGAAGAAAAATCTCATCGTGGATTACTTTGTAACCTGGAGAATCACGGATCCGGCCCAGTACTATCGTTCTGCCCGCGGCGACGAAGAATTCGCGGCCCAGCGACTCTCGGCGATTATACGAGAAGGCATCAAGGCGGAATTCTCCCAGCGCACGGTCCAGGAAGTGGTCGCGGCGGAGCGCTCGGAAATTATGAATCAGATGCTGGTGACGGCATCGACCCAGGCCCCGGCACTCGGTCTCGAGGTCGTCGACGTACGCGTGATGCGGATCGAGCTTTCCGATGAGGTCAGTGGTTCCGTGTTCTCACGCATGCAACAGGAACGTGGAAGAGTTGCGGCGCAATTACGGGCCGAGGGCGAGGAGGAAGCCGAGCGGATTCGTGCGAATGCGGATCGCGAGCGGACGATCATTCTGGCGGAAGCTTACAGGGACGCCGAGCGAATTCGTGGTGAGGGTGATGCTGTAGCGTCCGAGACCTATGCGAACGCCTACAGCCAGAATCCCGAGTTCTACTCGTTTTACCGTAGCATGGCGGCTTATCGGCAATCCATCGGCGGATCGCAGGACGTACTGGTTCTGAGCCCAGACAGCGAGTTCTTCCAGTTTCTCCAGGTGCAGACGGGCTCCACGCCCTAAGAACTCTTCTCGGCAAGCCAACTGTAACTAGGGGAGGCTAGGATTGTGGCCTGGTCAGATCTGCTCGCGGGCTTCGCCTTCTACTTGATTTTCGAGGGGCTCTTTCCGTTTGCGACACCCAGTGGTTGGCGGAGTGGTCTTGCGGTCATGGCCCAATTCCAAGATCACCAGCTCAGGAGCTTCGGGCTCGGAATTGTCATTGCTGGACTCACACTGCTCTATTTTGTCAGGGGCTGACTTCCGTGAGCCGCAACGTCATCGTAATCGGTACTCAGTGGGGCGATGAGGGGAAAGGCGCGGTCGTAGATCTCCTGGCCGAGCGGGCACATGCGGTGGTCCGTTTCCAGGGTGGGCACAACGCAGGACACACGCTCGTCATTGACGGCGAGAAGACTGTTCTGCACTTGATTCCATCGGGGGTGCTGAGGGGTGACGTCAGTTGCCTCATCGGTAACGGTGTGGTCGTTTCGCTTGAGGCTTTGGTCAAGGAGATGGACGAGCTGCTCGAGAAGGGCATCCCTGTTGAGGAGCGCGTCAGGATCTCGCCGGCCTGCCCTTTGATCCTGACTTCCCACCAGGCGTTGGACCGTGCTCGAGAGAAAGCTCGTGGGAGCGAGGCGATCGGCACCACGGGGCGCGGTATCGGTCCCGCGTACGAGGATAAGATCGCTCGGCGC
>Ga0310121_10002866_pt1 | contig 16138 bp, 10 predicted proteins | sample CB27_Tmax_986_MG_FD_203504 | JGI IMG/M metagenome (GOLD analysis project Ga0310121, IMG submission 203504) | Marine microbial communities from Western Arctic Ocean, Canada - CB27_Tmax_986 | ecosystem: Environmental > Aquatic > Marine > Oceanic | place: Canada: Western Arctic Ocean | collected...
ACCAAAGCAAATCGTAGTTGTGGGGGAGACCTTTCGAGTCCGACCCCTGAAAAACAGGGGTCCGCTCCCTCAAATCTTCCCGAATCGTGAAAGTCGGGCTAACTCCCCGGTGCGCGCTCCTTGAAACCGGTCCTGCGAAGCGAGAGAGAATGTGGCCGCTACCCTTGCAGGGATTTCAGCACGGCCTCCAGGCTGTCGCGGGCATCTCCAAACAACATGCGGGTGTTCTCCTTGTAGAAGAGCGGGTTTTCGACCCCGGCGTAACCGGTCGCCATGGAGCGCTTTAGAACGATGGTGGTTTTTCCTTTCCAGCATTCAAGGACCGGCATGCCGGCGATGGGACTGTCGGCGTCTTCCTGGGCAGAAGGGTTCACGATGTCGTTGGCGCCGATCACGATCGAGACGTCGATGTCCGGGAAGTCGTCGTTGATCTCGTCCATCTCGAAGACAATGTCGTAGGGAACTTTGGCTTCGGCGAGGAGGACGTTCATGTGGCCAGGCATCCGGCCCGCCACCGGATGAATCCCAAAGCGGACCTTGACGCTGTTTTCGCGGAGATACTTCACCATCTCGTTGACGGTGTGCTGGGCCTGCGCCACCGCCATCCCGTAACCCGGAATGATCATGACCTCCTTCGCGGCCGAGAGGAGTTCGGCGGTTTCTTCAGGTGTCACGGCCACCACCTCACCCTGCTCGCCCGCGGGCGCCGATGCGGCGCCGCCGCCCGCCGTGCCGAATCCGCCCGCGATCACCGAGAGGAACTTGCGATTCATGGCGCGGCACATGATGTAGCTCAGGATGGCGCCGCTCGAACCGACCAGGGCGCCCACCACGATGAGAAGGTCGCTCTCGAGCATGAATCCGGTGGCCGCGGCCGCCCACCCCGAGTAGCTGTTCAGCATCGAGACCACCACCGGCATGTCGGCCCCGCCGATGGCCATCACCATGTGCACTCCGAAGAGCAGGGCGATGACCGTCATGATGATGAGTGGCGCGAGCCCGCCCCCCTCCTCGGCCTGCTGCACGAACATCACTCCAAATACGATCGCGAGGATGAGGAGGCCGAGGTTGAGCCAGTGCCGCGCCGGCAGGGTGAGCGGTTTTCCCCCGATTTTTCCGCTCAGTTTGCCGAAGGCGATCACGGATCCCGAAAACGTCACAGCGCCGATCAGGATCCCGAGATAAACCTCGATGTCGTGAATGGTCTTTTCGGCGGCGGAAAAGTCGTGGACCCTCTCGGCATTGAGGAAGGTCGCGAAGCCCACCAGGGTGGCCGCGAGGCCGACCAGGCTGTGCAGGATCGCAACCAGTTCGGGCATCTGCGTCATTTGCACTCTGCGAGCGAGGACGAAGCCGATGGTGCCGCCGATGGCGAGCCCGCCCACCATGATGGCGTAATTTCTCTCGACGAGGGCCACCGTGGCCAGGAGGGCGATCGCCATCCCCAGCATCCCATAGAGATTGCCGCGCCGCGCGGTTTCCTGGTTGCTCAGCCCCCCCAGGGCGAGAATGAACAGGATGATTGCTCCGAGATACGAGACGTTTGCGAGTCCTTCAGTCATGGCACAACTCTATCCTTTGCGGAACATCTCCAGCATCCGGTGCGTCACGGCAAAGCCTCCGAAAATATTGATGCTGGTGATGAGGATTGCCACGCCGGCCAGCCACTTGATCAAGGACACCTCCGCAGAGACCTGCAAGAGCGCTCCGATGACGATGATGCTGCTGATGGCGTTGGTGACGCTCATGAGCGGGGTGTGCAGCGCCGGGGTGACGTTCCAGATCACCATGTAGCCGACGAAGCAGGCCAGGACGAAGACCGTGAAGTGCTCCATGAACGACGCCGGGGCAACCAGACCAACCCCCAGCAGGGCCGCGCCCCCGAGGAGGAAGGGCAGGAGAATTCCCAGCACGGAGGGAGGGGCGGGCCCGCTCTCGACCGGCCGGGCGGGGGCCGCTTTGGGCCGACCGCTGACCTCGGGTCTCACGGAAAGTTTCGGGGCGGGCGGCGGCCAGGTAATCTCGCCGTCCTTGATGACAGTCGCCCCGCGGATGACCTCGTCTTCCATGTCCACGTTGATCGTGCCGTCCTTCTCCGGGCACAGATCGGTGAGGAGGTGCCGCAGGTTGGTGGCGTAGAGCTGGCTCGATTGCGTGGCGAGGCGGCTGGGAAGGTCGGTATAGCCGATCAGCGTGACGCCGTGTTTCTTCACCACCCTTCCGGCTTCGGTGAGTGAGCAGTTGCCGCCCTGCTCGGCGGCGAGATCCACCACCACGCTGCCATCCCGCATGGTCTTGACCATCGCCTCTGTGATCAATTCGGGCGCGGGTTTGCCGGGGATGAGCGCGGTGGTGATGATGATATCGACCTCCATGGCCTGGCGGGCGAAGAGATCCATTTCCGCCTTGATGAACTCCTCGCTCATGACCTTGGCGTATCCGCCTTCCCCTGTCCCGTCCTCACCCTCCTCAAACTCGAGCATCAGGAACTCGGCATCCATGCTCTCGACCTGTTCCTTCACCTCGGGGCGGGTATCGAAGGCGCGCACGATGGCGCCCATACTCTTGGCGGCCCCGACCGCGGCGAGGCCCGCGACTCCTGCGCCGATCACGAGCACCCTGGCGGGCGGCACTTTTCCGGCGGCGGTGATCTGTCCGGTGAAGAAGCGTCCAAAGTACTGCGCCGCTTCCACGACGGCCCGGTAGCCGGCGATGTTGGCCATCGAACTGAGCGCATCGAGTTTCTGTGCCCGCGAGATCCGCGGCACGCTGTCCATCGCGATGACGGTTGCCTTGCGTGCCGCGAGGCGCCTCATGAAATCCTCGTTCTGCGCAGGCCAGATGAAGCTCACCAAGAGCTTTCCCTCGCCGAGCAGCTCCACCTCGTCGACCCCGGCCTTGTGATGCCTCTCGGGGGCGCGCACCTTGAAGATGAGGTCGGATGACGCCCACAGGCTCCGGACGTCGTCGACCACCCGGACGCCCGCCTCCTTGTAGGCTTCGTCCGAAAAATTGGCCTCCATTCCCGCCCCGCATTCGATGCTCACCGAAAACCCCAACTTCTGCAATTGCTCGGCTACCTCCGGGGTGGTGGCGACGCGGCGTTCTCCTTCGTGAATCTCCTTCGGTACTCCGATTTGCATCTCTTCTCCTGAACCCGGCAGGGCGAGCGGAGAATAGACGCTGAACCTATCATGTCGAGCGAGGCGTGGCGGCTGCCTTTCAAGCGCCTCGCCCAAATACCACCGAGCCAGCACCCTGTCCCGTCGCCCGGGCGCAAACCCCGGGAATGACGAATGCCAGTTCGAAGAGGTCCGCTGGAACTCCTCATCGGCTTGACGCCTGAAAAGCGCCGCGACCGGTATCTATGCGAGCGCGGCCTTCTCGGCCTCCAGCAGTTCCCTGACCCTGGACTTGAGGTCCTCTGCCGCGATCTCACCCTTTTCGACTTTCGCGAGGAGGTTGCGCTGGGCCTGGTAATCGGGGTTCTCGACTCCGGCCTTGGACTGCAGGAGGCGCCAGGCCTTGCGCCGCTCCGTGCAGAACAGGACGACCTGGCGGCTGACTGCCACGTGCTGCTTCCTGCCCCCGAGATCCGCCACGATATAGACCTCGAAGTCGGGGACGTAGGCGCGGTGCGCGGGATCGAAGACGTGGCGCTTCACCACGTCATCCTGCGTGATGCAGGCCAGAATGTCGTCGAGGTGAATGAGTGCGCCGGCATCCGCCTCGGAGATCTTCTTGAGGTGCTTGCGGAAGCGCGCCTCGGTCATGGCCCAGTGCGCGACGGTGTAGTTGTATCTTTCCTTGTCGCTGTAGGCGGCCTCCCACCAGTCGTTCTTGATCGACGGGTTGCCCTTCAGGTCGAGGCACTCGTGGTGAAGCTCGGAGACCTGCGGGTCGAAGACGAACTCCGGCATGCCGCGGGAGTCGCGCGCCAGCTTGGCCTGGAGGGCGGACTTGTCGTCGGCCACTCCGTGCTCCGGCTGGCAGGTGGTGTAGGCCTGGAAAAAGGCCGTGCCACGGTACTCGAGGCCGTCGAGGAGGCACTTGTACATCTTGGCGGCGTTGGCCATGGAGACCTGCGCGATGTAGGGCGAGCCGTGGCCGGAAGTCAGGATTTCCGCCACCGATTTCTTCTCGGTGAGCTTGCCCTGCGAAGCGCGGCCGTACTGGTTCATGTCGTAGCCCCCCAGCATATTGGAGCTGTCGGAATTCTGGCCGCCGGTATTCGAGTAGACCTGCGTGTCGAGCATCATGCCTTTCACGTTGGGGCGGTTCTGCAGGATGACCTTGCTCAGGTTCTGGAAGCCGATGTCGCCGAGGGCGCCGTCTCCGCCGATGATCCAGACCTTGGGAAGCTCCCGGATCTCGTCGTCGCTCATGATGTTGTCGGTGAGGTGGGTCAGGTCCCAGTAGTCCTGCGCGGTGAATTCCTCCCCGGGATCGAGGAGCTTGTCGGCAAGACGTTCGGGAGCGACGGAGCGCTTGGCGTGGGTGAGTTGCAGCGACTCCGCGAGCAGCCACGAGATGGTGGCCCCGTCCTGGAAGAGCGAGTTCATCCACGGATACGGGTGCGGGTTGGAGGGCGGGGTGGATCCGTAGACCGTGTTGCAGCCGGTGGAGGCCCCCATGAACATGGTCGACATCCCGTTCGCCATGCGGCCTTCGGTGGCCTGCAGCGACTTGTGATTGAAGGCGTCGAGGTTCATCACCTCGCACAGCCCATCGACGATCTCGAAGTCGCTGATTTCTCCGTGGGCCGCGAGGCGGGAATCGGTGTCCTCCTCGCTCTCGCCGCCGAGATTCATCACGACGTGGGCGAAAGCCCGCTTCAGGAGTTCGTACTGGTCCGCATCCCGCTCCTTCAGATCTTCGAGGAGCTGCGCGCCCTTGAGCTTGAGCTGGCCGGCCTTCTCGTAGAGCCGGGCCGCTTTCTTGTGGTAGATCGGTCGCATGTAGGCCTCGGTCACGGAGGCCACCGCGCGCAGGATCGACTTCTCGCCGCAGCCCGCGCAGGCCCCGTCGCCGGACACCAGCGCCTCGTAATTGCGGCGCACCATGAGGTGGTTGCGCAGGGCCGCGGGCCGGGAATCCTCCGGCGCCTCGTCGTCGTAAAGGCCGAGAAACTTCTGCGGCGTGTCGGGCAGGAGGCGCGAGAAGACCTGCGCCCCGGTGAGAGTCTGGTTGAGCTCCTCGGTGTCGGGCACCATCACGAGCGCGCCGTGATCGCCGCACTGCTCGACGCACTCCCCGCATCCCTTGCAGAGATCCGAAACGAAGATGGAAAAGATCCCGCCCTGCCCGGGGGTCTTCTTCTCGAGCGACTTGTAGATGGCGGGGACCTTGTTATAGGCGATGGGGACCACCTCCAGGATGGCGCCGAGTTCCGCTTTCCCTTTCGCGGAGACGCGGCCGTTAAGAGCCTCCACCTCCGCCTTCACGATCTCCTTGAAAGGAGTGCTCTCCTTGGCGTCGATCACCGCGTTCATCTTCTCGCGAGCGGCGGTATCGATGGCGGGGACGGCCTCCAGGAGGGCAGTGCGATCGCCCTGGTCCGTCACGTAGTTCTTGATGGCGGTGGCCAGGATGGTGCTGACTTCCTGCGCGGTGTTCGGCAGGGCGGTGTCCGGGCAGGCCGTGATGCACTCCATGCACTGGGTGCAGTTTTCCGGGATGTAGAGCGGCGTCTCGCGCCGCGCCACGTATTTCGAGGAGGTGGCGCCGGTTCCGGCCGCCATGACGCCCACCGCGGCGAGCGCTCCGGCTGGTTGGTGGTATCCGAGTCCGGCGCGGTATTCGCTGTCAAACTTGCCGAGCGCGGCGACGGGCGCCTTGCGCTTCTGCCCGGCCGGCGCCTCGATCGTATCCAGATTCGGCAGCCCGCAACCGGCGGTGGGAAGGATGGTGTATCTTTCGCCGCTCGGGGCGAGGGGTTCGAGACGCATGGAGGAGCGATCCTGGTCCTCGATCTCGCCGTACTTGATCTCGGTGACCTGCTTGAAGCCCTCCTCCATGACCTGCATGTTGGACTCCACCACCGCGTCTCCAAAGCGGCCGAACTTCTTCTCGTACTGTTTGCGGATGACGCCGACGTATTCGTCCCGGTTGATCTTGTGGTCTTTCAGGAAACTGGAAACTGCAAAGAAGGCGCCGAGGAAAGAGTTCCCCTGCATGCGCAACTGGAGGTCGGGGCGCTCCGTGGCCGCCTTCGCGATCTCGAATCCGGGAAGAATGAAGACGCGGATGTTGTTCTCCTTCACGAACTCGCGGTACTTCTTCGGAACTCGTTCCCAGGCCGTTTCGGGCGGGTCGGATGACTCCCACACCAGGCAGCCTCCCTTGTTGAGGCCCGCCAGCGGGTTGGTGTGCGTGAAGGCCTTGGGGTCGCAGCACAGGACCACGTCGACGTGGTTCAGCTCGCAGTTCACGCGGATGCGTTCGGGCGCCACGGTAAGGTAGTAGTTGGTGGGGGCGCCCTTTTTCTCCGACCCGTACTTCGGGTTGGCCATGATGAAGAGCTTCTCCATCAGCACCCCTTCTTGGTCGTACTCGGGATTGGCCTCCGCGATGTGGTGGCCGAAGGAACCCATGATCTCACCCATGTTCTTGCCGGTGGTGATCATCCCCCACCCGCCGATGGAGTGGAAGCGGACCGCAATGGCGCCCGGCGGCAGGAGCGACGGGGTGTCCCTGGATATGACGGAATACGGGTGATCGATTCCGAGCGTGAAGTAGGTCACGCCGTCGGCGGGCTTCTTGCCGTCCTTGCGGGCGGTCTGGCCGGTGGCGAACTCGTAGGCGCCGAGGGTGTGCTCGGGACGGAAGTCGCGGGAGCCGATTCCGTAGGAACCGTTGAAGAGGCGCGGGGTGTCTTCCGGCGTGAGGGCCGGAACCGTGCCCACCCCGTGCTTGTGCGCCTCGTTACCCTTGTTGAGAGCGGTGCGAATATCGCGGCCCAGCGGGTTGTCCCCCGCCATGCCCTCGTCGGTGCGCTCGATCACGATGACGTTCTTGATGCCGCGCAGGGCCTCGATCACGGCTGCTTCCGGGAAGGGACGCACCACGTTGATGTGGATGGAGCCCACCTTGGCATTGCGCTGGTCCCGCAGGTAGTCGCAGGCCTCTTCGATATTCTCGGCGGCACAGCCGAGCGAGACGAAGACGGTGTCTGCATCCTCCGTCTTGTACTTGGTGACGAAGTCGTAGCGACGGCCGGTCAGGGCGCCCCACTCGTCGTTGCACCGCTTGAGGAAGCCGAGGATGTGTACGTTGAAATTATCGCGGCGGGCCACCACCCCGTTCATGTGGTGTTCCTGATTCTGGACCGGTCCGAGGAGGATGGGGTTCTTGAGATCCATCATGGCGGGGATGCGCCGACGGGTCGGGCCGAAGAGTTCGCGCTGCGCCTCGGTGGGGCAGTCGATGAGGTCGTCCTTGGCACCGAGGTACTCGCGGAGGAGGTCGGCCTCGGGCACGAGGTACATGCGCTCCGAGTGGGTGGTGAGCATGCCGTCCTGCACGTTCATGCCGGGGTTGAGGGAAAGCTCGTTGACCTTGCGCAGGATAACGGCCTGGTCGGCGGCCTGCTGGGCGTCCTTGGCGAAGAGGATGGTCCAGCCGGTGTCGAGGGCGGCGTAGACGTCGTCGTGTCCGCAGTGCACGTTGAGGGCGTGCTTGGTGAGGGCGCGGGCCCCGACTTCCAGGACCATCGTGGAGCACTTGCCGGGCGCGTGATAGTACTGCTCCATGGCGTAGGCGATCCCCTGCCCGGAGGTGAAGTTCACGGCGCGGCGCCCGGTGACGGCTACGGCGGTCGCTCCACCCTGTGCGGCGTGTTCCCCCTCGGCCTCGATCGCGATTTTCTGGTTGCCCCAGACGTCCAGCTTGCCGTCAGCATAGGCGGCCTGGTAGACCTCGCCGCCCTCGGTGGAGGGGGTGATGGGATAGAAGACGCCACCCTCCGTGATGCGGACCTCGACGTGCTCTGCCACCAGCAGGTTTCCGTTACAGGTCAGCGGAATTCCGGGATACCTGGGCTTCCTGGTGGGGGCTTCGGACAGGCTGGGAGGGGTCTGGGCGGTGGAAGACATAGATCGAGCAAGCGTTATGATTCGGGGACTCTGCAGCGTCGCGCGGCGATTTCAGCAGGGATTGGCTGCTTCGACAATGAAAGAGCATCGGAAGGGCCGCCGGGCCACGGATCGCTCTTCAGGCCGCACCCGGGCATGGTAAGTTACACGGTATTAGTAAATTGCAAGGCCTCTGGAGCCCCCCCGGGGCCGCCTCGGGGAAACCCGCGCGAAGGCCTGGCGGTCCTCCAACCGCTTGAGGACCAGTCGGAACGCCAGTTCGCCGATCAAGAGTCCGAAGACGACGTCGAGGACATAGTGAATCTTGATCAGGACCGTCGAAACTGTGATCAGAATCATGAGAGCGAGGAAAATCCGCGGGAGCGGCGAGACGTAGAGGCGCAGGATGCGATAAAGGATCCAGGAGCCGGCCACGTGAAACGACGGGCAGGCATTCCACGGGGTGGCGGCGGCATAGGTGAGAAAGATGAATTTGCCGAGAATCCCGTGCTCGGCGAGCCGGGCCTCATCGAACCGCAGCCCGACGTGCACCGGAAAGAGAATCCAGAGCGCCATGCAGCAGAGTGTCAGGACCAGGAGGGCGGCGAAGATGCGGCGATACGGATCCGGATCGAAGCCCCGCTTCCAGTAAAGGTATCCGAATGCCATGACCGGAAGGACCCAGAAGGTCATGTAGGGCAGGATCGCGAGCGGCACGAAGGGCAAGCGCCCATCAAGCGGGGTTTCGATGGCGGGCCCGAAGTCAACCCCCCGCAATTTCGCCAGTTGGCCGACCTCGTTGTAGATCAGACCGTGATGAATCAGGAGGAGGAGCGGCGCTAGCGCCTCCAGTCGATTCACGACGAGCCTGTTGACCATGAGTTGATCGGCGGGAGGGACCAGCCCGCGGCGGCCGTCGAACCCCGCCCGGGCGCGGATCAATGCCCTCGCCCGGCCCCCCGGGGCCGCGCCGTCACTCCTCTTTTTTCAGCTTGTCAACGACGTTTTGGTTGAGCTGTTCGCGAACCACCAGTTTGCCCGCGGCGGAGTCGAAGATGTACTCGTGGCCTGCTTTGGTCGTGAGGCTGCGGTTCACTTTGCGATACCCGACCGGATTGCCCCTCGAGGGCGGACTGTGGACCAGCACTGTGACATTGGTTCGGCCGGGAGCGACGTCGAGCCCGAAGGTGGAGTCGTGAACCCTCTGTCCGTTCACCTCCCAAAGGGTGACGAAGTAGGCCGACATGAACTGCTTTGAGTTTTCCCTGAGTCTCGCCACCTGTTCCTTGTCCCGGCGGGATCCGGAGTAGAGCTGGGTGGAGCAGGACGTGAGCAGGATCGCAACGGTTCCCAATGCCAGGGGCCGGGCGAACTTCTTCCAGGGCAGAATCATGGTGAGAAAGGACGGAGAGAATTAACCTCTGGTAGAATGCGGGAAGGACCGCCTCGCGTCAATTTCGCACGCAAGGAGCGGGTTTATTCGGCGCCCGCCCGGTTCCTACCCCTCCGCCTTCTGCTCCAGAAGCCAATCGACGAGGGCCTGCAACTCCTCGTCGGTTCCCTTGAAGAGCTTGGAGTGCAGTTCCCCTTTCTTTTTTACCCCACGCTTGAGGAATTTCAGGAGGAACTGCGCCCCGAGTCGCGGTCCCACCCCGGTGAGGTCGGTCGCCCTGGCCCGCTTCTTTTTTCCGGCGGCCTTGATCCCGGCGCTGGAAACGGAGTGGCACCGGTGGCACTTCTCCGCCAGGAACACCGCCCGGCCCCGGACCGGCCTTGGAGCTGCCAGCGCCCCCGCAGGGAAGCAGGAAGGCCAGGCCAAGGGACAGGAAGCGCATCGTCCGCATGTGCATGGTAATTCATTTCATCCCAGGGACCGCCGGCGGCGTCAAGCCGCCCGGGCTTCCCTCCGGGGCCGGGGGCATCGCCCGGGTTGATCGGCACCAGGCAGGGCGCGAGTTCAAACGAACAAATTGTTTTCCCGCTCCGCCCGGCCCTGCCTGGCGCGCCCGCGGGAGTGGCGGTCCGAGGATCGTGATTGCATCAGCCCCCCCGGCACGTATTACCGAATCCGTAACCCAACCCTGGCCACAGAGCCCTATTTACCCATGAGCAAGACCACACAGACCAGGAGAACTTTCCTCCGGAACACCACCGCCGCCTCAGCCGCGATCGGATTTCCCACCGTCATCCCCTCCAGCGCCCTCGGCAAGGACGGCGCCACCTCTCCCAGCGAGCGCGTCGTGATGGGATTCATCGGAGTCGGCAACCGCGGCCGCGGCGTGATGGCTGCCCACATCAATCACAACGACGTGCAAGGCGTCGCGGTGTGCGATTGCCACAAGAACCACACCGACCGGAATCGCGCCTGCGGATCGGAAGGCGGCAAGGCGGCCGTCGACAAGAAGTACGGCAACAACGATTGCAAGGTCTACTTCGACTTCCGCGAACTCTGCGCCCGCGACGACATCGACGCCGTGATGGTCGCCACTCCCGATCACTGGCACGGACTGATCACCCTCGAAGCCCTGCGCAACGGAAAAGACGTCTACTGCGAGAAGCCCATGACGCACTTCTTCGCGGAGGGCAAGGCGGTCTACGAGACCGTGGCCAAGAAGAAGCGCATCTTCCAGGTGGGCTCGCAGCAGCGCTCGGGAGGAAACTTCCGCCAGGCGGTCGAGATCGTGCGCAACGGCCTGATCGGGAAAATCACCCACGTGGAAGTCGGCCTGCCGCGGGGCAAGGAAGGTCCCGACCGCGATCCCACCACCAAGGATGCGCCGGACGGCTACGACATGTGGTGCGGACCGAGCCCAGTGCTTCCCTACATGGAGGCCAGGCATCACTGGTCCTGGCGCTGGCACACCAACTACGGCGGCGGCCAGCTCATGGACTGGATCGGTCACCACAACGACATCGCCCACTGGGGCCTCGGCCTCGAAGCCACCGGCGGCGGCGGGGGGCCCATCAGCGTGGAAGCGCAGAATTGGGACTATAGCAAGACGCCCGACATCTACGACACGGCCTGGCACTACGACGTGATCTCGAAGTACCCGAGCGACATCGAGGTGAAGATGTCATCGCGCATCCGCATGGGGACCAAGTGGATCGGGACCGACGGCTGGGTCGATGTCGACCGCGGTCGCCTGGACGCCTCCAATAAGGAATGGATCAAGAACGGCTTCAGCGCCGGCGAATGGAAGGCCTACAATTCCCCTGGCCACCAGCGCAACTTCATCGACAGCGTGAAGTCCCGCAAGGAGACCATCGCGCCCTCCGAAAACGCGCACCGTTCCATCACCCCGGGCCACCTCGGCTACGTTTCCCAGAAGGTGGGCCGCGCCGTAAAATTCGACCCCGAGAAGGAAATCGTGGTGGGTGACGAGGCCGCCCAGAAGGCCCTCATGGCTCTGCCGTATCGCGGCGATTGGAAGATCTAGGATTCATCAACGCACCCCACCTCTGGAGGCCCTCCCCCGGGCTCATTCGCACTCCGCGGGTAAGCCCGGTTTGCTTTCCCGCGCACGGCAGCCCCGGACGCCCCCGGGATTTCCCCCTTGCTACGATCCCGGCCCGGGAGGACACTGGTGGTCCGCAGATCCGATGGCAGATTCAGCCCTCAACATCCGCCTCATCGGCGCCCTCCTGGCGGCCTGGGTGTTGCTCCCGCACCCCGCCCAGGCCGGGCACTGGGCGTATCAGCCTCTCCGCGTGACCGAGCCGGCGGATCGGGAGGCTCATCCCGTGGATGCCTTCCTCGACTCCGAACTTGCGGTCCGCCTCCTCACCCCGGTGCCAAGCGCCGAGGCCCGAATCCTCATCCGCCGGGCCAGCTATGATCTCATCGGGCTGCCTCCCACGCCTGCCGAGGTCGCCGACTTCGAGACCGCCTTCCGGAAAGATCCCGACACCGCCTTCGAGATACTCGTGGAGCGCCTCCTGGCCTCCCGCCACTACGGCGAGCGTTGGGGACGCCACTGGCTCGACCTGGTGCGTTACGCCGACACGGCGGGCGACGCGGCGGACTTCCCGGTGCCGGAAGCCTGGAAGTACCGCAACTATGTCATCGACGCCTTCAACGCCGACAAGCCCTACGACCAGTTCATCCGCGAACAGATCGCGGGCGATCTTCTCCCCTTTGAAAGCGACCCGCAACGTTGGGAGCAAACGGTCGCGACCGGATACGTCGCGATCTCGCGCCGCATCGGCGTGAGCCCGCACACTCTCAAGCACATCACGATCGAGGACACCCTCGACAATCTCGGCAAGACCTTCATGGGGCTCACCCTCGGCTGCGCCCGCTGCCACGATCACAAGTTCGACGAGATTTCGATGCAGGACTACTACGCGCTCTACGGTTTCTTCGCCAGCTCGGTCTATCCGCACCCCGGCGCGGAACACAAGCCGTACCGCGAAGGCTTTGCCTACCGCGTCGGCAAGGCGCAGTCCACCGCCCTCCTCGAGAAACATCGCGCCGAGCTGGCGCGCTGGGACAAGAAGGAGCGGGCCCAGTTTGCCATCTACAAATCGTTCCAGACCCGGAAGATCACGGATCCCTCCCTGACCCGCGAGAATACGTGGGCGGAGCTGGAAAAAATCCGTGCCGCGCGCGCGGAGTTCGCAACAACCTTCCCCGACCTGGAAATCGCCTACGCCTTGTCGGATGGGGAAGGCCACGACGTCCACATCCAGAAACAGGGATCGCCCCGGGACCGCGGCGAATTGGTCCCGCGCCGGTTCCTGGCCGTCCTCGGCGCACAATCACTGCCCTCCGAGGTGCGGGGAAGCGGGCGCGAGCACCTCGCCAACTGGATCGCCGATGCCGGCAATCCCCTCACCGCCCGCGTGATGGTCAACCGCATCTGGCAGCACCACTTCGGCGAAGGACTCGTCAAGACCGCCAGCGATTTCGGGGTCCGCGGCACTCCCCCCACCCATCCTGAATTGCTCGACTACCTCGCGCGGCGCTTCATGGATTCCGGCTGGTCGGTGAAGAAGATGCACCGCCTCATCATGAGCTCCGCCGCCTACCGGCGCGCCAGCCTCGAACACGCCGCCAACTCCGCCCGCGACCCCGAAAACGATTATCTCTGGCGGGCCAATCGCCGGCGTCTCGACGCCGAACAGATTCGCGACTCGGTCCTCAGTTTCTCCGGCCAGCTGGACCTCACGGCCGGCGCCCGCCACCCCTTTCCCCACCACCTCGCCTACTTCTATCGCCAGCACGAGCCCTTCCAGGAATCCTACCCCAGCAAGAAGCGCAGCGTCTACCTCCTCCAACAGCGCCTCCAGAAAAATCCCTACCTCGATCTGTTCGATGGACCCGACGGCAATACGCCCGTAGAAAACCGCCACGAAAGCACGACGGAACTGCAGGCCCTCTATTTCATGAATTCCGAGTTTGCCCACCAGCAGGCCGATGCCATCGCGGCGCGTCTCCTCGCGCACTCTTCCGATCTGGACGCGCGGACCCGGTGGGCCTACACCACCATCCTGGGACGCAGCCCGAACGAGGTGGAACTCGGCCGCGCGCGCGCCCACCTCGAAGCCGTGCAGAACGATCTGGGCCAACCCGAACCTCGGGCGTGGTCGGGATTGATTCGCGGAATGATCAGCAGCAACGAATTCATGTTCGTGGATTAGACCGGATGAGCCCGCCCCTCTACAGCCGCCGCCGTATGATCCGCTCCCTGGCCGGAGGCGGACTGGTCTTGCCGGGACTCCTCTCCGAACTGCTTGCCGACTCCCCGAAAATCGGCAACCCCCGCGCTCCCCTCCCCTCCCACTTCGCCGCCAGGGCCAAGCGGGTCATCTTCCTCTTCATGACCGGCGGCGTCTCACACCTCGACACCTTCGATCCCAAGCCCTACCTCACCGCGAACCACTTCAAGGCGCGCAACAAGAACAAGACCAGCTTCTACAAGGCCGCGGACTGGAAGTTCCGCCGCTACGGTCAGTGCGGCACTGAAGTGAGCGAGCTCTTTCCGCACATCGGCGGCATGATGGACGAGATTTGCCTCATCCGCTCCATGCAGAACATCAATGGCGATCATTTCGGCGCCACGATCGGGATCCACACCGGCTCCGCCACCTTCAACCGCCCCAGCATCGGCTCGTGGGTCAGCTACGGACTCGGCACCTTCAACCAGAACCTGCCCGCCTTCATGGTGATCGCCCCCGGCCTTCCCTACGCCGGCGGCCAGGTGTGGGGCTCCGATTTCCTGCCTGCCGTCCACGAGGGCACCCGCATCGTTCCCGGACCGGAACCCATCGCCAACATGCACCGGCGCTCCGCCACAGACCGCCTGCAACGCACCGAACTCGACCTGTTGCAGTTTTTCAATCGGCAACACCTGCGCGGCCGCGAATCCGATTCCCATCTCACCGCCCGCATCAAGTCCTTCGAAACCGCCGCGGGGATGCAGGTCGCGGCGCCGGACGCCTTCGACCTGAGCAGCGAGAGCGAGGCCACCCACCGCCTCTACGGCCTGGAGCGGGGCGACACCAAGGGCTTCGGCTGGCAGTGCCTCGTGGCGCGGCGCCTCGCCGAACGGGGAGTGCGCTTCATCGAGCTGATCGACGGCGACTCCAATGTCGACTCGAATTGGGACTCCCATGCCAGCATGTCGGTCTACAACCGGCTGGCCCGCAATGTCGACCAGCCCGTGGCGGGCCTGCTCAAGGATCTCAAGTCACGCGGGATGCTGGAGGACACCCTCGTGGTGTTCACCACCGAGTTCGGCCGCGATCCCTTCGCTCCCCAGCCCGGCGTGGAAGGACGCGGACACCACTCCCGCGTCTACAGCTCCTAGCTCGCCGGCGCCGGCATCAAGGGCGGAATGGCTTACGGCGCCAGCGACGAACTGGGCGACAACGTCGCCGACAAGAAGGTCACCGTGCACGACTTCCAGGCCACCATTCTCCACCAACTCGGCATCAATCACGAGAAGCTCACCTTCCGCCACGCCGGCCGCGACTTCCGCCTCACCGACGTGCACGGGGAAGTCGTGCAGGATATTCTGGCCTGAAGGCGAATGCAGCTGTGCGGAAGTTTCTCATAGTTCTGAACTCCGATTGGTAGTGCTGCGCAATGATGGGGTGAGGGTCGGGAAGCACCTCGTCCCCCAACCATCAACGAACGAGCGTAGCAAAATTCGAGCCCGGAAAAGGCGGTTCGATGATAGTTTTCGCACCCGCACCGGCCATCGGAGTTCGGCGTCCACGACCCGGTCGCGGCGCAAAAATTCAACCTGATCACGGCAGTTTCCGCACCTCCTTCACCGCCCTGGATTGACACGAGCGCAATCCCCCTGAACTCTCGACCTGGCAATTGGTTCCGCCTGGTTACATGCAACTCGCCCAAATTTTCGTCCTGAGTGCTGCTTTCGCGAGCCCGCTCCTCGCGGCTCCCCGCACCCAGAATCCCCCCCTCTTCAACGGCAAGGATCTCACCGGCTGGACCTCCGCCGACTTGTCGATCTGGAATGTCGAGGAGGGCGCCATCGTGGGGGGATCGGAAAAGAGAGTTCCGCACAACGTCTTCCTGTGGTCGCCCGTTGAAGTGGAGGACTTTTATCTCCTGGTTGACGTCAAACTCACTCCCGACAACCGCAACGCCGGAATCCAGATCCGATCCAAGGTCCATCCCACCAACAAGAAAGAAGCGCTCGGCTACCAGGCCGACGTCGGGGCCGGGGTGTGGGGATGTCTTTATCACGAGAGCGGGAGACAGAAACTCGACTGGCGCGGAATGGCCAAGGACGCGGTGAAGGCGGGCGAATGGAATCGTTACGAAATCCTCGCGGTGGGCGATCGGATTTGGGGTGCCATCAACGGCAAGCTGTCGTTTGCCATTCGTGAGCCAGCGGGAGAGCGCCAAGGAAAGATCGCCCTCCAGGTACACTCGGGACTGCCCCAGGTGGTCCGCTACAAAACCCTGAAGCTGATCCATAATCCGGAAGTGAAGCTGGCCGGACTGGGTGAGAAGCAACTCCATGCCGCCGCGGTTCTCCTCAACACGGACCAGCCCAACGTCGAAGCGGCACTCAAGAATAAGAAGACCTCCGGCC
>Ga0310121_10002867_pt1 | contig 16136 bp, 16 predicted proteins | sample CB27_Tmax_986_MG_FD_203504 | JGI IMG/M metagenome (GOLD analysis project Ga0310121, IMG submission 203504) | Marine microbial communities from Western Arctic Ocean, Canada - CB27_Tmax_986 | ecosystem: Environmental > Aquatic > Marine > Oceanic | place: Canada: Western Arctic Ocean | collected...
ACCCCGGGCGTGCCCTCCGCGAACGACACGATCGATGTGGCCTGGCCGCCTGTCGACCAGCCCAACGGCGCCAGCGACGCCGAGAGTGGCGTGGCAGGGTACTCCTGGTCCGTCAGCGCGAACGCGAACGCGAACGCCCTCCCCGACCAGATCCAGGACAACGCTGCAAACGAGCTCACCGCCAGCAGCGGCCCCCTCGCCGATGGCACCTACTACGTCAACCTCCGCACCGTCGACAACGCCGGTAACTGGACCTCAACTGAGCACATCGGGCCGTTCGTGATCGACACGACCCCCCCGACCAACCCCACAACGGCTTCCACGTCCCACATTCCCTGGTCCGGGGTCTCGTCGGCGGTAACGACGGTCGTGCTTACCTGGCCGCTCCCCGGCCAGTCAGGCGGGGCTACCGACCCATCTGGCGTTTCGGGCTACTCCTGGTCGTTCAGCGAAAACGCTCCCGCTTCTCCTGATCAAGCCCAGGACGGGGACGGGACCACCACCGGGACTGACAGCGGGGTTCTGACGGACGGCAGCTGGTACTTCAATATCAGCAGTGTCGACGCCGCCGGGAATTGGAGCACAGGTACCAGCATCGGTCCGTTCGTGATCAGAAGGAGCACGACGCTCTACTTTGCTGAGGGCTTCACGGGCAGTGGCTGGGAGACAGAGATCCAGATCGTCAACGCAAACACCGTGCCAGCCAATGTTGAGGTCACGTACTTCCAGGAATCAGGGCAGCCGGTGATTGTGAACATCATCATTCCGGGAGAACGATCGAGAACGCTCGACGCCAACAACCCTGCGGAGGGGCCTGGCTCAGGCGCGGCATTCGGAGTGGTTATCACGTCAGACGTAGCGGTCACCGCGAAGCAGACCCTCACCGACACCGTGGGCGGGTTGAGCCACGGCACGGCCGCGAGCCCCACGCTCTCAACCACCTGGTTGTTCGCAGAGGGCTTCACCGGCAACGGGTGGCTGACCTTCGTCTCCGCTACCAATCCCAACGCCACCCCGGCTCAGGTCACGATCGAGTATCACAAGGCGGACGGGACCTCGGTCACGGAAGCTGCGACGATCGCGCCTCAGTCCCGCCATACGTTCAGTGGCCACGAGGACGTTCCCAACAGCGCCTTCTCGGTCAGTCTCACTTCGGATATTCCGATCGTCGCTCAAGAAGTGCTGATCGATACGGTAGGACTGCTCGCCCACGGCACGGTCGGGGTACAAACGGCGACCACGCAATGGCACCTAGCTGAAGGCTTCACCGGGGACGGTTGGCTGACATTCATCTCGGTCGGTAACTTCGGTGGCAGCGAGGCTACGGTGTGGGCGACCTACAACATCCTTGGGTCGGCGCCGGTGGTGAAGCAGATCACTGTGCCCGCCGGATCGCGTGGCACCTTCGTAGCCCATGAGCTCGAAAGTGGCGTCGGGCCTGGACAGTCCTTCGGCGTAACGGTGACATCGAACGTCCCCGTCGTGGTACAGGAGGTCCTGATCGATCCGAAGCCCGGGGTGGCCCTCGCTCATGCCGTCATGGCGTCACCTTCGCTGGGCACGACCTTCAGCTTTGGCGGCGGCACCAGCGAGGCAGATTGGCTCACCTTCCTTTCCGCCACGAACCCCCGCGCGTCCCCGGTGACCGTGACCGCCACCTATTACTTCGAGAGCGACACTCCGCCGCTGAGTCGGAACGTCACTGTTCCAGCTAACAGCCGGGCGACCTTCGCCAGCTCCGACCCTGAGACCGGGGTCCCCGCGGGGGAACGCTTCGGAATCGTGATCACCGCGACCGACCCCATCATCAGCCAGGAGACCATCATTTTTTTGGGGAATTTCTCGGCAGGTGGACTGTCGGGGACACTTAATTGATGCCGGCGCTGAGGCGATGAGCCTTCTCTCCCGGGAGCTCTCACCAGCGAGCCGCTTTAGCTCGACTGTCGGCCCGTCAGCCATTCTCCGCGGGGCCGTGTCGTTCGTACTCATCCCAGCCATCCTCGGCGCGCTGATCTTTTACGCCATCGGCACGGCTAGCGACTTGGCGCCGCAACAGATCCGTTTGCCGGGCCCCGAGACTCATGACCCTTACCTCGATGACTTCGTCGTGTTTCGGGCTGCCGGCGAGCTGGCCAGCGACGGTGCTGGACGCGATATCTACTCGGTTAGCGCGATCCATGAAGCGGAAGCGGATGTCCTCGGCGTCAGTGCGGAGAACACGCTGGTCCTCCCCTTCTTCAATCCGCCACCGGTGGCGCTCGCGCTTGCTCCCCTCGCAGCGTTCTCGGTGCCGGTGGCCGCGGTCCTCTGGACGGCTGGAGGACTGGCGATCCTTGCGGCGTCGCTGACCGTGCTCCTCTGGCCCGCCCGGGAGAGACTGCGACTCGTGCCGCTGGCAATTGCGGGATTGGTCCTGGTCACCTCGATGCCCTTTCAGCAAGCGGTCGTCCACGGCCAGATGACTTTCATGCTCTTCGGGGCCTTCACCGCCCTCTGGTTCGGCACCTACGCCGCAGAGCGGCGCGGCTGGGCCATGGTTGGGTGGTTGACCCTCGCTATCAAACCCCAACTCCTTCTCCTCCCACTCATCGATGCCATTCGCTGCCGCCGTTGGGGCCTGCTCGCCAGCGTTGCTACCGCCTCCGCCGCCCTCGTCGCCGTTTCGGCCTCGGTGCTCGGCTGGCGTGTGCTCGTCGACTACCCGCTCCTCCTCCTCCAGGCCACCAGCTGGCAGGAGGAGAACGGCATCTCTACATTCGGAATGTTCGGCTGGAACGCCTTCGCACGCGCTCTTCTGGGTGAGGGCCATCAGATCCCACAAATGGTGCTTAGCCTCACCCTGACGATAGGGACACTGGCTGGAGCCGCCTTGGCCGCCCACCGCCTGGGCGGAACCTCAACGAGTCGTAGATTCGCCGTCCTCGTCTTCGCTGCCCTGCTCGTGAGCCCACACCTCTATGCACACGATGTCCTTCTAGCCGGTGTCGCAGGGGTCGTGCTGTGGGCGAACGCTTCTAGCGAATTCGAGCGGCTGGTTTGGCTGGCGTACGGCGCGATGGGTTGGATCGTTCTACACGTCCATTTCGACATTCTCGCGCAGTCCAGCGTGAACCTAGGAGTGCTCTGGCTGGCCCTCGGCCTGGTGCTCGCAGCACTCCCAACCCTCAGACATCTGCCGCGAGTTCGGTCCGCGAAACCCCTCGGACCTGGGGCACTTTTATGAACCCTCGAATGCCCCGACTACGCGAGTTGTTTCAGATCTCGCTGGGGGTCGTTTTTGCGATGTTCCTGCTCAGCCTCACGCCTGCGTCGGCGGCCGAGCCGCTCGACCAGGTCATGTCGTTCGTGTTGCACCTGCCAGCGATCGCCCGCGATACATACCTGTATCCGCAGTAATCCCCACTGCCGAAGCGGGCGAGGTGACTTTGAGACACGCGGTCATCCTGGCCCTTACAACCTGAGTGGGGGGGTCCTGCCTGACCGTCCCACTCAGGTTGACCCGGCTTGCTGCCCACTACCCCCAGGTGTAGGTTTGTGGCTGAAATCACAAAGGGCCTTGACGGGGCCTTCACGCTCCGCTGTCATGCCCCTCAGAACGCGCCAGCGCCAGCCGTGAAAGCGTAGGCCATGAGCTTCTACGACACCTGGTCAGCCGTGATGATCGCTGCGATCGCCGGCTTCATTCTCGTGGCTTCGGCACTCATCGGCGCGCGGCTCATCGCCCCCTTCGCATACGAACGCGGGAAGGCCGTCTCCTACGAGTGCGGCATGCTGCCCATTGGCCGCAACTGGGCGCAGGTTCACGTGCGCTACTACATCTTCGCGATCATGTTCCTCATCTTCGACGTCGAGACCATCTTCATCTTCCCCTGGGCGGTAACTTTTGTGGACCTGCCCGTCTACGTCTTCTGGTACATGTTCATCTTCATCGCCGTGCTCAGCCTCGGGCTGCTCTACGCCTGGCGGCGGGGCGTGCTGGAGTGGAAGTGAGCAACGACACGAGCAGCGGCGACGTGACCGCGGCGGTCCCTGCCTACGTCCCCGACTTCGGGAACGAGGCGGAGCGACTGACGCCCGTCGAGATCCCTGAGGGCAAGGCCGCCTACCGCATCATGATGCCCGGGATCATGCAGACGGGCGTCGACACCGTCCTCGCGATGAGCCGCAAGAGCTCGCTCTGGCCGATGACCTTCGGCCTCGCCTGCTGCGCGATTGAGATGATCGGGACGTTCATGAGCAACCACGATCTCGATCGCTTCGGCATCGTCCCCTGGCCGAGCCCGCGCCAGAGCGACGTGATGATCGTCTCGGGCACCGTCACGAAGAAGATGGCGCCGGCGATCAAGCTCCTCTATGAGCAGATGCCGAACCCGAAGTACGTGATCTCGATGGGCGCTTGCGCCACGAACGGCGGGCCCTACACCGAGTACGACCGCGTCCTCCAAGGCGTCGACAAGATCATCCCGGTCGATGTCTACGTGCCCGGCTGCCCACCCCGCCCCGAATCACTTCTCGACGGTTTTCTCGCTCTCCAGGAGAAGATCATGGAAGAGAAGAAGATAGTCGGATGAGCGACGAGGAGCAGTCGGTCGAGGCAGAGCCCGCGATCGCGACGTTGGTGCGAGGGCGCCTACCCGATGTCCCCTTCGAAGCCTCGAAGACGAAGTCCTACGCCGACCTCCGCATCGCACCCGGGCACTTCCTCGCGCTCGTCACGGGCCTGCGAGACGACGACGAGCTCGCCTTCGACCTCCTTCGCAACATCGTCTCACTCGACATGGAGGACGAGGGGCTCTGGGCGAAGTACCACTTCTATTCCTTCAAGCACGGCCATGCGCTGCAAGTGACAGTGCCGACGCCACCGGGCGCGCCCACGATCCCGAGCCTTACGGCGCTCTACCCCGCCGCCAACTGGCACGAGCGTGAGGCCGCGGAAATGATGGGCCTCGTCTTCGAAGGCCACCCCGACCCGCGCAACCTCCTCCTCGAGGAGGACCTACGCATCCATCCCCTGCGCAAGGCGCACCCGCTACAGAAAGCGGAGATCCTGCAGGGCATCGAAGACGGCCCGCCCGGGGTGGAGGTCTAGATGTCGGTCTGGCCCGAGGAGCGCGTCACCCCTAACAGCGATCTCGACACGGTCGACATGACTGTGAACGTCGGCCCCCAGCACCCCGCCACACACGGCGTCTTCCGCATGGTGCTCACCGTCGACGGCGAGCGCGTGGTCGATTGCGAGCCCTACATCGGCTACCTCCACCGGGGCCTCGAGAAGCTCTCCGAGAACGCGGATTACCGCCAGGCGATGGGCTGGTGGGACCGCACCGACTACCTCGCGGGCATGTGCTGCGAGGGTGCTTATGTGATGGCGGTGGAGAAGCTCGCTGGCATCGAAGTCCCCGAGCGCGCGGAGTACATCCGCGTACTCATGATGGAGCTCTCGCGGATCAACTCGCACTTCATGTTCCTCGGCGCGTTCGGCGCGGACGTGGGTTCATTCGGCACGAGCTTCACCTACGCCTGGCGCGAGCGGGAGCGCATCTACGACCTCATCGAAGAGGTCTCGGGCGACCGCATGTTCCCCACCTACTTCCGTATCGGTGGGATCACGATGGACCTGCCCGAGAACTTCGAGTCGCGCTGCCGCTGGGTCCTGGGCTCGATCCGCCAGGGCCTCGAGGACCTGGACGGCCTCCTCACCGGCAACGAGATCTTCGTCGAGCGCTGTCAGGGCCTCGCGCCCGTGACCCCCGAACAGGCGATCGCCTGGGGCTTCACCGGCCCGATGCTGCGCGCAACGGGCGTGCCTTGGGACATTCGCAAGGCCGAGCCCTACAGCGTCTACCCGCAGATGAACTTCGAGATTCCTACCGGCCATCAAGGCGATGTCTTCGATCGCTTCCACGTGCGCCTCGCCGAGGTCTACCAGAGCGCACGCATCATCGAGCAGTGCCTGGATGAGATGCCGGCCGGTCGCGTACTTGCGCCGAAGCTGGCGAAGACGCTGCGCATCGACGACGGCGAACTCTACATGCCCACCGAGGGCACCAAGGGCGAGTACGGCGTCTACCTGATGGCCAGGGGCGGCACGCAAGCGTACCGCGCGAAACTGCGAGCGCCGTCTTTCTCCAATCTCTCTCCTCTCAAGGAGCTCGTCGTCGGTACGTATGTCGCCGACGCGATCGTCATCCTCGGGTCACTCGACATCGTGCTCGGCGAGGTAGACAAGTGACCTTCGGCGACGCCTTCTTCGGACTGAGCTGGCTGGACGCTATCATCCGTGTGCTCATCATCGTGGGCGCGATGACCGTCGTCGTCGTCTACCTCACCTGGGGCGAGCGCAAGGTGATCGCACGCTTCCAGATGCGGCTCGGCCCGACGCGGACGGGGCCCGTCGGCCTCCTGCAGGGCGTCGCCGATGCGCTCAAGCTGCTATCGAAGGAAGACCTCCGCCCGCGAAATGCAGACCGCTGGGTGTTCGAGTTCGCGCCCTATCTGACCTTCATCCCCGTCTTCCTTGTCCTCGTAGCGCTGCCCTTCGCGCGCGACTGGGGCGTGCGCAACCTCGCGCTCGGCATGTTCTTCGTGTTCGCCGTACTCGGGCTCAACATCGTCGGCGTGCTGATGGCCGGCCTCGGTTCCGGGAACAAGTACGCGCTCCTGGGCGGTGTCCGCGCCGCCGCGCAGATGATCAGCTACGAAATCCCGCTCGTCGTCGCGCTTCTGGCGGTGGCAATGGTCGCGGGCACGCTCGACCTGAACGCCATCGTCCTCCAGCAGGCGGACCGGCCCTTCGTCCTGATCCAGCCGCTCGCGTTCGTGATCTTCTTCACGGCGATGCTCTCGGAGTTGCACCGCGCGCCCTTCGACATCCCCGTCGCTGAGTCCGAGATCGTCGGCGGCTACTTCGTCGAGTACTCGGGCATCCGCTGGAGCATGTTCCAGCTCGCCGAGTACGCCTCGCTCTGGGCCTTCAGTATCTTCGGCTCGGTCGTCTTCCTCGGCGGCTGGGAGTTCCCGATGGGGCTGGAGTGGGGCTGGGGCTGGCAGCTCGCCCTGACCTTCATCAAGAGCTTCATCATCATCGGTCTCATCTTCTGGGTCCGCGTCACGCTCCCGCGTCTGCGCGTGGACCAGCTCATGAGCTTCTGCTGGAAGGTGCTCATCGAGGTGAGCTTCGTGCTCCTCCTCGTGAACGGCCTCTTCCTCGTCTACGAATGGCCCGAAGAGCTCCTCGCACTCGCCAACTGGGCGGGCACGTTCGTGCTCCTCGGGGCTGTCTACCTCCACGCCACGCGCAAGCCCGAGAGGAAGAATCTCGTGGGCAGCTACAAGCACGCCGAGGTGCCAACGCCATGATCGGAATCCTCAAAGGCCTCGCGACCACGTTCTCGACCTTCACGAGGCACCCCGTCACCATCCAGTACCCGGACGAGAAGCACGCCCTGCCGGAACGTCAGCGCAGCTTCCCCGTGCTCACCTGGGACTTCGACCACGATGAGCCGTTCTGCACCGGCTGCAACATCTGTGCGCGCAACTGCCCCGTCGATTGCATGACCACGGTGATGCACGACAACCCCAAGCACCCCGAGGGCACGAGCGACCGGCGCAAGATCATCGAGAAGTTCTGGATCGACTACGCGCGCTGCATGCGCTGCAACATCTGCGTCGAGGTCTGCCCCTTCGAAGCGATCGCGATGGACAACAACTGGAGCGGCCACGAGCATTCCGTCTACGACCGCCGCGACCTCCACCTGGACATCGAGGACCTGCTCGCGGTGAGCAAGAGCGGCGAGCTCGCGAACCCGTTCCGGCCGCTCGATAGCATCGAGGCGAACGCCGCCCTCGCCGAGGGCGAGGACGCGCCCCCAGCCGGGTTCCAGGGTGGCCGTCCGGAGGCGCGCGCGGCGCAAGCGGAACGTGTCGCTCAGGGCCAGGGCGCGGCGATCCAGGAGCGAGAGCCGGAGGTTCAGGAAGCGGCCGCGGGTGCGGCTGCGGGCGGGACGGCCCAGGACGACGAGGTGGCGACCATGTCGCCCCGGAAGCTGCGCGCGCGCCGTATGAAGGCCGAGCGCGACGCCCGCACCGAGCAGGAAACGGGCGAGGTCAGCGCCGAGACGATCGCCGCGCTACGACGTTACGCGAGCGAGGTCTACACCGAGATCACGGGCGAGCCCGTGCCCCCGATCGGCACGCCCGCCGTCGCGGCGGCTGCGCCGGCGGCGGCAGGCACACCCGCCGGGGATGTCGGCGACCCCAACTCGCCACGCAAGCTCCGCGCCCGCCGCATGCGCGCGGAGCGCAGCGCCGGCGAGCACCTGGAGAGGGGCGAGGAAGTGCCAGCGGAGACTCTGCAGGCGTTGAACGAGACTGAGAGCGAGCTCTACAAGCAGATCACCGGGAACGATCCCAGCGGCACGGCCCCCGCGGCGGCGGCGCCGCCCGCAGCTCCCGCCGAAGCGGGCGCGCAGGGCGATCCGAACTCACCGCGGAAGCTGCGGGCCCGCCGGATGAAGGCGGAGCGCACGGCCAAGGAGCATCTCGAACGGGGCGAAGCGATCCCCGACGACCTCCTGGCGACGCTTGCCGAACTCGACGCTACGATTCCCACCGCGGCAGATGGAAGCGGAGGGACCGACAGCTCGTGACCACCGAGATCCTGTGGTGGATCTTCGCCGCCGCCATCGTCGGAACGTCGGCTGGGGTCGTGCTCTCGGGCACGGTCATTCACTCGGCGATCTTCCTGATCCTGAGCCTGGCGGGGGTGGGGACGATGTACCTGTTCCTCACGATTGAATTCGTCGCCTTGGTGCAGTTCCTGATCTACGGCGGGGCCGTCACCGTCCTCATACTGCTCGCGCTCATGTTGACGCGGATGGGGATCGGCGGGCGCCCGGAACCGGTGACGGGCGTGCAGGCGCCCTTCGGCGCCCTGGTGGCGGGAGCGCTCATGGCGACGCTCATCGGCGTGGCCGTCTCCACGGCCTGGCCGGGGGACATCGGAGACTCGCCCGCGGAGGTCAAGATCGAGCAGATCGGCGAGATCCTGTTCCAGGACTTCGGCGCGCCCTTCATCATCCTGTCGGCGCTCCTGCTCGTCGCGTTCATCGGCGCGATCGTCATCGCCCGGCAGGAGGACGGCGACTAGTGGTCCCCCTCGAGAACTACCTCGTGCTCAGCGGGATCATCTTCTCGCTCGGCGTCTACGGCGTGCTCGCGCGCCGGAACGCGGTGCTCGTCCTGATGAGCATCGAGCTCATGCTCAACGCCGTCAGCCTCAACTTCGTCGCCTTCGCTGCTTACCTCGACCCCGACCTCATCACCGGAGTCATCGTCGCAATCTTCGTCATCGCCGTGGCGGCGGCCGAAGTCGGCCTCGCCCTCGCCATCGTCATCCGCCTGTTCCGCAACCGATCGACCGCGAACGTGGACGAAGCAGCGACGTTGCGGTGGTAGGGGGCACGCGTGGGGGCTGAAGAGGCCTGGATCCTCGCGGCGGTACCCGCGATCACCTTCCTCGTGCTTGCCGCGACGGGCCGCTACCTCCCCCGGCAGGGCGATTTCATCGGCATCCTCGCGGCCGGGGCGATCTTCGTCCTGTTCTTCGTGGTGCTCGCGGACTTCCTCGATCTGGGCGAGGCCGCCTGGCCAATCGTCAACAACATCGCCTGGACCGAGATCGGCGAGTTCGAACTACGCATGGGGATCCTGGTCGACCCGATCACGATCGTGATGCTCGCAGTCATCACCACCGTCGCGTTCATGGTGAACGTGTTCTCGGTCGGCTACATGAAGGGCGAGCCGCGGTACTGGTGGTACTTCGCCATGCTGCAGCTCTTCGTCGCATCGATGCTGCTGCTCGTGGTCGCCGACAACCTGCTGCTGCTCTACATCTCCTGGGAGCTGGTGGGCCTGAGCTCCTTCGTCCTCATTGGGCACTACTGGGAGCGGCGCTCGGCCGTGGAAGCGGCGAAGAAGGCGTTCATCACCACCCGCGTCGGTGACGTCGGCCTGCTCATCGGAATCATCCTGCTCTGGGAGGCGACCGGGACCTTCAACATCCTCGAGATCATCGAGGCGGTGGAGGCTGGCGCGGTCGGCGAGGTCCGCCTCTTCGTCACGATGATGTTCATCTTCCTTGGGGCGATGGGGAAGAGCGCCCAGGTGCCCTTCCACGTCTGGCTCCCCGATGCGATGGAAGGCCCCACCCCCGTCAGCGCATTGATCCACGCGGCCACGATGGTAGTAGCGGGGGTGTATCTCGTGGCGCGCCTGCTCCCGGTCTTCGAGGTCGCGGAGGGGGCGCTGCTGGTCGTCACCTTCGTAGGACTGATCACGGCGCTCTTCAGCGGGGTCGTCGCCTTCGCCCAGACCGACATCAAGAAGGTCCTCGCCTACTCGACGATCAGCCAGCTCGGCTTCATGTTCGTTGCGCTCGGCACTGGGCTCGTGGGCGTGGGGATGTTCCATCTGTTCACGCATGCCTTTTTCAAGGCGCTGCTCTTCCTGGGCGCGGGCTCGGTCATCATCGGCAGCCACCATCACCAAGAGATGGGGCAGCTCGGTGGCCTCTGGCGGAAGATGCCGATCACCGCGATGACCTTCCTCATCGGCTCGCTCGCGCTCGCGGGACTGTTCCCACTCGCGGGCTTCTGGAGCAAGGACGAGATCTTGCACGCGGTCGATTCGCACCGCGGCGCCTGGGCCTACGTGCTCATCTCGGTCGCCGCGATCATGACGGCCTTTTACACGACCCGGCTCTTCATCCGCACCTTCCTTGGACAGCCTCAGGACGCGGAGATCCACAGCCACACGCGCGAGACCGGCCCGATCATGACGCTTCCGCTGGTGTTCCTGGCGATCCTCTCGATCATCGCCGGACTGGTCGTCTTCAACGGCGTGGGGGACGCGATCGGCTTCCCCGGCGGCTTCCCCGAGTTCGTCTTCCTCCACGAACCGGAGAGGTTCCACGTCGACTGGGGCCTCGTCGGCTTCTCCAGCGCGCTGTTCGTGATCGGCACCTTCGGCGCCGCCTGGATCTACTGGCGCGGCCGGCTCGATCGCGCCACGGCGGCGGCCCGCTGGCAGCCTCAGCTTTCCGAGATGGTGCAGCGGAAGTTCTACTTCGACGACCTCTACCAGTTCGCGATCGACCGGGGCGTGCTGGGTCTCAGCTATCTCGTCAGCTGGTTCGATCGTTTCGCCGTGAACGACACAGGCGTCGACGGCTCCGCAAACATGACGCGGTACGCAGGTTTCGTGCTCAAGCACGTTCAGACGGGCCGCGTGCCCAACTACGCCATGGCGATCGCCGTGGGCGTGGTGGCGCTCACGCTGATCACGCTGGCGGTCAGGAACTAGCGCGTGGGATTCGACGAAGCCCAAGGCTACGTGCTGCTCACGACGTTGGCGCTGCCGCTGGTGGTGGCCGCCACGCTTCTCTTCGTCCCGGGCTCGCAGAAGATGGCCGTCCGCTACCTCTCAGCGATCAATGCGAGCCTCCTGCTGGGGCTCTCGATCTACGTCTTCCTCGCCTACCAAGCGGGTGGCGATCCCATCCAGATGGAGCTGCGCTGGGCCTGGATCGAGAACGTCGGCTTCCTCCAGGAAAACGGCATCTCGCTCCACCTCGGCGTGGACGGCATCTCCGCCCTGATGACGCTACTCACCGGCATCGTCGCCTTCGCGGGCACGCTCGTCGCCTGGAAGCTCGAGTACCGCACGAAAGACTTCTTCATCCTCATGTGGATCCTGATCGCGGGCGTCTACGGGACGTTCTTCGCGCTCGACCTCTTCTTCTTCTTCTTCTTCTACGAGCTCGCGGTCGTGCCGCTCTATCTGCTCATTGGGATCTGGGGCTCGACGCGCAAGGAATACGGCGCGATGAAGCTCACGCTCATGCTCGTGGGCGGCTCCGTCGGCATCTGGATCGGCATTTTCGCCGTCGTGCACGAAGCGGGTCTCGGCACCTTCGACCTGCCGACCCTCTGGGCGGCGGGCGAGAGCGGCGTCTTCAGCCCCAACTTCCAGAAGGCGATCTTCCCCTTCTTCGCTATCGGCTGCGGGGTGCTCGCGGGCCTCTGGCCGCTGCACACCTGGTCGCCGGACGGGCACATGTCCGCCCCCACCTCGGTCTCGATGGTGCACGCGGGCGTGCTGATGAAGCTGGGCGCCTTTGGCATCATCCGCCTCGGCATCCAGATCCTGCCCGACGGCGCGGAGTTCTGGATGCCCGCGCTCCTCGTGCTGGGCACGGTCGGCGCGCTCTACGGCGCGATCGCGGCCCTTACCCAGCGCGACTTCAAGCTCATCAGCGGCTACAGCTCTGTCAGCCACATGGGCTTCGTCCTGATCGGGCTCGCGACCCTGAACGAGATCGGCATGACCGGCGCCGTACTGCAGATGTTCAGCCACGGCGTGATGACGGCCCTCGTCTTCCTCCTCATCGGGGCGCTCTACGACCAGGCGCACACGCGTGACCTGAGCGATTTCGGCGGCATCGCCAAGGTGATGCCCCTCTGGGTCGTGGCCTATGTCGTCGCGGGCCTGGCCAACGTTGGGCTGCCGGGGCTCTCCGGGTTCACCGCGGAGTTCCACATCTTCGTCGGCGCCTTCCGCACCTACCCGATCTTCGGTGGGCTCGCGATTCTGGCAGCAGCGATCGCGGCCGCCTACATGCTGCGGATGTTCGGCGTCGTCTTCTTCGGTCCGCTCAAGCCACGCTGGCGTGACCTCAAGGACATATCGCCGATCGAAGCGATCGCGGCATCGCTCCTCATCGTTTCGATGCTGGCGATGGGCCTCTGGTGGGCGCCCTTCACGGACCGGCTCGCGCCCACGATTCTGAACCTGCCCGGGGTGACGAGCTGATGCGCGACTACACGCTCTTCATCCCCGAGTACATCGCCGTCGGCTCCGCCATCGCCATCCTCGCGGCGGAACTGATCTGGCCACGTATCCGCAAGGATCTGCTCGCGTACGCAACCGCGGTCGGGGCGGTGGCGTGGCTCATCGCCGCGCTGCCCTACATCGGCCATACGCCCGGCGACTTCCAAGGCCTGCTCCGCACCGACGACTTCACCACCTACTTCCGCATCCTCGCCGCGGCCATCGTCTTCGTCGTCGCGCTGCTCTCGGCGCAGTACATGCGCGAGCGCACGAGCACCGCCGGCGAGTACTACGGCCTTCTCCTGATTGGCGGCATCGGGATGGTGCTCATGTCCGCGTCGAGCGAGCTGCTCACCGCCTACATCTCGCTCGAGCTGCTGAGCTTCTCGCTCTACATCCTCGTCGGCTTCCTGAAGAAGGACATCCTCAGCAACGAAGCCAGCCTCAAGTACATCCTCCTGGGCGCGTTCTCCAGCGCGATGCTCCTCTACGGAATCAGCATCCTCTACGGGCTCACCGGGAGCACGACCTACGAGGGCATCGCCGAGGGGTTGGCCGAGCGGGGCAACGACACCGACGCGGCCGCGATCGTTGGCATCATGCTGATCATCGCCGGGGTCGGTTTCAAGGTATCGGCCGCGCCCTTCCACATGTGGGCGCCCGACGCCTACGAAGGCGCGCCCCTGCCGATCACGGCGTTCCTCTCGACCGCTTCGAAAGCCGCCGGTTTTGCGCTGATCCTGCGGCTCTTCACCGGCGCCCTCATCGTCGACGCGGTCGAGTGGCGGGCGGCGATGGCCGCCCTCGCGGCGATCACGATGACCGCCGGCAACCTGATCGCGATCCAGCAGACGAACCTCAAGCGACTGGTCGCCTACAGCTCGATCGGGCAGGTGGGCTACATGCTCGTGGTCATTGCCGCCATCGGCTACGGCGACGCGGCCACCGCGGAGGATGCCTCCGCGGCGCTGCTCCTGCACCTTGTCGGCTACACGGTCGCGACGCTCGCCCTCTTCTCCGCGCTGATCGCCCACTACAACCGCACCGGCGACGACAGCATCGCGGGGCTGCGGGGCCTGGCCGAAACGCAGCCCTTCCTTGCACTCGTGATCACGGCGTCGCTGTTCTCGTTCGCGGGGTTGCCGTTCTTCGCGGGCTTCGCGACGAAGTTCCTGATGTTCCAGGCGAGCACCACCGACGAACTCCTCTGGCTCGTGGGCCTGGCCGCCGCCAACAGCTTCGTGAGCCTCTATTACTACCTGATGGTGATGCGCCAGATGTACCTGTTCGAGCCGCTCGCGGGCCTCACGCGCTTCCGCCCCTCCCCGCTCCTCGGCGGCCTCGCCGGAATTCTCCTGCTTGGCCTGGTCTTCATCGGCGTCTACCCGCAGCCTGCCTTCGAGGCCGCCGACGGAGCGGTATCGGCGCTCTTCGAGGTGAGCGCGACTGGGCTCGTCAGGACGCCGTAAGGCTCACCCGAGGCGGGACTCAGCCCGACACGCCGTCACCGCGAGCGGCGGACCAAGGATCTCGACCTCGGTGCGCAGCAGCGACCCTCGCGACCGCGCCAAAGTCCTGCGCGGCGCCGGCCGGCGCACGCGACTGCATGGCAGGCAATGTCCAAGTTGGGGCCGCGTTCTGCGCGGGCGAACTAGGCGGTTCGTGCCTGGGCATACCACAAGGCGGAAAGCCCAGCGCTGGCGATGAGCAAGAGTCCGATCGGCACGAGGGGGAAGGCGAGGTCGCGGTTGTCCACGACGAGCGCCACCAGCTCGACTATGGTCGCGACCGCGGTGACAGCGGCCAGGCCTTGGGGCCAGCGTGGGGCCCAACTCCCTCGTCCGGCGGTAAACGGCCGCGACGGGAGCGAAGCCGAGCACGATCGCAGTCGTGACCCAGTCCATGGTCGTCGCCGCGAACCCGATCGTGTGCGCCAACGTGAGCACATCTTCGCCGGACGTGTGGGCCGGGGCGATGACGACGACGACGGTGATGAACATGCTGAGAAAGCCCACGGTGGCGCCCACGGACGCGGTGGCAGCCTGGCGGACCAACGCCGTGAGCGGTGACTGGCGACCGAGACGGACGAGCAGGAGCGAAGCAGCGGCACACGCCGGGAAGCCAACCATCCAGATGACGAAGCTGGCGACGAGCGTCGTCTGGGCCTCGCCACCTCGGTGAGGAGCTGCGCCCGTTCAGTCGCAGATTCGGTCTCCATCGCCGCGAAGGGGTCGACTCCGGCGACCTGATGGAGCACCGCGCCCACGACCGCCAGGGCAACGCCGACCACGGCCACCAGTCCGGCGGCCCGGGCATCGGCGCTGCGGTCTTCGGCTGTGGCTGGACCGACGGTATGGCGTTGCCGGCAATTCCCGTGAGTGTGTTCGCCACGGCTTGTCCTCCTCGACAGCCGGTGGCTCGGCCGGGCGCGGTGAAGGCTCGGTTGGCTGAATCGGCGCCCTACGGGCCGCTCAATTCGCCCAGCCACCTCAGGTCAGCTGGGAGCGCTGACGGCCGAGAGCGGCGGTCCGAGGATCTCGAGCCCGTATTCGGCTGTCGTCCTGGCCATCGCTTCGGGATCCGGGGGACCGTCCTGCAGCATGGGCGCAATCGCCGCGAACATCGGCTCGAAACGGCCGCCCGGGTAGTCGATGTGAATCATTCGGGCCTCGCTCAGGGCCATGAAGGTGTGGACCTGGTTCGCGCCGTGTAGAACATGTTGCCCGCGCCGAGGTCGGCTTGCTCATCCTCGACCTGCACGCGGACCGAACCGTCGACGATGACCGACCAAGTTGCCTAGGGGTGCTTATGCAGGGGCGGTCCATCTCCAGGGCCAAGCCGCTCGTCGTAGACGCCGGGCTCGGTGGCGCCGCCCGTGAGGAGGAAGCGCAAGTACTCCGTCCCCCCAACCGACGAGATCGCGTCGGTCGCGCGGGTAATGGTGGCTTCGTTCATGGGGTCCTCCTCGACTAGAACGTGAGACGCGCTACCTCGACGCCGCCCAGCGCCTCTTCGTCGAAAACGGCTTCGCAGGCACAAGCATGGACATGCTCGTAGCCGAGGTCGGCGGGTCAAAGGCGACCCTCTACCGCTACTTCCCCTCGAAAGACGCCCTGATCGAAGGGCTCACCCGCCGCATCGGGCAGCGCCTCGGCACCACGCACCCGAGCGCCGATCTCCTCGACTTGGAACTGGAGGAAGCCCTCCGTCAGATCGGCCGTACGGTGATCAAGGCGGCGCTCTCACCA
>Ga0310121_10002868_pt1 | contig 16133 bp, 14 predicted proteins | sample CB27_Tmax_986_MG_FD_203504 | JGI IMG/M metagenome (GOLD analysis project Ga0310121, IMG submission 203504) | Marine microbial communities from Western Arctic Ocean, Canada - CB27_Tmax_986 | ecosystem: Environmental > Aquatic > Marine > Oceanic | place: Canada: Western Arctic Ocean | collected...
TGAGCGGATTCACATAATCACATTCTTGTTATGGGTCAATTTCAAAAGGGCAAGACGGGCAATTGCCCGTCTTGACTAGAGTTAGCGTCAGCCGTGGTTTGCTCCCCGACTCGTGCATCAACGTTGACCGGTCGCTATCCCGATCTTGTTGGCGTTCCAGGGGTGATTCGCACGATGGCGCGGGACAATTGGGGATATCTGAGTCCGCAAGCGAAAACGTTGCCACAACTGCTGCGCGGCGCCGGCTATTCCACGGCGCTGATTGGCAAATGGCACCTTGGTTTAAGGCCGGAGAATCATCCGCGGAATCGCGGATTTGACTTTTTTCACGGATTCCTGGGCGACATGATGGACGATTACTACCACCACCGTCGCCATGGCATCAACTACATGCGGCGAAACTACGAAGAAGTCTCTCCAACAGGTCACGCTACCGATCTGTTTACGGAGTGGACGATTGATACCATCAAGGCGCGGTCAGAGAACGAGGCGCCGTGGTTTATTTTTCTTACCTATAACGCGCCGCACACACCGATCCAGCCACCTGACGATTGGCTAGCGAAAGTCAAGACGCGTCATCCCGAAATGGACGACCGCCGCGCCAAACTTGTTGCCCTCGTTGAGCATATGGATGACGGCATTGGCAGAATCATGCGCACCCTCGACGAGATCAGCGAAGCCAACGAGACGCTTGTCGTCTTTGTAAGCGACAACGGCGGACAACTGGATGCGGGTGGACGGTGTGGTCCGCACCGAGGTGGCAAGCAAGATATGTATGAGGGCGGAATACGTGTCCCGGCGGGTGTGCGATGGCCGGGTCAAATTGAACCTGGATCGGAATCGGCGCGGGTCGCGTTGACCATGGATCTGCTGCCGACCTTGTGCGAGGCTGCCGGTGCCGATGTCGATCACAAGATCGACGGTGCTTCATTCTTACCAACGCTGGTGGGCGCCTCACAAGCCGAACTGCCGCGAACTCTGTTCTTTGTTCGCCGCGAAGGCAATCGTCGTTACCAAGGCCAAGATTATTACGCAGTCCGCCAAGGCGATTGGAAACTGGTCCACAACAATCCGCACGCGCCGCTTGAATTGTACAACCTCAAGTCGGATCCGAAAGAAACTCACGACCTGGCGAGTCAGGAAAGAGCAGTTTTTGATCGGCTAACGGGTGAATTGCGCGCACAGATTCAGCGCGCTGGTGCCGTGCCATGGCAATCGCCGTAATCTGTCGGCGACTTTCCCTCGTGGGCTCCCGCAAGGCTTTTCGAAAGGCTCTCTCCGGGCATTGCGCAAGACGAATTAGAGATCGCACACCTGCACCGCATGCCGTAGCGCCGCCAGCTTGTCTTCCCAGGTTGGAATGAACTCTTGCGCAACGTAGCCGTCGAAGCCGGTGTCAAGAATTGCGGCAATGATCGCCCGATAATTCAGTTCTTGGGAGGCGTCAAGCTCGCCCCTGCCCGGATTCCCAGCGGTATGAACATGCGAGATGAATTCCCGCTGCTCGCGAAATCGCCGGATCACATCTCCGTGCATCACCTGAACGTGATAGACATCGAACAACAGCTTCATCCGCGGTGAATCGACAGCACGAATCATATCGATACAAAGGTCGATGTCATCGCCAAAGTACCCCGGGTGTCCTTTCATCGGGTGTGAGCTATCGCGTGTGTTGAGCATTTCCAGCACGACGTTGATGCCCTTTTCTTCAGCGTATTCGCAGACCGACTTCCAGCAGGCGACGCAGTTCTGGCGGGCCTGTTCGTCGGAGATGCCTGCTTCCCGCATGCCGGTAAACGTGATCACGCCAGGGCAATTCCACTGGGCGGCCAGGTCGATGCCATCGCGCAGCTGCCGCGCGCAATGCTCATGATGGTCTCGGTTGATTGGGCCTTTCCCGAACGAGTGGCTACCGCAGATCGACACCGCGAGTCCGTGGCGTTTCATCAACGGATAGTACTTTTTGTCGATGCCTTCCATAGCGACCAGTCCCATTTTTCCACAAGCGGGGATCAATTCCTCCATCGGCATGGGTTGAAAACACCACGCCATCACCGATTGTCGAACTCGGCCTTGAGTGACACGGTAGTCTGGACCGGGCGCTCCGGCTGCGCCCGGCAATACTGTCAGGACGTCGGCATGGACATTCGTCCCCAACAGGGCTAAACCGACGCCACCGCCAGTGAGGGACTCTCTGAACCAGCGGCGACGGCTGAATCTCAGGTTGCGCTGCGGTACTTGCTCGGCGTTCATTTGCTTCGATCTCAACTGGAGTAAGGGCTCAACTGGAGTAAGGGTCGACTTTGCTCGGGTCGGGAGCTTGCGGCCAGGGGGTCTTGCCGGCGGGCCAAGTTTTCGGTTGTTTGGCACGCGCCGCGTCGACCGCTTCGATCAGCCAAGCGGGGGGCGCCCCGTTTTCTTCCAGCCCGTACACATAAGGCAAAGCTGGTTGCATCAAGATTGGCTTGTCGCCGAGCGGGGGACGTTCTTGGCCTACCTCGACCAATCGCTGGCGTAGTCGCTCGACCAATTCGGGATGGTCGGCAGCGATGTTCGTGTTTCGCGCGGGTCGCTGGCTATGTTGTACAATCGGTCGCCCATCAGCTTGAAGTCGCCGTCACGCACGGTGGGGATCCGCACGCTGCCGGAAACTTCGAAGATAATCTCGGTTCTGGGGCTGGGAGCATTGGCAAACAAAGTTTCCGTCATGTCGATGCTATCGAGTGGCTGCAATTCCATCAGATCGGTTGAGTAACCTTGCTCGCGGACGGGCTGTTCATTGCGATGCCAGTCGTAGACATGAAACGGAGCGGGGGCGTTGTGTGGGATCATGAAGGTGTTGTAGTCGATACCCCATGCGTAATGGCCATACTGATGCATAAATCCCTGCTGCATCGGCAGATGTTCTTTGAGCCATTCGCCGCAATGCCATTTGCCAATGATCGACGTAAAGTAGCCCGCTTCACGCAGGGCTTCGGCAATAGTTCGTTCGCTCGTATCGAGCGCGTGGATCCGCCGCGTCACGTCACCTGCTTCGTTGCGGGCGAGCGTCAGCCCGAGTCGCTGGAGGTAGGTCGGCTTGCCAAAATCTTCCGAACGCCAGTCACTCCAGGTCCGAAACGCGTACTTCCCCGTCAACAGCGCTGCCCGCGTCGGCGCGCACACGCTGTGCGTATAGAACTGCTTGAGCAACAGACTCTGCTCCGCGAGCCGGTCCATATTCGGGGTAAGCTCTGCATTGCCGCCATGGAAACCGGGTTGGCCATAACCCATGTCGTCGGAAAGAATCAGCACAATATTGGGCCGGCACCCGGCCACAATGCTGGCTTGGTCCAATGCTTTTGCCACGCCCGGCCGGCCTCCCATCGAGTAGACTATGGCCACGATCAACGGCAGCGAGAAAAGACGGACCGCGACGGCTTGCATCATTGGAATTGCAATCTCGGGTGGCGCAGCAAATTGGATAGCCCTGCGGCGACGCGAAAACGAGTCGCCGCTTCCAGGCGGACCGAATGAGTGCAACGAAAGACGACGCTTCAACTTGGCTACCTAAGCAGTTTATCAACTGGTTGCTAGGCCGGATATTTCACCAACCTCGTCGCGAGAGTGCTATTCGCACTCGGAGCAGAGGAGGATGAAATATCCGGGCTAAGCCTGGACCAACTCATATAGCCCATGGCCTGCTTTTTTGAGACGTCCCTGTTCGACCAGCGCCTCCCAGACCTCGCGAGGATACTGATTGGGCGGAGTGATGGCTACGATCCTGGAAGGCCGACCGCCACTCAGGGGGCCAACACCGACGCTCGACTCGTGATCGAGCCGGGTTAGCTTGAGCCGTTTTTTAAAGGCTTTTAGAGCCCGCTTGCGGATGTCCGGCGTGACGGTGTCGCCCGACAATGGTTGGGAATCGGTCATCAACGGCCCCTCGAGGATGGCTGGCAGTTTCCGGATCTGGCAATCTTCTCATGCACCCTTCAGTTTTGGGGCACAGGGCAATTGTAGCAGGCCACCGCTCGATTCAGAACGTGCTAGCAGTTTCTGGCGGCTCCGCGGAGTGGTTTGGGCAAAATGGGAAAGTGTTGCTGCCCACAAGTGGCGGTCTAAATTGCCCAGCAGGTACCACATCGGCTTGTGGGATCCGGGCAACACGGCCCAGGACAATCGACCGATCGCTGAGTGGCGGTTCCTGATATCTGGGGGAGCGACTCCAGTGGCGGGCTCGAGTTCTGCGCTCAACCATCTGTTCTCGACAGCGCCGCTGGGCAACGATCGTTATGCAGAGTTTGGCGATGAACGCGCACTGCCGATCGTGGGCAACTTCGATCCGCCAGTCACTGCTGATAATTCCGCGAACCAAAACACCATCGAAGAGTAGGGCGACTTTGACCAGGACGGTGACGTCGACGGCGGGGACTTCCTCGACTGGCAACGTGGTTACGGCATGAGCGGCGAGCCTAGCATGGCCGACGGTGATGGCAATGCTGATGGCAACGTGGACTACGACGACATCGAGCTTTGTTGGAGATGTTCGTCCTCAGTAGCGCCTACGGCGAAAGCTTAGCGCCGGCCGCGTAGGAAGCTGCCTTCGCCGCGTTGGGTGAAGAGGTGGCTGCTTACTACGTCGACGGCAGTCAACAGTTCTCGGCAGCTGCGAGTTGTGCAGTGTTACCAGCTTCGGCAAGCGAAGTCGAATCACGCAGCAGCTTAGCGTCATCTCACGATGCCGATGCTTGGGAACTTGTTTTCAGCGACGACGATTTGTTGTTGCCGAGCCTGCTTTAATCGCCCCAATGGCTGACCGGTATGCGGTAACGTTCGGCTGATTGACTCAGCCGCGGGACGTCCACCCAATGCCACACACTTTGGAGTATCAGCCGCAACGCGTTAGCGTCCGGTTATGAACGCCGAACGAAGCTATCAAACCGTGGGCGAACGCCCTGCGGCTGATCGCCCACATGGCCGACCGAAGGTCTCCTAGCGGTGGAAGCCGGCTTGCCGATACTGGGGAGTCCTTCGGTCAGGGTACAGCGAGGTCGGGAGACCTTCGCCGAGCGGGTCGGCGCTTCGAGCCTGGTGATCTGCGCAGTCTACTGCGACTGATTGCACGTCCAGGGGCGTTCTCTACAATTAGGAGCAGCGCTTTTTTGGCGGATTGGGATGGAAGCGTTTTCCTGGCTTGCTCCGCTCAGATCTGCTACCCACGGAAAGGAAGCAGACGATGAAAGAAACGTTTCTGTGCTCGTGCGGTTTAGGTGGACGGAATTTGAGTGGACAGAATTTGGGTGGACGGGGTTTGTGTTGGCGCTCGCTTTTTTTGGTGGGGCTTTTTTTGGTGGGGCTTTTCTGCGTGGTTGCTGCATTCTCGCATGATGCGGCGACGGCCGCTGCTGAAACTTCTGCTGCTGAGTCTCTCGGTGCCGGACCGACGGCGTTGTCATCGCGCGGTTTGTTACCGAATCGGTCGCAACCCGAGGTGCTCGTCGATCCGGGTTGGTTGGCCGAGCGGCTTTGTCAGCCAGATCTACGTATCCTCGAGCTTGGCAAGCGCGATGCGTACGACCTGGGCCACATTCCCCAGGCGGCGTTCGTCGATTGGATTAGCGATATCACCGATCCCGATTTGCCGGAGCGCTACAACGTTCTTTCTGGCAGGCAGATGGAGCAATTGCTGAGTCGACTAGGCGTCGGCAAGAAAACGACGGTGGTGCTTTACGATAGGCTGGCAAATCGTCTCGCGACGCGCATGTTTTGGTCGCTCCGCCTCTATGGTCATCAGCAAATCGAGATTCTCAACGGTGGCGGGAATGCCTGGTCGGTGGCACGTCAGCCCTTGGTGACCGAAGTTCCGACTTTTGCCCATACGAAGTACCGCGTTGATCCCCTCGATGGTGCCTTGCAGGCAGACCGCGCCTTCATCAAGTCGCAGCTGGCTAAGCCACAATTTGCCTTGGTCGATGGCCGTCCGACGGGCCAATATACGGGCCAACTGCCGGGCAAGGTGTTTCACACGGGTAAACCGCACGCCCGACGGGGCCATCTTCCGCAGGCAGTGAATATTCCTTGGCAGGAAAACTTGACCGCCGATGGCAGATTTAAATCGGTCAACCGCCTCCGAAAAATCTACAACGAACATGGCGTGACGCCAGAATCTACCGTTGTCACTTACTGCAACGAAGGCCTGCACGCCGCGCACCCTTGGTTCGTCCTGACCGAGTTGCTGGGCTACCGCCAGGTCCGTTTGTACGACGATTCTCTTTCGGAGTGGGCCAACACGAGTGATGCACCACTGGTCACCAGTCGCGACAAGTGATCAGCGATAAGTGACTGCGGCAGGTGGCTGCGACAGGTGAATGGCGATAGGCGATGCCTGGTGTTGGCCGATTTCGCTCTGTTGCGGAGTTGTCCGAGTAAACAATGCGTGTTATCCTCGCATCAAGCCAACATTCCACCACTGAGCTTTGATTTCTCGCGGGTCGGTTATTACGGTTCGTTTATCAGTGGTCGTTTGTCGCTTGTCGTTCATTGTCTCCCAAGTATCGTCTCCCACTTATCGTTTCCCACTCATCGTTAATTGCGGGCCCTTTCTATGTCAGACGACGCGCGGATCGAAGCAGACCGGCAGCTCATCCTTGCTGCTCAAGAAAAGGGTGGCCTTTCTAAATATAGGGCCTACGTCAAACTTTCAGGTCCCGGCTGGATGCAGAGCGCTCTGACGCTCGGCGGCGGGTCGCTGGGAAGCAGCCTGTACCTAGGTATTTTGGCCGGCGTGAGCATGATTTGGCTGCAGCCGTTCGCGATGATCTTGGGCGTTATTATGCTCAGCGCGATCAGTTACGTAACGCTTTCCACGGGTAAGCGGCCGTTTCGGGCGATCAACGAGCATATCAATCCTGTGCTTGGCTGGTCGTGGCTGATTGCTTCGCTGATGGCCAACATGGTCTGGTCGATGCCCCAATATTCGCTCTGCTTTGCCGTGGTTGAGCAAAACTTCTTGCCCAGTCTGTTTACGGGCGACGGAGTGTTCTCTGCCGGTACGGAATCGACTGAAGCCGGCAAGTGGATCGTTTCGATTGCGATTCTTGTTTTCTGTACGCTCGTTACCTGGAGCTACGGTAGCGGTAGCGTAGGCGTAAGGATTTACGAGACGGTGCTCAAGATTGTTGTGGCGGTGATTGTGCTCTGCTTCTTTGGCGTCGTGCTGCGAATGTCCTTGGTAGGCGACGGAGTCGATTGGGGGGCTGTCTGGGCCGGATTGATCCCCAAGTGGCGCAATCTGTTGGAGCCCTCTGCTACGCTGCGGCCCCTGCTCGACGCGATTGCCGATCCGGCCGCGCGCGCCTATTGGAGCCATACGATCGTCAGCCAACAACGGGACATCATGCTTGGTGCCGGAGCTGCCGCGGTAGGGATCAACATGACGTTCTTGCTGCCGTACAACCTGCTCTCAAGTGGTTGGAATAAAGATTTTCGTGGTTTGACGATCTTCGATATTTCAACCGGCATGTTTATACCGTTTGTCTTGGCGACTGGCTGCATTGTGATTGCCGCTGCGACGCAGTTTCATGCTCGCTTGCCGGAGGGCTGCCAGGTCGATGACGTTACCGTGCAAGTGCCGGCTCATATGTCAAAGCAATACAATGGCATACTGGCAGCTCGCAATTCAGCGGGCGAATCGGAAAAATATGGTTTTACCGGCGAGCCTTCACTTTCCGAGGCGAAGCTGGCAGCAGTGCTTGTCAAACGCGACACCGGAGACTTGGCGAACTCGTTGAAGCAGTTGTTTGCCAACGAACAGGGCGAAGGTGGAGGTTTTTTCTCGAACATTGTCTTTGGCATTGGCGTGGTCGGAATGACGCTCTCGTCGATTTCCTTGATGATGTTGATTTCTGGGTTCGTGGTCTGTGAAATCTTCAATATCCCGCCCAAAGGCTGGATTTTCAGGATCGGCTGTCTCGCCTCGGCGTGTGGTGTTCTATGGCCGTTGCTATGGTCGGGTGGCGCGAAGGCATGGATGACCGTGGTCGCAGGTGTTTTCGGCGCTATGTTGCTACCGATTGCCTATGTCACGTTTTACTTGATGATGAATCAGAAATCTTTGTTAGGGGACGAGCGTCCCCGAGGATTCAAACGATTGCTCTGGAACATCGCGATGGCAATTGCGGCGATCGCAGCTATGGGGGCCGGTATCTCGGCCGTTTACAAAAAAGCGGGAAATAATGGGCTCTATTTCGCGGGAGCTTATATTGCCCTCATATTAATCGTGCAAGTGATGCGAAAGCCCAATCACGTATCTGAAGCGTGAGCGACCCGAGTGGCACCCATGTCGCAACCCGCTTATTGCCGACCGGCAGCTTATCGGTTGTTTCAACAACAGTTGGCCTCTGTCGAGACAGGAGTTGGCTTGTTCCGCGCGGCGCTGGCGATCGCCTTGCACGAGAAGCCCGAAGTCGACTTAGCCGAAGTCGAGACGATTGTCGAAAATCTGTCGGGCGCTGTCGCTAACCGCGTCCACTCGCGTCGAACGCCGGCATTGATGGCTCACTTGCATGATGTGCTGTTCGACGTTTTCGGACTCCGTGGCAATATCGATGACTATTTCAACCCGGCCAATAGCTATTTGTCCGACGTTCTGCGCAGTCAGCAAGGCTTGCCGATTACGCTCGTGCTCATCTATAAACGGGTCGCCGAGCCATTGGGGCTGACGGTACACGGCGTGAATGCGCCTGGGCACTTCTTGGCGGAGGTCGAAGCAGGTGGCCGGTCAGGTCGTTCGCTCTACATCGATCCATTTTTTGGCGGGGGCGTATTGAGCGAGGCTGAGGTTGTCGAGCGGGTACATCAAGCAACAGGGCTGGATGTCGTATTGACTCCCAACTTGCTACGGCGGGCTACCCATCGCCAGTGGCTGGGGCGGATGCTCAACAATCTGCAAGCTGCCTTTGCAGCCTTAGGGCAAGAACGTGATGTCTATGCGATGCAGGAGCTGCAAGCGCTGCTTTGAGGCAAGCAGAAATAGACTCGATTACGGAATAGGGACGTAAGTTGGCCACGCCCTCAGGGGTGACAGCAGCCAGCCCATAGCTCTATTTTAACAGAGGCCTTTTCAATTCTCGCCCGATTCTTGATCATCGGTTAAGATAGATAGCTCATCCCGCCTGCACTCTCCAACTCCCGACAGATTCCGTTGTCCTACCTGTTTCGATTTTGTTGCATGCTACTGGCATGGCTGCTAACCCAACCGGTCGGAGCAGAAGTGACGGTGCTGGCCAATCGGACCGTTGCGACAATTTCGATTGAAATCGTTCGCGGGGGTGAGCTGCCGAAGAATCTCACTATTCCCTCAGGCGATTCTCTGCCAGTGTTTTTTCAGGGTTCGTTGCAAGTCCGTTTTGGCGAAGGTCTGAGACGACAACAGTATCTACTCCAGGCGGGCAGCGCTTACTTTTTTGCGCGAGGTGCCGATGCCGAGTCACTAGAGCTTGAGCAGATTGGTATCGGTGAAGAAAAAGCGACACCGTCAGCTCCCGCTCCGTCGGTACCGACCTCGATGCAGCCAGTGACGATTACGGTCAAACTTTTGGTTGACGAGAATGAGCCAACGCATCGCAGGATCTGGGAGCCGAAGTTGCGTAAGCGAATCGCCGCGGCATCCAAGATTTTGGAGCGGCATAGTGGCGTCCGCTTGAAGGTCGTCGCAGTGGCGACTTGGGAGTCGGATGAAAAACGACAGCACTTCGGTCACTCCCTACGCGAATTTGAACTCGCAGTGCGGCCCCAACCTGCCCAGTTAGCAATCGGCTTTAGCAGCCAGTATCAGGCATCGCGAGGCAGGTCGCATTTAGGTGTTACCCGCTGGCCAATGCACTCTCATATCTTGCTTAGAGAACGGTCACGGAATTTGCTTGAGACCGAACGACTGGAACTGTTGGTCCACGAGTTAGGCCACTATCTGGGCGCCTCCCACAGTCCGGAGCCGCAGAGTGTGATGCGGCCGGTGCTCACACGGGGTCCACAGCGGGGTGTCGGGTCACGAATTCAATTCGACCCGGTTAACGCACTTCTAGTCGCCCTGACTGGAGACGAGATGCGCCGTCGCGGAGTGCGTAGTGTCAGAGATCTGTCGAAGCCGACCGTCGCAAGAATGAAGCAGATCTACGGCGTATTGAAACAGGCGATGCCGCACGATCCGGCGGCGCAGCAATATCTACGGATTCTCCAGGTGGTGTCTGCTCCGCCGCAAAAGGCCAAGGACCCAGTTCAGCAAAAAGCGTCGGTTTCGCCGTTGGTTGCAGATACACGCCAGCTCCTTGGCCACTTGTTGAAAGTGGCTCAAGAATCCAATGGCGAGCGAGAAGCTTCGCTCCCTATCGGACAAGCTGTGGATGTGACGGGTGATGAACTCACGGATTTCTACGTTCGCCAGGCTGGGCTGGCGGCGTCCCGTTTGCGGCCGATCAATGCAAAACGTTCGCTGCTGCTCGCCTTGGGAATTTTCATGGACGACACCGATACGTTGCGATCATTCCCGGGAACTGGCGATTTTATCAATCGTGTTGAGTCTGAGGAGCAACGAACTGAGCGAGTTAGCGTGATGGGCACACCGACGATGCGCGAGCGCAGCGACTTAACCAAGCATTTTTTTGCGTCGGCGTATCTGGTGGTCGTCATGGGCAAACCAGCGGCGGTTAGTGCGGGTCTGGCCAAGGAAATGATCGATTCGCAAGGGGGAACCGGTTTTAGTTTTGTCGACATGGCGGTCAATCGCGCTGGGATTGTCTTTGCCGAGCGTCTACTGGCTGGCGAGTTGCCAGTCGCCAGTCTTGCTCGCGGGTTCTACGTTGACGACTATCTTCCGACCCTCATTGGTCTGGACGAAGGCCTCTCTGCCGTTGATCTACAGGCGCAATTTGGGGGACCTGACCAACCGACGATTGACGAGCAACTCGAACTTATCGAACAGCGTGTGCTCGAATTGCCGATCTACGACCAGCCAGAAAGACTTTCAAAATGACCGAGGACTACCAAGTGGAGCACGAGTTCTTCGTTGGCATCGACTCGGACGGCTGTGCGTTCGACACGATGGAGCTCAAGCATAAAGAATGTTTCATCCCGGTGTTTATCAACTGCTACGAGCTGCAAGGCGTCAGCAAGTTTGCTCGCGAGGCGTCGGAATTTGTCAACCTGTACTCCCAAAGCCGAGGGTCCAATCGTTTTTTGGCGCTACTCGAACAACTCGATTGGCTACGGCGTCGTCCCGAAGTGAAAGCACGCGGAGTCAAAGTCCCTGCGCTGACAGGCGTGATGAACTGGGTCCGCCAAGAAACGAAGCTCGGCAACCCGGCGCTGGAAAAAGTCGTGGAAGCTACCGGCGATCCAGATCTGAAAAAGGCTCTGGACTGGTCCCGTGAAGTCAACGACGCGATCGCTCGCATGGTTCGCGGCGTGCCCCCCTTCCCTGCAGTGAAAACATGCCTAGAGCGACTCGCCGGCCAGGCTGACATGCTGGTCGTTTCGGCTACGCCCAGCGCGGCTTTGGAAGTCGAATGGGAAGAACACGGTATGGCCAAATTCGTCCGTGCGCTCTGCGGCCAGGAGGCGGGTAACAAAAAAGAGACGCTCGCGGTCGCCAAGCATTATGCCCAGCACAAATCGCTAATGATCGGCGACGCCGTTGGCGACTACAAAGCCGCCGTGGCGAATAGCTGCCTTTTCTTTCCAATTAACCCTGGCAGCGAAGAAGCGAGTTGGCGACGTTTTGATGGAGAAGGCATTGGCCGTTTTCTGGAGGGTACGTTTGCTGGTGAATACCAGCAGCAATTGCTCGACGAGTTTAACGAATACCTGCCAGCGGAGCCGCCGTGGGCAGTCGAAGGGTAGTCAGGAGAACTGCATAGTCCTTTTTCCCGAACGACAGTATTTTCAGTCCGTAGTAGCGTGCATCAGGGGGGCTCTTTTCAAAAAAGGAGCCTGTACGTTGCATATTTTTGTAACACCTCACTCGAATCCAGATTGCCTCTCGCCAAGACGCCAAGATCGCCAAGACCATTAGAAGGACCACTTCGCACGCCGTCTCCAACAGTCCCGGACCAAGTTCACGATCAGCGGCAATGGCCGCATCCACAATTCCCCCCCCTATATCGTTCTCATCCATTCTTTGCGATCTTTGCGCCTTTGCGAGAATCCATTCTTTAAAAAAACGAAAAATGCACTCCCCGTCAGTCTAACCGCTTCGCTAAATAACGGAAAGTTATTTAGCGGCTGCCCCTTAATTCCTGACTTTGCAGTCTCCTGAAAGGGTAGTCGCGAATGGCTACGATCTGGATGGGACCTGCGTTTGGCTCCGATTGGTGCTTGAATGGTTTAGTTCGGGGCCCTCGACCTCTCTAATCGTGTACTCGAAAGTCATCGGTTTTTCATTGCCAAAGGCTGGGATTTCCAATTTCAGTGTATCGCCCAAACGCACCGCGCGAACAACACGCTGCGTGATGCTGTTGTTGGTTGGGGACTGGGTTGTGTGTTCACCGAACGTAACAGTTTCGACGCTACTGATGTATTCCCACCCAAATCGGGCATCGAGTTGCACATGCTGCTCGTCGAGCGCCTTAATGGTTACTTCAACGGTATAACCTTCGTTGAGTACGGTGATGATTGGTTGATAAGCGTTGGTACCGGTCTTTGTCTGGCCCACCTTTTGTGCCCCGGTAACAAACGGACTTTGGCTGGTTTTTTCCAGTTTCGCGGGCCGGCCTTCCGTGACGATCATCCCCGGTGTCCGGATCGCTTGTTTGCTTTTGCGGCCAAAAAATTTGTTATTTTTCTTGGTACACGAGCAGGCAAAGGAATACTGCCGCGACGTACTCAGATCACGAGTTTCGTTTTGGGCTTTCAAGATTGCTTGCCATGCTGGAGCCGAGGGTTGCGAGCTAAGTTGAGCCACTGCGATTGAGCACGATTGAAGCAGGAGTGTGGCAATCACGATGATGGAATACTCGCGCATCGAGAATCTCCTTGAGAAACCAGTGGATCGGCAGGTACAGACAGCCTGCCTGAGAGGCGCGAACCGTACTCGCTCCGCGCAAGTTCGTCAACAGAATTGCCGATTGCTAGCGTTGCACGCGAGCCGTACCACCCGCAGCCAAGGCCTCGACCTCTGAGAGCGTTGCCATCGAGACATCGCCGGTAAACGTGGTCATCAGCGCGCCGTGGGCCCAGCCTAAACGCAAGGCTTGCTCTGGCTCTTGGCCAGAAAGCATGCCGTAAATCAGCCCCGACGCGAAACCGTCGCCACCGCCAATGCGGTCGATCACGTCGAGCTGCATCGTGGGGCTGACAAAGCGCTCGCCTTCGAGCCAGAGGACCGCGCCCCAGTCGTGGCGGCTGGTAGATTTCACCTCGCGGAGCGTGGTGGCAATCATCTTAACGTTGGGGAATTCGGCATTCACCTTTTCGATCATGCCGAAAAACGCCTGCGGGTCGAGTTTGGAGGATTTCTCGACATCTTCCCCGGTGAGACCTAAGCCTTTTTGCAGATCTTCTTCGTTGCCAATGAGTACGTCGAGATGCGAGGCGATTTCGCGGTTCATCTCGATGCCCTTCGATTCGCCGCCGGGAAGGGTTTTCCAGAGCTTGGCGCGGTAGTTCAAGTCGAACGAAGTGATCGCTCCGGCGGCATTGGCAGCCTTCACACCGTCGACGATCAGATCAGACGTATGCTGGCCCAACGCCGCATAGATGCCACCGGAGTGGAACCAGCGGACCCCCTTATCGTGAATCGACTGCCAATCGATGTCGCCAGGCTTGAGCATCGCGCCAGCTTCGTTAGCACGATTGTAAAAAACAACCGGGGCGCGGACGCCATGGCCGCGGTCGCTGTAGACGGTGGCGATGTTCGGACCGCGGACGCCGTCATGCTCAAAATGCTTGTAGAACGGGCGGACGCCCATTTCACGGACGCGGGCCTGAACGAGTTCGCCGATGCCGTTGTCGACCATCGCCGTAGCGATGGCGGTGTTGAGGCCGAAGCAGCTAGCCAGGTTGGCCGCACAATTGTATTCACCGCCAGAGACATGGACCTCGAATGAGCGCGCCTTGCGAAATGGGATAGTACCCGGGTCGAGTCGATGGACCAGCGAGCCAAGGGCCAAGAAGTCGATCTCGCAGGAATCTTGTTTCATGTTGAGGCTGGCCATCGTTATTCTCTGGAGATTTTTTGGCAGGTGAGGTTTGCACGAGGAAACGAGATTGACACATCGCTGGCCAATCCTTCTCACTAGGAGTCCCCGGGAGACGATCCCAACGCCGAATTAGTGTCCGTCCGGAAATTGAATTGGGCCTTGGATTTCCAGTGAAATAATGTAAAACGCCCCTCGAAGAACCAATGCTTACGACCGTTTTTATTGCAGAAAACTCGCAAGCACGTTCAAAAAACCAACAATCTTCGAGGAGCGTTCAAATGCGAAAAGGAATTTCCAAGCAAACACGATTTGACTGCGCACCGGTGGACAACGTCAAGCTGAATCTCAATTGCCGAGATGAAATCATTCCAGTTTTGCGAGGGTTGCAGCTTATTTACTCCAACGCCATCCTTCGGAACAAGATTTTGGATCTTGTGGCAGAAGCTGTCAACGGTGAGACACGAAAAGACTGTGGTCGCGAAGGACTGGATTATTGGCAAATCTTCGTTTTAGCGTCGGTTCGACTGGGTTGTAATTTGGATTACGACAAATTGCAGGATTTGGCGGAACAGCACCACGCGCTGCGCCAGATTATGGGAATTGGGGATTGGGACGAGATGACGAATCTAAGTTGGCGACGCATTCGCGACAACGTCTGTTTGCTGAAGCCAGAGATCATCGAAAAAATCAGCCATCTGGTTGTCCAAGCAGGTCACGAACTTGTACCAGATGCGATTAACCTTGTCCGTGCTGATTCCTTCGTCGTGGAGACCAATATCCACTATCCGACCGAGAGCACTTTGATCCGTGATGGGATTCGCAAGGTCCTTGAGTTGTGTGCGGATCTGGCAATCCCATTTGGACTTCCAGGCTGGCGGCAACAGTCACACTTACAGCAGCTGATCAAAAAGATCGTGCGGAATATCGGTCGTCGTGCCCGCAGCAAGAACCCCAAGCAAAAGGGAAATATAGAAAAGTTGTATCGGGTTCTGCTGAAACGTGCGGAGGAGATATTAGATCGAGCCGACATGTTGGTTCGATCCCTGGAAACCGAGTGTGTAATGGACCTTGGGTTACTCGGCAAATTGGCCGACTTGCGGGGATTTATGACACGTACACGACAAGTTTGCAGTACTGCGTATCGTCGAGTGATGTTGGGGGAAGTGGTTCCCAACAGCGAAAAACTCTTCAGCATCTTTGAGCCCCACACACAACTCTACAAGCGAGGCAAGGCAAGCACTCCGATACAGTTTGGTCGACAAGCATTGATCTATGAGGATAGCGCTGGGTTCGTCGTGCACCATCATATCATGCCTCGCGATTCACAGGATCAAGATGTCGCCGTGGAGCAAACACGTATCTTGCAGGAACGAGTCGGCGATAAGATCGAAGAGCTGTCATTTGATTGTGGATTTCACTCACCGGAAAATCAAGAAGGGTTACAGTCACTCGTTGATTACCCCTGTCTTCCCAAGAAAGGAAGCAAGCAATCCGCTGAGCAGATGGGCGAGGCCAGCGTTCGTTTTCGTCAAGCGAGGAAACGTCACGCTGGTGTCGAGTCCGCGATCGGCGCCATGCAGTCTGGAAACGGACTGAAGCGGAGTCGAGATCGACAACTCATTGGTTTCGAGCGTTATGTGGCGCTTGGTATTCTTGGCCGTAACCTACACACGCTTGGCAAGATAGTCATACAACAAGAAGACGAATTATGCGAAGCCGCGTGCAGTTATCGCGCAGCAGCGTAACATCGCAAAGTCACCGCAGAAAAATTGATGGCAGTCGGTTGAGTTCCCAGATCGCCGTCTGCGCAGGCGCAGACCAAAAACAAAGAGAAACGTCTTTTTTCGACCCAATGGCGAACTGAAGCTTAAATTGAGCAGACATTCGTCCCAGCTTCGCGATGTTCGGCGACCGTTTCGAGCGGCAAATACAATTCAACAAGGGTTTCCGGACGGACAC
>Ga0310121_10002869_pt1 | contig 16124 bp, 12 predicted proteins | sample CB27_Tmax_986_MG_FD_203504 | JGI IMG/M metagenome (GOLD analysis project Ga0310121, IMG submission 203504) | Marine microbial communities from Western Arctic Ocean, Canada - CB27_Tmax_986 | ecosystem: Environmental > Aquatic > Marine > Oceanic | place: Canada: Western Arctic Ocean | collected...
AACGCGATCGCCGTTGTTGAAGCGGCAATCGCCCGCGAACACGGCCGAGAGGAAGCAGAACTGTTATCGCGCTACTACATGGCCTTGGAAATCTCGCAAGCGACCGATGGCATGCTCGTCGCGCTACCTGTGGAACAATGGCTTGAGTTAGCAACACTGCCATTGTCCGACTACACGAGCGCGTTGTGCGACATCGCAAAAGGAATCGACCTCAGCGTTTATCGTAAATCCATACGAGGTCCGAAAAAACCGAAACCAAAGAAAAAGCACCAAAAGAGGAAAGTCCACGTATCCTCTGCGAAAATACTCGCCCAACGATACGCTGGCGTTGCATGTTGAAAGGGCTGGTCGTAAGACTTTGGCCATTACGCGTTCCAGTTCCAAGGTTCCATGACTTCATCGAGATGGGGATCCCGCTGCTGACGTCGTAAGAATCTTGGCCGGCTCGAGTTCAGTCGTCAGGGTCTTACAACTTCAGCTACGTCCGACATCCTCCGTCTTCCGCATTTAAAAAACCTGGACGGCCTTGAGCGTTCGCGGATCACTCGTCGTAACATAGGTCTGTTGAAAGTGTTGCACTGTGACACAGCGGAAGTTGAAGTGACGTCGTATTGAGCTAATGGTTTGTCTAGATTGAGTTTACTTGAGCGTTTTGTATCCGGCCAGTTGGAATCGACATTTCGGGCCGTGCTGATCTATGCGCCCCTCTAATCCCACTCCGTAACGGTTCAAGGTCTTGTTAAACGGCTGTTCTTAATCTTAACCCGGATTCATTTGGCCGCGAGAACGCCCCGAAGGGCAACGCCGTGAAGCAATTACGTCATGTGATTTCCAGTGTTGTAGCGGAAGGGCGCAAGCCCTCCGGTTTCACCAACTTGAAGAAATACCGGAGGGCTTGCGCCCTACCGCTACAATTTGCTTCACAGCGTTTCCCGAAGGGGCAAGGCTTGCAGGGCTCTCACCGTGAAACTGGGATAGTCGAAATAGTCGTGAACACTGAAACCTGAATCCTGAATCCCGATCGCCAATACGGTGGCAGTGCCAGCATTTGGCGGAGTTATGATCAAGGCACGCTTCTGGCTAGTGTTTGCCCGTCACGTGACGATGGTCCCGCGCCAAGGAATTCATTGCCCAGAGCTGTACGAAAAATCCTGTCGCAAGTCGAGGGCAAGCGAGCGGAAGTCCTTCACCCGGTGCAGCGTAATCATGTTGGTGTCGTGATTGTTGTGCAGCTTGCTGGGACCGACGCAGCTGCGCGAAAGGACCAGCAAATCGTCACCATCGATAACCTGGGAGGTGTAATGGAACGCCTCACGGGGATTCTTGCTCATCGCCACACAACCGGCGCGGACCCAGTTTATCCCGTCGAGACTGTAGCAAAGCATCGCGATACGACGCATATTGCCCGCGTTACCGCGGAAGCCTTTAGCTTCCAAGCTCTCACGTGAGAGCGATGTATCCGGGACCAGGGAGGTGACAGTCCAATAGTAGCCGGTCACGGTGTCTCGAATGATCTTGAACTTATTGTGCCCGCCAGGCATGGGGAAGAACCGCTCGAACTCAAGCTTCAGATCCTTTCCATCGTCCTTGATCTTCAGCAATGAGCAGACATTGGTTGTCAACTGCACATCAATCCGCGTACGCGGCAAAACGCAAAGCTCGCCGCCAATTTCGACAACGTTGCCTTCCAACAGCCAGATGCCTTTTTGGTCACGATGGCCAGCCATTTGGGCTACCTTCTCTTTTCGCTGGAACGAGGGAGCTGTGCGAGGTGGCTCGAGATGATTCGACATACGCCACGAGGCTGGATCGAGTAGATCTTTCGACATATCGCCCGCGACCACGAACATGGTCGAAATGCTCATGCCTTCAAAGGTCTTGTAAACGAACCCGTCCTTGAAGCCCAGGCTGGTCGGAGCAGCACCGAAGTCAGTCTTTTTGGAGGCAAACAGCGACGAAGGCTTGGACCACGTGTTACCGCCATCGGTGGAACGCACAAGACGGACGTCCCGTTTGTGTGGGTCGGCGCCAAGCAGGTACAGCGCATCCTTCTTCTCATCATGGAAGAGCGAACCCCAGGTGATGCCGTTCGTCGAGATCTGCGTCCAGGAGCGTCCACCATCGTCACTGGCTTTTATTTTTACGTGGTTCGGATAGTCGATCCCGCCTTCTATTCCGCTGAGGGGTTCCAAAGTGTGCAGCCAGAGTTCCATCGAGGCGATCAGTCGCCCGCTAGGCAATTTAATGATGTCTGGTGAGCCAACACAAACGCACTCGTTGGGATGATTCAAGTCCCGGACCTTGTGAACGACAACGAAATCCTGCGCCAGCGGCTTGGCCCAAGCGACCGAACCAAGCCCGCGCCGATCGCTTGACTCGCTCTCCTCCGCTTTGGCGCAAGAGCCGGGCAGAGTCAACATGACTCCCACGAATAACCATAAGCCTTTCATAACGCAACCTCCAATAAAAACACCGATTGTCACACAGGATCCGGAATCGTGTACGGGTCGCGGTAGCACCCGCGGACCAGGACATTGGCCTCGTTGTGATCCTTGAAGCATTCGTTCTCGCGGTCGATTTCCAGCCACGGGCCAAGAGTGGCGCTCTTGGACTGCAGGTCGATCTCGAGTCCCCGGCCATAATGCAAGAACCGGTCGAACATCTCGTTGAAGATCGGTATCTGCTCGACCTGCTTGCGGATCTCGTATTGGTCTGCCTGCCGTCCCACACGATAAGAAATGGCGCCCGCGTTGCAGGCGGTGGTGGAGAGGTGTCCCTCGAGGACATCGGCCCGCAGCAGGTCCGGCCTGCCGGCGCGGACCGCGGCGATGAAATTTTCGAAATGCGCTGGTGACCCGTCAAGAATCTCTTCACCCTCGGAGAAGCGGAAGCTGGTCATCTTCCTGCCTTGGCTGTCGTAGGCGATGCCAGTTTTGCGCGGAGATTCGTCAATCGTCAGGTAGCCACCCTCACAGTGGACGCACATGCCCTTGGCAAGGCCGCGGAAGGTCGGCGTGCCCCCGTTGGCTAGCGCCGGGTCGTGGTGCTCATAGATGACAGGCGCGGTGGGAAAGTCCCAATAGGTGATCAGCGTGTTGGGCACATTGCCCGCGTCATCCACAACAAACCGGCCACCGATACTCATCACGCCGCGCGGCAGCCCGGGCTCGCGGAGGCACCAGCGGGCGGCGTCCACCTCATGAACGCCCTGATTGGCCAACTCGCCGCCGCCGGTGTTCCAATCAAAGTGGCAGTCATATTGCAGCCGGTTGCGGTAAATCGGCAACTTCTTTGCCGGACCACACCAGAGATCGTAGTCGATATAGTCGGGCATCGGGAGTGGTGTGTCCCGTCTACCGACTGACCCGCGCACATTGTTGTTAAATGCCGTAATGTAATTGATCTTGCCGAGATGTCCATCTTGGATCCATTTGACCGCGGCGATCACCTGCCGGTGGGAGCGGTTTTGGGTGCCGGTTTGGACAATGCGATCGTACTTGCGGGCGGCTTTGACCATCTGCCGGCCTTCCCAAATGTAGTGCGACAGCGGCTTCTCACAATACACGTGCTTACCCGCCCGGCAGGCCCAGATCGTGCTCAGCCCGTGCCAGTAGTTCTGGGTGGCGTTGGAGATCACGTCGATGTCCTTGCGGTCAAACATCTGCCGCATGTCGACGTATTGATCGACCTTTCGGCCGTAGTTGGCCTCGAACTGCTCGGCGGCGGTGGCCATGCGCTTGCGGTCCACGTCACACACCGCGACCACCCGGACGCCTGGCTGTTCTTCCATACGCCGCAAGTGCACTCTCCGGCCGCGGGTACCTAAGCCGAGCACACCGACAATAATCTGGTCGTTGGCCCCCAGCACCTGCGAAGCAGCCAACCTCGGCATGCCCACCGCGGCGGTCGCCGCGGCAGAACTTCTCAGAAACCGCCGTCGCGTAATCATCGTTGGCCAGTCCTGGTCTCGAGGTCGAAATTGGCCTGGTCGGTGCCTTCGGGGGGAACTTCCAAGCGGAGTGGCGATTGGCGGAGGTCGTTGTACGGTGCCGGAATTATCTCCGGAGTTTTTAAGAGGTCCCTACTTACGGGATCATTGGGATCCGGCTCGGTCGTTAAGGTGGTTACCGCCACTCGGTGTGTGCCCACCACCGCCCCTGGGCTTCGCGACTTGCTCAGCAGGTTGACCGTCTGGACCGTATAGCGTCCCGTCTCATCGGTAAACCCGTAGGAGGTCGGGCCGGCCATGCCGTCGTCGGCATGCGCCTGAGGTAGCAGCACCACCTTGGCCCCGGCCAGCGGCGCGCCGTCGAGGGTGACTTTGCCTGAGACGGCAGCCACCTGGAAATCACTGCCGCCACACCCCGCCAGGGCCGGCAATAGGATGAGCAATGCAATTGAGCCTCTGGCCACCGGGTGTCTCCTCTCCTAAAACACACCATCACAGTTCCGAAAGATCCGCTCCGGCGATCGTGGCCCGGGCCTCGTAGATGAGGCCGTCCAAGTAAGGGCTGGTCGAGTGGACCGACCCGTCGCAGTAAGCGAAGTTAATAATGCCCCCAGCGTGGTAGGTTCCGAATTGCCGTGCGCAGGCCCATGAGGCGATCCCTTGGATGTGCAACTTGCAGAAGTCGTAGTCGAGCGAGCGGAGTAAGGGATCGTAGTGGGCTTCGCCAAGGTTGTGCATCCGCCACGTGCTGGCCCAGTATGTCCGCCGCTTTTGAACGTCGGAGGAAGTATGCGATTCACCCAACAAGATCGTCTTTGAGGTCCCATCGGTGATTTTCTGAATTCCTTCCGTCTTGAGCGAACCGCGGCCGACGACGTGAAGCACGCCGCGCTTGTGCATGTTGGCCTCGTGCGGACTCGTAGAACCGGGGGTTCCATCGTAGATCGTCCATGTTGAACCGGCGGTAGGGTAAACACCGCTCATTCCTCGATACGAACCCGGCGCCAATGGCGGCTGGTTCGCCGGGCCCCAACCCCGGTTAATCAGGATCCCCAACTCATTGACATGCAGATCGGTCGGGCACATCATCAACGCGAGAAAGGTGCCCAGGACCGGCGCGTTGCGGGGGTACCGGTTGGGTAGTTTCTGGTTATAGCGGTCATACAGCGATTGTTCCTCGAAAAACGGGAGGATTTCGATTGCCCAATTGGTATAGTCGTCGTCGTTGTGGGTCCCATCATGATTTTTGGAGTAACACACCCCGCCAGGAGGAAATGTTTCGTAGGTGTCATGGTAGCCATGCATCGCCAAGCCAAGCTGCTTGAGATGGTTCACGCACTGAATTCGCCGAGCCGCTTCGCGGGCCGCATTGACTGCCGGGAGTAGCAGCGTGACCAGGATGCCGATGATCGCGATGACCACTAGCAGTTCGACAAGCGTAAAGGCTCTCTTTGGTAATTGGCCCATTTTAAGCTCCTCCTTAGGATGAGCCCAACAAGTTACCGATTTCTAAGTGCTACGACGCCAAAAAGGCCATCCATTTTCCGTATCGACGCGGTTAGTAATCGGTCCGCGCGCTTACCTTCCGTTGGCCTAGCTTATTGTACCAATTCTGTCCCGCCGGCCAAGCATATGCTTTCGCCGGGATTTCCCATATGGATCTACCTGGAGCCACTCCAGGCTCGAATGTCGCCTATTGTAACAGAATGCGCCCCCCTCTGTGTCTAACGCAGCGGAATTTGTCTCATTTGTTGACCAGCAGCCCCAATTCCTGGGCTCCCACCATCCCAAGGCAAGGTTTTTATGTTCCTGAGCCGGGCTTCGCGTTCTTCATGCGCAGACTTTGCTCCCGACATCCAGCATTTTCCACCTCAAGATCCTACTCGCTGCGCCGAGCGGCCACCGGTGGCGGCAGAGCGAGGCGTTCAATGCGGTTGAGGATCTCTGCGAACAACTTCCGTGTCATAGCCACTTCAGCAAGTTGGAACGTTACGTACTTCGCGTGCCGCATGACCTTCGTCCCGATCTTCACCAGCTTCTCGCGTAGCGTTGTCAGCAACCAGTGCTTCACGTCATAGGGCAGTGCTAACCGCCGCAGGAAGTTGGCCAGCTTGTAAGCCAGGGCGAACAATTGTAACCGCGTCTGGTTGTCCTTGAACGTGCGGCAGGAGAGTTTCGTCCATTTCACAGCGTTCTTTCCTTCTCTGATCCGCTGCTCGGCTGTGCCGCGACCGTTGTAAAACTTAACCACGTTCTTCGAGTGCTTGTTCAAGTTGGTCACAATTAACCCCAAGCGCGGGAACAATTTGCCTGCGTGCCATTCGACCTTGGTGACCACTCGGCGTGAATACTGCCAAGATTTCGCCTGATATTGGAAGCTCTGAAAAAACACCTTCGGCCTATGCGAAGGGCGTCCCACGGGTCGGGTGGAAGCTGCTCGATTTCCCACTCCAAGACCGCATTGGCCGTGAGGCGAATCACGATATCCTTCTTTCTCCAGCAGACGGTACCAGGCTGGAGTGGCAAAAGCCGCATCACCACAAAATAATTTGGGGATATCCAAGTGACGATACCGCTCAACCACCGGCAGCAGCATACACCGTTCCAATTCACCGAACTGGTTGAACAAGAATAGTGGGTGATAATAGTTGCACTCGAAGTGCTCGTTGTAGACCGTGCCTGCTGGCCTTCCGTAAGTCTTGCTGACGGAGCTGTCGAGGTCGAGGATCAGTTGTTTGGGCGGCTTTCGCTGATGGACCTTGTCGATCCACTCGCCGGAAAGATCTATCAGCGCCGTGAGGTTGCTGTTGGCTTTAATAATCTCCGTCTCAAAACGGCCCACCTCACTGGCGGAAGCCGCCCGTTTGTCCGCCAGCGCTGCTCTGCCGCCAACCACATGACGCATGGCAGGATCGACTGATAGTCGCCCGGCATCGTTCACGTCTTCATAGCCTGCCAATCGGCTGTAGATCGACTGACGCAACATTGGCACAAGTTGGTGCTGTTTGTTGTTGCCAGGCGTAAGTCGGTCAGCTCGTCCGTCCTCATTTCCGTCAGTCCAAGCGTCTCGTCAAGTTCTCGGTAGGCCAGTAAGCCCGCATCAGTGGTGACGTTGCTGCCCAAGAATTCCAACTTCACGCGGCTATCAAAACGGACTCGCAAATCGCTGTTCTTGGCCACACCCAGGGGGTTCCCCTGTCACTGGGGCATGAAATGCGTTAAATCCTTCGTTTTCAAAGGGTTACGGCATATCGCATGCCAAAACGTACGGAGTCAAATGGGAAATGCGGATTTCGTGGAGCCCATGCGAATTCGTGAATTAAATGCAAGGTTAGGATTAATTCGACTCTCCCAGTTCCGTGTCGCCCCTATCGGCCTCCAGCTACGATTGAATCCCGAGAACGGATCTGCATTGTCATTCTGCGGTTAGAACGCGCCCCGCAGGGGCAGGGTCTGAAGGAGCAAACGGCGACATGTGTCCGTACCTGTCAATAGGTTGTGGCAATTCCAGATTTTTTCAAAACTTTTGGATCCTATGGCTTGCGAAGCCCTGAGGCGGCTATCTACAATAAGCTCTTATATCTAATTAGGTTCTGTGTTAAAGTAGTTGAGCAACTGGAGTGCAGACGATAGACTGAGGAGGTCTCGCCGGGTAACCGGTGGAGCAACGTCGCTGAGTGGGTGCTAATAACGCGACGCCTTCGTGCCGTAAGAGCGGCAGAGAGGTATCGTTTTTTTTGCCATACCGGGCAATGCAACTACGTCGTTGCCTCGTAGTGAAGGTTTTTTTGGTTTTGTGCGTCGGAGAACGGGCATCACCTGTCGTATGTGTAATCCAAAAAGGGGGGAAATAATGATGATGACAAATTTCGCAAGAGTGTTGGCAGCCGTCCTGTTGGCAGCCACGATTGGCCTCGCGCCGCTGGATTGTAGCGCACAAACCACCCTAGGAAAGGCAGACCTCCTGACGGGGAACCCGGCGGCTGCAAACGGTGATGGTGGCTCGACCAACCATTTGTTTCTCCATCGCAATATGGTGGTCCCGGCCGCGGGCACCCTGACCATGTTGACGTCCCGGGAAGACGGCGACGAGAACAGTGAGGAATTCAACCTGCTGGTGATGAGGCCCACGGGGACTGAAAACGAATTCACCATCGAAGCACGTCAGCAGCTTTTCGATGATGTGACGCCCGCCACCACGGGAACTACGACTTACGCGCTCAATAACCTGGCCGTCCAGGCTGGCGATGTCTTGGCCCATTTTTGGGACATGCAAAACCCTGGCTCGATTCCTTTTTCGAATGACCCGGAGGGCGACACCAATACCATCTGGGACGGGACGGAAGCGTCTGCTGGCCACGCGGCCGCATCCGGCCCACAAAGCGGTGACCTGGAAGTGGGAGATACCTTCGCGTTTGTGGAAAACGGTGGCGTACGCGACTACTGGTTCAACGTGACCCATGTACCCGAACCATCCATGCTGGTGTTGGCCGGCATGGGCACATTGGTGGTGCTTCTGAGGATCCGCCGACAAGTTGGCTAGTAACCCTTCCGCCGACGGGAGCGGCGCGCTTTCAAAAAAAAGAAAATGATAATTGTGACATTTCAACCAATTGTATCGTTATGAATCGCCGTTGGCCAGTCGTATCATATGAGCCGCGTGTGCGAGTATCGGTTGTGTCAGCCATGATCCTTGCATACAACACCCGCACTTAGCGCCGTCGGCGCAAGTGGTTTCGGTTTGTCCGCAGCTTAGCCACTCTACTGCAAAAGGCAATGCCCTTTGCAGTAGAGATCGGATATTCCGTCCGCGCAGAGAGGGAGAAAATCTGATGAATCCAATGCGTGTCCTCAAGCTTGGCGGCCATACCGCGTTGGCCGCTGCCGTGTTCGTAGCCACGATCGGCCTCGCGTCGCTGGATTGTAGCGCACAAGCCATCCTAGGAAAGGCAGACCTCCTGTCGGGGGACCCGGCGGCTGCAAACGGCGATGGCGGCTCGACCAACCATCTGTTTCTCCACACGGGGATAGTGATCCAGCTCCCTGGCACCCTGACCATGTTGACGTCCCGGGAAGACGGCGACGAGAACAGTGAGGAATTCAACCTGCTGGTGATGAGGCCCACGGGGACTGAAAACGAATTCACCATCGAAGCACGTCAGCAGCTTTTCGATGATGTGCCGCCCGCCACCACGGGAACTACGACTTACGCGCTCAATAACCTGGCCGTCCAGTCCGGCGATGTCCTGGCCCATTTTTGGGACATGCAAAACCCTGGCGCGATTCCTTTTTCAAACGTCACCCTAGAAGAACCAGGCGACACGACCACCTATTGGGACGGGACGGAAGAGTCTGCTGGCCACGCGGCCGCATCCGGCCCACAAAACGGTGACCTGGAAGTGGGAGATACCTTCGCGTTTGTGGAAAACGGTGGCGTACGCGACTACTGGTTCAACGTCACGCTAGGGACTGAAGACTTCCTCCTTGGCGACTTCAACAGCAGTGGCGACATTACCGTGGTCGATTTTCAAATCCTTGCCGACAACCTCTTTGGGCACCTCGATGGCATCACGGTGGGACACGAAAATGGCGACGTTAATTTTGACAGCCAGTTGAACCTCGACGATTTTCACCAGTTCCAGCAACTTTTTCCGGCCATCGCCGCCGCTGCTTCGGTGGGGGTTCCCGAGCCGACGACCCTGGGTATCGGGCTCGTTTCACTGGCCGGAATGTTGCTTTTTTGTTGCCGTCGGAAAGTCCGCTAATCGATCTCAGAAAGGTTGGAACTGCCAATATGCCCAGCGGCCGGCTCCGTGCTGTGATCCGCCCCACGAGCAGAAACAATGAGTCACCCAATCTGAAGGTTGTCAGCAATGAAACCATTGAACTATCTACTTACGATTTGCCTCGTCGGCGTGCTCACACTGACCGCCCTGCCCGCGACCGCGCAGATCGTCAATTTCGTCGATTGGACTGGGGGCGTGGGCGCCTGGAATAATAATTGGGCCCTCGACTTGATCCCCCAATCGCAATTCGACGAGGTTGGCCGTATCAACAACGGGGGCACAGCCTTGGTGCCCCCCGACCCACAATTCACCCCAGGTGGCGTGTTGCTTGATCCCGGCACGCTCGAAATCCGTAGCGGTGGCGTTTTCACGGCGGTTGCTGGCCCCACGGCAGCACTCGGCAACGTCGTCGTCGGGCAGACTGAAATGGGCACCTTGATCGTCGAGCGAGGAGGGACGCTCAATGCCGAACTGCTCAGCTCGGGGGGACCCGAGGCAAGCTCCATCGTCCTGGGCACGGGGGGCGCGGGGACCGCCAGCGTCGCCGTAAGCGGAAACGCAAGTTTGGTACGCAACACCCGGGTCATCGGGCCCAACGTCAACTTTACCGCCGACACTCTCGGGCTCGGCGGCACACTCACGGCCGAAATCACCGGCCCCACCCACTCGGCGCTGCAGGCAACCATCGCCACCCTCGGTGGTGTGTTGGCGCTCGAGTTCAATGGTGTGACGCCGATGACTGGCCAAACGTGGGATATCGTCGATGCCGAGACAATCACCGGCAGATTTGCCTCGGTCACTTCGGACACCCCAGCGGGCGTAGGCCGCGGATTCATCGTGCAAACCGTGCCGGGCGGGACGAATGGTACGCTCGCCCGGGTAGGGATCGACGTCCAAATGCTGCTTTCGGTGAACCGCCGCACCGGTGCGACAAGCTTCCGCAACCTTGCCAATGAGGCCGTGACGATCGATGGGTATGGCATCACCTCACCTAGCGGAACCCTCGATGACACCACGTGGCTGCAATTCACCGAAGGTGGCCCGTGGTCTGGAAACAGCAGCTCGACTCATGTGACGGAAGTGAGTTTGGATGGTTCGCGGGAGATTGGCGCCGGAGCGGTTATCGATATGGGCAACCTCTATGCGTTTGAGCCGACCCAACTTGGCGAAACGCTGGAAGATGTGACGTTTGAGTATCACGTGCAGAACGGAGGGGTTGTGAAAGGCCTGGTCGAATTCACGGGGCCGCACAACGACGTGGTGTTGGTGGTTGACGAAGACGAGGGCGTATTCATTCAGAATCAGTCCGAGCAAGATCTTTCCATCAACGGCTACGCCATCGTTTCGGAATCCGGCGCACTGAATTCGAGCGTGTGGACGAGTCTGGCCGATAGCGACTCGAATTGGACCGAATCAAATCCAGCCAGCAACCACATCGCCGAGTTAAATCTCGAAAGCAACCGGCTCTTCGCAGGCGGCGGAGAGGCGGTCAGCCTCGGTCCGATCTTCACGTCTGGTGCGGCCAAGGATCTCATGTTCGAGTATAACATTGCCGGTTTAGGTCCGTTCATGGGCGTTGTGGAGTACGACGACGTCATGATTCAACCGCCGGCCGGGCCGGGCGACTTCAACGGCAACGGCGAAGTGGAAATCGGCGACCTGAATCTGGTGCTTTTCAACTGGAATAGCGACTCGGTTCCTCCTGAATGGGTGAACCAAATCCCCACCGACATAGTTGGCCCCGCCGAGTTGAACGCCGTGTTATTCAATTGGGGAAACATGGCATTAGCGGCGACGGTGCCAGAACCGACCAACCTGGTCCTGGTGATAATGGGCTGCCTGCTAACTGCGCAATGGATGGGAGCACGTTGCCGATAGCTAAACCTCATTTGCAACCTCTCACAGCGGTGTCATGTGTGTTCACTCCGTGATTGTCACACGTTTTTTGTGGTTTCTCGTGGCATGGATAGGGTCTCTGTTGTGGATCTGCGCGGCATGCGCGGAAGAACCTACCGTTGGCAATCCCGCCAGGTCGTTCTGGTCCTTTCAAGAAATTAAACGGCCTCCGGTTCCGATTGTGCGGCAAGTCGACTGGGTGCGCAACGAGATCGACGCCTTCATCCTCGCCAGATTGGAAGAAGCGGGGCTGGATCCCGCTCCACCGGCCTCGAAGGAAACCCTCTTGCGTCGGGCGTACTACGACGTGATCGGGCTACCCCCATCGCCGGAACAAGTCGATGCCTTCGTGGCTGACAACGCGCGGGGCGCCTTCGAAAAGGTCGTCGATCGACTTCTCGCGTCACGTCACTACGGCGAAAAGTGGGCTCGCCATTGGCTCGACCTGGTCCGTTACGCGGAAACAAATAGCTACGAGCGCGATCGTGCGAAACCACACGTTTGGCGGTACCGCGACTATGTCATTCGATCGCTCAATGATGACAAGCCGTACGATCAGTTCGTACGTGAGCAACTGGCAGGCGACGAGTTGGACCCGGTGACCACCGATGGGATGATCGCCACCGGCTACTACCGTTTGGGGTTGTGGCAAGACGAACCGGTCGATCCCGTGCAGGAGGTGTTCGAAGATCTCGATGACATTGCGCGGACGACGAGCGAGGTGCTGCTCGGCCTGACCATTGGCTGTGCCCGTTGTCACGATCACAAGCTCGATCCCGTATCGCAGCGCGATTACTATCGCTTCCTCGCGTTCTTTCGCAATGTGCGGCGGTATGGCCTAAATATTCCCGGGGCGATCGAAGAGGCCTCGGTTCGAGAGGTTAACCTGGAGGCAACTCTTCAGGAGCAACAGGAGCAAATCGCGGACCACGAGCGTCACCTCAAAGAGATCCGCAAGGAGATGAGCGAGTTCGAATCGTGGATCAAAAAAGTGCTGACGGGCAGCGACAAGGATGATTTCCAATACGAGTCCAATCGTGTGCATCTGTTCAAGAAATACATCGACAAAGGTATTACGGCGCTACAGGCTAACCGCTATGAGCAATTGGTCCGCATGCAACGGAAGTTGCTTGATGGTCCAATGACTGGCAAGGTACGCGTGCTTTGCGTTTCTGAGCATGGTGGGAAGGTTCCGGCGACCCATGTTCTGCACCGCGGCAATGCCCATGCACCTGGAGAACAAGTCGAGCCCGGATTTCCAGTCGTATTGGGTGTTCCAGATCCGACCATCGCGTCGGCCTCTGACGACGCGCCAACGAGTTGGCGACGACGCGTGCTGGCTGACTGGATCACCAGCGCGGAGAACCCGTTGACCGCTCGGGTGATTGCCAATCGGCTTTGGCAATACCACTTTGGCCGTGGCCTTGTCCGCTCGCCGAACAATTTTGGTTTTCAGGGCGACGCGCCCACGCATCCGCAACTGTTGGATTGGCTGGCCAGCGAATTGGTGGCGTGCGGATGGAAATTCAAGGCGATGCACAGACGGATCATGCTTTCCAACGCCTACCAGATGTCGTCACGGGCCACGGCACATGGTCTGGAAACGGACCCCGAAAACAACCTCTTTTGGAGATTCGACATGCGCCGCTTGGCCGCCGAAGAGCTTCGCGATTCGGTCTTGGCGGTCAGCGCGAGCTTGAATCTCGAGATGTTCGGACCGAGCGTTTTCCCGCTGATCTCTGACGAGGTGAAGGCGGGGCAGTCGATTCCTGGACGTGGTTGGGAGGAGTCTTCGCCCGACGATCGCTCCCGCCGCAGCATCTACATTCATGTTAAGCGCTCGCTGATCTTGCCATTGATTGAAGCGTTTGACGGACCCGACGTGGATGCATCCTGTCCGGTGCGGTTCACGACGGTCCAGCCCACTCAGGGACTGGGGATGACCAATGGCGAGTTTCTCAATCGACAAGCACGCATCTTCGCCAACTATTTACGGGAAAATGCAGGCAGTGTTGCATCGGACCAGGTAGCGATGGCGCTACGACGGGCGCTACAGCGGACGCCGCACGATTCCGAGGTCGAGCGGGGCGTCAGGCTATTGGATTCCCTCAAGCGTGAGCACAACGTTGACGCACCGACGGCGCTCCAATACTATTGCCTGTTGGCGTTAAACTTGAACGAGTTTTTGTATTTGGATTGAGGGTCGACGTGATGCGCAACACCGTTCGCAATTTTTGTGGTCGGACACGACGCGAGTTCCTCTGGGAGGCAGGTGGTGGGTTTGCCGGTGTAGCGCTGGCGGCGCTGTTGGGTGACGAAGGTTTTCTGGGCCAGCAGGCGGTTGCCGCCAATGGGACAACGCCCTGGGCCAGTCCGCTCTCGGCGAAACAGCCGCATTTTGCCCCTCGCGCCAAAAGTGTGATCTTTCTCTTCATGTATGGTGGGCCGAGCCACATTGATACGTTCGATTACAAGCCTTCGATGAAGGGCATGGACAACAAGACGATCGCCGTGAAAACGTTCGGCCGTCAGGGCCATCGCAGCCAGGGGCGAATTGTCGAGCCGAGGTGGGAATTCAGCCGATACGGCGATTGCGGCAAGTGGGTCTCCGATCTTTTTCCTCACGTCGCCAACTGCGTCGACGACATCGCATTTCTGCACTCGATGACAGCCGACTCGCCAATTCATGGCTCGGCCCTGCTGATGATGAACTCGGGCCGAATATTGAGCGGCCATCCCTGCCTCGGTTCGTGGGTGAACTACGGACTGGGAACCGTCAGCCAGGAGCTGCCGGGATTCGTGGTGATGCTCGATCCCCGAGGCGGGCCGATTAGCGGCGCGAAAAACTGGACCAGCGGATACATGCCGGCGGACTATCAGGCGACGGTTCTGCGTAGTAAAGGAACCCCGATTCTCGACCTGGCACCTCCCGAGGGAATGACGTCCGCTGTTCAGCGTGATCTGTTGGATACACTCGGCGCCTACAACAGGCAGCACATGGAACCGCGGGCCGACAACACCCAGCTGGCCGCGCGGATTGCCAGTTATGAACTGGCGTATCGCATGCAGAGTGCCGCGCCGGAGGCTGTTGACTTGAGCCAGGAAAGCGCGGCGACGTTGAAGCTCTACGGATTGGACGACAAGCGCACCGAGGTCTACGGCCGGCAATGTCTGCTGGCCCGTCGCCTAGTGGAGCGGGGCGTGCGGTTCGTGCAGATTTATTCAGGCGGCAACCATTCCGACCTCAATTGGGATGCCCATCACGACCTGAAGTCGAATCACGACCAGCACGCCCGCGAAACCGACCAGCCGATTGCCGGGCTGATCAAGGATTTGAAACGGCGTGGACTGCTTGACGACACGCTGGTCGTTTGGGGCGGCGAGTTTGGGCGCCAACCGACAGCTGAGTACCAAAACGGAACTGGCCGTGACCACAATGCCTTCGGCTTCACGATGTGGATAGCCGGCGGCGGCATTCCCGGCGGCGTTCGTGTTGGCGAAACCGATGAGTTGGGAAGCGCCGTGGTCAAAGACAGACTCCATGTCAGGAACCTGCACGCAACGGTCCTGCACCAGATGGGCCTTGACCCCAACCATCTCACCTACTTCTACAACGGCCTCGACCAAAAACTCGTGGGCGTCGAACGCGCCGAACCAATCCACCAGATCATTTGACCATGACAATGATTAGGGCGAGTTATTCGGTTTGCAAAGCTGCCTCGCGATCTGGGGAGTGATTGATGGGAAAAAGGTTGTTCCGGCGAAACCCGGGGCAGGATGATCACTGGATCATCGAGGGTGACGTCGGTGTCCAGGAATTCATCGTCAATTTTTTTGCCCTTACATGCAAAAAAAAATAGCAGCCAGATTCGAAGCGGCGAAAAACATGTGTTCTCACCCACCAAATCGAGCTTCGGGTCGCCGCCACTGCCAATCCCATGTTACAGCTGCGTTGCAGCGCATCCCGCGTACAACCGGCTGGGCCGGATCTCGTATCCGAGGGTGCCGTGGGTGCTCGTTACGAATCGTCGACTGATCGGCCGCCCAAGGCCGCCTGCTCTTGTCGCCGTGCCTGCTCAACTTCGGCCCGAATCCGCCAACACGCCGTCGCAGGCGTCCCACGCCGCCTCAATCCAAGCCGGCGTAAACTCGTCGAAGTCCGGTCGACTGTCGTCGTAACCCTGGTAATCCTGCCCGATATTAAACGGCGGATCTGCGAAGATGAAATCGAACTTTCCCAGATTCGGGACAACCTCACGGCAATCACCGCAAATAACTTCAACCAGCTTGGTCACGGTCGCGACCTCCATTGCCACTCACTCGATATGCACGTCCGACCGACGAAGTCCGCTACCACACTGTTACTCACGGCCATCGCATCAAAATCTTAGCAAAACAAGAGCTTTTCGAGAAAACTGGTGTCCCAGGCGGCTTCTTTTCGCTTCTGCTTCAAACTGGATTTCGAAGTGTCTCGCTTCAGCAGCGTGATTGCG
>Ga0310121_10002870_pt1 | contig 16121 bp, 14 predicted proteins | sample CB27_Tmax_986_MG_FD_203504 | JGI IMG/M metagenome (GOLD analysis project Ga0310121, IMG submission 203504) | Marine microbial communities from Western Arctic Ocean, Canada - CB27_Tmax_986 | ecosystem: Environmental > Aquatic > Marine > Oceanic | place: Canada: Western Arctic Ocean | collected...
TTCCGGCGCTATTGGCTGCACATCGCGCTGGTCTTCAGCATCTATCTCTGGAAGGATCTGCTCGATGGGCTCGACCGGATTCTGATGGCCAACACCCATCTCGACGCAACGCCGTTCATCTACGCAATCGAAGGTGACATGGTTCTCTGGGTTCAGCAGTTCTTCCTCAACGACGCCCTCACCTTCCTTCTGACCCACTACTACGTCGCAGGCTACATGCTGGTGACCTACACCGCATCTCTCTACTTCGTCTACTTCGACGACCGCTGGATGGCTGACCGCGTCCTCTTGGCGATGTTCTTCGTCTACGCTCTGGCAGTCCCCTTCTACCTCTTCTTCAACGTTCGAGTAACCGGCGACCACATCCCGGAGATGGCCACGCTAGCATACAGCCTGACACCCGAAATTCAGACTTGGTTCACCCGAATCGACCCCTTCACCAACGGCATGCCGAGCCTCCATATCGGGCTCCCCTTCGCCGTTTGGTTGGGGCTTCACAGATGGGACCACGACCAGCGCTGGAAGAGATACAGAATCTTCCTTGGTTGGTTCATCTTGCTGACTGGATTCGCCATCATCTACCTCGGAATCCACTGGATAGTCGACATCATCGGTGGGATTGCGGTCGCTGCGGCCGCTGTTCACCTCGCCGACAGGAGCCAAGGCTGGGTCTGGTACCGGCTCGACGAGCGGACCTTCAACGCAAGGCTTGCATGGCTGTTGGCTGACCTCAACAATCCGAAGCGGGTTGTCGTCGGCTGGATTGGACGGGCGGTCAGTTGGCTGAAGACGCCATCCACGGCGCAGACCGGAACCGCGCTCATGCTGCTTCTGGCAGCGACCGGCGGAGTGCTGCTCTATGACGCCGCACACCAGCACTTCCCAGCAGAGGGAGTCACCCATCCCGGAGCGGCTGCGGGTGCAGACGGCTGGCTGGTGGCATTGGATGCCGACGAAGAGGGACACCTGAGTGCTGTCATCATTGAAGTCGAAACAGGTGGGAGCCATGTTAGTTCCCTCGATTTGAATGAAGATGGAAACCAATCGCAATGGGGATTGGACTACGCCCCGACGGAGGTACTCATCTCTGAGAATCATGCCGTCATCTGGCAAGGATACCGCATCATCCCGCTCCGCTTCGACGACCTCCCCAGTGGTGGAGCCGGATATGGTCGCCTTACCGGACCCCTGTATTCTGATGTCGCACTCCTAGATTCTGACGATGAAAGGGCACTTCTGTTCTCTATTGATAATGGAACCGTCATCGACTTGCAAAGCACTGAGTTCAACGAGAGATTCGATGAAATCTCCGATGATGATGTCATCATGATTGATGGCGGTGGAGTAAGTCTGGCCTGGGTCACGGAAAGTTCCCCAATGACCGCGAAAATCATCACGCTCGACGGGGTACAGAGCATCCGTTCAGTCGAAGTGAACGCCACGGTCGATGCGGCGATGGATGAGCAGGTCCTCGCCCTCACCGGAACTGCAGTCGACTACGGAAATGCTACCATCACCAAAGTTGCCCTCGATGAGAACTACCTTGTCGCTCAAGTCAATCTCTCAGCCGTGGATCGGTTAGTGCTGGTCAACCTTGAGACGGGAGAGCAACGCATCCTCGGAGACCCGTTGTTCCCGGTCGCCTCGCCGAGCGCCGGCCATGGGCATGTCGCCTGGCAACACATGTGGGGACTAAATTCTCTGGACCCTAACGAGGCGGAACTCGATTGGGATGTCAGCTACCATGTCATCGGTGAGAACCAAACCTATCCACTGCACACTGAGGACCAGGTCAACCAAACCACACCACAGGTGATGGAAGGACACATCGCTTGGTTACAGGAAGTTGGGGAGGGTGAGCCCGACGAACTGAGGATCTACACCATCGAGGAGGTCTTCGAGCCCTACTCTTCGAGGACCCTGCAGTTTGCCACTCTCCTGATGATTCCACTGCTGGTCATATTGTTGCTCCAACGCCAGCGGGAGAACGGTCACACTCAAGACCACTCTGAGGAAGAGTGAGTCAGGCGACGATGGCAAGCATTCTGTCGAGCGCTAGAATCGCATCGTCTGCAATCTGCTTGGGAACCACTACGCGGTTGACCACCTCGTCTTTGAGCATCCTCTCCAACAACTCGGCAAGGTAGGCGGGGTGAATCATGTACATCGTAGAGCAGGGGCAGAGACCGGCATCGAGGCAGATGACATCTTTGTCCGGGTATTGGGCATCAAGCCGCTTGACGAGATGAATCTCAGTTCCAACACCAATGATACTGCCCGGGGGTGCGTCGGCCACGAACTTACGAATCATTTCGGTCGAGCCAGATTCATCCGATGCCTCGACCACCTCGCGGTCACACTCCGGATGAACAATCACCAGGGCATCCGGGTGCATCGCCCGCAACTCCTCGATCTGCTCGACATTGAATCGCTGGTGAACTGAGCAGTAGCCATGCCAGAGCACGAAGGTCGCGCCCGAGAGCGCCTGCCAGTCGGGTGCTAGCATCGGATTCCAAACCGCCATGTCATCGTCGCCGTAGCCCATTTGGAGGGCGGTGTTTCGACCCAGGTGTTGATCGGGAAAAAAGAGAACCTTGCCATCTTTTCCAGCCCTCTCGAGAGCCCAACCTAGGACGCCTTCGGCATTGGATGAAGTGCAGACCACACCACCGTGGTGTCCGACGAACGCCTTGAGGTCCGCACTGCTATTCATGTAGGTAACAGGCACTAGATACGACTCCCCTTCCGGAGCGGGAAGGTCTGGGTCATCCCGAGTCGCGGGGTCACCCAAGCCACAGTTATCGAGCAGTTCGTTCCAGCACGATGTGACATCTGGAAGGTCGGCCATGTCTGCCATCGAGCAACCGGCTCGAATGTTGGGCATCGTTACGATTTGATTGTCGGCGGTGAGGATATCGGCGGACTCGGCCATGAAGTGGACACCGCAGAAGACGATGTGCTCGGCGTTGGAGTCGGCCGCCGTTCGGGCTAGCAGGAAGGAGTCGCCGGTCTCGTCGGCATGCTCGATGATGGAATCTCGCTGATAGTGGTGGCCGAGAATCATCAGGCGGTCGCCCAACTTCTCCTTGGCGGCCCGGATTCGCTGACGAAGTTCCTCAGAGTCAGCATCAGAATTAGCACCCTCTACGGTGCATGAAGCAAGAGGTAGACTCAGCATGAGACCACTTCGGGGTTTCCAACGGGGCCGCCACCCCTTTGAATGCATCTCTTCTCCGGAAGAACACCCCGGAGGGGTGTAGGTGGCCAAATGGAGGCTTGGAAGGAGGACTGTCTGCTTCATGTCGGTGCCGAGGCCGCAGTTTCGTCCGGCCTCTTCCTCGGACTTCCCGCAGTCCGCAAGGTTCGCAGCCCGCGTGGTTACCGTCATCCCGACTTGGACAGACGGTTGACCAGTCGAAGAATGTCGGCCGAGGCGCGCATGTTGACTAGACTGGCGGAGTCGGGGCTACCCCTCCCGCGACTACTCGCCCTCGACACCGAGAAGGGAGATATGATTCAGAGCAGAATGCCCGGCAAGCAACTCATCGATGTCCTAAGGAGTGTTGCGAATGACAGCCAAAATCCCCACCAGACCGAGCTCTCACTTCAGGCGGCCGGCGGGGTGATTCGGCAGTTGCACGGCAGAGGGGCGGTGCACGGTGATCTGACTACCAACAACCTGCTATGGGATGACGAGGCGGGAATCTCGCTGATCGACTTCGGGCTTTCGAGTTGGACAACTGAGGTAGAGAAGATGGGACTCGACTTACAGGTCATACATGAGTGTCTGACCGCGAGTCATCCAGAGCACCCCGATGCGATGGCGCAGGTACTCATCGGATACCGAGAAGAGCCGGCGGTTGAATGGCTCGGTTCTGACACCCCGCCACCAAACGCCGATGAGGTGTTGACCCGCTTCGACAAGATTCGCTCTAGGGTCCGATACCACGGTTAGGAATGGCCAATCAGGCAAGGAGCAGCGCAGCGAGGCGCCAGCCACCAAAGGCGAGCAGAGGACAGGCGACCATGTTGGCTCCAATGTAGCAGAGTAGCGGCGCTTGCAATCCGTTCTCAAATTGCTGCACGATATCGATACTGAAGGTTGACATCGTCGTGAATGCACCCAATACTCCTACACCCAAGAACAACATCATCTCGGGAGATATCCTCCCTGTTGAGATCGACGCGCCCATCAGAATCCCGAGCATCAGAGAGCCAAGCAGGTTGACACTCAAGGTCCCCCACGGAAAATCACCGGGAAACAACTCCGACACCGCGTAGCGTGCCGCCGCACCGAACGCGCCGCCGACCGCAACCAACAGAAGGACCCTGGACTCCATGGGCCGTCGGCTTGAGGCCGCCTCTTCATCTTGACGACCTCAGCGGCCGACAGACTCAATCACGCGCCACCCCTGCAACGGTCGTGAAGCGACTTCTCTTCCTCACCGGAAACTTGGGCAAACTGGCCGAAGCGCAGCACTACTTCGCACCACTCGGATACCGAATCGAACAGTTCCTGCTGAATGGCAAACCCCCCGAGGTGTTTGAACCGCAAGCCGACTCTCTCAGGGTTGTGGCGAGCGCAAAGATTTCCCAAGCAAGAAAACTGCTGGCCGAAAGCGGCGAAGAAGGAGCGATATTCGTCGATGATTCTGGCCTCTTCATCGACTCCCTGAATGGATTTCCGGGTGTCTCCTCGGCCTCTGTCCACAGCCAAATCGGAAGCTTGGGCATTCTCGACTTGATGGAAGACCGAGAGGAGCGCGGCGCAGAGTTCCGAACCTGTGCAATACTCTGGGATGGTGAGGAATTCGTTGGCGAAGGAATTTGCAGGGGTCGAATCATCGCAGAGGAGCGAGGTGAGAACGGCTTTGGCTACGACCCGATTTTCGTCCCGGATGACCTCGGCGGGCTCTCATCCGAGGGGCGGTCCTCAGATAGTGGGGCTTCGGATTCCGGGACTACGGATATGCTGACTTCAGAGGGCCGAACCTTCGCTGAACTTGGTACCGCAGAAAAGAATTCCTTCAGCCACCGTCGCAAGGCGCTTGAAGCGGTCCTCAATCGACTCCGATGAGCCATTTCATACGCCGTCGTATTCAAAGCGGAGACACCGCTACTCGCCCCTAGGGGGGGCGAGATGTCGTTTGGCCGTATTCTGTTGATTCTCGCCTTGCTCCTAGGCATCCTCTTCTCTCTGTTTCTCGGTGGAGAGTGGGAAAATGAACTCTACAACTACGCCTTCACCGGTGCACTGCTACTCCTTGCAGCATTTCTCATGTTCACTCGGGGTAGCAGCAGCAAAAAGCGGCGGCGAGGCAGGGGCCGAGGCGGGCAAAAGCGACGCCGTAGCGGCCGGGCGGCGGACTCAGATGAAGACGAGGCCGACAACCTCGAACTACCCGCGGCGGTAGTCCAAGACGAGGATGGCGGTAGCAGGCGTGATCGGAAGTTGGCCCAGTCAGCGGAGGCTCAGGAAGAAGCCACCGGCGAGGGTGGCGAAGATGATGAGGAAGTCGTCCAACTCGACGAATCTGCGATTGAGGATGAGGTGCATGTCGCCGAGGAATATGTGGTTGACATCGATGCCGAATCAATTGAAGAGGCTGACATAGAGGGGTTCGTTGACGAACGCCGCGACAAACGGGCCGCAATCAAGCTTCGAATCGAAGAGCGACGGCGAGGACAGTTGGCAGAAATTCGCGCAAACGCTGCTAGGATGTGGGCGAAGCAGGACGATACAGAAGATCTGCTCTCCGTTCTCTCGAAACCGGGCCACGGCTTGACACTGCTCGACGAGCCGGAAACGGTGGCAGCGGGCCATCCGTACGGAGCGACCTATGTCAGAATCGACGACGCTCGCATCCTCAAGTTGAGAATCCCGCTCGACGACGGCTTCGTTGCCGCTTCGGAATTTGAGGAAGAAGAGGTGCTTGCAGACCTCCCCCCACCTCCGGACGGGCTTCCACTTCCTCCACCACCCACCGCTAGCCAATCGAAGTTGGACAAGATGAGAGACGAACTGGAGTGATCTCATGTCCGATTCGCTCACAATCGAACAGGTGCCCGTTGGAGACTCCTCACCCGATGGCGGGGTCGTCGAGGTTTGGACAATCAACCGCCCAGACAAGTTGAACGCCCTCAACTCCAATGTGATTGCTGCCCTCAAAGAGGCCTGTTCTGCCGCCGAATCGAATGATGGTGTCAGAGTCGTGGTCATCCGTGGTGCACCGCCGCCAGAGGCGGCAGAGGGAGAGCGAGGGAAGCCACCCGCCTTTGTCGCTGGAGCGGACATCACCGAGTTTGTCGGCAAGCGTTCTGATGACATCCGAGGGGATTTCGAGGATAATGCCTGGGAGGCGATTTGGAATCTGACGATACCGACCATCGCCTCCATCGACGGCTTCGCCCTTGGCGGCGGCGCTGAAATCGCACTCTCATGTGATATTCGAATCGCCACCATCCGTTCAAAGCTCGGCACGCCGGAAATCAATCTCGGATTGATTCCGGGTGGAGGTGGAACTCAGCGACTAGCCCGCCTACTCGGCTACGGGAAGGCGCTGGAAATGGTTCTCACCGGTGAGATGATTGACGCTGCCGAAGCGCATCGAATTGGACTAATCAACCACCTCTGCGCACCCGATGAACTCGATGCGATGACAATGGCCCTCGCCCATAACCTCGGCTCAAAATCACCTCACACGATAAAAGCGGCGAAGCGGGCCGTTAGGGCGGCCCTTGAACGGCCACTCGCAGAGGGTATCGAATATGAGCGAGAGGAATTCTGTGCCCTCTTTGATACCGAAGACAAGGAGATCGGAGTCAACGCCTTCCTCGCGCGCGAGCGCCCGGAGTGGCAGGGCCGTTGAGCCTGAGGTGACCAGATGGCGGATTCAGAAGAACCACTCGTAGTAGCGAAGGATTTAGGCAAGGCATTTGGCGACTTCGTCGCCCTCCACCCCCTCAATGTGAGTGTAGACTCCGGAGAATTCTTCGGAGTGTTCGGTCCCAACGGGGCCGGTAAATCGACCTTCATCAAACTCCTAACCGGTCAACTCCGCCCCACAATGGGCGGCGCAAAGGTGCTTGGAATCAATGTCCGCTCAGACCCTCGCAAAGTGAAGGCGAATGTAGGCATCGTACCGGAATCGGAGAGCCCACCATCATATCTCACAGCCGCTGAATACCTCGAGTTCGTCGCCCGCCTGAGAAATCTGGATGAGGTGGAGGAGAAGGTGAAGTACTGGCTCAACTGGTTTGGAATCAGCGAGAAGCGGGACTCCCTCTGCAAAGATTTGTCCAAGGGCCAGCGCCAAAAAGTGATGCTCGCAGGTGCCTTCATCCACGACCCGAAACTACTCTTCCTCGACGAACCGTTCGTCAATCTCGACCCGATTTACCAACGAAAATGCCGAGAGCTTCTGATGGAAATCATTGGCAGAGGTGGAACCATTTTTCTCTGTACTCACATCCTTGAAGTCGCTGAGAGACTCTGTACGCGGGTCGCCATAATCGACCGCGGCCATGTCCTCGCAGCTGGCACGGTGGCGGACCTAAAGGAGTATGAGGATGAGACACTCGAAGATGTCTTCATCCGGCTTGTGGGAACATCAATGGCTGAAGTCGAGGCGTTTGAAGACGGTGCTATAGAAGAGGAGTGAAAATTGGTGGTGACACCCTATGGCTTTCGGAAATAGAGAATCACCGACGATGTCGGCGTCGTTCGGGGTCACATTCCGAATGATGTTTCGAGAGGAGTGGCGGCAGAATGTCGACTTCGCGCGCAAACGTCACATCATGATGTTCCCAATCATGCTGGCACTTCTAATCACCATCATGACCGTTGGACTGCGCTACCTCACCGGCGAAGTTCTCATCAATGCTGAGGGTGAGCAACAGTCGTTTTCCTGGGACCAACTGAAGTCCTACATGCATGGGGCGATGTTCATGTTCAGCCTCTCGATGGGATCGTTCGCCTTCCTCGGACGGGTGATGACCTCACAGCGAGCTGGGGGTAAGAACTACCTCCTCGCCGCTCCGGCGATGCACCCCCTTGACCTGTCGACGAACTACTTCGCCTACTACTGCAAAGAGGTCTGCTACTACATTCTGATGCTGCTCATTCCGGCGGTCGCGGGAATGGCTGGTGGAATCCTCCTTGAGGAATTTGCAGGACTCTCGACTCCACTTGAGTGGGCCTCACTTCCGATTGTGCTAATTGCTCTGGTTACAACTCTCGCACAGGGACTGGCACTGTCTTTCATCGCTTCAGCACTGTTCAGCAGAGGAGGAAAATGGTCCTATCTGATACCGGCATTCGGTATCGGAATCGGGCTGCTGGCAGCATTCGGATACATTCCGCTAAGGATCCTCATTCTCGGCATGGGCTTTCAGTTCAACCACCAACTTTGGATCCCCCCAATTGCGCTCGCACTCTCCTTTCTAATCGCCTACATCGGAGCCCACTTCGTGCCCGCCGACTTCGAAATTCATGTAAGTGCAAAGGGGGAACTGCTCGGCCCCGTATATCAGCGCCTCCCATTTCTCGGCAATGGAAACCTAAGGCTCCTCGTGGCCAAGGACTTGGTTGACCTGTGGCGCAGCAAGACTCTTGCGAAGATGCTGATTTCGTATACAGTACCACTGGTGTTCCTAGTTCTGCTCGCTTGGCTAGTCGACTTTGCTAACTTCCCGATTCCGTTCAACCTGCTCTCGTACGCCCCCTTCCTCGGCTTCTTCGGCTTCCAATTCTACTCGTGGCTCAATGGCATGGACCCCCCGGACTTCCTCAACGGATTTCCGGTTTCGGTACCCGAACTATTGCGGGCGAAGGTCGTCGTCTACTTTCTCATCACAACTTGGATATCTGTGATCTTCATCGCTGTCATGGCAATAATCCTCGACCAGATATGGGCTCTCCCAGCGGCGCTTCTAGTGATGCTCGCCAACTCAGTCTACATCGTCAGTCTTACCGCCCTTCTGATGGGCCTCAGACCAAACAAAGCGATTTTCGACTTCTCCATCATGGGCTGGTTCTATCTCGGCACAATCGTGCCACTGCTCGGCCTCTTTCTGCTCTCGTTCACTCAGGGCGACATGACAATCTACGAGAATTGGGGGCAGTTGGTCTCTGAGCAGGGGTTGAACGCGACGACCGCGGTTTTGGTTGAGGAAAACGAGGCAGGCAGGGGGCTGCGTGGAATTCTCTTCCTGAGCGCCATTCTCACCGTGCTCGGTGGCGCATTCCAAATGATGTTGAGTCGTCGATGGGGTACGGCAGCATTTGAGAATTGATTCCAGTCAGTGCTCGTTTCAATTGATTTCCAGATGATTTTTCGCTCTGTCGTGGATTTTATATTGCTTGAAGTCGGAAATAAACCTCCCAAAAGTTGCTGGGATGCGCTGACTGCCCTTGGGTCGGCTTACTATAACCAAAGGTTATAGCGAATCGAGAGTAGTGCACAGTACGCCGAACCGGAGGTATCAACATGGCACGAAAAGGTAAGGGGAGACCGAAGAGACAGAGGCGACGGCAGCAGCGAGCCAAATATGAGGAACTCGACAAGTACCCGGTAGCCCCCCCTCACGCCTTCGCTAGGATTGTCCGCGACCTTCGAACTCTGAACATCATGTATCAGGCGATTGAGCCTCCTTTGACCAAGGCTGAGCAGCGCGACTTCGAGTTAATCATGGACATCTTCGTGAAGTCTGTGACCGCCGACATTGAGGAAATCGACACCGACCCAGCGGGCTACCTTCGAGCCGCAATGGACCAAGTCATCAAGTCCTATTCGATGAGAATCACCAAGAAATCACGTTCCAAGATTTTCTACTATCTCAAGCGTGACCTGCTAGGCTACGGCCGCATGGACGTGCTGATGAATGACTCCAATGTTGAGGATGTGTCCCTCGATGGGACCGGCATCCCCATCTTCGCTTATCACCGAAAGTTCGAGTCGGTCGAGACCTCCATCGCATGGCCTGAAGACGATGAGTTGGAGTCCTACATCATCAAACTCGCACAACGCTGCGGCAAGCACATTTCCGTGGCTGAGCCGCTGCTTGACGCAACTCTCATGGATGGCTCTCGAATCGTCATGAAATTGGGCTACGAGATTTCAACGAAGGGTTCGACGTTCTGTATCCGCCGATTCCGAGAAGACCCCTTCTCGCCATGCGACATCATCGCTTTCAGGACCATGACGAGTCTTATGGTCGCCTACATGTGGATCGCTTTCCAACAAGGTATTTCGATGCTGTTCGTGGGTGGAACGGCGTCTGGAAAAACGACCACTTTGAACGCGATGGCGCTGTTCATTCCGTGGCAGATGAAGATTGTCAGCATCGAGTCCACCCGAGAGGTCAACATCCCCCAGCCTAACTGGATTCCCGGTCTTACTCGGCAAGGTTTCGGAGGTGAGTCTGACGAAGGTGAAATCGGTGAGTTCGAACTACTGAAGGCAGCACTTCGAGAGCGTCCGGAGTACATCATCGTCGGTGAGATTCGTGGTGCTGAAGCGTATGTTCTGTTCCAAGCGATGGCTACTGGACACTGTTCCTATTCCACTGTTCACGCCGACTCCATCACATCGCTCGTACACCGCCTCGAGAACAAGCCGATTGACATCCCCAGAGTTCTTCTTCCAGCACTGGAAGCGTGCTCAATCCAAATGCAGACCAGAATCAATGGTCGTCGTGTGCGGCGAACCAAGCAGATTGTGGAGATTGTCGGCGTCGACCCGCACAGTCAGGAGGTCATCACGAACGAGGTGTTCAAGTGGGATCCAGCCACCGACGACTACGAGTTCTCAGGCAAGTCCTATGTCTTGGAGAAAATCATGGTGAAGATCAACTACAGCCAAGATGAGATGCGAAATGAGTTGCGCACCCGCAAGAGAATCCTCGACTGGATGGTCCTCAACGACATTCGGAAATCCGACCAAGTGGCTCAAATAATCACCGAATACTATGTCCGCCCACAAGCCGTATTGGCTAGAGTGGATGGGCTTCAGTGAGGTGTCCTGAGTGGCGAAAAAGCCGGAGAAAAAGCGCTTTGATGGGATGACTCTCAGCCGTTGGCAGGTCTTCTCCAACATTATAATCGGCAAGTGGATACTAAAGAGAGCGCGTGCTGACAAAGAGTTGCAGAAAACACTCCTACAGGCAGATATTCGAGTGATGCCGGAGGTCTACAAGGCCACTACATACATGAGCACGTTCGTAGCTTTCGCAATCTGCATCGGCGTTCTCTCTCTCGCCTTTCTTCCTGAAATCGGCGGAATCGCCCTCTATGAAAAATCGCAGACTGATGAATCCATAATCCCATGTATTGACTGGGCGTTTTGGAACCCCAATGACATCAACCCGAGCCTAGACTGGACCGGGGTGGGCCCGGATGAACAGGAATACACCTACGGGGGTTGCCCATTCTACGAAACAAAGGTGTTTTCTGCCACAGCTAGGGCTGGTCTGGTGTTCCTCTTTGGCATCTTGGCCCCCATCTTCGCCTACCGTCATTTCCTTGGTGCTGCAGAGCGCAAAAGGTTTGAGCGAAGCGAGGCGTTAGAGAAGTATATCCCCTACGCGGCATCTTACACAGCAGCGATGGCGGCAGCGAATGCGACCCCCTCGAAAATCTTCAAGTCACTCGCCATGAACGAAGATATCTACGACGAAATTTCCTATGACTCTGCAATGATTTACCGAGATGTCACTCTGCTCGGAATGGACTTGGTGACTGCAATCAAACTCTCTGTCGATAGAGCGGCCTCCCCCTGGGTCTCACAATTCTTCCAAGGTATGACAGGCACCCTGACCTCTGGAGGGAACCTGAAAATCTACTTCCTAAACAGGGCCGAGCACTACATGCGAGAAAATAGAATTCGGCTCGGCGTGTTCCTTGAGACACTAGCGATGATGGCTGAATCATATGTTGTGGTCGCTGTCGCAATGCCTCTCTTCCTGATCGTCATGCTGGTCATCATGTTCTGGGTGTCCGGCTCGGGCGCTCAGTTGACGGAGACGCAGGTCTACGGGGTCGTCTTGGGTGTTCTACCGACGATTCACATAGCATACGCTATTCTCGTTTGGATGATGAGCAAGGAACAGGAAATGTGAGTGGGAGGTGAAATATTGGCACGCAAGAGAAAACAGAAGATTCGCGTTGAACTAGACCTTCCCAAGGACGACAACATCCGACGGAACTTCCTCGCAATCACCATCACATCCTGCTTTATCGGGATGGCCTGCATGGTATTCTGGGCGACAAACGCCGATCTCATCTTCGGAATCATGGCGCCCGCCCCACTCAATGAAAACCCGGTCTTCATCAACAATGCGTGTGGATTTGACCCGAACAGCGCCCAACCGGACTATGCGATGAACGAAACCTGCTTCTGGACTCAGGAACGAGCCGCAACTCAAACGATGACAATCCAGTGGGACAATGTGAAGGGGCCCGGAATTGGCCAGATATTCGACATACCCGGCATCGACGCGTTGAAGTTAGGCTCGTTACCGCATCCGATACAACCGCTGAGATTAGACTGTACTGCTGCGGCGGATGTTGAGTTTCCGTACACGGTAACACTTTGGGAGCCGTCATTCGGCGGTGGCCTAGGCACCTCACATGTAATTCAAGCCGTGACCAACCAAGATGACTGCCATATGGTAATCGATAATGCAATCTCCGGTGAAGGGTGGGAATTGTGGCTAGAATTCGACCGTAATCTTCCTCGAATGACGAACTTCATCGTGACCATATCTGTCGATTCATACGACGGCGTTCCTGACTGGATGAACAACGGTGCTCAGTTCGTGGGCCCAGAGGTCAATCTCGGGCCTGTCACCTTGAGGCCGTTCCTCTTCGTCAACTTCTTCGGCTATGGATTTATTTTCATGTGTCTGCCTGGAGCAATATACTGGGACCGTCAGATGAAGAAGATTGACGCCATGGAAGAAAAATTCCCAGACTTCCTGAGAGACCTAGCAGAATATTGGAAAGGAGGTTTGTCAATGACCTTGGCAGTGAGAACGCTCGCCCGTTCGGAGTACGGCGCGTTAAATGAGGAGGTTCGGCGGATGTCTGACCAACTCAGTTGGGGCGTAGCCTTCGGGGATGTCATTCAGATGTTCGCGGATCGGGTCGGCACACCGCTAGTCAAGAGGGCTATCAGCCTTATTCAAGAGGCGAACAAGGCGGGAGGGAAAATCTCCGACATTCTGGTGACTGCTGCAAATGACAGCCGTGAAATCAAGTTCCTACAGAGTGAGAGAGAGCGCGCTATCGCCTCTTACATCGCCGTTATTTGGACCTCCTACTTCGTTTTCCTGGGTGTCATCGTCGTTCTCGCGAAGGTCTTCATCCCCGCAATTTCAAGTTCAAACGCGGGTGATGATTCGGCTCAAATAGGCAACATGGTGATTCGCGCCATCGACCCGCTCTTCTTCCTAGTCGTCTTCTTCTACGGCGTTAGCGCGCAGGCCTTGGGTAACGGTGCGATGGCTGGACTGATGGCTACTGGCAGATTGTCAAGCGGAATGAAACACGCTGGATACATGCTCATCTTTGCAATGCTATGCTTCAACTTCATCGCATTCTCTCCCGACCTGATTGGAATTGATGGCGATGCGGGTCTGAACCCAGCGTTGGGTACATTTATTCCAGGTTGATGTGAGAAGATGCAACACCGTGAGGTTTCACCGGATGGCGCTCAAGTCCACATCCTTGAGATGTTGACGCTCTTTTGGCTCTTCTTCATGTCGGGAACCTTCGTCTTGCAACTTCAGATCCCGGACCCAGTATCTCCCGCTTCGGACGGCGCTCTCCAACTCGCAGCAGAGGATGCTTTCGTATTGCAACTTGGAACCGATGCCACGGACATGGGGAATCACACCACTAGAATGGGTGAAATGCTCGCCACCGAATCCCTCGACGATTCCTGCAACGCTCTTCTTGCCGGGCTTGCCACCTCCGTGCAGGGCAACTGCTGGTTGGCAAACAATGGGGGATATCTCTCTAGACACGGCACTGGGAGCACCCCACTTGGTAGGACCGTCAGCGTTCATCATCTTGTCCACGATGGCGGAGATGTCTGGTCAGTCAGTCTACAGGTTTGGCACACGGGGGGGTCTGCATGATTCGCAGACGGGGTATCTCACTGTCCTCCGAGGATGGCCTGTTCTCCGATGACACTGGCCAGATGCTGTTGGCGACCGGCATCATACTGATGTTGACACTTCTCTCGATGGCTTGGTACGGCATCTCGGTCGCCGGTCTCGGTGAGCCTTACGACTCCGGGGCTCACGATGTGTTGGACGTCACCGAATCATTCAGTACAGTCTGGCAACCTCTCATCGAGAACCGGAGCGCGACCTTGGTTGCCGGAGGTGCTGACTGGCAGGAGGCTGTTGACTCGGCGGCAAACTCGACTGCGGCTGACCTGATGCGGCACGGTGAGCACCGAGGAGTCGAAATCATTCTGACCGATGTTGCAGTCACTAACTCGAGTGGCACCTTCACCGTCACCTGTGAGGTGGGAGTCGCCGACCGTCACGCCCGACTCCAACTGGTCGCCTACCAAGCTGAGATTGTAATCGGTTGAATCTCACTGCATCTCGGCAGGGATTCGCGGCTTCATCCAACGATGCCAGAGCGGAGGTATCAGACTCGGCCAAAAGACTCCGAAGTAACCTGACGGCAGCGTCGGAGCGTCCTCGTAGGGCTGCAACTTCCAGAACGGATCGCTCGCCTTCAAATGGTGCGCCGGATGTCGGGTCAATTCCAGAAGAGTCCATCGACTCCAGCGCTTCTCTGACTGCCACGAGTGCTTCTCGGTCTGCCGTTCATCGACGGTTCGTCTCAGCCCATAGTGGCGGATGTAGTTGACATACTCCAAGAGGAAGATGCTGACGGCCGCCTGATAGAGGAATGCGACCAAAACCCATTGCCCAAAGCTAAACCAGATCGCCGCCACCAACACGGCCTCAATCACCAAACCTAGGAAGATAGGGTTGTAGAGGAAGAGGGTGGACTTGGCCTTCTTCTCAGCCCGAGAAACCTCCGTTCTCCATGCACTCAGAAACTGCCTCGGAATCGTCTGAGCTACATGCAGCCAAAGCCCTCTGCCCTGGGGCGCGCTCGCCGGGTCGAGTTCCGTGGCCACCGTCTTGTGGTGGTTGTAGTTGTGCTCGGTGGTGAAGTGTGCGTACATCGCTAGCACGAGATTCATTCTCCCAAGCCACCACTTTGCCGACTTTGGCTTGGTGTGCCCGAGTTCGTGAGCAACTACGATTCCCGAGATTCCTACCGAGATTCCCGTGCTAAATCCTGCCACCCAAAGCGTCCACGAGTTCCCATCTTGCAGGGCTCGCCAGCAGAGAGACGCGATAATCAGGGGGCTGAGCAAGGCGTGAGCGACGAGCATCAACTCGTACGGTCTGCCAGACTTCGGTGGGGGTCTAGCAGGCTTCGCCTCTCCGAATACCTGATCGAGAATCGGATAGATGCCGAGGGCGAGCACGGCACCTCCAAAAACCCAGTATCCACCAGTGTAGTTGCCCCAAAGTACTGAGAGAGGTACGATGAATCCGAACAGGTGAAATGCCCATGTCTCGGGTTTCAATTCGGACTCCATATCAATCATCCAAACTGAGCTTTACTGTCGAACAGATCTAATTTACCTCTGTTGGTACCACGCCTCATCCAACCACTGTCGAACTCGCTCTACCCCATCGTCGTGGAGGTGGGTGTCGATAACTTTCCAATCCGCTCCTTTGGCGCGGATGAGCAGGCCGGATTGAATCTCTCTGATTCGACCAAATGCTGCTAGATAACGGGCTGAGCCGCGGTGAGAATTTGACTCTCGCTCAACAATTCTGCTCTCATGAATTGACTCGTTGTCTATTACTAGGGCAACACCGATTGCGACGCCGCCTTGGTCGCGCCAATCGTTGAGAAGTCTGTTGGATGGAATCATGTGGGCGCCCTCAACCACCAAATCGATTCCTTCCCTGCGAGCGCGCGACACCACTGCCTCGACACCACCCTCGACTGCAGCACTGGCGTCGAGCCAATCGGTGACCGCATCTCCCGTCTCACCGATACTGTAGGTTGAACGGTG
>Ga0310121_10002873_pt1 | contig 16113 bp, 15 predicted proteins | sample CB27_Tmax_986_MG_FD_203504 | JGI IMG/M metagenome (GOLD analysis project Ga0310121, IMG submission 203504) | Marine microbial communities from Western Arctic Ocean, Canada - CB27_Tmax_986 | ecosystem: Environmental > Aquatic > Marine > Oceanic | place: Canada: Western Arctic Ocean | collected...
GTCAACCTAAAAGTTGGCTTTTCTTCACTTTTATCTCACTGATAACCAATCAGTTCCGACGCTAGATTGACGCGAATGGCTACGCTGCCTGATTCTTGGACCACACTTCGATGCGGCTTGGACCGCGCGCCGCGACATCCTCGAGACGCAACGGCAAGAGAAACGCCGCTGGTCTCCTTCATTAAATTAGACCATCTTAACTTTCTTGTCCTGCACCCCCCCAGCCACCCCTGGACGACCTAACAAGATCGCAGGATCTGCACTCTAACATTCCTCCAATTTTGTATTGGAAAGACCGGCCCCGGCAGTCATATCCTTCGGAACGCTGGATTTGCCGTAATCATGAAGTCGAAACGAAATCTCACTCGCTTCACCTACGAGACCACTGCCTTTCAGGGTTGGCGCCTCTGCCTCAGCCGCGCCGGAACCACCTTCACGAAATATTTTTCCGATAAGAAGTACAATGGCCCGAAAACGTCCCTGGCCTCCGCGGAAAAAGCCCTCGGCGAACTCAAGCAACTTGTCGACAACTCGCGCCGCGTGAACGGCAAACTCAGCCAGTCCACGATTCGCAAGGCCGAAAAGCTCCTCGACACGGCCTGAAGGTCCCCGCTCCCGCGGCCCGCGGGATCGCCTCACGTGACACGCACCTGTTCGCACGCGATTTCCTGGTTCCGCCGCCACCGGCTTCATGCCCAAGCGGGTTCGCATGATCGTGGCCATGGTCCTCACCAGGACTCTCTGCACTCCCCCCGCCGGGGGCACCTCGGTCTCGCCGGGCTATCCCGCTCCCCCCGTCGATCACGCCGAGGGGCGTGCCCGCGCCCTCGCCCCTTTCAAACGGCATGCCCAGCAGAGGTCCAGCCAGTGTCCTGCGCGCTATTTGCTCTCTTCGCGGAGCTTCTTGATTACCTTCACCATTTCCGCGGCGGGAATCGCGTAGGACTCGGCGCGATCCGCGCGCGCAATGTTCATTCCCACGCAACGCCCGTCCAGGTTAAGGAGGGGACCGCCCGTGGATCGCTCCGAAAGCATCACATCGTGCTGCAGGATGCGCTTGAAGTTCGTTCGGCGTTGGGAAACCCGGCCGCTCATCGCCTGGTTTCGTGATTCTTTCTCTTCAAAGATCTTTTCGCGGGCCCGCAATTCCACCTCGAACTCCTTTTGCTCCCCGTCGCGTTCCACCCTGAGTTTCACCTTGTCTCCCGGCTCCTTCTTCGAAAGAATTTCCTGCAAATCTTCGATCTTGGCGACCTCCTGCCCGTCGGCGGACAGGATGACATCCCCCGATTTGAGCCCGGCTGCCGCCGCCCCGGAATTTTCCGCCACTTCCCGAATCGAAAGGTTCTCTTTCTCATTGTTGAGTTGCACTCCGAGCACTACCGGGGATTTGCCCCCGCCGACCTCCCGCGCGTTGGCGCTGATGATCCCGATCCGGACCCGCCTCCGCAGCCGGCTGGAAGAGCCGTTTGATACCACCCAGGTGCCGTGCGCCGGTTCCGCATCCTCCGACCACTCCACCGGCACGAGATCCTCCGCCTCCACCTTCAAGAGGGCCACATCCCACTCCGCCGTGCTGGCCAGAACCTTGACGCTCTTGTACTCCGTCTTGTCGATCCGCACCGAGAGCTTCTTGATCTTTTCCAGCTCGCTTGCCTTCGCAACGAGGTAGCCATCCGAGCTCACCACCACCCCGTAGCCCATCGTCTTGCGCCCGTCGTAGAGCACGACACTGCTCTGCTGCAGGACGGCACGGATCGGCTCGAAAGCCTCCATGACCTGCGACCCGTTCAGCCGCAGGTGGCCTTCCAACTGCTGCGCCTCAGCGAGGGGCGCCGTTCCGACGCCCAACGCCACTGCCAAAGGCGCCCTAGCGCGCGCCCAGTTCCACTTCGATTTCAATCTCTTCGTCATCTCGCAAAATCGTCAGCTTCAGCTTGAACCCCGGCGCCTGCTCTTTCATCAGCGCCGAGAACGCTTCCTTGTCGGCCATTTCTTTCCCATCGACCGACAGGATCACGTCGTCCACCTCCAGCCCGGCCTTCGCCGCCGGCGTCTCCTCTGCCACTTCCACGACCCGCACGCCGCCCTTTTCCCGATCCTCGGTCCGGATCCCAAGAAATCCCTTTCCGATTTCCGGCTTCTGCGCAAAGGGTCCCTCGCCCACGAACTCGGCCTTCAGCATCTCTTCCCAATTGCGCTGGAACTCACGAATCGGGACGTGCATGTTCTGCTCGAGGCTGCCGCCCACCCGGCTGTGAATCCCGATCAGGCGTCCGTTCATTGCAAAGAGCGAACCGCCGGAGTCTCCCCCGATGAGCTTGCAATCGGACTGGATGGTTTGATCCGAGACCCGCACCAGGCGGCCGATCCGCACCACGACCCCGCGCTCCTTGTCGAAGCCTCCGGAGTGCCCCAGCGAAAACACCCAGTCACCCAAGCGCGCCGTGTCGTTCTTGTCGATCTCCACGAATGGATAGCTTCCCTCCGCATCGATCTTGATCATCGCGGCGTCGGAACTTGCCACCAGGCCCAGAGAGGTCGCCTTGTGCTTGGTGCCATCCTCCATGACGACGGTCAATTCTTTGCCGATTCCCCCGCTCACGTGCGCCGCGGTCAGAACGAGTCCGTCTTCGCTGACGATCACGCCGCTGCCGGCACCTCCTCCCAGGTCGACCCCGACGGTGGCCTTGCGCGCCCGCGGCAGGGCGGACACGAGGGACTCCTGGATCTTCATCAAATCCCGAATATTTTCGGGGGCCTCCTTATCGTTGAAGTACGGTCGCGACGGTTCTTCCTCGTCCGCCCCGAGGCCCACCGGGGCAATGAGCGCGGAGGCGAGGAGGGAGAGCAGAGCGAAGCGGGTCATGACAAGCCACAAGCCTTCAGGGGGAGAAACCTTCATCATTCCTAATTACGAGATAATACGTCCCCACGAGGACATCTTCAACGCGCAAAGCCGAAAAAAGACAACCCAACGGCGCTTGCTGGCTCGGGAAACCCCCTAACCCGGAACCAACGCCAATTGGGCTGTCTTAAAACCCCAAGGGGGGAGGCCGCTAGGTTCTCGATGCGCTCAATCTTGGCAAGCAGAAAGCAAAGCTCGCTTAAGTGTTGATAATCAGTATGTTCTTACCATTTCGACCACCCACTCTCGCCCCTCCCGATCGGGATGGGCGCAACCGGGATCGGTCTCTCGCTCGATCGTGAAAAAGGGGCCGAACAACCCCCGAATCTCATTCTTCCGGGCCCCGAAGGGAGGCCCGGGCTCTCCGTCCCCCCGCTCCGGCGGATCGAGAAAGAAGACCGCCACGAGCCGTCCGCCGGGCTCCAGCCAGCGATGGGCGGCCTGCACGTAGGCCTCCCGCTCCAACGGGAGAATGGCGCAGAAACAGGTATGCTCGAAGATCGCACCGACCCGATGCCCGGCGGCGAGGGCGGGATCGAAGAAGCTTCCCTCCAACCACCGCAGCCCCTTGGGAGCGCCGTAAAGGGAGGCCGCCTCCGCAAGGGCCTTGGGTGCGAGATCCAGGCCCAGCACCTCGCGGCCGCTTCGCTGCAGGGCCGCCGCATCGTGACCACGCCCACAGCCGGGAACCAGGACGCTTCCCTCTCCCCAAATTCCGGCGGGCCGCTCCGCGAGCAATTCCAGCAAGGGCGGTGCCGCCTCCCCGAGGTCCCACGGCGTGTCGCCTTGTTGGTAGCACTCTTCCCAGTCCATCTCAGTGCGGGGTGTTACCTTCGGGCCCCGGCTGCGCCGCGGCGGGCAGGTCTCATTCTAGGAAGTTGTCACCGGCTCGGGCTCCAGGGCACGGATACCCATCAACCGAATCCTACATTCGCTGTAAATAATCCGGAACTTGGTCCCGCTGTTGCGAAGGCGGGATCTGCGCGCTGCTGAAAGAGACCACCGCTCCCACCCCGGCCGCGTGCGGGGCTCCGAGCAGCGGGCCGGTTTCTACTTCCGGGAACACGTAGCGGAGGCGGCGTGCGACGAGGTAGTGAACCAGCCAGCAGATTCCCCCGGCGCCGAGCAGGATGCCGATCCACATCGCGGCCGCCTGCACCAGCCCCCAGGTCTTGTCGCCCCCCTTCACGTTTGTCTTCGCAACTGCTCCCGCCGTGCCATCCGCGGCCTTCGGCTGGTGGAGCCCCGCCATCTCCCGCTCAATCCAGTAAAGCCGAATCGAAAGCTCCACCAGGAAGTTGTCGAGCTGGTAAGCGGGATCGCTTTTCTCGAACGCCTCCTGCACCGAGGCACGAAGGGCGCGACTCTGTTCGTCTTCCGAAGCCACGGCTCGAATCGCGCCACTCAAGACCAGTTGGGCGCGCTCCGGCATGCCCAGGTAGTAAAACACCACCGCAACCGGTCCGCGCTGCGAGTAGAGATCCCTGTACACCGATTCGATCGTGATGTCCTCCGGCAACTCCTGGCGGGCGTCGAAGAGGTACACGAACAAGTCGATGTTCGACTCGCCGGCGTGGTACTTGAGGAAGCTCTGCCGATCGCGAAACTCTTGCTGCGCGAGCAAGTCCTGGGGATCGATCAAGTGGACCGGCTCTCCGTCCACGTCGGTCGGGATCCCCTTGAAATAAAGAATGAGGTGGGCGCGGGAAATCTCGGTCGAAAACTCTACCGACTCGGACTCACCGGGGAGGGGTTCGGGGAGTTTCTCCTCGAGAAGGTCGGGCGGCTTCCCACCGGAATTCGTCCCGAATATCCCGAAAAAATCGTGTCCCGGAATAATCTCGCCCTTCTCGACCTTCTCAAAGTCGGAGGGGCTCCAGACCGGCAGCGGGGGAAGATCCTCGCCCGGCCCGGTTTGCACCGTCAGTGCCAGGATGGCCCCCCACGCAGCAATTCTCCTCATACCTGGCTCCGGCTCTGGCTGCTCCGGTGATTGGCCCGGATCCGCTCCAGGATTTTATCCGCCCCCTCGCCGGCGGGCTGAGGTACCGACTCGAAGGCCTCCGGCACGCGTTTGGCGCGTCGTGCCTGGCTCGCCAGCGACCGCGAGATCCGCCCCACCACGATCCCCGTAGCGCGGAGCCATTGCCCTTGCAGGAAAAACGGATGTGCCGCGGACAGGGCTTTGAAGGTGCCCTCATCGTCGAGAAACGGCTGGAGGGCATAGCCAAACGTAATCCCGGCCGACTTCCCGCTCACGTCCACGCTCAGGAGAACCCCCGCCTCATTCGGGCGCGAGACCTCCACATCCTCGAAGGCGCCACGGTTCAAAAGCCAGAAGCCGAACTGCCGCAGGCTGGGAAGTTCCTTGAAGGTCCCGAAGTAGACCGCGCAGAAGAGCTGGGGAAACTTGCGCTGGAACTCGCCCAGCATCTTGCGCGCCGCCACCCGCTCCTTTCTCTTCAGAACCCCCGCCGCGTCGGTCAGGCACTTGAGCCGCACGTCCTGCGCCCCGAAGATCTCGTCAACGTCCCCGATCTCGAACCCGCAGTGCGGACACTGCATCGCGGAGCGGTGAACCCGCTGAACGCAACGGGGACACTTCATGAGCATGCCGCCAGCTTACCCCACCAGTGGGGATTCGTCAAAAATCTTGAAAATCTACAAGTCCTGATCATCGCTCCACCTCACCAGTCAAACCGTAGCGTTCCGCCAAATCCAGCAAATCCGACCGCATCGGCCACTCGTCCGGCCGCTCGCTGCGCGTGTGCCGCTTGCTCGCACCCTTCAGAGGCATGCAGCCGGTGTTGTCCCCGATGGCGCGCACTTTCTCGACTAGCTTCGGAGAGAGGGAGAAGTCCGGAAGATGGGCGAATTCCCGAATCTGGTCCTCGATCGGTCGCGCGCCCTCTCCCGCTTCCTGGATGAAGGTCGGCACCACACTTTTCACCGGGGAGTTCGAGAGGTTCCAGATTGCCGCGAAATGCAGCGGGGTGAGTCCCCGTTTCTCCATGAACGGCCTCATTTTCTCGATCTTTTCACAGCCCACCTCGACCCAGCCCGCGGGACGGTAGGCCCGGTGGTCGCCGGGCCGGAACTCGTGCCCGGGTTGAATCTCCCCGTGAAAAAGACCGCCGTAGTCCACCACCCGCGTCAGGATGTTCACCCCGTGCTTCACCGCGGCCGGCAGGACGTACTGTCCCGGCCACGGCTCCAGAGGGTTCAGGATGATCATGGCCCAGTCGATCAACTCGCCAAACCGCTCGAAATTCTGAATGAGATCGAGGGTGAAGCCGTTTGCAGGCCCCGGCGCCACTCCCAGGCGCTCCGCCATCCCCTCCTCCTTCAAGGCCGCCATCCCCTTCCAGACATCCTCTTGCGTGTAGCCGCGCTCGTCCGGGTTGTGCAGCAGGAGAAGATCGAAGTGGTCGGTCCGGCAGTTTGTCAGCGACTTTTCGCACGCCATGCGAAGAAAATTCCGGTACTCGGCCGGATTGCGCAGGCTGGGATCCGTGAAGCGGGGATAGCCGCCGCTCCCCGCCCGCGATCCCTCGTAGAAATCGTGCCCGATCGTCCCGACCAGGCAATAGGATTCCCGCGGATAGCCCGAGAGGGCCTCGGCCAGGGCGGCATCCGCCTTGCCCTGTCCGTAGACATCCGCCGTGATGAAGGTGCGAATCCCGCTCTCGTAGGCAATGCGAAGACACGCGAGGTAGCGGTCTTCCTCCAGCATTTCCCCGAAATGCATGAAGCGCCCGCCGCTCCAGGTTCCGTAAGCTGTCTTGGTTAGATTCATGGTTTCCTTACCACCTACGGTTCACTGCGTGGGACGTCAACATCCTGTTGGATAACGCAGCGTAGTCGCAAAACATTGCATTGCCCAGTCCAGGTTGCCGCACTTGCTCACAACAATTCCCACCGGGCCCTTGACCTGCCCGGGGCCGTTCCGATCGCTTCCCGGTGCCGGCTACCCAGTCCCGCAACGACGGTCGCCTCCCATTCGAGAGCCTCGATCTCGACACCGGCCCCCTCGCGATCAGAATGGTCCCTCAACCGTAGCTGCCGCTGCCCATCCCTGCCCCGCTTCGATGCTGAGCGTTGAAAATTCCAGGTTGGACCTTCCCGCCTCCCTCGCCCCCGTCTTCGAGTCCCGCGGCTGGACGCCCTTCCCGTTCCAGCGGGAGGCCTGGGCGGCCTATCTCGCCGGGCACTCCGGTCTCCTGCACGCCCCCACCGGCCTCGGCAAGACCCTCGCCGCCTTCCTCGGCCCCGTCGCGGAGTTGCTGGCGGAGGGGCCTTCCGGCCCGAGCCCAACGCCTATCGCCTCCCGCATCCTTTGGCTGACTCCCCTGCGCGCCCTCGCCAAGGACACCCTGCGCTCCCTGCGCGAGCCCCTCGACGCGCTCGGTCTCGACTGGAAGGTCGAAGCGCGCACCGGCGACACCTCCTCCCATCAGCGCGCCAAGCTGCGAGAACGGCTCCCCTTCTGCCTCGTCACCACGCCCGAGAGCCTCTCTCTCATGCTCACCTACCAGGACTTTCGCGCCAAGCTCGCGGGGCTGCGCTGTGTTGTGATCGACGAGTGGCATGAACTTCTGGGAACCAAACGCGGAGTGCAGACCGAACTCTGCCTCGCCCGGCTGCGCCGCTGGTTCCCCGCTCTCTGCACCTGGGGACTCTCCGCCACTCTCGGCAATCTCGAGCAGGCCGCCGAGGTCCTCGCTCCCACCCCATTTCCGCTTTCCACGCTTCAGCGCCATTTCCGGCGACCTCAAGAAAGACATCCGCGTCGAAACCATCCTTCCCAAAACCATCGAGCGCTTTCCGTGGTCCGGTCACATCGGAACCAGTCTGGTGCGCCGGGTCGCGCAGCGCATCGCCAGGGCCAACACCACCCTTCTCTTCACCAATACCCGCTCCCAGACCGAAATCTGGTTCCAGGCTCTCTCCGCAGTGCGGCCCGGGTGGGAAGGACAACTGGCCGTCCATCACGGCTCGCTCGATCTCGATGAGCGCCGCGAAGTCGAGGCCCGCTTGCGGGAGGGCACCGTGCGCTGTGTGGTCTGCACCTCCTCCCTCGATCTCGGGGTGGATTTTTCGCCCGTGGACCAGGTCATCCAGGTCGGCAGCCCCAAGGGGGTGGCCCGCCTCCTCCAGCGGGCCGGCCGCTCCGGTCACCAACCTGGCAAGCTCAGCAAGATCCTCTGCGTGCCCACCAACGCCCTCGAGCTGGTGGAGTTCGCGGCGGCCCGCGACGCCATCGAAGCCCGCCAGATCGAGGCCCGCATCCCTCTTCGCAAACCTCTTGACGTCCTCGTCCAGCACCTCCTCACCCTCGCCATCGGGCAGCCCGACCGGCCCGACGACCTGCGCTGCGAAGTCGAGACCACGCACGCCTTCCGCGGCCTCACCGACGAGGAGTGGGACTGGGCCCTCGGCTTCATCACCTCCGGCGGCAAGGCCCTCCAAGCCTACCCCAACTACCGCAAGGCCGAGCTGGTGGATGGTCTCCTCACAGTCCGCGACAAACGCCATATCCAACTCCACCGCATGTCGATCGGTACCATCACGAGCGACCTCGCCGTCACGGTCCGCTACGCCAAGGGCCGCACCCTCGGCACCGTCGAAGAAGGCTTCGTCTCCAAAATGAACCCGGGCACCCAGTTCATCTTCGCCGGCCGCCGCCTCGAGTTGATCAGCTTTCGTAACCACACCGCCCTGGTCCGGAACGCCACTCGTAACAGCAAGGGGAGAGTCGCCATCTGGGGAGGCAGCCGCATGTCGCTCTCCAACGAACTGGCCCTCGCCGTCGCCCGACGCCTCCACCAGGCCGTCGAGGAGACCCCCGAAACCGAGCGCGTCGCTCCCATTCTTGCCCTCCAGCGCGCCTGGTCATCGCTCCCTTCCCGCCAGGAACTCCTCGTCGAGCACACTCGCACCGAGGAGGGCGAACACCTCTTCGTTTTCCCCATGGCCGGCCGGCTCGTTCACGAGGGCCTCGGCGCCTTGGCCGCCTATCGCTTCTCCCGCGAGTCGGATGCCACCATCCAGGTCAGCATGAACGACTACGGCTTCGCTCTCCACTCCGGACAGGCCCTGCTCCTCGATGAGGATGCCCTTCGTTCCGCCCTCGCCCCCGATGACTTGTTGGACGATCTCCTCGCCTGTCTCAACACGGTCGAACTGGCCCGCCGCAGGTTCCGCGAAGTCGCCCGCGTGGCGGGCCTGGTGGTCCAGAACTTCCCCGGCCGCCGTCGCACCACCCGCGACCTTCACGCCTCCTCCTCGCTGCTTTACGACGTCTTCCGCAACTACGATCCCGGCAATCTCCTCCTCGCCCAGGCCGAGCGCGAAATCCTCGAGCAGCAACTGGAATGGACCCGCCTCAAGGCCACCATGGAAGACCTCGCCGCGCGCCCCTTCCGCCTCGTCGAAACCAGGCGCCTCTCCCCTTTCGCCTTCCCTCTCTGGGCCGACCGACTCCAGGCCGTCACGGCGGGGAAGGACTACGCCACCAGGCTGGAATCGATGCTCAAGGACCTTGAAAACGCCGCACTCCGAGGAATCTGAGTATTCCGTGTTCAGTATCGCGTGTACAGACCAATCAAAATCCCGTCCGAACTCTGAATACTGAACCTCGAACACCGCATGACCCTACAGGTCCATGACCACCTCCTCACCCTGCTACCGGAGAAAGCGCTGATCCTGGACTCCACCCTCATTCTCGCCGACACCCATTTTGGCAAGTCGGCCTCCTTTCGCGCCCGCGGCATCCCGGTTCCCGAAGGAGACACCGCGCAGGACACCGGGCGCATCCTGGTGCTGCTGGATCGCCACCGGCCGGAACGACTCGTCATTGCGGGCGATTTCCTGCACGCCCCGGAGGGCAAATCCCCGGCGGTCCTCGAATCCCTCGCCCACTTTTTCTCCCGTCTCGAATGCGAGACCCACCTCGTCCTCGGCAACCACGACCATCGCGCGGGGCCCCTGCCGCGAGACTGGCCCGTCACCGTCCACGAGTCGCTGGCCTTGGGCGCCCTGACCATCGTGCACGATCCCGCCGAAGCCCCAGGTGACGAGTTTTCGATCTGCGGTCACCTCCACCCGGTGGCACGCATCAAAGACGGCGTGAATACCGGATTCCGCACTCCCTGTTTCTGGCTGCGCGAAATGAGCCTCATCCTGCCCTCCTTCGGAACCTTCACTGGCGGGGCCATCGCGCATCCGGCGGACGGCGAACGCATCTTCGCGCCCCTCCACGACCGGGTCGTCGAGATTCCGCGCGAGTTGATGCCAATTTGAATTGATGATTGGAACCGTCCCCTCTCCCGCCTTGACGAGCTGCCTCCTTCCCGGCCTCACTCCCACTCGATACTCGCCGGCGGCTTGGTCGAAACGTCGTAGAGAACGCGGTTCACCCCGGGCACCTCGTTGAGAATGCGGTTGCTCGCTTCGCGCAGGATCGAATACGGAAGCTCCACCCAGTCCGCCGTCATGGCATCCTCACTCACCACGGCCCGGAGGCTCACTGCAAATTCGTAGCTGCGCTCGTCACCCTTCACCCCCACCGTCCTCACGGGCACCAGCGCGGCGTAGGCCTGCCAGACCTTCTCATACCACCCGTGATCCTTGAGCCGCGTGATGAAGATCGCGTCGCATTCGCGGATGATGCGGAGCTTGTCCTCCGTGATGTCGCCCGGGCACCGCACCGCCAGTCCCGGCCCCGGAAAGGGGTGCCGGTGCACGATGTCGTGTGCAATTCCCAGCGACATTCCGAGCGCGCGCACCTCGTCTTTGAATAATTCCGCCAGCGGTTCCAGCACCTTGCCCTGGGCCTGCAATTCCAGGATCCGGTCGACCCGGTTGTGGTGCGTCTTGATCTTGGAGGCCTTCGTCTTCTGGTTCGAAGCGCTCTCGATTACGTCCGGGTAGAGCGTCCCCTGTGCCAGCAGGTCGGCGTCGCCCACTTCATCCCAAAAGACGTCGATGAAGAGGTTTCCGATGATCTCGCGCTTCTTCTCGGGATCAGAAACCCCGGCCAGGTCGGCGAGAAAGCGCTCCGACGCATCCACCGACTCGATCTCGACGCCCATGCGATGGAAGTTGCTGCGCACCTCCTCGCCCTCGTCTTTGCGAAGCAATCCGTGATCGACGAAAATGGCCCGCATCTTGACGCCCGCTTCCTTCAACAACACCGCCAACACCGTGCTGTCCACCCCTCCACTCACTCCGCACACCACCTGCTTCTGTCCGACCCGCTCCCGGATCTCATCCAGCAACTCGCGCTTGAAGTCGTCGATGTGGAACTCCTGCAGGGAGTCCGCCTGGAGCAGGAAATTGTGAAGAATGCGGAGCCCCTCGTGGCTGTGCGTGACCTCCGGGTGAAACTGGATCCCGTAAAAGCGGTCCGCCCACTTCAGGCTCACCGGGGTCCCGTGCTGGTTGGCCGCCAGGACCTCGCAGTTCTCCGAAAGGTTTTGCACCGTGTCGGAGTGGCTCATCCACACCTGCGACTCCTGCGAAATCCCCTCGTAGAGCCCCTCCGCCGCCTTCGGCTTCAACATCGCCGGTCCAAACTCCCGCCGGTCACTGGCCTCCACGCTCCCGCCGAACTTGATGTTCAGCAACTGCATCCCGTAACAAACCCCCAAGACCGGGACCCCGTAGGCCTTCAATCGCGCAAAGTCGATGTCGGGCGCATCCGGCTCACTCGTACTCTTCGGCCCGCCTGACAGGATGACGGCCCCCGGCGCCCCCATCCCCCCCAAATCCTCCAGGGCATACAGCTTGGCGTAATACCCAAGCTCCCGAACCCGCCGCACGATGAGCTGCGTGTACTGCGACCCAAAATCTACAACCGCTACGTGCCTCGTTTCTTCCATCCCTGAAAACTGATAACCGATCACCGGGAACTGAACACCACCAGCCTCAGCTCGATATCGGCTGATAATTCGTCGGCTCCTGCGTGATCACGACGTCGTGGGCATGGCTCTCACGCAGTCCCCCGGGCGTGATCCGCACAAATTCCGACTGTGCCCGCAGCTCCGCGAGCGTCCCGGCTCCCACGTACCCCATTCCAGCCCGCAGTCCTCCCATCAGTTGGTAGACCACGTCCGCCAGCGGTCCCTTGTAGGGCACCCGTCCCTCCACCCCCTCCGCCACCAGCTTACCGCTCGCTCCCTGGCCGTAGCGATCCCCCGAGCCCTTCATCATGGCCCCCAGCGAGCCCATCCCACGATACGTCTTGAAGCGCCTTCCCTGGAAATGAACGGTCTGACCCGGGCTCTCCCGCGTGCCCGCCAGCAAGGAACCGATCATCACGATGTCGGCCCCCGCTGCAATCGCTTTCACCACGTCCCCGGAGTACCGTATCCCGCCGTCCGCGATCACGCGCACGTTGTTCTCGCGACACCACGGCGCCACGTTCTGGATCGCCGTAAACTGCGGCATCCCCACCCCCGCGATGACACGCGTGGTGCAGATCGAGCCAGGGCCCACCCCCACCTTCACGGCATGCGCCCCGGCCGCCACGAGATCTTTCGCTCCCTGCTCCGTCACCACGTTCCCCGCCACCACCGGCCGGTCCGAGAAACCCGCCAACTCGCCCACCACCTGCAATACCCGCTGCGTGTGCCCGGTCGCCGCGTCGATGAACAAGGCATCCGCTCCGGCCTCCAGCACCGCCTGCGCCCGCTCCTTCCACTCCGCTCCCACCCCGATCGCAGCGCCACAGCGGAGCTGCCCGTTCGGGTCCTTCGCAGCGTCCGTAAAGGTGATCTGCTTCTCGATGTCGCCCCCCGTGATGAGGCCCACCAGCTTCCCGTTCCCATCAACCAAAGGCAACTTTTCGATCCGGTTTTCGTATAGGATCCGGCGCGCTGCCTCCGGCGTGGTGTCGGGCGGGCCTGTCACCAATCTGTCCCCCTGCGTCATAACTTCGCCCACCGTCGCCGCGTCGTCGCAAAAGTGCCGGATGTCGCGCCCCGTCACCATCCCCACCAATCGTTCCCCCTCATCCACCACCGGAAATCCCGAGAATCCCTGCTCGATCATGATCGCCTTCAGGTCCGCGATGGTGTGGTCGCGGGTCACCGTCAGCGGGCGCTGAATCACGGCGCTCTCCGATCGTTTTACCCGCAAGACCATCGCGGCCTCTTCCTCGACCGTGCAGGCCCGGTGGATCACCGCCATCCCCCCTTCTCGGGCCAGCGCAATGGCCAAGTCGGTCTCCGATACGGTGTCCATCGCGGCCGAAATAACCGGAATATTCAACGGGATGTCCCCCGTCAGGGCCGTGCCCAGACCCGCCTCGGTCGGCAAAACCGCGCTCTTTTTGGGCACCAACAGGACGTCGTCAAAAGACAGCCCCAGTGTCAAATCCGCCATGCGTGAGTCAATAGAGCACCTATTCAATGATCAAGACCAATCACCTCGGACCACGAAAAAAAATTCCAGCCACCACCCGTTCCTCGCCACTCACTCCTAGACGAGCCGCACCGGGGTGGGCACCGAGACCACCCTCATACCGGCCGCGCGGGCCGCCAAGATTCCGGCCGGGGCGTCTTCAAACGCCACGCAGCGCTCCGGCGCCACCTCGATCCGCCGGGCCGCTTCGAGATAGATGTCCGGCGCGGGTTTGCCATTCTTGACGTCCTCGGAGGTCACCACTTCGTCGATCAGGTCGCTCAGTCCCACCGCCTGCAGAGTCCGCTCCGCTCCCAACCGCGTGCTTCCCGTCGCCACCGCAATCGGCACCTTGCCGGCGTGCGCGCGGGCAATTTCCACCACCTCGTCGTACAGTCCGATCTTGTGCAGGTTGCGATGAAACGATTCCCGCTTCGCAAAACACACCCCCACCGGATCGAGATTCAGTCCGTGCTCGCCGTTCAACTCCACCACGATGTCATGGGTCGGACGTCCCCCCATCGCGTAAAATACATCCTCCCCGAAAATGCCCGCCGCGCCGTGGGCCGCAAGCGCCTCACACCACGCCTCAAAGTGCGCCGGCATGGAATCGACCAGGGTCCCGTCAAGGTCGAAAATCAAGCCGTCAAAATCGGTATCCGGAAAATCAATGCGTTCATTCGGTGCCATGACGCGCTTCGAACTATTCGGAATCCCCCCGATAGCAAGCCCTTATGGTCCGCATCGCCTGACAAGTTTTCCAGGGGAACCTTCCCAAGCGCTCCGGGCACCCGGCCGGGAGCCATCCATCTCCCTCGCCCCAAGCAGGTTAGGACCGCGCGATTTCCTCGTCGACCGCGAGGCGATCCAGCACCAGCGGAGCCGCCGATTTGTTAGATAAGCTCACCTCGCCCTCGATGACCGCCCCGGGTCCAAAGCGAACCGGCCCGTGCACGACCAGGCTCCTGGCACCTTTCAGGGAAGGCACCCCAAGCTCCGCAAGGCTCTCGACCAGCTTGTACTCGTCGCCGAGCGTCACGACCGGAGGCACTCCATGGCGCTCGTCCCCCAGCACGACGCGGCCGTCATCGCGCAGGACGTAGGCATCGGAACGCAGGGCGAGAAGATCCGCGGTCGTTTTCACCGGCGCAAAGCGGGCGCGGGGAATCTCCACTGCCACCGCTCCTTCGAAGGCTTCGATCGCGGCACCCATCGCGGTCTCGAGCTGGTAGACCGCCGGGGACCCCTCGTCCCGCGGATCCACCGTCTTGCAGTTGCAAATCAGCGGCAGCGGCATCACTCCGCCCTCCTCCTCCAGAAGCTCCTTCAAGCGGTCCAGCCTCACCCACAGATTATTGGTGTTGAAGAACCGGTGCCTTTCGATCTCCTGGAAACGATCCAGGTCCTCGGCCGGGCATTGCGCCCGTTCTCGCAGGATCAACCGTCCATCCCTCTTCCGCCGCGCCAGGTGCCCGCCCTTCTTGTCCGCTTCGGTGCGCCGCGTGACCTCCATCATGAAGGCCGCCCCGCTCTCCGCAAAGTAACCGAGCAGGCCGGCGTCGAGCGCCGCTCCGAGGTTGTCGCTGTTCGAGACAAAGGCGTACCTCACGCCCTCCGCCCGCAACCGGTCGAGCCAGCCACTGTCCACCAGGGCCGGATACAAATCGCCATGGCCCGGCGGACACCATTCCAGGTGGGGAGCCGCCGGCCACTCCACCGGCGCCAGGGTGGCGGCATCGAGCTTGGGAACCTGGTTCTGCATCAACTCCACCTCCTCCGCCTCCGCGAGGTGGTCCTGCGCGTATCTCTTCAAGTGGGCCAGCGTGTCCGCGCTGGTGCCAAAACTGTTCATCAACAGAAACCGAACCGGCGCGCCGGTCCGCTTCCGCAAGTGCAGAATCTGCCGCACGATGATGTCGAGAAAACTCAGCCCCTCGCGCACCTCCAACAGGCTCTTGGTCGTCTTCAATCCCATCCCGGTCCCCAGACCCCCGTTCAGCTTGATCACGACCGTCTGCCGAAGAAGCTCCGCGTCGTAGTCCTCCCCTTCCTCCCCTCCGACAAATCGCGGCAACTCCTCGACCGGATCCAGGGCCTCTTCCCCAATCAACCCGCTCTCCTCCCGCGCCAACTTCTCGTAGCTCCGCTCGAAGGCTCGAATCGCGGCCTCCCGAACCCCCGCGATCCTCATCTTGTCACGCACTGCCTCGAACTGCACCATCACCCGCGCTCAAAGAGACCGTCGAAATATCATGGAATGAAAACTGCGAGATATTTCCTTTCCTGACAAGGCGTGACGAAGGAGGGAGGCCGGCTTCTGGACGGAGGAGAAATCCCGCTTCCCCCCTCCCACAAAAATTCACGTTGGTGGCACGCAACCTGCTTCATTTTGCTGGCATCTCTCCACGGAAGTGGCATGATTCTGTCGGCCCAAGCAGAATTCATGCCGGAACCATCTCTTCAGCAGTCGCTTTCCCAGCAGCAGACCCTGGCGCCCCAGATGCGCCAGAGCCTGGAGATCCTGCAGGCCAACACCCTTGAGCTTCAGCAGCTCCTCCGGCAATCCCTCGAGATCAACCCCGTCCTGGAGGACGAACTGGCTTCCCTTTCTCTCGAGGAGCTCGAGGGCGACGAGCCGGACTCCGAGGAACGGGACAGTTCCCCCGACGATGACCTGCGGGAACTCGCCATCATGGAGAGCCGCGCCATGTCGTCCTCTCCCGATGACGAGGAACGCCGCAACCATCTCTACAATTCGATCGTCGGTCCGGAGACCCTGCAGCAGCACTTGATGGGGCAGC
>Ga0310121_10002874_pt1 | contig 16104 bp, 7 predicted proteins | sample CB27_Tmax_986_MG_FD_203504 | JGI IMG/M metagenome (GOLD analysis project Ga0310121, IMG submission 203504) | Marine microbial communities from Western Arctic Ocean, Canada - CB27_Tmax_986 | ecosystem: Environmental > Aquatic > Marine > Oceanic | place: Canada: Western Arctic Ocean | collected...
CAAAACTCGCTATGCAAACCCTGTTTGCCAACACGGTTTCGATGTGAACGGGGCGGTGCCACAACGCGTAAAGGTTTTGCAGTGTATCGGTCGCAAATGACATCTGTAATTCAACGCCTTGGAAATCATGCCGCAGGAACAATTCGCAGCGATTTTTATAATTCGCGTCCACAACCGCAATCATGGGCCGACCACGATTGGTCAGGTTAAACAGTAGTTGTTGTTTTATTTTAGGAAATTCACGTGACTCAATCTCGTAATACTCACTGCTTTCGTTGTAACCAAACTTGAACAACTTATGGCGTCTGCAAAATTCCAGCGTGAGAAACTCGTCGATAAAAGTGAGATCGTTGTGGATCCGTCGCACCTCAAATATTTTCTCACGTCCCAGACCCGCGTGGGTGTTCCAATCTCGCTTCGCCACCAGGTCGTCACATTCCTCGTAGTCCCGACCGAAACAGCCGCGATTCCAGCGATCCTCAATGTCGCGAAACAGTTCAACACCTACCTTGTACGGGTTCAGCCGCGTTGGTGAAGTCGCCAATGTCCCGGAATTGTGATCGGCGTAATTGATAACGTCGTTTGGCTCTAATCCGTGTCGAGTCATGATGGTTGAATGCCAGTAACTGGCCCAACCTTCGTTCAATATTTTCGTCTGCGTCTGCGGGGCAAAGTAATAGGCTTCGTCACGAATGATCGACAACACATCGACTTGCCAAGCACGCAGTGGGGCATGCTCCAACAAAAGCAACAGCACATCTCGCATAGGCTCCGGGGGAAAAGACTGTTTTTCCTGAAGCCTCTGTTTTTCTTTGGTGGCCAGCTTACCCAAAATCTCGGGTGGATTGATGTAAGATTCCATGTATTTTTTAGCACGAAACTTCCCCTGGGGTTCCATTGTCGACTGATCGTCTACTGCATCCTGAAAGTGATAACGATCTTGTCGGTCGTAGCGTTCGACGAATGGAGAGTGGATGTCAATCAGATCTTCAACACTCAAACAAGTATCGACAAATGTCTCCACCGTTTCCACACCGAAACGATCCATATAACGCCGTATGCGATTCCCGTGATTTGCCATTTCATTGATCATCTTGCGGTCGGTCTGGCTGAACCAGTAGTTACATTTAAAAAAATCGCAGTGTCCGTAGACGTGGGCCATCACCAGCTTCTGATCAGTGAGTCCATTGGAGCTCATCAAGTAGGCGTAACAGGGGTCATTGTTGATGACGAGTTCGTAAATCTTTTGCAAACCGTAAACGTAACCTTTCGACAACTGTTCGTATTCCATTCCAAATCGCCAGTGAGGATACCGGGTGGGAAATCCACCGTAGGCGGCAATAGCGTTCAACTGCTGCGCATCAACCAGTTCAAAAATCGTCTGGAAAAAGTCCAGGCCGTAGGAACGCGCATGTTCTTCCATCGTTTGCTGCGCATCGACCAGTTCAGGCGTGAGCGATTTATAATGTGACGCTATGGACATGGTGCTTACTGTTCAATGGATCGTGCTGAAGTGTTTTCTTTCCGCTGCGTGAGCAGGCCAGATCGCGAGGTTCACTTGTCAAATTTTTCATCTCGACAGAAGGCCGAATTCCGGACTCGGCACCCCGCTCTGTGGCAATTCGCGGACCCGCTGTTGGCAGAGGGGGTGTGGCCCGGTTGAAAAATTCGGGACCGGAAACAATGCCTTTTGTCGATCACTCTCCGGAATCCTCCACCAGGAAACGGGTGTCGTCCAGAGCCTGGATCACGTCCCACATTCGTGGCATTTCCAGACACAACCGGCGCCGCGCCTCTTGAATCGCTTCCGTGTGATTGGTCCCACGAACGGTTATTTTTGAATATCCCACTCGCACTTGATACCAGGTGGTGGGTGGAAATTCCTGATTTTGTGAAATCATGTTAGGTTCCTCTCCGGGGTTCGATTACTTGCCTTTCCCCAAAAACTCCTTGATCGAATCGTAGATTGCCTCTTCGTCCTGTATTTCCGAAAGCACGACCCGCTGGTCGTCCTCACCAAAAGCAGATCGGAGAGAGCGTATGTATTCACCGCTGCCGTAGGGACTTTCAACTTGGCCGTAACAATAAAGGTTGCACTGGGGAAGAATTTTTTCACGCAGCAATCCCAGACTGGCTTCGTTGTCTTCGCCCCAGTTGTCCCCATCAGAAAACTGGAAGCAATAGACATTCCATTGTGAGGGCGGAAAGGAACTGTCGATCAACTGGTGGCATACCTTGTAGGCTGAACTGATACGTGTCCCACCGCTTTCCCGCGTGTGATAAAAGGTGTGTTCGTCGACTTCTTTCGCCACCGCATCATGAATGATATAACGTCGTTCCACGCCGTCGTATTGCCTTTGCAGCCAAATGTCGATCCAAAAAGCTTCGGTCCGTACGATTTTCTTTTGTTCGTCGGTCATCGATCCCGAAACATCCATCATGTAAATAATGACGGCCTTCGATTCGGGCTGCTCAATAGTCGACCAACTGCGATAGCGTTTGTCATCTCGAATCGGCACGACTCGAGGTCGATGGGGGTCATAGGTTCCGGTGGCAATCTGCCTCCGCAGGGCAGCCACATAAGTACGTTTGAAATGCTTCAGCGATTCAGGGCCAACACGGCGAATGCTGTTGTAGCGGTGCTTTTCCTGGACGATGTTGGCGTCGCCTTTCGGCTCGATGTTCGGTAGTTCGAGTTCCTCTCCCAGGATGTCGGCCAACTCAATCAGAGACAACTCGACTTCAAGAAGGTGTCCTGAGCCGGGTTCACTTCCCGCCTCTCCCGTTCCTCCGTCCGTTGGGTCCTTTCCAACGGGATCACCTTCTTCCCCGTCACCCTGCCCTACTCCACTGTTGCCATTTTTTCCATATTTGAAGTGGGGAACGTCAAGTTGCGGAAGTGGAATGCTGACAAGATCCTTGCCCTTGCGACCGATCATCTCACCATGGGTCACGTACTTCCGCAGGTTTTCACGGATCTTACCACGAACAATATCATTGAATCTTTTTCGATCCCGATCAATTTTGTTTAACATGGCTCGCCCTCCCTCTGTGGGGATGACAATCAACGAACTCACGGGCTGACCTGCACCGTTTTTCCAGCCCGTTGCGGGTTTCCAAAATCTGTTCGACCGGCACCTCTTGGTCCGTGGGATCCAAAAGGGTGGTCATTCTCCGGTAAAGCATCGTTGTGACTCGGGCTACGCTGTCCAACTCAACTCGTCATCTTTTATTTTCCAGTCGTCCTCTATTTGCCATCAACTGGAACACTCGACCTTATGAGGACTACGCCTCTTCCTTCACATCGCCACGAGCAAAGATACTTGCCACGTAATTCAGCACATCCGTGGCACTTTCGTCGTCGTAGCCATAATCCCGGATCAAACGGCTTTTCACCACATCGATCTTTGCCTGCGAATCCACGTCGACAACATTCGACACCAGACTTGTCAACTTGATCGTGTCCTTTTGGTCTTCAAACAGTTTCAACTCGAGGGCTTTGTAAAGCCGTTCGTTCGTCTGGTAGTCAAAGGTCTTGCCATCGATTGACAACGCGCCGATGTAATTCATGATTTCACGGCGAAAGTCATCTTTTCGGTTGTCAGGAATGTCAATTTTTTCCTCGATAGACCGCATCAGCCGTTCGTCGGGTTCGTCGTACTGACCGGTAAATTTATTCTTTAACTTTTCTCGCTGAGTGTACGCCTTGACATTGTCGATGTAATTGCCGCACAGCCGCTTTAAAGCGTCGTCATCAGCCGCTATCGCTCTCTGTACTTCATTCTTCACGATGTTCTCATATTCCTCTTTCACCACACCCAGGATTTCCCGGTAACGATTTCGCAGTTCCTCACTGTTGATCAGGGAATGGTGCTTCAACCCACTCTCCAGTTCGTTGAGCACCATGAAGGGGTTAATCGATCGCGCGTCCGGATGGGCAACCAGGGCGTTGCTTATTTTATCCTGTACGTAACGAGGAGAGATTCCCAACATGCCTTCGCTGATCGTTTCCTCGCGGAGTTCCTTGATGTTCTCTTCGGTAAATCCAGGCAGGGATTGGCCGTTGTACAACTTCAGTTTTTGCAACAGGGTCAAACTTGCATTCTTCGGCTCCTCTAACCGTGTGAGCACGGCCCACATGGCAGCCATTTCGATGGTGTGAGGCGCGATATGTTTTCCTTTGACTTTTTCTGTGTTGTAGTCTTTTTCGTAAATCTTAAGTTCGTCAGAAAGCTTGGTAACATAAGGCACATCGATCTTCACGGTGCGGTCGCGGAGTGCTTCCATGAATTCATTGTTTTGCAACCGTCGATACTCGGGCTCGTTGGTGTGTCCCAGGATGACTTCGTCAATGTCCGTCTGGGCAAATTTCTTGGGCTTCACTTTGTGCTCCTGGCTTGCGCCCAGCAGGTCATAGAGAAAAGCCATATCCAACTTCAAAACCTCGATAAATTCGATGAGACCCCGGTTGGCCACGTTGAACTCGCCGTCAAAATTAAACGCCCGCGGATCGCTGTCACTTCCGTATTCCGCAATTTTCCGATAGTTGATGTCGCCGGTAAGTTCCGTCGAATCCTGATTTTTTTCATCCTTGGGTTGGAACGTGCCAATACCAACTCGATCCTGTTCACTGAGAACAATACGTTTTACCCGTACGTCCTGTATCACCTTGGTCCAGTCGCCACCGTACTTCTGAACACGTTCAGAAAACATAAACCTGCAAAACGGATCGAGTTCTCCGCTGAGGCGAATCTGGTAATCGTCCTCACTTTTGTCCGAATTCATCCGCGCAAGAACTTTGGCACGATATTTCGGAGGAATAACGTGTAACGGCTCCTCGTTCATCGGACACCACTCCACCGTGTCCGAAACAGGATCAGCCCAACCCATGGTGTATAAAGCCCCTTCGTCCGATGCAGAATAATGTTCCAACCCTTTTTTGAGCAGACGCGCAATGGTGCTTTTACTGCTGCCCACCGGGCCGTGAAGCAATAAGACCCGCTTTTCGATACCGTACCCCTGTGCCGCACTTTTGAGCGAGTTGACTAACAACTCCAACGTATCGTCCAAGCCGTAGACCGCATCTAAACCGTTATTCAACGGATCATCAAAGAAGTTGTAGTGCAAACGCTTCTCACGTAACCTCTCGTAGTCTTCGACACCATATGACGAGATCATGTCAAAAATGCGTTCAAAGGCGTTCCGCGTGATGCGTGGATTCTGGTCTACCAGTTCGAGATACTGCTCGAAACTCCCCACCCAGTTCTCTTTCTGGAACTGATCCAAATCCTGACCTGCAGCGACAAGTGAAACGATATCCTGGCCACGTATCATCGTCGTTTCTCCATAACGGGTCTTTCCGATGGTGGCCTGGACCTTCCACAGCCGACCTACGGTGTCCGTCCTCGCAAAGGGTTGAAGGTGTTGTATTCTAGGTCTTTCAGGTCCCTATTGATTACTGTGACGTATTGCTTACTTCCCCACAGGCTCCTCTGATTTACACCAAAACAACTACTTCGTGTCATGTGACCTGCGCACCCCCGCCCGTCCGTCCATCGGGCCCACCTCAAAGCTACCACGGTGCGCAACCGTTAAGCAGTTCGATGATCGTTGCGCAACACCCGCGAAGAAATGCGTTTTACTAGCCGGCGTCCAACGACAGAGCCGGTTGCGAGAGTCTTGAGACACAAGTCGCAAAGGTTGGAAAAGAACGCTTACCGGAATATTGAAAATATCAAAAGCAGCGTGCTTCCTGCTAAAGATAAACTCCCACATTGGTCGAGTCCGTACCAACTTTTATCTTCTGCCTTCGTATTCAAGTATCGTCGCAACCTCATGGTACGGCAACAGAATTCCAACAAACCCCGCCTCTACTGAGCCAAGTCCGCCGACCAACTGTGCTGAAAGCCGTTGGCAGCAAAGGAGTTTTCCTTGGACGCACGAAGACTTACGGTTTACCGCTGAATCCAAGCCGTCATTGAACCTCAGCACCGTCGTCCAAATGACGGCCAGCGCGCTAGCGATCGCTGCAAATCCTGAAGAGTGAAGAAGCTAGGCTGCCGAATGAGTGGCTGCGGCGAAGGCGTCTCCCAGGTTGCGGTTCTCCGTAAACACCTGCCTGGACAGTCTCTCCGGAAGGAAAGTCGCGATTCAAGCTAACAGGCGTTTCACACTCTCAAGCAATCGGTCCATAGCGAACGGTTTGCAGATGTAATCGTCGACCCCCAGCACTTCAGCGTAGGCTTTGTGCCTGCTTCCCTCGTTGGCTGTGATCATGATCACTCGAATTGGGTCAGGCCGAGTACGACGCAGCTTTTCCAGGACAAGAAAACCGCTCCGTTTGGGCATCATCATGTCCAGAATCATGAGGTCGGGGTCTTCCCTTTCAGCCAACGCCAAACCTTGATTACCGTCCCGAGCAACAATGACACCGTAACCTTTTGACTCCAACGCATATTTGACGGAGTCAACGATCTCACTGTCGTCATCAACAATGAGGACACGTTTCGTGTCACTAGCTTTCTGCGTTTCGCTTTTCTGTTTTTCCATCAGGGCTGCGTTTCCTGTCAGACAGTCAAATAGGGTTCCTGAAAATTCTACGCTCGAAAAGGCCAGCGTGACCCAAATTTCAAACCTATACCACTAACCAAGCGGGACCTTTTTTTCAAGCACGGTCCCGCTAATTTCCTCCCAGAAAACTTAAAAACGGTCAGAAGCAGAACTTCCGCAATGCCGCAATCTCCGTAAACATCCAGAACTGAATCCTTCATTTGCTGGACTCCTCCACCCAATTAGCTGGAAACTGAGCCCTGAAAGCATGAAATTGTTTTTTCGTGACGATGGAGTCAGGCCCGCACCCAACGCTTTTTTACTCAACTGCCGGCCGAGATTTTCACTGAACACTCCCCCGATCCGGCATTTGTGTGGCAGGTAACATGTCCAGAACCTCCCAAGGAGTGCCCCGCCTCCTTGGGATTGACACAGTCGACACGGACAGCCAGAACACGACTGAGTCGACAGGTGCCGATTACGTCGACTGAAGCCACGCACCAGCAAACCCAATCGAATCACAGAAGGTGAAACATGATCCTGGCGGATTTCTCGATTCCCTACTGGGATTTCCTGTACGTACTTACCGCGATGTTGCTACTCGTGTTGATTTTTGTTTTTTGGCTGCTGAATCTTCTCAATCTTCCCGGCAACTGGATGATGTCCGTTGCAACCCTGGTGTACATGCCCCTGATTCCCGAAGACAGCAGCTGTCTCGTCGGGCGTCTGGCTGTCACATGGCCTGTTGTCGTGGCGCTCCTCCTTTTGGCGACTTGGGGAGAACTCGTAGAATTTGCGGCCAGCGCCTGGGGTGTCACGAAGGCGGGCGGAACCCGCTGGGGAGCCGGGCTGGCCTTGATCGGATCGATAGTTGGCGGGATTGCAGGCGTTTTCTTTGGACTCCCTATCCCTATCCTGGGCCAGATTCTGGCAGCCTTACTGTTCGCCGCTCTGGGAGCCCTGGTCGGAGCCGTTGTGGGGGAAAGAATTGCCGGCCGTCAGTTCTCGGAAAGCATGCAGGTAGGCCGAGCTGCGTTTTGGGGAAGACTTCTGGGCACCTTTGGAAAGGTCGGCGTCGGAGCGGTGATGGGCATGCTGGTCCTGATCAGTCTCTCCACCAAACTTTTCTAGCCACCCAGCGACTGGAAAAGTGACAACTCCCTGAAATCCAGGCCCGCGTACCACCACTTTCGAGCTCTCACTGCAGCAGGACGCACGTTGCAACTGGGGAAGTTCTCCAACGACCGGTGACGACCCGCTGGCGCGATCAGCCCAACAGCTGTTGAAATCGAGCCACCGCTTCCTGAATTTTTTCGCGACTATTGAACGCGCTCAGCCGGAAGTACCCTTCACCACTGGCACCAAAGCCGCTTCCAGGAGTTCCCACAAGATGCGATTTCTCCAACAGCGTGTCAAAGAAATCCCAACTCGTCTGACCTCCCGGAGTACGCAGCCAAACGTAGGGTGCATTGACCCCTCCGTAGACATTGATATCCACCGCCTGCAGGCCTTCGCGAAGCAGACGGGCATTATCTAAATAAAAGGCGATCAGCTTGCCAACCTGCTTCTGACCCTCGGGGCTGTACACCGCCGCTGCACCTCGCTGCACGATGTAGGAGACGCTGTTGAATTTGGTGGTTTGACGTCGATTCCAAAGGCGATGCAAATCACACCTTTCACCATCCGCCGTCGTGGCGTTAATGGCTTTCGGCACGACCGTCATCGCACAACGGACACCCGTAAACCCCGCGTTCTTGCTAAAACTTCGAAATTCGATGGCCACCTCATCCGCCCCTTCAATCTCGTAAATGGTATGCGGAACTCCAGCCTCCGTGATGTATGCTTCGTACGCTGCATCGTACAGAATAACGGCTTCATTTTGACGAGCGTAGTCAACCCACTTCTTCAGATCAGCGTGCGACAACACGGTTCCGGTGGGATTATTGGGATAACAAAGGTAGATCAAATCCACCTTTTCTTCAGGAATCTCGGGGACAAAATCATTCTCGGCTGTAACAGGAAGATAAACGAGTCCCTCGTAGCGCCCCGTCGAATCCGCCTGGCCGGTATGCCCGGCCATCACGTTCGTGTCGACGTAAACCGGGTAGACCGGATCTGTGATCGCCACCACATTGTGGCTGCCAAAAATATCGAGAATGTTCCCCGTATCACATTTTGACCCATCGGACACAAAAATTTCGTCGGCCGAAATATCAATCCCGCGTGACTGATAGTCGTGCCTGGCAATCGACTCTCTGAGAAAATCGCAACCTTGCTCTGGGCCGTAACCTTGAAACGTCTCGCGCGCACCCATCTCGTCCACCGCGGCGTGCATCGCTTGAATGACTGCTGCCGGCAACGGTTCGGTAACGTCGCCTATCCCCAGGCGTATCACGTTCGCATCCGGGTGGCTTGTACAAAATGACGAGACACGGCGCCCTATCTCCGGAAATAAATAGCCCGCTTTTAACTTCAAAAAATTCTCATTGATTTGAGTCATAACCAGCCTCGATAACTTCCAAGTTGCGCTAAGTGAGATTATTTTTAGTTGTCGACGCTCTGTCCACAAGAGGACGTGTTCGGCAATGACCTGCAGATGCCGTGCTCTCCGGCAATCGATCTTGGGCCGCTCCGTTGGACAGTTCCCGGACCTTTTTTCACAACAACCGCACGCGATCTGTCACGAACAGGGTGTTTCACCGGGTGGTTTTCAGCCCATGTTGAAATTTTTCAACGCCTCAGGAACGCTTTCTTAGTGCCATCCAGGATAACTATCAAGGGGATCGTTCCCAAAGGCGGCCAGATTTCAGACGCCGTTTGCATCTGTTGAGTTCAAGTTCTAGGGTTGTATGAGGGCAATCTCGCAAGAAAACACAGCTCCCCTGCGATGCGCCGGGAGCTTGAAGATCACCGGTTTTTTTCCCGTTTGCTCACCCCGCCAACCGTGGAAAATTGCAGTCAGTTGCCGTGCCGTTTCTGTTAATTACCCTACCGGTAAGATCTCCGATGTCAGGATTGCCAAATCTTTCTTGACCCGGATTCATTCTTCCGTGAGAGGCAGCATGTTTTTGAAAATCAGAACGTTCCTGTCCGACGATAACGGCCCCACCGCTGTGGAGTATGCCGTCATGTTAGTGCTGATCATTGCCGTGGTACTCGGTTCGGTCATCGTGTTGGGAGAGGCCGCGGAAGACAGCTTTCACAACTCCGCCAAAATACTTAAGACTCATTTAGATGCCGTCTTAAATTGAGGACCTAACGTCACCACCATCGCCTGACCGGTGTTGCCGCTGTTTCGAGTGAATGCATGGCGTTACCTCGAGACATGTCTTACGGGGCGCGGTCTTCAACCCGGATTTTCATTTCGTCTGAATTTCCCCGCAATTCAGGGGCGTACATTGCATACCCACGCGCGGGTAACGCGCTGAAACGTCCTGGTGTTTCGGCACGCATCCGGTAAGCAACGCTGTGACGCCCGCGCGCCAGCCGGCTGACAAAAAAGGCGACCCGGTTATCCCGCAATTCCATGTAAGCACCCAACCCGTTATTCGTGTACCCGCTGCGCAATTGCACGGGCTCGAAACCGGCCGGTTTCATGTCTTCAAATATCAAGTACTCGTAGTCGTTCTTGCTGTAAATTTCAAGTTCTACTTCCACAAGATCCCCGCTCTTCAATATTGCCAGGTCCTCCAACTCGACCCGCTCGTATTTTTCGACTCGCTGCTGCAACACCTGCCCGCTGCTGCCCGCCACATCCAGTTTTTTATCAACTTCCTTCAGTCGATAGTATTTGCGGTCGACCTTCACCTCCAAACCGGCTCGACGAATGTAGTCCTCCAGGGAGAAATTGGTGAGGTAGGCGTTGAAATAGACCGCCCCTTTGCCTTGACGTCTGATTTCGATTTCATGGCTGCCAGCCGTGAGTGCTTCGCCGGCAAGTACAAACCGGTTGTCAAAGGAAAAAAGGTTGGCAGGGGTAATTTCAACAGCCTTCCGGAGACGTTGATCGACCCAGATCTCAACGGTCATCTCGGACAACAGTTCGCCGCTTGCACGTAGAAAATCGGCAAAGGCCTCGACACACACCGACGTGTCACGAGTCGAGTTCCAACGGGTCGCATTTTTGCGATTATTGAGCAGGTACTTGACCAAACGCGGGGCCTTTGCGCCCTGCGGATCGACGCGTGATAAGAGCTTGAGATAATACGCATTGGCCTCCACCTCACTGCCGTACCAGTACCACCAATGATTCGTCGCCGGCAACTTCAGATAAGCCGTTTCATTTTCTTCGTCTTGGACCAGGTACTGATCAATGTTTCTTAAAATCATTGCCAGTTTTTTTGATTCGCCCTGCTGCTCAAGAGCCAGGCCGAACATGCACTTGCTGTACACAGCCAGTCGCTGCCTGTCACGATACAGAAACTCCCGCATTGCCGAATTGGGCTGATCCTGCTGGACCAACACCATATCGATCAGTGCATCCAGATTATCGGCAAACTGGTTCCGTGGCTTTTTCTCCTGTTCCCAGTTTTGCAACCTTTGCACCCGGTCGGCTTGATAACGTTTCAACCAGGCCACACCACGTTCCAAGATACCGGGCACCAGGGGTACATCATTTTGCAGCGCGGTCTGCAGACCATGTACCACCACAGCCGTGGTGTGGGGCCAACTCCGCTCTTGCGACCCGGAGAACCATCCCCAGCCACCGTCTGCGTTTTGCATGTCCGTCAGGCGCCGCACACCTTCTTTCACCATCCGCACGACTTCCGCTTCATCAAACACGGGATTGGTCTCACGACGGTTCCACTGCCTGGCCCGTTCCGCATGAGTTCCAATCTCCTGGGCGTTTAAATTCGTCCGTTTTTCACGGACGGAAGCCAGGTCGATGTTCATTTCCAGGAGTACCTTCTGCGTCAACACGGTGGGAAGGAACCGGTTAAGAGTTTGCTCCGTACAGCCGTAGGGATAACTGACCAGGTAAGGCAACGAGTCCACCATGGCTCCCGCCAGGGTCGGTGAGTAACGAACCTCCAACAACGATTGTTCGGGCCGGCGCTGGGCGGGCACGTTCACCTGCAGTCGACTGCTACCGACTCCGGGACGGATTGTCCCCGCCCACGAGTCTGTTTTCAGCATCCCGTGGACATAAACCGGAAACTGCATTTCCAGGGCGTCAGATTCTTCATCCGTGAGTGCCCGCACGCGTATCGTCGCAAGTCCTTCGCGCAACACGCGGACCTTCCAATCAACCCGTTGTTCTCCCGTAGCCGCAACGTTCACGGTCCGGATCTGGGCGTCGCCCGTTTCTAATTCATTCCCGGACAATTCCAGTGACACTTGCACCGCTTTATCGCTGTCCAGGTAGTTATGCACGTTCGCAGAAAGTATGACCTCGTCGGTTTCAACGAAGAAACGTGGCGCCTGAAGTCGTACGATCAGGTTCTTCCGCGTGACAAACTGAATCTCACCGGTACCGACCTTGGTTCCGTGGCTCACCGTCCAGACCCGCCCTCTCCAAGTCGTCAGGTTCTCTGGCAATTTCAGGGAAATCTCGGCCATGCCTGATTCGTCTGTTTCAACCGAACCAATCCAGAGGGCCGTGTCGGCGAAGTTCGAACGGAGCGCGGGTTGAATCAGGGGAGCAGCTGCAGCCCCTTCTGCCGGAGCCGCCACCGACGACCCATCTGCCATCGCCAGTTCTGAATCTGACGCCGCCTCGGCCGCCATGAGCGCCCGGGGGGCAATCCCTGAGGATCTTCTCTTCCGTTGGAACTCAGCGCCGTTCTTGAACGCCACTTTCCTGTCACCCGCGTCATCCATCTCGTCGGCCACGGTATGGCCGAACGCACCGATGGGCCGCATCACGGGCTTGCCGGGCAACGGGATATTGGGGAAATGACGCGCCAGATTGGTTGCCGATTGTGATTGATGGCGTCGCCGCCATTTCCAAAAGACTTCGCGGATGTCACCCACGTTCGATCCCCCGGCAATGTAGTCGACCGACTTGTCGTAGATGGTCAGTGCCGTCGATCCGACCACGGGCTGACCTTCTGCATCGGTTAAACGCAGGTGGATCAGCGACTCGGCCCCGGGCAAAAACTCCGTTTTGGAAGCCGTCAGTTCGACGTTCACAATCTTCTGCTCGGGAGGAACAACAATTTCTTTGGTTTCGGTGTACACCTTGCCGTCGGACACCGTGATTGCTTCTACAAAGAAATTCGGCATGTCGCGCTGAACGACCGCAATCTCTTCAATCGTACTCTTGCCGGACAAACGCACCATTCTTGGTGGCAAGTAAACTCCGTTGGCTGGTCGTACAAAGACCAGCACTGTGCTGCCGATTCGGTCCGTGTTGATCTGCAGTTTGACAGTGTCCCCCGGGGCATACTCCCGCTGATCCGGAATGAGTTCCAACTGATTGAAGCGGTAATCCCGTCCGTCGAACCCTTCTCCCATGACGGTAAACAGGTAGGCCCCTTCCATGGTGTGCTCGTCCGCATCGGTCAGCTCGTAGGAAAGGCGGTACTGGCCCGCAGCCGAGGCGTCAATCTGCAAGTGGGCACGACCCATACTGTCCGCGTTCAGCAACCAACTCTGGACGGCCGTTTCGACCGGATGCTGCTGCTCGTCATAATGGATTTTCAGGAGCGTCACTCTACCACTGCCGCTCACGGGCTGCCGGTTCGGCGTCTGTGCCAGAAAATTGGCCTGGATCACATCACCCACCCGGTAGTAACCCCGATCAACCCAGGTGAAGACCCGGAACGGTTGCCGGGTGGCCAGAATCTGTCCGCTGCCCACGACCGTACGGCGAGACGAATCGACGACCTCCGCCGTGATCGTATAACGATGGTCCTGGTCGCCATGCAGGGCTTTGGCCAACGCCGTGTCGATTTCAATGGTGATTGAACCGTCCGGTCCAATCTCCACTTCGCGCTGGGCAACGACTTCAGGAGGCGGAGCTGGTGGTGTCCACCACCAGGGCGAAGGGCGCGAGCACCCCGCCCAGCGTTGCCAGCCGGGATACCAGGAGTAGTCATAAGCAAACCACCAGTAACCAGGGTCGTAACACCAATCCCATGTTCCCTTGGGATACCAGGCTCGCGTCGATTGGGAACGCAGTACCTTGTACTTCACCTTGGCCTGGACCACCGGGGATCCGAAGTAGTACTTCGCTTCAATCCTCGCTTGAATTTTGTCTCCCAACGCAACGGGTTTGTCGGGAGCTTTCACGGTAACTTCAAATTCCGGTTTTTTGTACTCTTCGACCCGAAAGGAACCATTTCCCAGCCGTTTTTTGTTCCTGAAAACCAGTAGACTGTAAACACCCAGGGTCGTGTCGGATGGCAATTGGTACTGGCCCTCCAGTCCGCCGTAGGCGTCGGCAATGAACGATTCGCCCACCACCTTGTTACCACGTGGATCCCGTATTTCGACTACGAATTCCTGCCCCGCAAAGTTCGACGTGTTCTGCATGTCGTACTTGGCGTTTCGAACCCAGCATTTGAAATGAACCAGTTGGTCGGGACGGTAGACCGGACGGTCTGTCAAAGAAAAGACTTTGGTTGCATTGTATTGCTCGTCATGATAGCGCCCGTTCCACACCGAGTGAAATCCAAGGTAGGCAAATCTCCCCCCCCGACTGCGGGCGGTGACAACCCACTGCATGTCCGGTCTCAAGTCCCGGGGATGAGGCACCACCTGTCCGTCCCCGTCGGTCCGTTCGGCGAAGTTCGTCGTTTCAACACGGTAACGTTTTTCTGAAACCGGCTTCTGTCGATAACCAAAAAACTCCAGGTTCGCCCTCTGAACCGGTTTCCCGGTAACAGCATCCGCCACAAAATAAAAGGATTTCCCCGAGAGTTGCTTTTTGACAATCGCCGTATCCGCAACCCAGATCACAACCTGGCTGACGTTACCGTTTTCCATGCGGCCGGTAAGCAGATAGGCACCCGCTTTTTGCAGGGGTGTGTGAACGGTAATCCGGCGGTCGAAATGATTCGGACGCGGCTGCAACTCCAGATCCCAACTGGCGACTTGTCTGCCTACGTACTTGTCTTGATCCTGGCGAACGATTTGATGCCCCACGTCGTTGATGTTAATCTTTTTCCAATCGACCCTCTCCGGTCTGGATTTCAGATAGGTTTTCACATCGTTCAGCAGAGTTTCAACGAGTAACCGCTGCGCTATAAAGTGGATACGTTTTCCATTGCGGTAGGTGAACTCAATGGATGCCCCCTCCTCGGCCGGCTGGGTCATCACACTTTCGAAACGTCCCCAGTTCCCCACGATCTGCTGCAGATGGGACCGATCCGATTTATTCGCCCCGGGACTGCTAATGCTGCGGCGCCAATATTCGGCCGCACGAGGATACTGGCGCCGGTCCTCGAAAATGCGGGCCAACTTCTGCAATTCTTGTCGTGTGTGCCCGCTCTTTGTTTCCTGGACGATGTGCTCATAAATTTTGATGAAATTAAATTCGTCGGGAAGCTCAAATCGTTGAATCCCGGTCGCCAGGCGCGCAAGCGTCTCACTCTCTTTCAGCGTATGCAGTGCATAAGTCCCTTCCAGCTGCCGGTCGCCGGCAAACCCCGCGTCCCTAAAATGTCCTGCAGAACGTATGGTCTGCACCCCGAACTGTCGATGATGGAAATCGGCGAGCAGCAACAAGACTTCATTGCGACGACCGGGCGCGTTCTCGACGACCTGATCCAGCGCCCAACGCCAACGCTGTCCATCGCTAAGAGCTTCCTGCCAGCTCGCAACAGTATGATGGAAAACGGGTTGATTCTGTCGGTCTACAGGAGCACCGACTGTCCCGTCATGAGATCCATGTCCTTCTTCGTAGTCCGGCAAATTGCCATCCAGGTCCGTAAGTATCTGCAAGCGCCAGGCCGCATGTTGCGATGCGCCGAAAGTGATCGCGCGGGCAAACTGCAACAGGAAGTTGGACACCGCCGGTTTATCGTCATCCGAAAGCGCCAGCGGTAGAGCCTGCTGAAATAACTGCAAGGCTCGGGTCCGATCGCGTTGAGTCGCGTGAACATAACGTCCACCTCCACGTCGGTGGCCCCGTTCGAATTCCCCCGCCACTAGAAATCCATAGTGTTCCTGTTGCACGTAAATATTGGCCGCCGCGTTTAGTAACGGCCAATGAGTGCCATGTTTTTTGACGGCATCCTCGACAAAAGAATCAACCTGGTTAACACGTCCCAGTCTCCTCAGACATTGCCATCCACGCGTCAGGTCAGCAGCGTCGATGGACGACTCCGGGATTCCCTCCAGTAGAAGTTGGCGAAAAATTCGATACGCATCCTGAAAGTTACCGTCTTCCTGGTGCCGGATAGCCTGGGCGCGCCGCAACGTGATGGCAGGCGATCCGGGGTCTTCCGCAGCGGACAAAGTTTGCAGGTAAAGCGCAAGTGCCAGTCCGATACCGAACGAGAAAACTGATTTCATTTTGAGATTCTCCTGTTCCTTCGGAAAGCAGTCTCCCGGACGTCGAAACGAAACGTCAGCAGGTGCTTCCTCTGCAGCAACATGTTCAGCTGACCG
>Ga0310121_10002875_pt1 | contig 16102 bp, 14 predicted proteins | sample CB27_Tmax_986_MG_FD_203504 | JGI IMG/M metagenome (GOLD analysis project Ga0310121, IMG submission 203504) | Marine microbial communities from Western Arctic Ocean, Canada - CB27_Tmax_986 | ecosystem: Environmental > Aquatic > Marine > Oceanic | place: Canada: Western Arctic Ocean | collected...
TCGTCCTCGTTGTCCAAGAACGCGACGACCCGTCGCGCGAGCGTGTCCTTGGCCGCCATCATTCGCCTCCGCGGGCGAGCCTAACTGGCTCGGACCAGCGGAGACCACTGCGTCAGTACCCTCCCGACTGCCCGTTGGTGGTGATCCCGGTACCTTGTGGGAGGTTTGAACACTGGAATCTGGCTTCGGCCCGCCCCCTCAGGGGTGAAGGCGCGCCCGCGCAGACGTGCGCGCTCCGAGCCTCTGCCAGCGCGATCCCCAACCCCGGCCCCACCGCCCAACCTTACGCCGCAACGCTACCTGCCCGGGCTCGACGGCATGCGCGCACTGGCCGTTATCGCAGTCGTGCTCTTCCATTCGACCCTCGGCATTGCCCCTGGGGGCTTCCTCGGCGTCGAGGTCTTCTTCGTCATCAGCGGCTACATCATCACGCGCGCCCTGCTCGCCGAGCGCCGCGCGAGCGGGCGCATCGACCTCGGGAGTTTCTGGATGCGGCGGGCGCGGCGGCTCCTGCCCGCGCTCTTCCTGCTCCTGCTCGCGGCCGCCGGGTACAGCGTCCTCTTCGACGGCAATGGGGTCGCCGACCTCCGCCGCGACATCGTCGCCGCGCTCGTCTACGTCACGAACTGGGATCTGATCGTGACGGGCGAGACCTATTTCGACTCGTTCGAGCGGCCCTCGCTCCTCCGCCACCTCTGGTCCCTGGCGGTCGAGGAGCAGTTCTACCTGGTCTGGCCGCTGGTGATCGGGGGCGGGCTGGCGGTGTTGCGGAGGCGGCTGCTGCTGACCCTGATCCTCGCCGGGGTCGCGGCCTCGGGGTTGGCGATGGCGCTGCTCTACGAACCCGGCGGAGACGTCACACGGATCTACTACGGCACCGACACGCGCGCGTCCGGACTCCTCATCGGTGCCGCTCTCGCCTTCGTTTGGAACGCAGGCCCGCGCGAAGGGCGTACCGGGCTGATCGGCAGGAGCAGCATCGCCCTGCTCGGTCTCGGGGGGCTTGGGGGCCTGGCCGCGTTCCTGGTGCTCATCGACGGCGGAACTCCCTTCCTCTACCAGGGAGGCTTCGTGCTCGTCGGCGTGTCGACCGCAGCACTGATCGTCGCCGCCACCGCCGAGCGCTCGATGATCGCGAGCGCCCTGGGCACGCCGCTGTTGCGCTGGTTCGGGGTGCGTTCCTACGGCATCTATCTGTGGCACTGGCCGGTCATGATGCTCACCCGGCCGGGGGTGGATGTGCCCTTCGATGGTGTGCCGCTCTTCGCCATGCAGGTCGCAATCACGCTCTGGCTCTCCGAGGCTTCGTACCGCTGGGTCGAAGTTCCCATCCGCACCGGAGCCCTCGGTCGCTTGCGCCGGCGGCTGGATGGCTGGACATCGGTTCCGCGCTGGCAGCGCGGCGCCGTCGGTCTCGCAAGCGCGTCGAGCGCGGCCGGCATCGGCGCGATCGTTGCGCTCGTGGTCCTCGCGCAGCCCCAGCAGGACCCGCCGTACTTCGAGCTCGGCAGCGTGCGCCTGGTGAGTCCTGCGCAGGCGAGCTCCGTGCTGCCGGGGCCTCCCGGCGGTGCCCGCGAGATTTTCGCGGGCGGGACTGCCGATCCCTACACCCTCTGGCTCCCCGGCGTGGGCGCCAGCACGGGCGAAAACGCGCAGGCGCAGCTCCCGCAACGCGCCGAGGCGGCCTCCCTCCTCGAGGTCGCCGTCGCCGCCGCGCGATCGGACCGCTCCGCGGCGAGCGCCGCGGAGACGGTGCTCGTGCCGCTCACGCAGCCCGGGACGACGATCGGGGCCGACACCGCCGCGACGAGCAGCGGGGCCGCCAGCGGGACGAGCGCCGATGCGGCCCCGGGCGGGCCCATCCGCGTGACCGCCGTCGGCGATTCCGTGATGCTGGGCGCGGCCTACCAGCTCGCCGCTGATGTCCAAGGAATCGATCTCGACGCGGCCGTGGGCCGCCAGGTTTCGGAAGCGATCGCACTGCTCCGCGAGCGCAAGGCGAGCGGCCAGCTCGGCGAGGTCGTGCTCCTCCACATCGGCAACAACGGCACCTTCACGCATGCTCAGTTCGACGAGATCGTCGAGGTGGTCGGCGCCGGTCGCCGGATCATCTTCCTCAACCTCAAGGTGCCCCGCGCCTGGGAGGAGCCGAACAACGAGGTCATCACCCGCGGCGTGGCCCGCCACGGGCAGGCAATCCTCGTCGACTGGCGCTCGGCGATCGCCGAGCGTCCCGAGGTGCTCTGGACGGACGACACCCATCTCCGTCCTGAGGGTGCGATCTACTACGTGGAGATCGTCGCTTCGCTCGTCGGCTCCTAGCTGCGGCGCGCGTTGTCCGAGTCCCTCGCCCACTTCGCATACAGTCTCTGAACACGATCGGTCTCAGGTCGTTTAAATAACGAAGGCATATATCAGGGGGGACTAGCCCTAATGCGTGACAAAATTCGAGCGTACTACGACGATATTGTCGAACAGGAATGGGGGCGTCTCGAACGCAATCGGATGGAGTTCGCCATCACCACGAGATACCTCAGCCAGCACTTGCCTGGTTCGGGCCGCGTCTTGGACTGCGGCGGGGGGCCCGGACGGTACGCGCTTTGGCTAGCGGAGAGGGGCTACGATGTTAGCCTCATCGACCTGTCCCCGAAGTGCCCTGAGTGGGCGCAACGTGAAGCGGAGCGAGCGAGCCTGCGGCTCGAAACAGCTGAGGGAACGGCAACAGACCTCAGCCGGTTCTCGGATGAGAGCTTCGATGCAGCGCTGCTGTTGGGACCCCTGTATCACCTGCACGAGCAGGACGAGCGAGAGCAAGCGGTCCTGGAGATATGTCGCGTGGTTCGGCCGGGAGGACTGATAGCCGCTGGATTCGTCACCCGCACCGCACCGCTGCGTTTCCTTGCCAAGGAGGCGACCGAGCGGACCCTTGAGCTCCTCGACGCGATGCGCAACGTGCTCGCTCATGGATGGGACGAGGGCTTCCCACCGCCCGACGAACCCGCGTTTTATGCCTACTTCGCACATCCGTCAGAGGTCGAACCACTCCTTCGCACGGCTGACCTGGAGGTGCTTGGCGTCTACGCAGCCGAGGGGTTTGTGAGCATGATTGATGGTGCCCTCAACGAACTCGAGGGCGAGGCGTGGGACGCCTGGGTGCCTTTGAACTCGGAGCTCGCCTCTGACCCGACACTGCTCTCGGGAGCCGAGCACCTCGTCGCCTTAGCTCGCCGTCCTCCACGGTGACTCGGCCCACGATCCGTCGCGTCGCACCCCCACAGGCCCCAAAGAAGGCCTTCGCCTAGGATCCGCGCACCGGTCGCGAAGAAGACCTTCGACCACACGTTGAGAGGATTCAGAACAATGGAATACCGGCGGATGGGCCGCACCGGCCTGCGGGTCTCGACGATCTGCCTCGGGACGATGACCTTCGGCTTCCAGACCGATCAGCCGACGGCTCTACGGATCCTCGATACGGCCTGGGAGGCGGGCGTGAACTTCCTCGATACCTCCGATGTCTACCCGCTCGGGAGCGACGACACCGGCACCACCGAGGAGATCATCGGGAGCTGGCTCAAGCGGATGCCACGCGATCGGGTCGTCGTCGCCACGAAAGCGCGCGGCGCGACGGGGCCCGGACCGAACGACGTGGGGCTCTCGCGCGAGCACATCCTCAGCGCCGTCGACGCGAGCCTCGCACGCCTGGGAACCGACTATATCGACCTCTACCAGACCCACTTCCCCGACCCCGACACCCCGATCGAGGAGACGATGCGGGCGCTCGAGGACCTCGTACGCTGGGGCAAAGTGCGCTACCTCGGCTGCTCGAACTACCAGGCCTGGGAGCTCGCGCAGGCGCTCGCCGTAAGCGAGCGGCTTGGGATCGGCCGCTACGACTGCGACCAGCCGCGCTACAACATCCTCTACCGCGAGAGCGAGAACGAGTTGCTCCCCCTCTGCCGCGCCGAGGGCGTAGGCATCATCGCCTACAACCCGCTGGCGGGTGGCTTCCTCACGGGCAAGTACGAAGGCAGCGAAGACCTCCGCGAGAACACGCGCTTCACGCTGGGCAGCGCAGGACCACGCTACCGCGCGCGCTACTGGGAGGAGGCCCAATTCCGGGAAATCGAGCGGCTGCGCACCTACTTCGGCGGGCGTGGAATCTCGATGACCCACGCCGCCGTCGCCTGGGTCATCGCCCAAGAGGGCGTGACCTCGGCCATCGTCGGAGCGAGCGGCCCCGATCAGATCGCGGACTCGGTCGGGGGCGCGGAGCTCACGCTGAGCGAGGAGGATCTCGCCTTCTGCGACGAGTCCTGGTTCAACCTGCCCCGTAAGCGCGACCCCGCGATCGCGCTCCGCTAAACGAGCGCGGGCCGCTGGCCCCGCCCTCCAGCCTCGGCTAAGCCCAGGAGCTGATTGCGCACGAGCATGGGTTCCCAGTTGGGGGGCGCTGGCAGAAGGAGTACCGGCTTTGAGCGACGCAGAACGACCTGCCACGAGCACGGTGACAGCGGCTTACCCCCAGCTGTTCGTCGCCGAAATGGATCGGACGGTCACGTTCTATAAGGAGCGATTGGGGTTCGAGATCGCGTTTCTGTACGGTGAGCCCCCGTTCTACGGCCAGCTGCAGCGTGACGCCGCGCGACTCAACTTTCGCGTCGTCAATGGACCCGTGCTCGACCGGGCGGCGGCTGAGCGGAGCGAGCTCCTCGCCGCCTACCTGGTGGTTGACGGCGCCAAGGGGCTCTACCAGGAGTTCCTCGATAGGGCAGTGGACTTCTGCCGACCTCTCGAAACGAAACCCTGGGGCATCGCTGGCTTCGTTGTCCGCGACCCGGATGGGAATCTGCTCACCTTCGCGGAACCCTCAGAGGACTAGCGCCCCGCTACACGACGCCTCTCGTCCTCGCACTGCCACGCAAGCGCGACCCCAACTCCGCCCCCCCCCCCGCCCCTCTTTGAACATTGAACGCTGAACTCTGAACTCGGTCCGCGATAGCGGCCCTCAGGCGAGCTTCGTCTGCGCGTCGCGCAGGCGCGCGAGCGAACGCTCGCGGCCGAGCAGCGCCACGGAATCGAACAGCGGCAGGCCGCGCGGCGACCCCATGATCGCGACGTAGAGCACCGAGACGAACTTCCGCAGCTTCAGATCGAGGCTGTCCTGAAGCGACCGCAGCGCCGCCTCGACCGCCTCCAGCCCCCAGCTCACCTCGTCGATCGCCTCAAGCGCGGCGAGAGCCTGGTCGAGCACGCGCCGAGCGAGCTCGACATCACCGCCAATTCGCTCGGTGAGGAGCGCGGCCCCGTACTCGGGCGCGCCGTCGCCGAACATGAACCGCACGAGCTCGGCGAGCTCATCGAGGCGCCCGACGCGTTCATGCAACAACGGCGCGACCGCGGCGACGAGGGCCGGAGCAGGGGGACGAGGGATCTCCGCAGGCAGATCGCGATCCAGCCACTCGGAAACCAGCGCGATCCAGGCCGCCGGTGCCAGCGCGCGAATGTGATGCCCGTTGAGCGAGTCGAGGCGCTCGACATCGAAGAAGGCGGGGTTGGGCACGACGCGATCGAGGGTGAATGCGCGTGCGAATTCGTCCCGGGTGATCTGCGACGTCTTGTCGTCGAGGGACCAGCCGAGGAACGCGAGGAAGTTCAGCATCGCCTCCGGCAGGTAGCCGCGGTCACGGTAGTCGAGCGCGGCGACGTCGCCAGCCCGCTTCGAGAGCTTGCGGCCATCCTTATCGACCAGCAGCGGGAGGTGCGCGAACGCGGGCGCGGGCCAGTCCATGGCGGCGTAGAGCTGCAGGTGCTTGGGCGCGCTCGAGAGCCACTCCTCCGCCCGAATCACATGGCTGATCTCCATGTCGTGGTCGTCGACCAGCATTGCCAGGTGGTAGGTGGGGAAGCCGTCGGACTTCGAGATCACGAAGTCGTCCTGGAGCGCGTTTTCGAACGTGACTTCGCCGCGGACAAGGTCCGTGAGCGTGGTCGTGCCACTTCGTTCCATGCGAAAGCGCACGACTTTCGTTTCGCTCCGAGCGCGCTCGCTGGCCTCGTCAGCCGGTAGCGCGCCACAGCGTCCGTCGTACCCCGGAGGCTGGCCGCTCGCCTGCTGGTCCTTGCGCAACTGCGCAAGGCGCTCAGGCGTGCAAAAGCAGGGATACGCGCGTCCCCGCCTCATGAGTTCGCCCGCGGCCGCCTCGTACTGCTCGAGGCGCTGCGACTGCACGTAGGGGCCGTGCGGCCCGCCCACGTCCGGGCCCTCGTCCCAGTCGAGGCCGAGCCAGCGCAGCCCCGCGTAGATGTTCTCGACGGAGCCCTCGACGTAGCGGCTCTGGTCCGTGTCTTCGATGCGGAGGATGAACTGCCCGCCATTCGCCTTCACGAACGCCCACTGGAAAAGCGCCGTGCGCAATCCGCCGATGTGCAGCTCGCCGGTAGGGCTGGGGGCGAAGCGGGTGCGAACGGCGGGGCTCATGGGGCCTCCTTCGTGTAGGCGGCGGCCGCTCCCGCGAACGCTGCGGCCCGCTCCGCGAACCCCGCTTCGGCGATGGCCGCCTGCATGTCCTCAGGCAGGGGCGCGGCCACCGTGAGCGCTCCGCCCGCCGGGTGAGGAACCGTGATGCGCCAGGCGTGCAGGAGGTGGCGCGGACCGGGCCCCTTGCCGTAGCGGTCATCGCCGCTTACGGGCGCGCCGATCGCGGCGAGGTGCACGCGGATCTGGTGGGTGCGGCCGGTGCGCGGCCGTACCAGCACGAGCGATCGGTCGCGTTCGTCCGCGAGGACCTCGTACTCCGTCTGCGCGCTGCGCCCCGAACCCGTCACCGCCATCCGCCGGCGATCGGCGTGGCTGCGGCCGAGGTCGGCGTCGACGACGGCGCGCGCGCGCTGGGGGACCCCGTCGCAGAGCGCCAGATACTCCTTCGTCACTTCGCGAGCCTGGAAGGCGGCGCTGAGCGCGGCCTGGGCCGGCGGTCGCTTCGCGAGGAGGAGCACACCGCTCGTGTGCTTGTCCAGGCGATGCACGATCCCGGGGCGCTCGATCTCGAAGGTCGCGGCGCAATCGGGATAGCGCTCCACGAACCAGTCGACCACGCTGGTAGCCTCGCGCTCCGCGGGCGCCTCGTGGACGAGCAGGCCGGCGGGCTTGTCGATCGCGAGAAGCTCGTCGTCCTCATAGAGAACCGTGAGCGAGAGGCCGCTGGGACGGACCTCGTGCCGGGTCTCGGGCAGCTCGAGCGTGATATCCGTCCCGCGTTCGACCTGCGTTGATTTCCGTGCGGGCGCGCCATCCACGAGCACGTGCTCGTTGGCGATCAGGCGTTGCACGCGGGCCCGGCTCAGATCGGGGAAGGCAGCCGCCAGCACAGCGTCGAGGCGGCCCGCCTCGACGACTAGGAGCCGGCGTCGTCCGCCCGCTCCGCCCGTGGCTCCGTAATTACCACTGCCCATAGCAGAACGATCACCCCGATCGTAATCGCCGAGTCCGCGACGTTGAAGGCCGGCCACTCCGGAAACTTGATGAAGTCGACGACTTCACCGTCTCTCGCGCGATCGAGCAGGTTGCCGACGGCACCGCCAAGCATGAGCGCGAGCCCGACCCGCACGAGCGGGCTGGCCAGGCCCGGATTGAAGAGGTAGACGAGGATCACGGCCGCGCCGGCTACCCCCGCGACGATCAGGAGCGGACCCGCGCCTTCGAGGATGCCGAAGGCCGCGCCGGTGTTCGTGAAGTGCACGATGCGTACGTGCCAGTCGCGAGTGGGCCAGGCATCGCCCTGCTCGACCCACGCCCGAATCCCCCACTTTGAGAGCAGGTCGAAGACGACGACGCTCGCCGCGATCGCGAGGAACGCGAGGTCGCTCAGACGTAGCCGTAGCCTTCGGGCCTGGCTCGGCACGGACACAGTTTCCACCACTCCATGATAGAAGCTGGGCGAAGTTCAGAGTTCAAAGTTCAGAGTTCAAAGTTCAGCGAGGACCTACGACGGAGCACGCGCCTCGCAACCGACGAAGGCGAGCGGTCGCTCCCCTAAGAGCCAAGAGCCAGCCGCCATGTAAGCTCGCCCGGATGGAAGCCGGAGGCATCCTCGGCGGCGTTCGTGTGCTCGACCTGGCGATGGATGTCGCAGGGGCGTTCGCGGCGAAGCTCCTCGCGACGTTCGGTGCCGACGTCATCAAGGTCGAGGCGCCCGGCGGTGACCCGACGCGCTGGATGCCCCCGCGGGCCGAGGGCGATTCGCCCGACGCGGGCATCCTCTTCGCCGCGCTGAACGCGGGAAAGCGCGGCCTCGTCGCCGACCCGGAGTACCGGGGCGACCTCGCAATGCTCGCCACCCTGCTCGACCGCGCCCAGATCGTGATCGAATCGGGAGCCCCGGACGAGTGGCTCGAGCGCGGGCTCGACCTCGGCGGCGTGCCCGCCTCGACCGTCGTCTGCTCGATCACCCCCTTCGGACAGGACGGGCCGCGGGCGGGCTGGCGCGCCACGGCGCTGACGGCGTTCGCGACGGGCGGGCAGATGGCACTGTTCGGCGAGCCCGAACAGCCCCCGATCCTGACAGCCGGGCACCAGGCTCACCTGCAGGCCGGGCTGCACGCCTTCGCCGCGACCCTCACGGCCCTGTATGCGGCCGAGGGCACCGGCATCGGCGACCGCATCGATCTCTCCATCCAGGAGGCGCAGGCGGCCTCGCTCGAGGGCGCGGGCCCCGCGGCGCTCGTCCGCGGCACCGACCAGGAGCGCACGGGCAACGGCATGCGCGCGACCTGGGGCATCCACCCCTGCGCCGACGGCTGGGTGGGGCTGGCGGCGATGGCCCGGCAGATGGACGCCGTCTACCACTGCATCGGCCGCCCGGAGCTGCTCGAGCGTCCCGAGTTCACCCAGACCTTACGCACCGCCGAGGCCGATATCGCCGTGCGCGAGGCCATCCAGGAGTGGACCAGGACCCGGACGGCGCAGCAGATCTTCGAGGAGTCGCAGGCGCACCGCGGGCCTTTCGGGCTCATCCCCCGCCCGGACGAACTCCTCGCCTGGCCGCCCCTCCGCGAAAACGGGTTCTGGAACGAGGTCGACCACCCCGTGCTCGGCCGCCACACCCTCCCCGGCGCGCCGCTCACGGTAAACGGCGAGCGCGCGCCCCAGCGGCGGGCGCCGTTGCTCGGCGAGCACACCCAGGAGATTCAAAGGGAGCTCGACGCCGATGACAGCGGCGAGCCAGAACCCCACAGCGAGCTCTCAAGCGAGCGCGGAGCCGCCGCGGCCGCAGGCCGCCCAGGCGCAGCTGTCGAGCGTAGGCGGGGTTGGGGTGGGGGGCCCGACCGCAGCGAGCTCTCAAGCGAGCCCCGCCCGCTCCTCGACGGCGTCCGCGTACTCGACCTCACCCAAGTCTGGGCGGGGCCCTTCGCTACCCGCCTCCTCGCCGACATGGGCGCCGACGTTATCCATATCGAAGGTCCCGGCTTCCCCGACGCCGTCCGCGGGATCGCCCGTCCGGACGACCCGCGCTCGTACGACCGCTCCTCCTACTTCAACGAATACAACCGCAACAAACGCAGCCTCGTGCTCGACCTCCGCGACGCCGAAGGGATGCGCGCCTTCGAGCGGCTCGTGGCCAAGGCAGATGTCGTCATCGAGAACTGGAGCGTGGGCGTAGCCGAGCGGCTCGGTCTGGGGTACGAAGCGTTGCGCGCGATCAACCCCCGCATCGTCTTCGTGCAGATGCCCGCCTTCGGCCACGACGGCCCGGAGGCGAGCCGCATGGGCTTCGGCCCGACCATCGAGCAGATGGGCGGACTCGTCGCCCTCCAGGGCTACGCGGGCGGCCCTCCCCAGAAGAGCGGCACCAGCTACGGCGACCCCACCGGCGGCACGATGGCGGCCGCGGCCGTCGCCCTCGGCCTCGTGCGGCGCGAGCGCACGAGCGACGGCTGCCACATCGTCGTGTCGCAGCGCGACAACGTGATCGGGCTCGTGGGCGAGTTCATGGTGGCGGAGTCGCTCGAAGGCTCCCACCCACCCACACGCGTCGGCAATCGCCACGAGCAGTGGGCGCCCCACAACGTCTACCGGACGAAGGACGACAAGGGCCGCGTCCAGGCCGACATCGCGGGCAACCCCCTGCGCGAATTCCATGAAACCTGGCTCGCGATCGCCGTCGACTCCGACGAGGCCTGGTGGGGCCTGCGCAGCGTCGTCGGCGACGACCGCCTCGGCCGCGACGCGTGCGCCACCGCCGCCGGTCGCCTGGCGGCGGCCGGCGAGATCGACGCCGTCATCGCGGAGTGGGCGCGGGAGCAGGACGCAACGACGGCGGCGAGACGCCTGCAGCAGGCAGGCGTGAGCGCTGCCCCCGTGCTCACGCCGCTGATGATCGCGCGCGACGAGCACCTCCAGGCGCGCGACTTCTTCACCACCTACGACCACCCGGAAGCCGGCCCCCAGCGCACGACGCGCCCTGTGTGGCGCCTGGCCGCCCGCCCCTTCGAGGGCGTGCGCCCCGCCCCCTGCTTCGGCGAGCACAACGCCGACGTCCTGCGCGAAGTCGCCGGCTACGACGAGGCCGCGATCGCGGCCCTCGCCGCCGCGGGCGTCACCGCGACGGAGCCTCGCTGATGCGAGGCGTTCAGAGTTCAATGTTCAGAGTTCAAAGGAGGACGCCGCCAGCCACCCCGGACTACCGACGGTGGACGGACCGCGCCCCCCAATAGCCAAGAGCCAACGGCCAACAGCCGGATCGCCAGGAGCCATCAATGGCCAAGACACTCGCCGAACGCATGTACCTTCGCAGCGGCGCCTGCTCCTCGCAGGCGCGCCCGACGGCTACGCCGCCACGCTCGCCCCGCCGGAGGGCGTCGTCGTCAGCGACGACCCCACCGGCACCTTCGACGTGATCCAGGTCTTCCTGTCGACGCGCGCGGCTCGACGCGCGCGGCCCTCGAATCGGAGCTGCCGCGCCTCAAGCCCCTGCTCGCCGCCGGCGGCAAGCTCTGGGTGACCTACCCGAAGGGCACGTCCAAGGCGCTAGCCGCCGACATCAACCGCGACGATATCCACCGCTACACCGCCACGATCGGCCTCCAAACCGTCGCGCAGGTCTCCGTCGACGACGACTGGTCGGCGATCAGGTGCAGGGTGGTGGGGTAAAATCGGCGTGCCCAACGGCCCCGCCCGCGCCATTGCCCCACACGGAACTCAGATCGACGCCGAGCGGATATCGGCCCAGAGCAGCGTGGCAACCGATTGACATCTCGGAATTGCTCGCTTACACCCTTGAGCTAGGAGTCAGAGAGAGTGCCTTCTCGTGATGACCTACTCAATTGGCGCGAGCGAGTCTATGCGTCGCGTCTTGAACGCCATCTCTCAATCGAGGATCTGGCTACTCGGCTGATGCTCAGCGAGCGCTTCACCGAGGAACTTGAAGAGGGACGACGGGAGGTCAGCCCCGCGGTGTTCTATCGCCTCGCCCGTGCATTGCGATTAGCGGACGACGATGCGAGCAGCCTCTTGGACGCTGCGAGTCGGGCAGCGCTTATCGATTCCGATGGAGGAGCTGACGCCGTAGGACTGGGACCCACGCAATCCCTATTGGGGACGTTCGGGGGCGCCGCACTGCTCTCACTGCTTTCAGGTGGCGGCCCGGACAGACAGCTCCTCGATACCGAGGCGATAGGGGTGATCGAACGACTACGCAATTCGCTAGCATTGGACGCCGGCAACATCGCAACCATGCTGTCTGTCGAGGAACCACTGCTTGAGGCTTGGGAGTCGCGCCAAGAGCACGTGCCCTATGTGGTCATAGCGGAGCTCCGTGAATTTGCAGATGCACTAGACATCCTGGAGCAACTCTTCGCGCGCGACGCAATCCCCGAGGTTATCCGCCGCCCAGCGAGCCTTTTCGGGGGCTCGGCGGCGATAGATCTAATCCGGAGAGGCGATCTTAGAACGGTCGCCGCCCGATATGACGGCACGCTACTCTACAGTGCCTCTTAACGGTGGCTCTCCAGGGGATGCCATTGGTCAGCCATACACACATGCCACTATTCCGTGTCGTGAGAGCTGGCTGGGTAGACCCGCTCGACATCTCATTTAGCGAAAGACAACCTGGGCGCTGGAACGCCCGAGATACATACCCCGTTGTACACAAGTTGTAGTGAACGAGTCGCACGGGCGATTGCGAACGATTTACTTCAACTAGCAGCGGTAAATCTTGACGATCTTAACCCCGAGATCAGGCCTGTCTTGGTTGAGATCGAATGGCACGGGGAAGTCGTGGATATGTGCTCGGTCTCAGGAATAGTGGAGTGCGGGTTCGGAATCGACTATCCAGCCAAATACGAGCATCGCGACACTCAACCGTTTGGACTCGCCTGGCACACTTTGGGGGCTGATGGGATTCAATCTCGGAGCGCATCGTTGTTCCGAACCGACCACAAGGGCTGGATGGGTGACCACCGCGAGTGGGGTGAGGTCGCCATATTCGTTCGAAACGCAGCCAGGCCACCGACGGTGAAGTCGGTGAGATCAGACTTTGCTTGGGCCTAGGTAGCCAGACCGAACAAGTCTACGCAGAGCGCTCTCGCCCCCGTGGGCCCTCGGCGTTGACTCCCCACCCCCAGCCCCATAACCTCCCCCCCGCTATGGCGAAGCACCTCGAAGGCAAAGTAGCGATCGTTACCGGCGGGGCCGGGGGCATGGGCTCGCAGATCTCCAAGATCTTCGCGGAGCAGGGCGCCAAGGTCGTCGTTGCGGACACGGGCGCGGACGTCGAGGGGCGGATGGGGATGGACCCCGCCCGCGTCAACGCCGTCGTCGACGAGATCGCGGCGGCGGGGGGCGAGGCAGTCGCCGCCATCGGCGACGTCTCCGAGATGGACGTGGCCGAGGGCCTCGTGCGCACCGCCCTCGAACGCTGGGACAAGCTCGACATCCTCGTCTGTGCGCACGGCATCCTGCGCGAGCGGATGATCTTCAACATGACCGAGGACGAGTGGGACGGCTCGGTGAAGTCGCACCTGAAGGGCTGCTTCGCCCCCACGAAGTTCGCCGCCATCCATTGGCGCGAACGGCGCGACGGCGGCCGCATCATCTACTTCACCTCGGGAGCGGGCCAGCGCGGGTCGGCGGGTCAGCCGAACTACTCGGCGGCGCAGCAGGGCAAGGTCGGCCTGATGCTCTCGTGCGCCCAAGGGCTCAGCCGCTACGGCGTCACCGCCAACTGCATCGCGCCGGCAGCGTCGACGCGCATGACCGACCGCGGTCTCGGTGCCCAGAGCGAAGGCGACGCGCCCAGCCTCGCGGTCGAAGGCACGCGCATGGACCCAAAGAACGTCGTGCCGCCCATCGTCTACCTCGCCTCGGACGCGGGCGGGGCGGTGACGGGCCGGGTGATCGGCGCGACTGGGCACGAGATCACCGTCTGGCGCGAGCCGTTCGCGGACCAGTCGCTGTACTCGCAGACGCCGTTCTGGGACATCGACGAACTGTTCGAGCAGATGCCGCGCACACTCGCTGTGGGCGACATCACGCCGCCCGAACCGGCGTTCCCGTAGGGCAGGAGGGGCAGATGGCACAGCACCTCGAGGGCAAAACCGCGATCGTCACAGGCGGCGCGGGTGGCATCGGCAGTTGGATATCGAAGCTCTACGCGGCGAACGGGGCGAAGGTCATCGTGGCCGATACGGGGGCGGACGTTGAGGGGCGGATGGGGATGGACCCCGCCCGGGTGAACGCGGTCGTGGACGAGATCACGGCGGCGGGGGGCGAGGCCGTCGCCGCGATTGGCGATGTCTCGGAAATGGACGTGGCCGAAGGCCTCGTGCGGGATGCGCTCGAACGCTGGGGCAAGCTCGACATTCTCTGCTGCGCTCACGGCATCCTGCGCGAGCGCATGGTCTTCAACATGACCGAGGACGAGTGGGACGGCTCGGTGAAGTCGCACCTCAAGGGCTGCTTCGCACCGACAAAGTTCGCCGCCATCCACTGGCGCCAGGAGCGACAGGGCGGGCGCTGCATCTACTTCACCTCGGGGGCGGGCATCCACGGCACCGCGGGTCAGCCGAACTACTCGGCCGCGCACGCGGGCAAGCTGGGCCTCATGCGCTCGAACGCGCGCGGCCTCATCCGTTACGGGGTCACCTCGAACTGCATCGCCCCCGGCGCCTCGACGCGCATGACCGACCGCGGCCTCGGTGTGAACGCCGAGGGCGCTCCGCCGAGCGAGACGGCAACGGGGACGGCCCGGGACCCGAAGAACGTCGTGCCCATTGCGGTCTGGCTGGCCTCCGATGCCGGGGGCGTGGCGAACGGGCAGATCTTCGGCGCGCGCGGCCACGTGATCACGCGCTACAGCGAGCCGGAGCGCGAGCGCATCCTCCGTTACGAGCAGCCCTTCATCGACATCGACGACCTCTTCGAGCTCTGGCCGCAGACGCTCGGAGCGGATCCGCTCGAGAGGACGCAGGCTTGGCCCTGAGCGCCGGGGAGCTTGCCGATCGCCAGCAGATCGTCGAGGTCATCGACCGCTACGGCACCGCGCTCGATTCGAAGAACTACGAGCGCTTCAAGACGTGCTTCAGCGAGGACGCGCGCGTGTACTACGGCGCGAACGAGTTCGATCGGGAGGCGGCCGCCAAGTTCTGCGAAGCGACGCTCTCGCCGTACGCGTTCACGCAGCACCTGCTCGGGAACTACGAGGTCCAGATCGATGGCGACCTCGCGAGCGCGCGCACCTACCTGCACGCTACTCACGTGACCCCGCCCGAGCAGGGGGAGGTGTTCGTGGTCGGCGGGACGTACATCGACGAGCTCGCGCGCCAGGACGGCGAGTGGCGGATCACCATGCGCACGCTCGAGGCGGAGTGGTCCGAGCGGCGCAAGATCGCCGCGTAGCGCCTCTCGTCTCTAGCCGAAAGGAACGGCCATGAGCAAGCAGATCGATCTCGAGGGCAAGGTGGCGCTCGTCACCGGGAGCGGCCAGGGCATCGGTCGCGCCATCGCGAAGGCGCTCGGCGAGAGTGGCGCCGCCGTCGTCGTCTCCGACGTCAATCCAGAAACGACAGCGGCGACGGCGAAGGAGCTCGGCGGCACGGCCCTGCCCCTCGATGTCACAGACCAGGCCGCCTTCAACGCCGGCGTCGATAGCATCGTCGCCGACCACGGCCAGCTCGACATCCTCGTGAACAATGCCGGCGTCTATCGCGGATACGGCGGCCCGATCGAGACGATCACGCCGGAGATGTGGCGCACGCTCTGGTCGGTGAACGTCGACGGCGTCTTCTACGGCTGCCAGGCAGCCGCCCGCGTGATGGTCGAAGCCGGCGAGGGCGGGCGCATCATCAACATCGCCTCGACGCAGGCGGTCTCGCCCGGCGTCGGTGTCACCTACGACGCCTCGAAGGCGGCCGTCGTACAGCTCACGCGCACCCTCGCGCTCGAGCTGGGCCCGCACAACATCACCGTCAACGCCGTCGCCCCGGGCGCCACCTGGGTGAACCCCGGCGACCCGCCGCCGATCGACGCGACCGCGCCCATCCCCCGCTCCGGCCACCCCCTCGGCGACGCCGTCGCCAACCGCATCGCGCGCATCCCCCTCGGCCGCTGGGCGCACCCCGAAGAGATCGGGAACGCCGTCGCCTTCGTCGCCTCGCCGCTCGCGAGCTACATCAGCGGGATCTACCTGAATGTCGACGGCGGCTGGCTGGCGGAGTGACGACGAGTTCAGAGTGACGGAGTTCAGAGTTCAAGGTTCAGAGATCAGAGAGGGCACGCCTGGACCGTCGAGCCTCTTCGACCAAGCGAGCGCGGTGACGGAGTTCAAGGTTCAGAGTTCAGAGAGGGCGGGTGACGACGAGAGTTCAAGGTTCAGAGTTCAAAGAGGGCGAGCCTGGACCGTCGACCTCTCCCGGCGCGAGCGCGGAGCCACACCGGTCTCCAGGCCGGGAAGCCGCGGCAGCCGAGCGCGGTGCGGGGCAGTGCGAGGGTCCGAGCGCAGCGAGCCAACAAGCGAGCGCGGAGGTGTAGCGCCCCGCAGGGCGCGAAAACGCGGCAGCCGAGCGCGGGTGGGGCGGGCGGGGATGGGGCCTGAGCGCAGCGAGCTCA
>Ga0310121_10002876_pt1 | contig 16101 bp, 13 predicted proteins | sample CB27_Tmax_986_MG_FD_203504 | JGI IMG/M metagenome (GOLD analysis project Ga0310121, IMG submission 203504) | Marine microbial communities from Western Arctic Ocean, Canada - CB27_Tmax_986 | ecosystem: Environmental > Aquatic > Marine > Oceanic | place: Canada: Western Arctic Ocean | collected...
CCCTTCCCAGCGAAATGCCTCCTCCCGTCGACCGGAAGCGGCGGACGCACTGCTTCCAACGATAACCAAACCGTCGTTAGACACCCCTACCGCACGGCTTTGGAATTCACTTCCCGCCAGATCGCCAAGGCCAGTCATCACTTCTTCACCTTCTCGTCGAAATGCCTCCCCGTATGCGGAAAGGGCGGAATCACTGCTTCCAACGATCACCGACCCGTCTACCGACACATCCCAAGCACCGCTTCGAAATTCTCCACCGAGAAGATCACCAAGACCAGTCATCTGCCCCTCTTTCCAGCGAAAGGCCTCAGCCCCCGAGCTCGAGGTGCCCCCCCCAACCACCACGGACCCATCCACAGAAACGCCAAACGCCGCGCTGTAAAATTCCCCGTCCGGAAGATCGCCCAGGCCAACCATGCCCCCCGCCGGCGTCCAGTAAAATGCCTGTCCGCCCAGAGCCGACGAGCTCAATCCCACAACAACCATCGCTTTGGAGTCAGCCGGTATCGCGAATGGCACGCTATAGATAGCCCCACCTTGCAAATCACCCAGGGGTATGAACACGGCGGCACGAGCGTGTTGGTTACTTATCGAAAACCACGGCAACAAGCTCACCAACCCCAAAACTATTGGTAACCGATGGGTGCTCATAATCATCTTTCCTTACAATCTTTATCTGTGTGTGAAGGTCTTTTACTGATACTGATTTCAATCCCGATCGACGTATCAGTGGACTCCGGCGAAAAGGGACTGCCTGCCGAATACCACCGGTTAGTATGACCCGTCTGCCATCAGGGGGCAAGTTTTGCTCCCTCGCTCGCGTTCGGACACAGGAAGTTTGCCCACAGCTCCCCATAGGGGCCGCGTTACCCAGATATGTCTCCAAAATAGTCGGCACATGATCTTGGTTAATCAAAATTTTTGAGGGTGGTGTGCCAGAGACAAGCAAACTTCGCAAAGCAAGAGGGGACCATTTTACGACACCAAACCCAGGAGTTTATACGCATGGTCTCATCGGTACTTCACGCGGGAGGTAATGACCATGAATCCGAAGGTCTGGTTTTCGGTACCTGGGCTGATCTGCCACTGATAGCGATTTTAATACTCATCGGGCGACTTTAATAGCGCTAGCAGGGGTCTTTTTTGTATTTTAGTAGTGCTCGATGGTTAGTTTTTTGAAGGCGCTAGCTGGGTGGCGTCAAGGGATTTCATCTAATTTTGGTTGAAATTTCGAGCCGTGACGCTCATTTGGCCCCTCCGTGTTGAGCCACGTTTGGCAGCCCACAATCGAGCGTAATCGGTTTTGAGGGGCGAAGATCCGCTCCAGCCCGAGCGGATTTGGAACAAGCTCTACAGCGGCTCGAAGATGACAGGTCGCCGCGGGGCCAGCCCACAGGAAGCTCTGGAGGTTGATTATAGGCCCGAGTCATTGCAGTGATCGATCTTTGGATTCGTCCTGTGTGACCTCCCCGACATGGTCACCACAACCAGCATCGCAACGAGCACGCTGGTGGACGTCGCCGGCTCGGGAATGATATAGGTCACGGTCAGTGGATCGTCGATCGCTATGATCACGGGCTGCAGGTCGTACGGCCCCGGCTGCGTGTAAGCGACGCCCGGTGTGGGATTGTTGCCCGGCCCACCGGGATTGTAAAAGGGGCTGTATCCGCCTGCGGCAGGGATCTCGACGTCGGTGATGAGGCGCATTGCGGACTCATCGCCCTTCAAGATGATGTCAATCTGATTGTCGTGGTCCTCGATGTAGCCGTCGTTATATGGGTCGGTTCCGAGGCCCAAATCGGCCAGGCCAACCACCGTGATCGAGCCAGCGGAGGTGACGTAGGATGTTCCGGTCTGCGTCAGCCACTGCTCCATGCCGTTGTCCATCAAGCGGATACGAAAGAACGTCGCGAAATCGGACGGCAAGACGCTGACAACCCCGTCCGCAGAGAAGCCACCCGTCGTGAGCACTCGGAGCCGGAATTGTGCGTCGGACCCGTACAGGGCCAAACCATCGTTAGGCAGCTGGGCTGCCCCAAACAGTGCCGGGGCCCCCTCCCCCGTCGTCAACATATGGCTCAGCTTCGCTCCGACCAGCGTCGGTCCGCCGCCTGGCAACCACGGGTTTCCACTCGTCCTCGAAAGTCCCACGGCGCTGACCGGACCGGACGCACCGACGAGCTTGAGCGGCGTACCGTCATCGACAATCTCGGTCCTCTCGATGTAGATCGCGCCCTCGGTGGCGGGCGTCAGGCGGTTCCCGAACTCGCCGAACACCACCACCGTGTTCCGCTCGTTGTACTCGATATTTGGGGAAATCGAAACGACCATCGGCGTGACGACGGCCCCCGTGTTGAGGGTGATACGAAAGTCGGATGGTTGCACGGTGCTCGGCAACACCGGCCAACTGAAAACGACTGGCATCGCATCGGCATGGGACACGGGATACCCAAATCCAAAGGCAACCTGCTGCGGCGTTGCGGAGCTCGTGAGCGCGCGGTATGGAGGATCGGTGCTGCTGGTCACGGTCTCCCAGGTACCGCCGGCCGCGATCACGTCCTGTTGGTTCCCGGGGACGCCTATGATGTTTTCGAAAGCGTAGTTTGCTGAGAGAATCGACGGCGAGTCGCCCCACAGATCCGCGTTGATGAGCACGTCCTGCATGAGCATCTGGTAGGAGGCTGTTTGCGCGACGACCGATTGGTAAATAATTCCGGATAGCAGCAGGGCAAGGCCCGAGAGTTGTCGCAACTTGACAGTGAGCATCACAAGAACTCCGCTTGTTTGATCTGAGCTGTTCGTACGCCAATCCAAACTGCTTCGAAACTCGCAGGGTAACTGATAGCGATTTTAATACTCATCGGGCGACTTTAATAGCGCTAGCAGGGGTTTTTTTGTATTTTAGTAGTGCTCGATGGTTAGTTTTTTGAAGGCGCTAGCTGGGTGGCGTCAAGGGATTTCATCTAATTTTGGTTGCAATTTCAGGTTCCGATCCCCATTGCACGTTGACGGTAGCTTTGGTCAGTCGTGTTGGTACACCCAGTCTTTCCGCTTCGGAATCGGTGTTGGCATCTCCGACCAGGACGACGTATCGCAGTTTCCCGTTCTCTGCTACTCGCCGAATGCGCTGACGGATTCGCTCGGGAGAACTCGTTTCCGTAATGACTGACAGCTGGTGACCCTGCTCTTGGCGTAGCTCGATCCATGGTTGTAGAGTCGGCAGCCATTCTCGGGGACAGACCACCGCCGTATCGGCGGGCGCACAGATCGCCTGTAGGGTAATTAGCAAAAGAGAAGACATCTCGACGGAATCCGTGTTTGGCAGGGTGATAAACGATCTAGGAACAGAGCTTAGAGATGAGGGGCGTAGTTTGTATCGGACCAGGTGTTAGGAATTAACCCAGAGCAGAATCGACGGGCTATCAAGTCACAGCTGTCAGTCTTTTGCTGTGGGTTGATTTGTTACCGACCAGCCGCAATACTGAAACAAAGCAAGCCATGACTAGCGGGAGTAACTCAGTGGTAGAGTGCTAGCTTCCCAAGCTGGACGTCGCGGGTTCGTCTCCCGCTCTGCAGAAGACCCCGGAATGCCTGTGGTTTCCCGGGGTCTTTTCGCGTTGGTGGTTGCGTCCTCGAGGTCAGACATATTGCCCACAATGGTCCCCAAGGTACTACGTTTGCCAGAAGTTGGTGCAAACCGGGAAGCCGAACCGCCGGTCCCGGTTGCCCTCGCCACATTCGCGTTATTTGCAGCAGGCGCGCCCTCCAGCGGTAGGGCTGGTAGCTCATCGAGAGCATCTGCTACGTCCAGTAACCTATCGACACGAGTTTGTTTCATTTTCAGATGGGTAGCTTGGCAGCCAACGCGCCCCCAATGCCGGGGTAGAGCCGAGAGGTAGCGCGGTGGTTTTAGGTATTCTGAGTTGAGGAGTTTTCTGATGGTTCGCGTCGTTCCCTTCCTGGTGTGCACAACGTTGTTGGCGGTCTGTACCGCCATTGGCGAGGAGCGAGTATGGACCAGCGACACCTTCTTTGACTTCAGCGATGGCACCTGCGCCGACGGTGGCGTCAATACCTACGTAGCGGCGGACGGGACGGTGCGGCTCATCAACCTTTGGGACTTCAACAACGACGGCAACTTTGACCTGCCGGTTGCTTGTGCACAGGATCACGACGAGCGCGTCGAGCTCTTCATCTATTGGGCTGATGAGACCGGCTTTTCTCCGAAACGCCGAACGCTCCTGCCGACCGAGGGCGCCGTCGCTGCGACGGCGGCCGACCTCGATGGTGACGGCTATCCAGAGCTCATCGTGGCCAATCGCTTCGACGGCGAGAATACGAATCTCGACGTGTACATTTACTGGGGCAGCCCGGACGGTTTTGATGTCTCCCGTCGGACTTCTCTGCCGGCGCGGGCCGCGAGGGCCGTGACCGTCGCGGATCTCGATCGCGACGGCTACCCCGACATCGTGATCGCCAATCAGGGCGTCGAGTACCACATGACCTTCGACAGGTTTCGGGAGTCGTATGTCTACTGGGGGAGCAAGGAAGGATATTCGCCCGAGCGGCGCACATCGCTCGCGACGATCAACTGCGCCGACGTGAAGGTCTCGGACTTCGACCGCGATGGGCATCTCGACATCCTCTTTGCCAATGAGGGACACGTCGAGTCCGACGGAGGCGTTGTCGTGTACCTCGGTCGCTCCTCGAGAGACTTCTCTAGGGAGCGAACCACTACGCTCCCGGCGGTGTTCCCATCGGACGTCGAGGTCGCCGACCTCGACGGTGACGGATTCGACGAGATCGTCGTCGCGAACCTCTACCGTCTCAGGGGAAAGCACCATCCACCGACTGGCAATGTCGTCGACACGTACCGCGTGAGTTCCTTCATCTATCACGGAAGCTCGACGGGATACGACGTGGCGCGCCGTACGGAGCTTCCGACTGTCGGAGCCAACGCCGTCGCCATCGGTGACGTCAACCGGGACGACCTGCCCGACCTCGTCTTCGCAAACAGCGCTGCGGACGTCTCGTTCATCTACTGGAACGGCCCGCGCGGGTTTTCGGTGTCTCGGCGGTCCCAGATGCTTGCGGCGAAAGCCCACGATTGTGCGATTGCGGACCTCGACCGCGACGGCCACGCCGACCTCGTCTTTGCGAACTACGCCTCCGGTGGCTTCTTTGACACCGTCTCCTACATCTACCCCGGTGGGTCGGAGGGCTTTCGCGACGACCGCCGCATCGAGCTGCCGACCTCGGGGGCCTCTGGGATCGTCGTCGCCGATCTGAACGGCGACGGGCGCGATGACATTGCCTTCGTGAACAAGATCGAGGGTGTGTCGTTCGGCGGTGGCACGACCGCCTCCGTAGCGAGCCTCGGACCGACCACGTCGTGGATTTACTGGGGCGATCGCAAGGGGCGGTTCAGCACCGACCGACGTATGGCAATTCCCACGGGGCGCGGCACGAACTCCTACAGGAGCGCCGACTTCAACATGGACGGCCACGCCGACATCTTCTACGCCGACGGCACCCGCTATACAGCGATCTACTGGGGTAGTCCCGCTGGCCTCTCGGTGGAGAACCGAACGTCATTTCCCGACGAGCCCACCAAGAGCGGTCTCGTCGCGGACTACAACCGCGACGGCTATCTCGACATCCTCATGAACTCGGCAGTCGTCTATGGTGGGAAGTCGGGCTTCTCGAAGGTGAATCGATTCGTTTTCGAGTCCCGCTTGCGCTATCCGTCAGTTGCCGATTTCGATGGCGACGGCTGGATCGACGTCGCCAACTCCGGTCGTGGATGGGTCACGCTCTATTTCAACAGCTCTCAGGGATTTGACAAGGACCGCAAACAGGTGCTGGAGTTGCCGGGAAAGTACTTTCCTTCGATCAAGTTCGCAGATGTCGACGCGGACGGTTTCCTTGATTTCGTGGCCGTCGTCCAGACCGACGACCTGAAACCGATTGGTCCCGGGGAGGCGCCCGTGCACCACAGCAATCCGTACACCGAGTCGTACATCTTCTGGGGCAGCGCCGGCGGATTCTCCAGCTCGCGCCGCACGGGATTGCCGACTGTGGGCTCGAACGTTTGCGCCATCGCCGACTTCAACGTCGACGGTCACCTCGACGTCTTCTTCTCGAGCTACCTTGCGGGATTCCACCGCCATCATCCCGGATACCTCTACTGGAACAGCGCCAGCGGATTCGATCCGTCGCGCAGGGACCTCATTCCCGGCTTTTCCGGCTGTGGCACGTTCGCCGCTGACTGCAACCTCGACGGATATCCTGAACTCTTTGTTGCGAACCATACCCGCGTGGGCAACCACCGGAGCGACATCTGGGTGTACCGTGGCCGTCCGGACGGCTTTTCGCCGGACCACCGCGAGTCGCTTCCCGCAACTGGACCGCACTTCTTCTCCTTCGTCGACGTCGGCAATATCGCCGACCGCTCCGGGCGATACGACTATATCTCGCCAGCCTTCGATGCGGGCCAGGGTGCACTCTTCGAGTCGATTTCTTGGGACACCTCGACCCCCTTCCACACCGCGGTGGAATTTCAGCTGCGCACGGCCGCGACAGAGGCCGAGCTCGAGGCGGCCGTGTGGACGGGGCCCGACGGCGAGAAAAGCTTTTTCAAAGCGAGTGGATCTCGTATCCCCCCACCGCCTGCCGGTCACCGTTGGATGCAGTACAAGGCGACCTTGGTAAGTCCGAACTCGGCGAACACGCCGGTTCTGCGGGCTGTGTCGGTTCGGTATAGCTCGTAGAAGCCCTTGTTGACAAGGAACGGCATGCTTCCCGAACTCCCCGTTCGACTCGACTGCGCCTCGGTGCGCGATTCAGCTTCCTTCACCGCGCTCGTGCTTTGTCTTCTTCCGAATGGCCACCTCTGCTCCAGCGACTACCACAGAGTGTTCGGCACGCTCTTTTTCGCTATAGTCGCGTTCAGCGTAGGGGGCAAAAATCACCATGGTACTGTAATTATCAAGGGTGTTGCGACCATTGCACCGTGCCAGGTTGCCGTTCAGGATGACCAAATCGTTCCATCCTTCAAGTATGTCCTGAGTCTTGAATCGGAAGTTGTATGCAATATGCTTTGCAACATGCTTTGTGAATAACGGAGACTCGGCGCGGGACTTGTCGCGCACATCGAACAGGAGCTCATCGGTTTCGTCGCTCTCCCACTGCGGCCAAGAACCGTTGAAACTCACGCCGATAATAGCCGGACGATCCCTTTTCTCGACGATGACCTGAACAATGACTTCGAGGTCACTTTCCGGCGGCTCGGCGCACATGGGCATATGCAATGACTTCATAGCGCCAGGCTCGAGTGATGTCGGAAAGTGGGCTACGCTTTCAAAAAGAGGTCTGACCCATGGACCGAACTGATAGCTCGATCCGTACAACTTTTCAAGCCCGCGCAGAGATTCGATAAGATGGTTGTCTTGGAGGTCAGAGGGCTGACAACTCAGGAGATACGCTGCTGAAAAGTTGAAATAATCGATGCCATCGGCGCCAGCCACCAGTTTGCTTGCGGCGTCGCCTCGAAGTATTTCAACACAGTGGGGAGCGATGCGGGGGCCGCTTCCGCCGTGTGCCGGAGCGTATACAGGCAGCCAGCTAAACTGCTTCTCAATCATTCCATATACGGCGATATCTTCGCCCAGTCGGCTCTTCAGGTTGCTGTAACGTATGTCCCTGGCTGTCACAACCAAGTCACTCGGGCTGACAAAGTCGATCAGTCCAGAACGCGCAATGTCAACCACATCTAAACCGATGCTACGCATCAAGCCAATATTGGGAGGACACTTGATACCCAGGGCGTAGGGTTTGCCAGTTTTTTTCTCTTTCCTGCGAGCAAGTTTGCGAATCTCGGAGTGCCATTCTGTCATCTCCGCGATATCTGATTCCGTCGCAGGTGGCTGACAGCATATTGGGTCGCGCGTCCAATCGAACTCCATGCCTTCGAAATCGTAATCATTGATAAGTTCCCGTATCAGAGTAAGCATGTGGTTGCGGACTTCTGGAAGTCCGTAGTCTAGTCCCACCTTGATCCCCAGAGCGTTTTGATGCGGGAAGATGAATGTGTTCTTCTGCTTTTTGTCAGGTCTCCCATGAAATGGGCTATTAGGCCAGTCGTCAGGGTCGGCGGCGCCGTGTGTGTCGTTCATTCTTAGAGATAACCATGGCGCAATACCTCTCTGCCGGCAGCCACTGCATACCTCGGCAAGCCAATCTATACCCGATTCTCTTAAGTCATAGGCGTTATTATATCTTCTGACGGATGCATCAATGAACTTGCTTTTTTTCGCCTTCAGAACATCCGACAACTCATCAGAAACAAAGAAATCGCGATCACCTCTGGTATACCCGTCTATGGCGGTTGGCCAGGCTTTGCTGGGATGCCAGGCTACGTTGGTGTTTGGGCCCACAAGAAGAGTGTCAATTCCAATATCCACCAGCTTGTCCAGATATTGATGCGTGGCTTTCGGGGAATAACCGCCATCTGGGATCCACTTCTTTTTCTTTGGGATGTTGATGAAAAGATTGAAGAAGTCGGCAAAGTCCGCATGAAACAGGTGTCGATTCTTCAAAGGGCTTTGCGGCGAATCGTTGATCGTGCTGCGCTGATGATTCACAGCAACGGCCTCCTCCGCGCGGAGGCCGATCGCTGGCCCTGCCATGCTGACTGTGAGAGTGACTGCAAGCGCCAATCGTTGTGGAAGGCCACTGTCGCATCGTAGGTGTGTCATGTTTCTCTTAATATTTGGGTTAGAGAATGTTCCGGATATTTTGAATTCGAGGTGTGAATAGTACAAAAAAACGGCTCTTCTGTGAGATGTAAATAATCAGCCGCATCGAGCCTGGTGCCGGAGTTCGTATGGCAGATGCTTCTTCGTTGTGGTTCTATGGAAGTGGTTGATATCAACCATCGTACATCCAGCCAACATCGGCTGCCATGATTTCCTCCTGGATGTACCGACACAATCATCCCGTAGCATTTTGGATGATGTAATTCTATCCAAGAGGGTGATTCTGCCGAAACGCCGCAAGCCGATCTTGCTCGATTTTTGTGTACCGTTATTCTACCTTGGTGGTGTAGCGAGGTTGGCTGATAGAGCAACTAAGAAACAATGTGGCGTGTTTTTATCTACGAAACAAATGCTGGATTAAGAATGAATTCGGTGAGGCCACAGAAACACTCTGCAATGGTTTTCTGATCCGTCATTCTACCCATCGCGGCTGTGGGGTGATCTTGAGCGAGTATGCGTGATCGCAGGGAATTTCAGGACCGTGTTTTTCGACGCCATTCTCCCACCACGAGGGCATGCGAATCTGTAAGCGGCCAGAAGACTGTTGCCACGATAAGGGCTCGTCCACTCCCAGTAGATGAATCGTCGTGTCTGGAGCTGCTTGTAAACCAGGTAGCACGGTTTCACGCTGTGGCCAGTCGAGCAGGATGGCGTAGAGCGAATTTCGCTTGGTGGTGAATTCTACGTCAATGCCCGCAGTCGTCTTGCTGTGGGGCCGTCCGTCGACCCACGGTCTGGTTCCAAAGATGGCCTCTCCGTTGACTGACAGCCATGGGCCTAGCTGTAACAGTGCGCGTTTTTGGCCGGGATATTCGAGATCTGGGAAAATGGCTAGTTCAAGATTGCCGCCGTGGCTGGTTACGTGAATCAACCAGTCGATGAGGTTCTTTGTACGGCCGCGGGATCGACCGTGAGGTGCGCGGTTGCCACCTCGAAACACCTCCTCGTAGCGGACATAGTGGCCATCTGAGATTTCCTCGGCCGCGGCCGAGTGGGCTGCTTCCCGGCGGTACCAGTCTCCGTGAACGAGTCGCTTGCCCCACGTCGCCTGTTTGTAAGCGCCCAGCGCATCTTCGCAGGCTACCTCGTCTGGCTTGGCGGCATGATTGTAGTAGTAGGCCAACAGCTCGCGGCTCTTCAAATCATCGGCAGGAAAGCTCAGCTTGTCGCCGTCCAGCCAGATTGAGCTAGGTTGGAAACGGTCGATCAACTCATACTTCATTTCCAACCAAAATGGGCACACGTCAGGTCGGATGACGTTGAAGAAGAAGCCAAATCGGAGACCTCGCGCCCGTATGGCTTGAGACAACTCGGCGGTGAAATCCCTGTTATCCGGTCCGATCTTCGTAAAGGGGCTACCTTGGACATCGGTGTAACGACTGATGTAATTAGCGAAATAACCATGCGCCTTGGGAGCGAAAACCACATATTTGGCACCCGCATCGAGGGCCAGTTGTGCCAGGTCGTTGGCGTCCCAAACACCGTTGTCCCAGGCGCTCCGAGCGAAGTTGTATTTTTTGTTCCGGCCGATGTGTCGCTGCTCCACGTACGGTTGGCCGTCGTGTGATTCCCACCAGCTGTCCCATTCGGCCTGATTTGGCGCCGGGCTATAGATCATCAGTCCTAGCTTGGCGTCCATGAACCATTTTGGCGTCGGATGCGTGTCAAGTGATTCCCAAACCGGCTGAAACTCGCCACCCATGACCGGCACAAAAGTACACCATGCTGAAAGCAGCATCGCCAGAATGATTTGCCGAGTCTGTCTCATCGTTGGGACCTACATTTCCTCCCAGGAATGATTTTGAAACGCCTGCGAGTCTGTGACACCAACTATTGACACCAACTATTGTAACCTCAGCGCCGTCTCGCAAGTCAAACGCGTAGAATTGTCGGTATTTTTTTGCGTGTTATGCGGTCGATAGTGGCGGTTCAACCCGGTCTTGTGGACTCCCGACCGCAATAGCGGTGTCAACTCCTTGCTTTCACTGCCTGATAACTGATGACTGATAGGAATTTTGATTTCCCGCGAGTCTACCAGCAAAAGCTGCTAATTGAAGGTGTGCTTGTGCTGAAAGATGGGCCTGCCGCCTTCCAGCACACGTACCGCCGGCCGTTTCTAGAAGCGGGAAGCCAAATGGAGGTCTGTCAGAGTGCAACACGCATGTGGATAGACGTAGAATATCTCTTGAATGGTCTTTGCCTTAATTTTTTAAAAATACGTAAGCTAGCCGCATCAGATTTCATCTTTGTAGGGGCCGTGTGTCATGCTTGTCGTAATACGCAGCGGAACCTTAGCAATTGTCCAGTATCAAAGAGAAACGAGTTATTCACCGCCAATTCGCCTTGAATTTAACCATTCGGCTCACAGGCTTAGCATCTTGGGGATGGGGCCACGATGTACTACGCTGGCAAACCGGTGGGATCAAGATTCCGGCGTGCGCTGCGAGTCGATCACTTCAAAGACGTAACCATTTTGGTCGCGGAAAAAGAATCTCTCGAAGGGTGTATCACGTTCTGGTGCGATCAACTCGGCGCCATGCTCAACCAACTTTTTCTTTAACTCGGAGAAACCAGTTGCGGGATAGTTGATGGCAACATGACGACCAAATTCCCGCTCAAAACGAAAAATCTCGAACGCAGGATCTTGCACCAGATGGAGTTCTTGGTCGGGGGCGACGGCCAGCCATGCGGCGACGCAGTCGATGTTCTGAGGTCGATCGATCGGTGTCCAGCCCAGTGTTTGTTGAAAGAATTCAGCACTACTGGAAACATCACGTGTAGCTAAGGTGAGGTGGGCGAATGAAGAAGTGTTTGTCTGGCTCATGATTCACGAAGATGCGGAAATGGTACCACTGGCGCTTGCGATACGCCATATTCCCTGGCTGTCACAGCCAGCATAATACATGCGATATTGTTTGGCAGAAAGGTGCAGTAGGGACATGTCCTCTGCGTGAACCGCGTCAATACCGTGGTTACCGTAACCACGTCCCTCCAGGATACATTCACCTTGTTCCCAATGTAAACCGTCTACCGATTGAGTCACAAAAATACGAGACCGATACCCGGCCATATCGACAGAGATCGATGTCTCAGCGAAATTCTTGCTGCTTCCATCGTGTATGGCATGGACATTGTTGGAAGGATGGGTAGGCACAACGGTTCCCGCAGGAACGTCTTGCCACGCCGAGTAAAACATGGTCCAGCTTCCGCCATGCTTCGTTGGCGGAACGACTTCTGCGGCCGAAATTGCCATCATGTCATCTTCGGCGCCGTCGAAACTTAATCGCCATCCCTGTTCCCATTCGAAGGCCAGACCATCGCGCGTCACAGCGCTACGCACACCAAATGTATGCTGGCCATCCTGTTCCATCGAATACGTGCAATACAATCGTCCGCCTCCGCTTGGAAGTGACACGAATCTAGGAGATCGCACGCCAGTTGTGTCCTTCAAGCGAACACCAGGTTCGATGTTCCAGTGCAGCATGTCTGTTGAGTTGGCACTACCAATCGAGCAAGGATCATCCGCAGGTCCACTCAGCTGGTAATACATGCGCCAGCTCCCATCAGCACAGGGAGTCACCGAAGGCACTAAAGCTCGTAGCCGTCCTGTGGAGCCGTTCCATGGCGGAGCGACACGGATTCCCGGATCTGGCTGAAAGGTGAATCCATCCTCAGAAAAGGCACTGAGAATGTATCCTTGACATTCTGGAAAGGGCTTTGCCGGGCCAACCCCAGTGTAGTACAAGCGGTATCCGCCTGCCGGCACACGTGTGATACAAGGACCCAGTAGTTTTCCCGAATCCAGATCCCTTGAATCTTCTAGTCGGGTACCAGGATCTCGTTGCCATGAATGTCGTACTGTCAAAATTAATCCTTAGATCAGATTCCAATCAGCGGCGGGTTTTTGATGTCACCGTTTTGCAGAAGCTGTCCTCATTGCAACGGCAAGCGACCCTGTGGCCTCCACCACGTATTCCTGATTGGCGATCATGCGAGTTTGTCGGAATGTTACAGGACCTTGAAAGTTGACATGCACAATGCGACACGTATTGAGTTGAACCGCAAAGTGCCCAGACATGTGCGAGCTGGTTCGTGGTCCCTCATGAGTAACACTTTTTAGTTGAGCCGAAAAGAGTCCGCAAGTCACTCCGTCAATTTCCTGTACCTTTTCCAGCTTCATCGGCATCTTTTGCGATTCAGCCCCCTCCTGCCGTGATCCAAACAAGCGACTCGCTAGATGTCCTGGAAGGTACACGGTGTCTCCGACCGAAACAGTACGGCCATTAAGAAATGTTGCAAGTGGATTGGGGCGTCCGACGGCTTCCATGCTATGACGCACGATCATCAATTCTTCTTCTTCGGGAACGTTGCCGTCAGGATCGGTCACGATGAGCTTATCTTTCACGCGTTCTACGATGTATGTCTTTCCAGCCACCGGCTGAGGCAACCATTCATAGTCTTTTTGGTCGGTTGCTCCCACTTGACGAACTGCCTTTTCAAAATGAACTCGCACACGAGATGAGTATCCGGATTTCACGTCAAGTATGGTCAACCTTCTCAATTGCTGTTGTTGGTCGTGGTTCGAGGTTTCCTCGGGTTCCTGGCCAGGGTAGCGGTAACGCGTTTTCATCCGCATGTTGAACTGCACAGAATTAACCCACTGTTCTCCCAGGACGGGATTCTGATGGCGGAACGTGAATTGATCTTGAGCCTCAACACAAACTCCAAAAACTTGGCTCTCCCACGGAATTGGTGGGTGGATAATGGCAACTGGGTGACAAGTGGACCTCCGCTCGGGCTCGACAGAGGGGAGCCGTCCCTCGCGCATCTGCCGTCACATCAGCCCTCAAACGGCGGGGCGAAGGGCTGATGTGACGGCGACGGCGGAGGGGCTCACCGGCACCATTTGTATACGTGTGTTCATGCAACTTGCCCGTGATTTGTCCCGTTGACTATCTGACCTCCACATCATGAAGGCCACAAACCACTTACAAACACCGTGGAAACAGGCCGATACGCTCGAAACAGGAAACAATCCACCCACCGATTCTGTCGGAGAGGCGAAAGGATAAAGTTTTGCGAGGTGTGCCCTCTTGTGGGTGACGAGCTCGACAGCGACACCGCATTAACCCATGCCTATTGACGCCCCAATTCAACCACGTAGAATGATAGACATGCAATTGGCGCTGCCCGCCAGGGTGGCCCAAAAGACAACTCAAGCGCTGGCTGGTCACGTCGCTTTAGCGATCGCACCCAGTCAGAGATAAGGCACCACCACTGCCCGCGTTTTAACGCTCGACGTGGTTGGTTTCTGCATAGCAGACGGTACCTATCAACAGCTGTTTTGTTTGGTCATGGCTTGATTAACCAAGCTAGACGTACGCAAACCGCTGTTGGTTGGTGCCGTTTTTTCGTGCGCCTCCGACGCCACAACCCACCACGGAGGTGACACATGTATGACACTGCCCACACCCGTCCAAATGGTTTTTTTCACGACGTGTGGATTGAAAACCATACGCTCTTCGAGTCGCCCGAGGGGCAGCACGCTTCAAAACAGCTTATCGAGCCGGAAATACCGCACTGGTATCACGAGGCCTATTTCCATGGCAGCTGCTGAGCTATCGCCATGGCGGTCGACGTCACGGTCGACTTCCTGCGGAAATGCAAGATTAGGCGTGACCTCACCAATGTGTTCGTGCGGCTCAGGCGGCCGGACTAGGACGGGAGGGTGGTGGAATGCCTGAATTAAACCATAAGAGTCCAGGCGAGTTGATAGACAACGTAAGGCGGCAAGGATTCCGCGAGGACGAAACAGCGCCATCGGTTGAACTGTACCAACCGTTTCCCGTAGACGCGCTACCAAATCCTGTACGCCGATTTGTGAGAGCTACTGCCAATTCCATTGGTTGCGACGAGGCGTACGTTGCGTTGCCGCTGCTGTCCGCTCTGGCGGGTGTGATCGGTAATAGTCGTTGCCTCTTGGTCAAGCCAGATTGGAGGGTGCCCGCAATCTTGTGGACATGTTGCGTCGGCGAAAGCGGTTGCGGAAAGTCGCCACCTTTTCGGCAGGTCATGGGTCCGTTGCGCGACATGCAACGTCATACCATGAAAACGCACGACACCGCGGTTGAGGCCTTTGAGCGGCGAAGAGTTAAGTTCGATGTGGCTCTCAGGGCGTGGAAAAGCAAACCCGAGGGCGAGCCGCCGAAGAAGCCAGAACCACCACCAACACCCAGGCTGGTCGTTGCGGATACCACGATCGAGGCGCTGACGAGTGTATTGGAGGGCAACCCGCGAGGCATCCTGTTGGCTCGCGACGAGCTGGCCCGTGAGGCCAAAAAACTCCGACGGTACATAAAAAACACGAGCGGCGATTGAGCCACATCCAACTCACCTCGGCCGGCAGGTCGCTGGCTGAATCACTACTCCAGGAATCTCAAACGAAAGGATCCAACCATGATCATGTCCAACCGCGCACAACCGATTGTTGACCGTGCCCAGCTTGCATTGCCCAGCTGGAAAGTCAGAGACGAACTGCTCGCAAGGTTTTCCGAGTTCAACGACGCCGTCGACGAATTGCTTTGTCGCGCCCGAGATTGTGAGGAAGCCTCGCCAGTGGACGGCGACGCATCGACGCTCACGATCGAGGAGATCCGCGGGCATCGCCGCGAGCGACAGGATGACTCGCTCAAGATCGCGCAGGGGTTAGTTGGACTTTTCGAGCAACGGGCCAACCTGTTGGCCGCCGCAATGGCGGACCTAGCCGACGCGGCCGCCCGCGCTGAGAAATCGTTGGATTCCGCAAAAGCCAAAGTCCGCCAGCAGTTGACGAAAATGGGTCTCGGCGTCGAGGTTTCGCAAGCCTGGCCCTCCAACCACCGATCGGCTGCGATCGAATTCGATCATCGCGTTGCCAAAAGCACGATCGTTGGCGATGCACATGCGGAATTTTGCGATTTAAGCAACGGCCTAAAAAATGCTTCTCAGTACGCCGTAAACAACGAGCGAGACTCGGCGGCAGCGCGTGCGAGACTGGGTGAGCTTGTGAGCGAGTTGGTATCAAGCTGAAATCGTGTGTCACGGCCGGTGGTCGACTGGAGCCAGCCTATCGCGGCTGGTGTTGAAGGTCGACCCCTGGCTGCCGTGCGAGGCTTACCTAAAACCCGATGGCAACAATCATGCAACGCGACCTTTATCGAATCGAACCGCTGCACGCGGAATCACTGAGTCCCACTGATTGGCTCGTCCGCGAGCAGACGCCGGAGCTTGTGCGACGACTGGCCGA
>Ga0310121_10002877_pt1 | contig 16089 bp, 12 predicted proteins | sample CB27_Tmax_986_MG_FD_203504 | JGI IMG/M metagenome (GOLD analysis project Ga0310121, IMG submission 203504) | Marine microbial communities from Western Arctic Ocean, Canada - CB27_Tmax_986 | ecosystem: Environmental > Aquatic > Marine > Oceanic | place: Canada: Western Arctic Ocean | collected...
AAAGATGGTGATACTGCAGTACAATTAATTCCAGCTATAAAAGAATATTTAGATATTAAAGTTAAGAATGATGAGCAACTAGTAAAGATGGCGTCTATAGTACAACGGTTAGTTGTTGGGGAACAAAAGGGTTCAAGTGAAACAGAATTTGGATTATCAGATACAGAAAAATCAGAGTTGTTGAAATCATTAGAACCAGTAGCTAAGGATTTACAAAAGTACACAGATGAAATTAATAGTCAAGTAGAATCAGATACTTCGAATATAGTAGAATCATAATGTCAGTTTATTCTGAATCTCAAAGACAAAAATTTTTTACTAGAAGTGAAGCTGCAGGTACGCCAAGTGACTTAAATAAAGGAATAACAAGTAAATTAGATGTTTATAATTTAGTAACAGGTATACTAAAAGAAACAAAATCTATGCCGTTTGAAATAGATTTTTTACAAGTTCATAAAGTTTTTGATACAAAACAAGATATTATATCAGATATTAGTAAATTTGGAATGGTGACTGGAAAATTTATTTATAGTGAGTCTAAACATTTAGATAAGCCAGTACGGTGTTTTCCAATGGATGTAGATAATTTTGAATTACCTATTCCAGGTGAAGTTGTAGTTGCAATTAGATATCATAATAAAAATTACTATTTAGATAAATTAACAATAGGTGGAAAAGGTTCAAATTATGATCCTGGAATACACTATCAGTATTTAAGTCCAGAAGTGGTGTCAGCTATAAAGAAAAGAATATCGGGATACGGAGCTCCTAAAGCACCAAAAAAGAGACCATTTGTAGAACAAGGTGGTAAGGTAATTGCTAGTAGATATGGAAGTTCAATTTTATTTGATCATACAGGTGCAAAGCCAATAATACGTTTAAGTAATAATCATAGTCAACAAGGTCCTGCTCCTTATTTTGAACCTATTTTCCCTCGCGAAGGTTCAACTATTTTATTAGATAGTACTAGGTCTAAAGATTTTCCATTACCAGTAGTAAAAAACGTTATGAATATGAGAAATGGAGGTAATGATAAAGTAATTATAAATTCAGATCAATTAATATTTCAAAGTAGAGATAAACCCATTCATATGAATGGTGCTAATGAAATATATATAAATGCACCAACAGTTCATATAAATAATGAGCCAGCAGTATTAGGTAAGGTTTTAACAAAGGTATTAGAACAAATTTTAGATTTAATGGGAACAATGATAAAAGGAATATCGGCCAGTTCAGGTGCACCTGCATTAAATCCACCAGTAGCTACAAGTGAATTAACACAGCTTTATCGTATTATAGAGGACTTTTGGGCAGTTCCAACTGGAACTCATAATATTGTTGCATTAGATTCTAAGGGTAAAGATGGCTTAAAAGCTGCAGATATAAGAGAAGTATAATGCCAGATACATATATAAGTAAAAAAATAAAAAAAATAATATCTGATACTTCGGAAAAAGTAAGTAAACCATTAGCAGATTTAAAAAAATTAAATTATGATTTAGATAAATCTGCAAAACAAGGTACATTAACTAAAGCTGATCTTCAAAGTGCATCAGGTCAAGTTTTACAGATACGTAAAGTGTCTTATGATATAGATATATCACCAGTAGAGAAAGTTATAGACACTACGAAAACAACTGTTACTACAGTTAAAACTGGAAAGGAGGCAGCTATAGTAGCTGCTAGTGTAATGAATCCTGCTTTTGGACCATCAACAATAGCTATTGAAGGTGCTAAAACTCTTGTTGATTCTGCAGAGCATGCGGTACAACTAGGAGAAGATGAAATAATTAATATAAAAGCCATTCAAAGACAGGTTGGAAATCTCGTTCCAGAAACTGTAGACATGATTGATCGTCAGAATAAGCAGTTAGAGGAAAGCGCAGCTTTGCATGACGAACTCTTTACAGAGGAATGGGAAGAATTTGTTGGAAATGGACAAGCACATTCTTTTTATATGCAGGAAGCAAAGGAGGGTGTTTTAAAAAGGGATTGGGTAGATAAAGATCCTGAAAAATTAAAAATAGTTATAGAGCATGCAAAATTAAGTGGAGTATCCCTGGATCAGCTTTCCGATCAATCATCCGATTGGGCTTTGAATCAAAGAGTTGATTCAGAAATTAAAATAAATGAAATAGTACTAAACTGGATTAAGGATCTATCTCGGTGGTATGAATTAGAAAAAATAACTATTGGTAGATTAGAAGAAATATCTGAAGCGGAATTTGCTTCCGATGAAGCTAATAGTTTGAGAGCTTTAAATGAAACAGATCGAAAAGAAATGGATGCATTGAGGTGGAATATATTTGATTATAAAAGGGATTATGATATATTTGAAAAAGTGATGCTGTCTTTATCAAGTACTAGTCCAAAAGATAGATTAGTTTCTGGCGTAAAGGCGGGAAGTCTTAGGTCAGGAAGAATAACTCAAAATGAATATAATACTAAAATATCACAAAAACAAAAAGATAGATTAGATAAGTCTGTTGGTATTTTAGTAGATTTAGCTTATAATAATGTTTATATTAAATCTATCACTGTAGAAACTGGAAAGACAGAGGGGGGAGTTGAAACTTCCACTTTGTCTTCTACAGTAGTGCAACATTATGAAGGATACGAGGTAATGATGGATGTTTTTCAGGAAACTACAGTAGATGGTAGAGTAAAAAATAAAGAGTTACTTATTATCATAAATAGATATGGCACGCAAGTAATATAGATGCTAGTTATTAAATAAATGGAGTAAATTATGAAAAAAGGTGAATTAACTAAAATAATAGAACGAGCAGTTCGTAAGGAAGTTAAAAAACAAATGAATGAGATATTTATTAACGATAACAACTCATCTCAACTTTCCGAATTAGTTTCAAAATCAGTAACAGAAAAAGAGTTCAAAGAACCTATTAGGAGACAGTATAAAACTAAAACTAAACCTAAAAAGGAAGTAAATTATACATCAAACAAAGTTCTTAACAAGGTTCTGAATGAAACCGTTGGTGGAGTTCCACAAGGTGATAGTTCAGAATCTTATCCAATGATGGGTAACGGAGTATTTGATTCTAGTAAAGTAACAGAGGTAGCAATGAATAGTGGTGAATTTGGAAACACAAATGAATTTAAAAGAGAATTAGGAGCCGCTATGACAGCTAAGTCAGTAGGAGTACCAGTTGATAAAGTTCCTGAATCTACAATGAATGCGTTAACAAGAGATTATAGTGATTTGATGAAAGCTATGGATAAAAAAGGATAGTAATGCCGTCTAATAAAGAATATGATAACGATCCAGATATCTCTATAGGAATTAAATTACCAATACAATTTGGTGAAACTGGATTTTGGAATAAAACTTCTACAACGTTAGAACAAGCAGAGTATAATTTGAAAAATTTACTTTTAACCAAATTTGGTGAAAGATTTGGACATCCAGATTTTGGTTGCGAATTAGCTAATTTAAATTTTGAACAGTTAGAAGATGATATAATGGTAAAAGCTGATGAAGCTATAAATGAAGCAGTATCTAAATGGCTTCCATATTTAAACATTGTTAATATAGATTCTAGTTTAAATCCAGCTTCAAATAGATTAGATATTAGCATAACGTATAGTTTAAAAACAGATCCAACTGAATCTAATAGTGCTATGGTAACTTATAGTTAATAAATGGAGAAATGATACATGGCTAATTATGAAAAAGATATAAAGTATACTGGTAGAGATTTTGCTAGTTTACGTGAAAATTTAATGGAGTTTGCTAAAACATATTTTCCATCTGTATATAAAGATTTTAATGAAGCATCACCTGGTATGATGTTTTTAGAATCGGTAGCATATGTTGGGGATGTTATGGGTTATTATACTGATGCGGTTTTTAAGGAATCTTTACTCCCATACGCAGAAGAAAAGAATCAGATATATAATATAGCGCAGTTTATGGGATATACGCCGAGGTTGATATCACCAGCACTAACAGAAATTAAATTTTCACAAGAAGTTCCAGCACGTTCAGATGACTCCACACAACCAGATTATGATTATGCTACTAATATTAAGGAATCTACAAGAGTGTTATCACCAGCTCAAGGAGTAGAGTTTAGATTAATGTCAGATTGTAATTTTAAGGCAGATCAAGGAAATGTTATAAAAGAAGTTTCACAAACTGCTACTAATGGAACTATCGAGTATTATAGATTATTTAAAAAAGTAAAAGCTATAAGTGGGTTTTCTAAAGAGGAAACGTTTACTTTTACATCTCCACAAAAATATTCTAAAATTGTTTTAGCAGAAGAAAATGTAACGGATATTATTTCAATAATAGACAGTGATGGAAATACTTGGTACGAAGTTCCATTTTTGGCACAAGATATGGTTTTTTCTGAATTTCAAAATTTAGCTGAAAATGATAGTTCACTTGTACAGTATGATGAAACTAATCCTTATATTTTAAAGAGATTAAAAACTTCTAAGAGATTTAGAACTTATGTAAGATCAGATAAAAAAACCGAAATACGATTTGGATCTGGAACACAAGTAGCTCCAGATGAAGAATTAATTCCAAATCCAGATACTGTAGGTTCAAATTTACCAGGCAGTCCATCAAAATTGGGAATTGCATTTGATCCAAATAATTTTACACATACTAAGGCATATGGAGAAGCACCATCAAATGTAACTTTAACTATTACTTACGCTTATGGTGGAGGGTCTGCTCATAATGTTAGGGTTAACGATATAAATTCTTTTTCTAGTAAAGTTTTATCACCATTTGCTGGTAATTTAAATAGTACTAAGTTAACTAGAGTTAAAAATTCACTTAATTTAGTTAATGAAGAACCAGCTTCTGGTGGAATGGATGCGGAAGCTGTTGAAGAGATAAAACAAAATGCACTTGCTTATTTTCAAGCGCAAAGTAGAATGGTGACTAAGGATGATATAATTACAAGAATTTATGCTTTACCTGAGAGATACGGTAATATAGCAAAAGCTTACGTTGTTTCAGATGACCAAATATCTAGTTCTCCTGGGGAGCAAGTTAGTTTTACGAACAATCAATTTGGATTAAATATATATTTACTTGGATATGATAAAAATCGTAAATTAACTAATTTGAATAGTGTTACTAAACAAAATTTAAAAACCTATTTAAGTAGATTTAGAATGTTAACTGATGCTTATAATATAAAAAATGCTTACATTGTAAACATTGGGGTAAAGTTTGATATTTTAGTAAAGCGGGGATATAATAAAAATGAAGTTTTATTGAGAGCAGTAAATAGGACGAAGGAATATTTTAATATTGATACTTGGCAAGTAAATCAACCTATTGTTATTGCTGAAGTACTTGCTTCTTTATTGAAAGTTGAAGGAGTTCTTGGAGTAGAAAAACCAAGTGATGGCAACCCACTAGGTACTAATATTGTTTTTGAAAATAAGTATGATACCGCAAAAGGATATTCTGGAAATGTGTATGATTTATCTGATCCATTGGTTATGAGAAATGGTATAATATACCCATCTAAAGATCCTTCTATTTTTGAAGTTAAATACCCAACTACAGATATAGTTGGGCGAGTAATAGGAGATATCTAATGCATTATTTTGAATATGCTTCAGCAGATGCTACAATATATGAAGGTACAGTAACCCAATCACAAAATACTGGATTGGATGAAATATTAGAAATACGTAAAGATACTAATAATAATGCTAGTATAATAAATGTATCTAGAGCATTAATTAAATTTGATTTAACTTATGTTTCTAAATCAGTATCATCTGGATTAATTCCATCAGGATCTGATACAAAATTTTATTTAAATCTTTATGATGCAAATTCATCTAATTTAACTACATCACAATCTTTATATGCACATCCAGTAAGTCAATCTTGGACTGCTGGTGAAGGAAAATTTTACGATAATCCTGTAGATGAAGAAGGTGTTAGTTGGAGATATAGACACGGAGCAGTAGATGGTACTCAATGGATAAGTGGTAGTAATAATACAGGGGGAAATTGGTATAGTGGAAGTGGATATGAAGCTTCACAATCTTTTGAATGGGAAACTACTGATATGAGAATGGATGTAACTGGAATTATGTGGAGTTGGTTACACGGTACTATACCAAATCAAGGATTTATGGTAAAGAGAAGTGGTAGCGTTGGTAATTCTGATTCTGGAGCAGAGGAAGGAGATACCACAAAGTATGGACATTTTGCATTTTTTAGTAGAGAAACAAATACAATTTACCAACCTAAGTTAGAAGTACTTTGGAATGATCTCTCTTTTAATTCTGGTTCTCTATCACCATTAGTTTCCTCGGACTTAGAAGATTTAGTAGTTTATATGAAGGGATTAAGACCTGATTATAAAGAAAGTTCAAAAGTAAAATTTAGACTTGTAGGTAGAGAAAGATATCCAACTAAAACATATTCTACTACAACTGTTTCTGATAATGTAACAGTTAAATATTTACCAACTGCTTCGTGTTATTATCAAATAAAGGATGCATTAACTGAAGATGTAATGGTACCATATGGATCTGGTTCATATATTTCATGCGATAGTTCAGGAAATTATTTTAATTTTTGGATGAATGGATTACAAGCGGAAAGATTTTATCAAATAGAGTATAAGGTTGTAAGTGGTAGTGGTGCTAGTCAAACAGTAAATTATTATGGTGGCGATTTTAAATTTAAAGTGAGCAGATAATGCCGTACAATAGAGAAGAAGCATCCCATACTTTATTTGTTCAGAGGTTAGTGGGTAAAGCTAAAGGAGAATATTTAAAAAGTATAGAAAAAGCTCTTACAGATTTTTATAATAAAAAGAAACAGTCTGGAGTACCATTTAATATACCAGCCGTTATAAATGAACCACCTACAGACGTAAATGATAAATATATACTGTATCAAGATCTTAATACTTTAGAGTATTTACAGAGTATAGATTTTGACGCAGGAGTTTGCAATATGATAGTATCTGCTCTACATGAAAGAAAGCTAGCCAATCCTATACGTGCACAACGAGTTATTAATACCAGATTTGAACAGGCTGACCAAATACTTACAAGAGAAGATATGGAAGAAACATTACGTCAAAAAGAAGAAGGTTGGGGCAATGAAACAGACGATATAGTAGAAAATAAAGATTTTGGATAAGTAGGTAAATTAGATGAGTTTTTTATTAACAGGCAATCAAAAAAGTAGTGTCAAGTTAAATACAGAAGTCCCAGCTACTTTATTTGGCAATGCTACAAATGGATCTCTTGGTACAAAAGATTTCATATTATGTACTGCTGTACAAAATAATGCTGTTATTTTAACACAAAAAATTCCAATAGATAATGAAGTTGGAAGTACGTATACACTAAATTTAGCAGAAGAAGTAAATAGTAAAGGAATAACTGGCGGAAGTGTTACATTAGAATATGATCATTTGAGATGTGTAGCTGGTAGTTATAAATCTTTTTATGTCGATGAAGATGCAGAATTGTATTTTGGAGATGTTGTTGAAGCTCATGGAAGACTTTATAAGGATACAGTATCACCACCTAATGATGCACTCGGTAGCGCTGGACAAGTAAATACATTTTTAATACAAAATGAATCAGAACTACTTTTACAAAAAAGGTTTACATATGAAATAGCTGGAATATCTCCAAATAGAAAAGAAGTAAAGATACGATTAAAAGACGGTTTAGAAGACAATACACTTTATAGAGATCAATTTAATGATTTTAAAAGTGATGTTGCTGATATAATTAATTTTAATTCTACAGATATTTCTTATGTTGGAAGTGAAGATAGTAGTATTATTTATGGTATAGATAATAAAATGCTTGGGTCACCTTTGTTTGTAGATTTCATCAATAGAGCAAACACAAATGAATATAAACTAGTTGCTCATATTCCAGAGTTTTTCGTAACTTCAGAAAAAGAAGTTGAAGTTACAACAGTTTCTACAGAATTTTTTCAAGAACCTGAGCCATCATTTATTCCAACCATGCAACAATCTCAAGATTCTGAATATGGTCAATGGACTTATTTTACAGATTATACTGGTGGTAATAATAGTGGATGGAAAGTGGTTGGAGAAGCATTTGATGAATATGGGAACTACATACTTTCAAATGCATTAACTAATGGAATGCCATTAGATGTTGCTGCTGACCTCAGTGAGTTACAGAAGATTGATGCATCAGCTACAGAACCCTTGATACCAGAGCAACCACTAGAAATTGTTAATCCAATGGCCAATGGTGAGCTTTATGGTGCTGTTAGGCCATTTATTGCAAATGTATCTGATGATAACGGTGGACCAGTCTATAATATAATGGTTTTTAGTTCAGCTTGGACTAATTGGTTCATGACTAATGCTGCTGGAAAGTTTTATCATCCTGAATATGGTAGTTCTATACCACCAACTCACAGCGGAGAAGGATCGTTATTTGCTTACTTAGTAGAAAAGTGTGGATTGACAACAACTAATGTAAATGGCCAGCTGGGAGTTCCTACATCTTCAATTGGTGACGCGGGGTGGGAAGAAATAGCTGATGAAATAACTGAACATATAGTAGAATTAACAAGTAATTATCTATATGTTAATCCAGACTCACCAAATTATCTTAGAGAAGTTGAGACTGTAGAAACTACTACTGAATACGAGTATGCTCCATTTAGATCAAAATTAACAGGTTGTAAATTACTAAATGCGGGGGTTCAAGATTTTGGATCACCAATTGTAGTCCCTGATGATCGGGTAGAAACCTTTTCAGTAGTTGATAGTCCAGAAGAATATGCTTTAAAACAAGAAATTGAGTATGAATATTTAAATCCTAATATTCACGAAATAGAACTTATAGTACGAAAAAGAAATATTTATGATTTATCTTATTATGCGTTAGTAGGAATGTCAAATTTACATCTTATTGTAAATAAAAGAGGAGCTTCCAATGATATGATGCTCATGAAATTTATTAACCCATTACCTACTAATGTTAATTTAGGAGCAGACATATTTTTTGTTAGAGAGGTTATGAGTCATAACTCATATGATGTTAATCTACGAAATTATATTCCACCAATATTACCGCGCACAATTTTAAAATTACCTGGTGGGAGTGTAGGAAATCTTATTGAACAATCTGTTAGACCTAGGTCTACAGAATATCAATCTTATGATGATTTATTATTAGTTAGCAGTTCATTATCTAAGGACATAGAGAGAGATATAGTAAGTGGATCTATAAATGAAGTACGATTAAATATAGATTATTCTAACCAAGGTAATTTTATTAAATTTAGTTCTGCTAGACGTAGATTGGAAAACTTTAAAACTAAATTATCAAATTTAGAATTATATAATGCTTATAGTCAGTCCATAGCAGGGACTTATTATGATACGGGTTATTTAGGAAATGCTGCAAATACAGTGATAGAAAATGCTGGATCAGATGCTAAAAAGTGGGAAGTTGCTAGTAGTGAAGTTATAAATAGTTTTGATGGATATGAGAGATATTTGTATTTTGATAGTGCTTCTTATACTTCAGGAAGTGATGGAATTTTTTATGAAGCATCATGGCCTAAAACTAATAATAATAAACCATATTCTTTATATGAAGTTTCATCATCACAGGGAGTTGAATGGTATAATTTAAATTATACAAGTGCGTCAAATTATGATCGTGAAAATATTGATAGATTAATATATCATTTTCCTGATCATATAAGAAATGATCTTGATAATGAAGATTTTTTAAAATTTGTAGATATGTCTGGACATCATTTTGATAATTTAAAAAATTATTTAGATAGATTTGGTCAAATTTATGAGATTGATGAATCATTAAGTAAAGGATTATCTAAACAACTTGTTTATCCTGTGGCTAAAAGTTTCGGTTGGAATTTACAAGGTGGATATGATTTAGCAAAATTAGATAAATACTTTTTTGGAAAATCTGTAGATCCTGTAAACAACTCAACAAGTATTTATGCTAGTTCTTCATTAGAAGACATTTCACGTGAAATATGGAAAAGAATAATTGCTAATATGCCATTTTTCTTAAAATCAAAAGGAACTGTTGAATCATTACGAGGGTTAATAAATTGTTATGGTATACCATCTACAATACTAAGAGTTAGAGAATATGGTGGACCAACTATTACGGAAGTAGAACCTATATATGAAATAAGTAGGAAGTTTACTAAGGCGTTAAATTTAAATGCTGGACAGTATGTTTCAAGTTCATGGTCAACTACACTTGGACTTGGTGGTACTGAGGTTCCAAATAGTACTGAATTTAGGTTCAAAACAGTTTCAGCTTCTAATATGACTATTGTGCAAGGTGGTGGAAATAGTGGTAATAACTGGGGCATTCATTTGAGAGATAATGGAAATAATACTGGTAGGTTGGTATTTAGTTTATCTGGGTCTGCTGGAGATGATACAAAAGTTCCAAACACTGAAGAATGGGGATTAGGAACTGGAACTTACGCAACTATGTCTACTTCTCCATTACAAGTATATAATGGTGATTATTGGTCTGTTCTTTTAAGGAGAACTAGAACGGCACATGATGAATTGATTGGAGACGTTTTTAATACAAGTAGTTTTGGTGAATCTACATCTACTACTGGATCTGGTACTGACATTTCACCATTTTTCGCAACTTTCAGTGGGTCTAGATCTGTACCATTTGCGTGGGCATCTCATGGAACATTATTAATTAATAGTGCGTCAGCTTATACTTATGGAGATTCTACATATTCATTAAAGATGACACAAGTTACTGCTTCACAAGGAATGCAAACATACCCACAAAGAAATCCAGTTAATATTAACGGGTTATCTGGAACAAGTATTGCAGATTACGGTCATCAGGATGCAGCACAACAGACTCACAAAAGTGGAGATGGAAATAATTATAGAGATGCAAGATTTGTTTCTGCTTCAGCGGGTGATACGTTTGAATTTTCAGTATACGCGAGAACAGAAACTGGAAATGCTATGGTTAGGTTAGCCGCGACGGAGTTGATTGAAGATGGTAGATCAAATACTTCTCATAATAGTAGTTATGTTGGAATAAATACAGATTGGAAAAAGATATCACATAGGTTTATAGTTGAAGGTTTAAATTCAAAATATATTTCAATAGGGCTTAATGTGCGGAAAATATTTGGAGCTACAGGAATAGATTCTATCAATCCTCCAGTATATTGGGATAATGGGACATTTAAACAACTTATAGCTGCAACAGTAGGTTCTGCAGATGCATATAGATATGAATTGATTGCAAAACAATGGGATGGTACTCGTGATACGTTACGTGTACAAGATAATGTCTCAATGGATGTAGTTACTGCATTTTCAAGTTCTCTTAATAACAGTTTTAATGAAACAGGTTCGTTATATATTGGTGGTTATACAACAAAAGATTTTGGGGGACACTTTAGTGGATCTATGATGGAGTTTAGGTTATGGAAATCAGATTTGGAAGAATCTGCGTTTGATAGGCATGTAGAAAATCCACAATCTTTTGTAGGAAATAGTTTAAGTGCTTCTTTTGAGGATATTGCTTTACGGTATAGTTTTAATGAATCTAAAAATCATAATAGTGATACATCTGTTAGAGATACTTCGACTGATCAATCTACACCAATTGCTGGTATAGCTACGGGTTTTGCAGATGCAACAAGTTATTCCGATGTAGTAGATAGAACAAAATTTTTATTACCAAAATTGGGTGGAATTAGAACAAGTGCGAATAAGGTAAGGATCGAAAATGCTGAATATATTGATAGGATTGGGGAGAATATAAATTTAAGCCCAACGAATAGAGTTGAAATTTCATCTTATGATAGATCTCCACATGATTCAAATAGAGTAGGAGTATATTTTAGTCCAATAGATGTTATTAATCAAGATATAATAAATCAATTATCAGATTTTAATTTTGATCAATATCTTGGAGATCCAAGAGATGATGATAAACAACAATATAGAGATTTAGAATCTGTAAAATTAGAATATTTTAAAAAGTATACTGGAGCTAACAATTTCTGGGATTATTTAAGAGTATTAAATTATTTTGATCATTCATTATTTAATCAATTAGAATCTTTATTACCAGCAAGAAGTAAAGCGGTAGTTGGAGTATTAATAGAACCTAATATATTAGAAAGAAATAAACAGCCTAGAAATTATCCAACATTTGAAAATACGTACTTTGAAGAAACTATTAAATTAAAAGAAGAAGATGGTGGGTTTATTTCACAGAGTGCAGAGAACAATTATTTTGAAGTTACTCAAAATGTAACACGCTTTGATAGAGAAATGGATGAAGATTCTTCATATGATTTTTATTCAGATAACCAATATTATGAGACAACTATTTCTGATTCTATTCTTGATAAACCATCAATGAGAGATTTTAATAGAGTTGATAAGTTTGGTTGGGTCGGAAGAAATTATATGACATCTAGTATAAATGTAGGAGGACCAATAGGAGTTTTTACAGAATCAATTGTTACGGTGCATAATCAAAGACTTTCCACATTTAATAAAAAAAGATTGTATATTTATAATAGTAAAGAGGAATTTTTACAGGGAAGTGCTAGTTCTGTTTCTTTTGTAACCTCTAGTTTTGAAAAATTAACAGAATATTCAACTGGGTTACGTAGACTTACTTTTGAAGGTAGTAAAAATACAAATAAAACCGCATTACCAAGTATAGATTCAAATGGTAATCAAACTTATGATGCAGTTACTTATATATTGACGAACCCATATACGTTGGTTAGCGATGCAAGAGAAAGTGTACAATTAAGAACTGAGTTTGATCTAGGAAATGAAAATGATTAATAAACTTAACTTATATATATTTATAGATAATAGAGGTTATCTATGATATTTTATCATAATCGGAGAATTTAAAAAATGGCATATTTGAATAAAACATCACAAGTGTTAAAAGCAATTCTTACAAATAAAGGTAGAGAATTATTAGCACAAGGAAATTTTAATGTTACTCATTTTGCATTGGCAGATGATGAAATAGATTATGCATTATGGAATACAGGACACCCATCTGGATCAGATTATTATGGAACTGTTATAGAAAATACACCACTATTGGAACCAGTTCCAAATGAAACAAGTGTAATGCGGTATAAACTTTTAAGAGATACTACGCATCTAGATGTAAGCGCTGGATTTAAGATGGCTGTAATTGGAGGTACATTTTCAAATAGAGTAAATGACACTGCCAATAACGGAATTTTAAAGTTAAATTGGAATAATGGTGTTCCTTCTGGTGACGAGGATTCTTTAGATGCAACTACTTCAAATTTAGTGGCTGGTGCACAAAATGAAGCATATAGTTATACGTTATTAAATACAAATATAGCATTTTTATATTTAGAAGACGAGGGAGAACAATCCGCTGGCCAATTTGGGGTTCAAACTACTCCACAGGCACAATCTCTAAGATTTAGGCAATCACAAACATTAGTTTCACCACCAGGTCGGACGGACATGAAGATTAAAGCTAAAAGAATTACAACTTCTCAAGATGCATCAAAGACAACTTGTATTATTACTGGGTTAACATCTGGTGCAACTGCTGCATTAACAATTCAAGTAAATTACGTGGCCTAATCAATATGGCATTTTTAGATAAAAGTGTAAGTGTATTTGTAGATGCAGTTTTAACTGAGGTTGGAAGACAACGACTGGCAACTACTGGTAATCTAAATATAAGTAAGTTCGCAGTATCAGATGATGGTGTAGATTATAATCTTTTTGATATTACTAATTCTCAAGGTGATTATGATAAAGTAATTTTAAATATGCCATTGTTAGAAGCAACTTCACGAACGGTGGGAGTAACAGAAGCTGGTACAAATTCAGCTATGAAGTATCCATTAATAGATTATATTGATGATACAGTTGATGTTGTAAGTATAACTGGAGTTCCAGTATCAACAGAAACGAATGGTTCATTTGATTATGCAGTTATTTCACCAACAACAGAAAATTTAAATGAAGATGAGTTGTATACCTTTACATTAACAGATGATACTTATGTAGATATTTTTGCAGATGGTCAACTAATAAACGTTACATCAATTGGTCAAGAATTTGACGAGGATAATTAAATTATGGCAACAAAAACAGTAACAGGTAGAAAATTTATAATAATAGCTAGACCAGGTATTAGTAGTAATTCCAGCACGTTTCCACAAAAAGTTGCACAACTTTCTGGACATGGAACTACTTCAGGTAAGGAATTTTCAGTGAATATGAAAATAAATGCTGGAACATCAAAGGCTAATATAAATGGTCACTTTTTTGCTGAAGATGGTACGTTGCTTGCACCACCGCCACCGCCGCCACCACCGCCTGTAGATCCACCTGTATATCAAAACCCAAATACCACAACATCAACAACGCAACAACGAGATACTGGTGGTACCTGTTTTGTTGGTGGAACACGTATTCAAGTACCGAATGGTATAGAGTATATTGAAAATATTGAAGTTGGTGATGTTGTAAAATCATTTGATGTAGGAACAAGTTCAGTTGTTAATTCTAAAGTAACAGAAACATACGTTCATAGTGATAGGGAGTATATGATTTTAAATGGAATTATTAAAACTACTTCAGTTCATCCATTTTATTCTGATGGTAAGTGGATCGAAGCTGGAGATTTGACAGTTGGTGATAAAATACTTCATGTAGATGGATTGGTACATACGATTAAGACAATTGAATTAAGTGATTATAGAGTAACAGTGTATAATTTTGAAGTTGATGGAAGTCATAATTATTTTGCTGAGGGATATTTGGTTCATAATAAACAAGCAAGCGATCCCCCTTTATTGTAAGGTAATAAAATTTTAAAATTTAATAAAAATAGGAGAGTTTAAAATGTCATATGTAGTAGGCACAAGCGGGGTATTTAATACCTTTCAATCAGAAGATGTAGTGGGTAATAGAGTTACTACTGTATCAAGTGGTATATGGTCTAGTGGAGGAACTACCCTAACTTCAGGATCAACAACGTCTGGATTCTTTACATCTTCGGCGCAGAGCGCGTCAAGTGGTGAGTATTATGTTGATGTACATCAAGAAGCAACATCTTCATCAACTTCAGAAGTTCAATTCAGTATAGCGTTTGGACATTATGCTGGTAGTGGCTCATTAAACGCCACTGATGGTACAAATGCATCTTTAGCTATACACTCACAACTTAAAAATGTAATTGTTTCTCCTACTAATACATATTTTCAGTATGGAGCGGATGGTTCGGAATCTAATATATCTGCAGCTTACTTTATATCAGTAGCTAGATCGCGTATGAGAGAAAAAGTAGATCCAGGTAATTGGGAAATTAGATTGGCAGGAATGGGAACTGAGACTTTAAATTTAATTGATGATAGTGATGCTACTTTGAATTCAACTGTAGCTGCAGGACAAACATATTTTAATATTGTAAGTGGTAGCATTTCAACAGGTGCATCAGTATATAAATTGGATGGAACAGCTAAACAATACTATGGTAGATTTTATCCATATTTAGGCATTTGGGTATTAGATGCTGGTCAACTTGATAAGAATCAAGGTGCAACTTTAAAAGGTATAACTTTAGCAGGCGCGTATAGTGTAAATGCTAATGATGCTAATCACATTAAATTATTAAATAGATTTACTGGTGAAGGATTTGTAAGTGGTTCTGGATATTTTCAAGCAAGACGTGAAGAGGCTATTAAGTCAACTCACTATTTTTGTAGAGTTGGTAATGGTAGATATAATTTCAGTCAAAATCCAACTTATTATTCCACTCCTAGTGGAGATTTAGTAAATCCTAATTTTATTACAGATCCACGAACGTATATAACTACAGTAGGATTATATAATAATAATAGTGAACTGTTAGCTGTAGCTAAACTTAGTAAACCATTCTTAAAGACACCAGCGAGAGAAGCCGTAATAAAAGTAAGACTTGACTTTTAAGTGAGGTGAGATTATGTATAAGCCGATTGGAGAAGGCAATGCTACAATCACACCGTTTAAAGTATATAAAGAGTAT
>Ga0310121_10002878_pt1 | contig 16086 bp, 13 predicted proteins | sample CB27_Tmax_986_MG_FD_203504 | JGI IMG/M metagenome (GOLD analysis project Ga0310121, IMG submission 203504) | Marine microbial communities from Western Arctic Ocean, Canada - CB27_Tmax_986 | ecosystem: Environmental > Aquatic > Marine > Oceanic | place: Canada: Western Arctic Ocean | collected...
AACAAGCGGGGAATTTGCCGTTGCGGCGTGCGCGTTTCTGGCGGGATCGGTTCTTCTTTGACAATCATCTCAAAAGTTTCGTTGATCCGCTCGCCTCGGTGCGGCTCTTTGAGCGTCAATATTTCATAAAGCACGACTCCTACACTGTAGATGTCGGTCCGCGCATCAATCTCGCTGCCGCCGCGGATCTGCTCGGGTGACATATAAAGCGGCGTTCCGGGACGTTGGCCAATATCGGTTAGCTCTTGATAGTCCATGCCTGACTGCTCGGGCTCGCCATCCATGGCCCATACTTTGGCAACTCCCCAGTCGAGCAGTATCACCTCGCCAAAAGTGCCAATGAAAATGTTTTCCGGTTTGACATCACGATGCACGACCCCGTGCGCGTGGGCGTATGCCAAGGCGCTGCAGACCTGAATCACCACCGCCAATAGTCGATCGAGATTGTAAATTTCGATCGCCCGATGGTCTCCTAACACCTGTTGTTCTAGGATGTCGCGTAGCGTTTCACCATCGACTTTTTTCATCGTAAAGTAAAGCCTACCCTCGCGATCTTGCCCCACTTCATAGACCGGCACAGTATTGGGGTGCTGCAATTGGGCCGTCACGCGTGCCTCTCGCAAAAAACGGGCCCGTAAATGGTCTTGACTGGCCAGCTGCTTGTGTAGGATTTTCATCACGACGGTGCGGCCAAGATTATTATCGCGGCAAGTCTGCAGAACGGCTGAGCCTCCCTTGGCCAAAGGAGAAAAATCGCTGTAACGCGCATGATTGTTCGAAAAGTAGCGGGACAGCTGCCGATCGGTCTCTTTGGCATCAATCTGTGGATAGCCATCCTGTGCGGGGCCGCCGCCTGCAGGTAGATCATGGGATTCTGGGGACATGACGTAGCGCCAGGGGGAAAGATAAGAGAGCGGAATAAAATAGCGGGAAGACTCGATTTTGAGGCGTAACGCAAATATATCTGTGTAATTTTAGTGCGCATCGCAAAAATACCAAGAGCGGCTCGAACAGATGCAAAGGTGCGGCAGCGCACTTTATTAGAAAGTACTGCTTTCCCCATCGTTTATTAATCCGCATCTTAAAGCTAATCTGACGAAGTTATAAGACGACGATCAGGACCTCAAGAGTGCCGGCCCGCACCAGCTATCGGCCATTCTTACGATCGAAATTTGCAAATCTGCGGCCAACAGGCTCTAATGGCGAACCGTCAGGCCATTTCAATCTTCTTCGCTCGAGGAGTCGGCAGATGTATACAAATGAACAAAAAATCCTCCCCGCGGGGACCGGTTCTGTTGCCCGACGTACTTTTTTGGAACAAGCCGGCAAGTCGACCCTCGCGGCAGGGGTCGCCATCTGTTCGACAGCCCTCCCGAGTCTGGCTGCAGAGCTACCTGCGGGAACGAAATCCGGCTCGGCGAAAACCGACTCGGCCGAGTCGCTCGTCAAATTGCTCTACGAATCGTTCTCGCCGCGGCAAAAAGAGGAGGTCTGCTTTGCCTGGGATCATCAAGACCCTGATCGGGGCTTGCTCCGCACGCGTGTGGCCAATAACTGGGACATTACTGGACACTTCATCAAGGATAAGTTCTACACTGCCGACCAGCGGGCTATTATCCGCAGTATTTTCGAGGGATTGTACCAACCCGAGTGGCACGCTCGCATCGACAAACAGCTCGACGACGACTCCGGAGGTTACGGTGAGTCGAATAGCATCGCCATCTTTGGCGAGCCGGGCAGCGAAAAGTTTGAGTTCGTCCTCACCGGACGTCACATGACGGTCCGATGCGATGGCAACACAGCCGAGCATGTCGCCTTCGGCGGGCCGATTTTCTACGGCCACGCCGCCGCTGGGTTCGACGAAGACCCCGATCATGCTGGAAACGTCTTTTGGCCGCAGGCTCAGGAAGCCAATAAACTGTACCAAGCGCTTGATGGTAAGCAACAAGAACTGGCGTTGGTTAAGCAGGGTATGCCGAAAGAATCGCGAGTCGGTTTCCGCGGTGCCAATGGGCAGTTTCAAGGGGTACCGCTCACCGAACTCTCGAGCGACCAATGTGACCGCGTGCAGGAAGTCGTGCGCAAGCTCGTCGAGCCCTACCGCCAGAGTGATCGCGACGAAGTGACGGCTTGCCTGAAAAAGCAAGGCGGCTTAGATGCTTGCCACTTAGCGTTCTTCGAGCAAGGCGACATCGGCAAAGACAACGTCTGGGACAACTGGCGACTCGAGGGCCCGTCGTTTGTCTGGCACTACCGTGGCGCACCACACGTCCACGTCTGGGTCAACATCGCCGACGACCCATCGGTCAAATTGAATGCCTGACTATGTCCCATTTTTATTTTTAAGACTATTTTTTTAGGTTAATTACGGCAAGTAATGCCGCGCAGACTTCGTCTAGCCGTTGTGAATCGACGACTTTTTGTTCGTCGCGATCGGTGACATAGAACACGTCGACCACCTGATCGAGATAAGTGCCGATTTTGGCGTGAGAAATGATCAGCTCTAAATCGTGTAGCTTGCGCGCCAACTTATAGAGCAGTCCCCGGCGATCGAAAGTAAATACTTCGACGATCGTGTAGTCGTCCGACTCCTCGGTATCAATTCGCACTTCGTTGGGCAGGGCCGAAAGCTGGATTGAGGCTTCCGCCTGTTCGGCTCCCCAGACAGAAAGAAACTTCGGCGGCTCGTCGGCATCAACCGCCGTCACCAGCGCTCGGCAGATCTCTCTCTGTCGCTCTTCGCTGGTCCCTTGCGGACTCGTTGGATCCGTGACGACGTACCGCAACAGCAGGAGCCCCTCGGGAAGTAGATCGGTTCCCGCCGAATGAATCTGCAGACCAGCGCTACTCAACACACCAGCCATGCTGGAAAACACGCCCCGTCCCACCCCACGATTCACCCCCGCAGTGAATTCCAGTGTCTTTGTCTCAGGCAAATAGACAGACCAAGCTTCGGCAGCTCGGTCGGCCATACTGTGAAATCGCTGCAATGTCATCGCCGCCTCAGAGACTTCGCAACTGGCCAAAAAGCTAGCGGGCAGCGCTTCGACTTGGCGGACAAACCACGGCATGTTTCGCTGTGCGGCGGAAAGTTCTTGTAAAACCGATTCGCGATAGTTTGCGAGCTTCGATGCTGAGGTCGTCTCACCATTTTCGTGCAAGCATCGCGCTGATCTCGCAAAAACATCGGCCAGCAGGTCGACTTTCCAATCATTCAATACGCCCGGTCCCACCGCGGCCAGATCGGCACAGGTCAGCACAAACAGCATCCGCAGGCGCTCGACGCTGCCTACATCGTGAGCAAAACTCTGGATCAATCGCTCGTCGCTCGTATCACGTCGAAACGTGAGGTGCGACATCACCAGATGTTGATGCACCAAAAATGCGACGTCGAAAGCCACGTGTTCATCGAGTTTCAGCAGAACCGCGGTCTCCTCAGCAATGCGCTTGCCAACTTCGCTGTGATCCTCCTCAAACCCTTTGCCTAAATCGTGGAGGAGCAGCGCCAAATGCAAAACACGTTTGTCGGCGATCTCGCGATAGGCCGCGCCCAAAGCATCTTGACGCTCAGCGAATTCCGCCGCCTTGCGAACGGCTCGCAGGCTATGTTCGTCGACCGTGTATTTATGGTATTGGTTGAACTGGAGTAAACACCGCGCGTGCTTCATCGCGGGGATAATTTTTTCCAAATAGCCCAATTCATGTAGCACTCGCAAGACTTCGCCAACCGACTGTGAGTCGGCCAGTAAATTATAAAACCGCGTCTTTACGGCGTCCGAGACTTCATCAGCAAACTCCGGGACGGCCAGCAATAGGGCCGACCAAGTCGCGTGATCGAGGTACTTGCCCTCGCGGGCAGACAGCTCAACCAAGCGTAGGACCTCGCCTAAATCTTGCGTGAGTTTGGCGAGACCGGCTTTGGTGGCACTGATCGTACGTAATCCCGCACGGTAGTCGCCGTCGATATTCTTGCCCAACATCGGCTCAAGTACCCGAGCGACCTTCGATACCACCTGCAAACTGGCGTCGCGGCGACGGACCAAATGCCAAATGTGATTGGAATGTCGAAAATAGTCGCGCATGAAATGCTCGACTGGCAGCAAACCGCTACGATGCGTATGGCCAAGCCACTGGGCAACTCGAAGTTGCTCGGCACGATTCAGCAGATCGTGAGTCGAAGCGGCATGAAAGTGCATCTCATTACGCAGTCGGAGCAAGAAATCACGCGCCGACACCAATCGTCGATAATCGAACTTCGACATAGTACCAGCCAAGTGGAGCCGATCGGGATCCGAAACGCCGTGTTCTGCAAAACCGATCCAGCGAAGCAGATTCAGGTCTCGGATCCCCCCCCGCGAACGTTTGACGTGTGGTTCGAGCAGATAGACCGTCTCGCCATATTGATCGCGTTCCGTTGCCCTTGCGTCGAGAAAAGAACGGCAGAGCGATTTGCTGTTTTTCCTCACCATCGTCTCGAAGTTGCCATAAAACGTTTCGAATAATTCCCGATTGCCGATCACAAGACGAGAATCAATTAGCGACGTGCCGATCACAGCGTCGCCGCGTGCCAACTGCACCGCTTCGGCGGGTGTACGAACGCTGTGGCCAAGCTGTAGACCGATATCAAAAATTCCTTGCGTCAGCGGTCTTAGTTGGATTGCGATCTCGTCCCGTTTTTGCCTTTTATGCAAGATCATCAAGTCGACGTCGGAATGCGGCGAGCACTGCCGTCGACCGTAGCTACCCAGCCCAACCAGGGCAATGTCGGCGCGGAGCGCGTCGACTTGTTTCGCATCAAGCTGAGCGAGAGTCGCGTCGAATAGGCGTTGGATCACCATGTCAATCAGCGAGGCCAGTTTGGCCGAGACCTGTGGGCCGGCTAGCTGACGATCGTGCGACTTGCGGATTGCGTCACGCCGCTCGTGCAACTCGTCGCGCAGCGTCTTCACGGTGTCGCTTATCGAAGAGCTGGATGGCATGAGATTCTTCTATTGTTCGTAAAAAAAGCCGGCGCTGTCTGCGCCGGCCTGATGAGTTTTCGTAGGAAACAGTCTAAGTATCGCCCATCGATCACAGCTATTAGCGATCACAGCTATTAGCGAACAGGGCTATTAGCGAATAAGCCTAACAGCGACAACGCGACGGCGAAGGAAAAAAATTTCACGTGGCCGTGCGTTTTAATTCGGCACTTTAACCTCGAAAATTCTTGTTCGACCTTCGACTTGCACTGTTCGATACTCGCCATTCGCGCGGTCAAACGCTTACAGCGCTTCCCCGCCCGTTTCGCCCGTGCGGATGCGGATCGACTCGGTCAGCTCGGAAACAAAAATCTTCCCGTCGCCGATCTGCCCGGTTTGGGCCGTTTTGACGATCGTGTCGATGACGGTTTGTGATTGCTCTTCGCCGACGGCGATTTCGACTTTGACCTTCGGTACGAAATCGACGGCGTACTCGGTGCCGCGGTAAGTTTCAGTATGACCTTTTTGACGGCCGAAGCCACGGACTTCGGTGATCGTCATGCCGGCGATACCTTGCTCGCTGAGGGCGTTTTTCACGTCTTCGAGCTTGAAGTGACGAATCACTGCTTCGATCTTCTTCATCTCGTTAATCCCCTATGATTGTTTGAAAGGACAGTGCGCGGCGGAGTCAATTTCTCGCCTCCGCGCGCTGCCGTTGTTATTCTAGCAGGCCTCCATCGATTGCTCCATGCCGACGTGGCCTACCTGATTTTATTCCCTCCGTGGTGATCCAGGCCTCGGGGTTACGCTCGCTACCGGTCCGCACGCAGCGCCATGGCGGTACGTTCTCTACGATTAAAATGGAGACTGCCTTTAGGCGAAGATATAGCCCTCTTCACCATGTTCGCTCTGGTCGAGCCCCAGCGTCTCGTCCTCACCGCTGACTCGCAGACCGACGAAAGCCTTAACAATCATCAAAATGATCAGTGTGCCGACACCACTGAACAGTATGGTAACCACCACCGCGGCAATTTGACCGCCCATGATGCCGCCACCTTCCAGCATGCCGAGCTTTTCACCGTCGGCAATGTCCCAGCAAGCACGAGTGGCAAAAACACCGGTTAACAGCGCCCCCAAGGTGCCGCCCACCCCGTGAACACCAAAAGCGTCGAGCGAGTCGTCGTAACCAAATTTTGCCTTGACGGTACCGCAAGCGATGGCACAGATGACACCAGCCGCTGCCCCCATAATCAATGCGGGCATAGGCTGGACAAATCCAGCAGCGGGAGTGATGCAAACCAACCCCGCCACAGCCCCAGAAGCAGCTCCCAAGACGCTCGGCTTGCCCTGCGTGAGCCATTCATAAAGTGACCACCCCAGCACACCCGCTGCCGCGGAAAAATGAGTCACTGCAAACGCGCTGGAAGCTAAGCCGTCCGACGCCAGTTCACTTCCGGCATTGAATCCAAACCAGCCAACCCACAACATGGCTGCGCCCAAAGTCGTATAGGTCAAGTTGTGTGGACGCAAAGCGGCTTTGCCAAAACTATTCCGTTTACCAATCACTACGGCGCAGACCAATGCGGCAATTCCTGAACTAATATGCACAACCGTCCCACCAGCGAAGTCGAGCGCGCCACCCATAATCGCATGCGCTTCGCCGAAGGCGAGAATGCCACCACCCCACACCCAATGGCAGAGTGGGCAATAAACGACCGTTCCCCACAGGATGCTAAATAGCACCATCGCGCTGAATTTCATCCGCTCGGCAAATGCACCACAGATCAGTGCAGGGGTGATGATGAAAAACATACCTTGAAACAACATGTGGGTGAAACGAGGGATCGCATCAGCCATTGGCGTAACTGGCGCACCAGCAGCCTCATCCCAAGTGCGTTGGACACCGTTCATAAACAGATAGTCCCCATTGCCGATATAGGGACCGCCGCCGCCGAAACTCAAGCTATAGCCGTACAAGGCCCATAGCACCGTCATCAGTCCCATCAGGAACAGGCACTGCATCATCACGCCGAGCACGTTTTTCTTGCGGACCAAGCCGCCGTAAAACATGGCCAAGCCGGGAGCGGTCATAAAGAGTACCAACGCAGAGCAGGTCAGCATCCAGGCGTTGTGGCCGGCCAGGGCTGCCTCTTCTGCTTTGGCAGCCACTTCGGCCAATTCTTGAGCTTGAATTGTTTGAGGTAGCGATACGATCCATGCAACAATTAGCCCTGCAGCCAACGTTCGAAATCTTCCACCCATTTTTTACTCCAATTCTTTAGCCGCCGATAAAAAGAGGATGGTCCGCCTCGAGCCGACTCGCTCGAACACCCACTCAGAAAACCCACTCAGAAAACTCATGGCACGGGGCGGCACTGGCAGGTTGAGAAAAGTAGATTTCCTGAAAAAACCAAATCGGCACGCATCCCCCCAGTCTGATTTAGCCCATAGAATACGCCCCTACTTACCGTCCGTAAAGTAGCAAGTCGCTCAACTTCTCCGTCGATACCTGTGTGGTAATTACCGCGATTTCGTCCAGGGCAGATCGCCGGTCCCGGCGGCCGCGTTGGCTGTGCGGGCCAGGACGAACAGCAAATCGCTAGTACGATTGATGAATTCCAGTACAACTTCGCGAATCTGAGCAATTTGCGAAAGCGCAACGATCTCGCGCTCAGCTCGCCGGCAGACGCAGCGCGCCAGGTGAAGCCCGGCAGCCCCTTTCGTGCCCCCTGGCAAAACAAACGCGGCCAACGGGGCCAACGCTTGCTCCAATTCATCGATGACCGCCTCCTGCTCAGCGATATCCTCCGACTGCAAAATATCGGTGCCACGCTCCTCCGGCTTCGGTGTCGCCAATTCGGCCCCTAGATCGAAAAGCTGATTCTGCAGCCGTAGCACAACTAATTCGCACTGCTGTGGCAAGCCGTCGGCACGGGCCACTCCCAGTACGGCATTGAGCTCATCGACTGTGCCGTAGGCAGCAATCCTCAGGTCACACTTGGCGACACGTGTGTTGCCAAACAGGGAAGTCGAGCCTTGGTCGCCTGTACGGGTGTAGATTCTCATAGGGCTTGGCTTTATGTCGTAGTTCTGGAAGATTTCGAGGAGACGCTGAGCATGAAGGATGCTCAGCCACGCGTTGGCGGCCAACGGTCCTAAGGGGTACTGCAGCGGGAGGATAGCGCCCGTACTGAAATTGGCGGTAGTAGGGGCCAACCCTGTTATGACATGCAATTCCCTCACATTCCACGTCTGATCGATAGGCGACTGCCTGACGAAACCAAAGTCGCCTGATATGGCGGCAGACGACGGCGGATTTTCACGCAGTTAAAGGACATTACGACGACGAAAAGACAAGATCAAGCAGTTTAGGGGGTAGAATAAGGGAGAGCTTGCAAAAATACCCCAGCCTACCGATTTCAACATCGGCTCGGTAAAATAGGGACTTCGGATCCCGAACTCAAACAGCAACTGCTAATACCCCGGTGGGGTAGTTTATGATTATCACGAGGAGTGCGCGATGCAGCGTTTTTTCGGCAAGTCCTATGTTTTCTTACTCGTTTTCGTTGTGTTGATCTCTCTCGACTGCGTCGCCAATGCCAAAGCAGCCTCGTCTTCCTTGATCGTGGTTGGGGCATCCCAGGCTGACGCACAATTTCCGACCGAAGAAAAGCAACAGACGCTTGCAAAGGACGAAGCTGAAGAAACGTCTGAAACTGATGACGCGAAATCGAAATCAGCCGAATCCAATGATTCGGAAGACGATTCCGACAACGCTGATGATGAGAAAGCAAAAGAGGACCAGCCAGGCTCGAAGTCCGACGACAAGTCGGCTGCCGATGACGACGACGCTGAGGAAGCTGAGGAAGAGGATGACGAAGACGATGACCAAGATAAGAAGTCGAACGAAAATTCGGACAAGCCAAAAAAGAAGGAAAAGAAAAAACCGAAGCCGCACAAAGTAAAACGTGACAAACTGAAGATCGAAGTCGAATTGGACGGCATCTTTGTGGCCGGCGAAATGGAAGAAGTCGCCTTGCGTCCCGAAGTTTGGTCGAGGTTTGAAGTCCTAGAAGCGGTTGAACACGGCACATACGTCAAGAAGGGTGACATACTGGTGCGTTTCGACGATGAAAAAATCGAGAAAGATCTGGCCGAGGAAGCGCTCGATCAACGCATCGCGGAACTCTCGCTGATGCGAGACGAAGAAGAGTTCCCCCGACTGAAACGGATGCTCGAGCTCAGCTTTGAGTCAGCCGAACGCAAAAATGAGCAGGTGCAGGCCGACTACAAGTATTACCACGCAACCGATCGCCCACTCATCGTGCAAATCGCCAATTTCCGATACAAGTCCGCTGAGGAAGAACTTGCTGCTGCCCAAGAAGAGCTGAATCAACTGCAGAAAATGTATGAGGCCGACGAGCTGACCGAGGAGACCGAAGAAATCGTCTTGCGTCGGCAACAGTTCGCTGTTGAAACGGCTGAACTCCTACTGGAGTTGAACAAAGAGAATCGTGACTACACGCTAAATGTCTCTCTGCCGCGTAGCGACGAATCTTACGAATCTGCCAAAGAAGCAGCCGAGCTATCGTACAAACAGGCTAAAACAGCCATGGAAGTCGGCCTGACTCGCAATAACTACAACATGGAGAAAAAGCGGCGCGCTCGGGCCGAGAGCGTCGAACGCCACGGCAAGTTTCTCAGCGACAAAGGGCTGATGGAAGTAAGAGCTCCTACCGACGGCGTCGTCTATTACGGCAAGTGCTTGAATGGCAAATGGTCACAAGTTGCCTCCTTGCAAGCCAAACTCAAACCCTTTGGATCAGCCGCGCCCAATTCAGTATTGATGACGATCGTCAAACCGGGGTCGTTGCACATCGAATCACGCGTCGGCGAAAAAGAGTTGCCTGACCTCAAAGCAGGTTTGAAAGCAACGATAATTCCAACAGCCGACAAAGAGCTGAAATTGGAGGGCAGAGTTGCTCGGGTCGGATCGATTCCTGGGGCTAGTAACAAATTCACAGTCGAGCTCGACGTTGACACCACTCAGTCTCCCGAATGGCTCGTGGCAGGCATGACCTGTGATGCCAAAGTAATCACTTACGAAAACAAAGAGGCCGTCGTCGTCCCCCGTGATTTGGTGCAGACTGACGAAGACGACGAGCAGATTAAATACGTCATGCTCGTCGATCTCGAAGAAGACGAGCCAGTACGTCGCAAGGTAAAGCTGGGCCGCAAACATGACAAAGTGGTAGAAATTCTCAATGGTCTCGTCGAAGGCGACCAGATTATTAAGGAAGAGAAGAAGGATGACTAAGTATGAACTCCCTCGCGACGATCTTATCAGCTGCTACATCAGCTGCCACATCAACTGGCACATCAACTGGCACATTTGCTGCCACGCTGACTGGCATTGTTATCGCCCTGCTGACTTTGGTTAGTTTCGAGGGCACTGCTCATGGTGAGGACGTCGCCGCAAGTTCGCCATTGGTCTACCCGCTGTCGGTACAGGGGCCAAAACCTGCTGCAATCACGCCCCCCACCGAGACGGAGATCGAGGCGGCGCTGGCACGTGGCGTCGATTTCTTGCTGGAAACACAGATGAAACAGGGTGCTTGGGGCAGTGCCCGGCGGACCAAACAGTTAAATGTCTATGCCCCAGTGCCCGGCTCGCATCACGCTTTTCGCACGGCGGTCACGTCGTTGGTATTGATGGCGCTGCTTGAATCGCGCGACCAATTCGACGGGCCTCGGCGTACCGAGATGGAATTGGCCGTCGACCAGGGCCAAGCCTGGCTTTTGGAACATGCTGACGATTTGCGCAGGGCCGAAGCCGAGGCACTCTACAACGTTTGGGGCCATTCCTACGCCATTCATGCGATCGTCCGCTTACACGAGCGGGCCGCCGAAAATCGTACCTTCGAGGCGCAGTTGATCAAGCTGCTGGAGTATCAAGTCGACCGTTTGCGGCGGTACCAGTCAATCAACGGCGGCTGGGGCTATTACGACATGGCTGCACACACCCAACGGCCCAGTAGCAGCTCGATTAGCTTTACCACGGCAACCGCCTTGATCGCCCTGCAAGAAGCCGAACAGCTCGGCGTGAAATTCCCGGAAAAACGCTTGCAACTAGCAATCGATTCGATCTTGAGGCAGCGGTTTCCCGACTTTGCCTATGCTTATGGCGAATACCTGAAGATGGCGCCACGCTACGGCATCAATCGCCCGGCTGGAAGCTTGGGACGCTCGCAAGCCTGCAACCTGGCTTTGCGTCTGTATGGCGACGAGCACATCACCGACGGTGTGCTACGAACCTGGCTCAATCGGCTGTATGCCCGTAATGGATGGCTGAGCATTGGCCGCAAGTACCCAATTCCGCACGAGTCTCACTTCGCCGTCGCAGGCTATTTTTATTACTACGGCCATTTTTATGCCGCGATGTGCATCGATCAGTTGCCTGCGGCCGATCGTCCTCATTTTCAGGACCATCTGGCGCATATCTTGCTGCCGCTGCAAGAGAAAGACGGCAGCTGGTGGGATTTCCCACTCTACAACTACCACCAGCAGTACGGCACCGCGATGGCAATCTGCTCGTTGGTCCGCTGCCAACCGACGGCGTCTGCTGCCGACAGCGAGTAGCGCTGGCTGAATACTGCCGAAGCGGCCATCGGCCGCAGGGTAGCCGCCGATCGCCCCCCCCGCGGTCGTCATAAATCGATCGAGACTTTACTCTACTTTCCCCTTCTCGTTCAGCCATTCCTTGGCTGCCGCTTCGGTTGTGACGGTTATGTCGTGTCCGTTTGGATGAAACCGCGAGGTACTCCCGCTGGCTCGCAAGAATCAACCAACGTGTAACCTAAGTTTCAGTAGAACGCGACAGTGAGTAATTGTCGCACAATGAAACGAGCGCTTTGACAACTTCCAGAACAGGAATAACAAAGCATCAGGCGTCCCCTCGCCTTGAGATTTCGGTCTCAACCTAGCTCCCGGCAACTCCCGTATTTTTTTGTTTTGCAAACCCGATTTTGCTCCGACCCAGCAAAGAGTTCGCCGATGGGATTCCTGAAGAATTTTTTCAATAACGTATTTCACGAAGAGGTCGTCGCTGAGGTCGCGAGCAGCTTTCAGCAGCTCGAAGAACAAGAGTTGGAAGCGCACCTGGGCATCAGCCGCTACGGCAGTTTTTCATTGACCGACGCGGTGCGTCCCTCGTATGACTTGGCCGTCGTGCCGTCAGCCGGATTTCGGCATGACACCTACCGCGACGAATCGTCAAAGCAAGATGTGCCGGTCGTAATGGCCGCCGTCTCACGCGAGCGATTGTTCGACACGTTCATGGAACTACTCGAACCGCTCGGCCCGGTCGTCGACGTTGTAATAGAAACCAGTCATGACTACACTTCCGCCGGACATCAGGATCTGTACCGCGAGCATATCGACATGCCGATCTTGCAGAGCATTTTGTGGGACTTCGAAGAGATGCTCGTCAACGACGGTTGCACCGGCCTGGCCGTGCTCAACCCGCAAACGCCACAAGAGGTGCAATTCGACGAGCACAAGCTGCTGATCGTCTACGGCAAGCAGCTCACACCTTACGAAAGCATCTTGATCGACGCAGGGCTCAACTGCCATGAAGACATGGGATTTGTCACCGAAGCCGAGCATGTGCACTCAACCAATGATGAATACATCCAGCGGTTTGAGGAGCTGAAAATGCGGCTCGGCATCGACATGGACGACATCGGAGAAGCTTGTTACTAAGCTTTTGAAAAACGCACTCACCGTCGGTCTAACCGCTTCGCTAAATAACGGAAAGTTATTTACCGGATGCCACTTAATTCCTGACTTTGCAGGTCTGCTGGCCGATTGCTCAAGGCGAGCCACCGCACCTGCTAGCATCGCATCGATTGACGGCGGGCGCGACCAATCGACCTGTGCCACCGCCGTAACTCGCCTCATCCCGCAAAAAAACGATTACGGCGGGGGCTCACTAACCGCGCCACGGTCAATCGGTCTGCTCACTTGCACTTGCCTTGTGCTGGCATTTTCGCGACTATCCGCGATCTTTGTTCTTTGCCTGAGGTGCGGATGGAAGCTAGTTGCCACTGCCGGTCGATACGCGCATTGTTTTTTGCTGCGCTGGCGATGGGGTGCCAACAGTGGCAAGCGCCGCCGGTAGCGATTCCGATGGGAAACTCTTACCCTGCTCAGATAGTTCCTAACTCGCCGATGCAACCCGCAACAATCGTTCAGCCGTCAGGTGGGCAGCCAATGCCTTTAACTGGCTCGGCGAATCCATTGTTTGTGCCTGTTGGCAACCAAGACATAGCCTGGGAGCAAATTGTCGACGTGGTGGACGATTACTTTCACATCGAGCGCGAGCACCGAGTGCAGACGGTTGGCAATGTGATAACTGAAGGGAGAATCGATACGTTGCCAAAAATAGGAGCAACTTGGCTGGAGCCGCATCAGCCCGATTCGGTGGGTTGGGATAATCGCTGGGAAAGTACCTTTCAAACGATTCGCCGCCGTGCCGTGCTAAGAGTGATTCCGCAACAGGGCGGTTATTTGGTTGATGCAGTGGTCAACAAAGAACTCGAAGACTTACCGCGCCCTGAGGATTCGACGGCCGGAGCGGCGACCTTTCGCAACGACAATTCGCTGCCGAGCCGCTTGAACGAATTGGTTAGTCGAACGCGGCTCTCGGAAAACTGGATTCCGCTAGGACGTGACCCGATGGTCGAGCAACAATTACTGGAGGAGATACGTGCAAGACTATCAGCCAGTCAATGACGGACCGCGAACTTAAGAGTTCGTCATTCGACACTCGTCATTTCACCTGAGCGTTGTCCGCCGGTATTCCGAGCTTTGGAATTGACAGCGGTGCTGGGCCCGACGCAGGCTGCTCGAATACAGGCAAGCGAATAGTAAAAGCAGTGCCTTTGCCGACACTACTATCGACGCGGATGCGGCCTTGGTGCGCGTCGACGATGTCCTTGCAAGTTGCCAGACCGACACCGGTCCCCCCTTTGCCACTTTCGTCCGGGCCATCTTTCGTACTGTAAAAACGCTCGAATATTTTTGGGAGTAGCTCGCGAGGGATACCGCTGCCCGAGTCGCGGACCGTGAGATCGACAGCGTGGGCCGACAGATCGTGGCTGATTCGCAAGATGAGCTCACCGCCACTGGGCATCGCCTGTCGGGCGTTGGTCATCAGGTTGAGCAGCACCTGTTGAATCTGATTGCCGATGGCACGGACCGGCGGCACTTCGGCAAAATCGCAGTGGACTGCGATTCGGTACTTTTGCATCTCTCGCTCTAAAAGCACAAGTGACTCTTGCAGAATTTGTCGCAGATCGGTCGGGGCAAATCCTTCGTTACGATTGCGAGCGAGGCCGAGTACACTATTGGTGATTTTTTCTGCCCGCTGAGCGGCAGACATGATTTTTTCGAGCGCTTTGTCGCGGGTGGCATCGTCCTTGTGCCTGAGGCCGAGCTTGGCGTAGTTGATGATCGTCATCAAAACATTGTTAAACTCGTGCGTCGTCGTACCGACGAGTTCACCCAGCGCGGCGAATTTCTGGGCATGGACAAGCCGTTGTTGAAGGGCTGCCAGTTGTTGTTCGAGGGTCATTTCGTTTGCTTGCATGATTACCTGATCCGCCTAGGGTGGTAGTTTGGTCCCCCAACAGGGCTAGGGGCTACAGTTCACGCAGTTTGCCAAAGGGGGCTACTTTGGCTGACTTGACTAACAAGAATGTTTTAACTTGTTTGGTCGTCGGCACTTAGTGCATTAGCTGGTATCGTCGAAGTCGGCTGGGCGACTCAAATCGATTCGGCTACAATCTGGCCGCTTTCGGGCAGAGGCGAGGGGTTGGGAACGAGCCAAGGGAAAAGAAAAACGCTTGGCGCCTGAACTCTCACCCATGCCCCCTATTTCCTAACTCCAAGCTCTCATCCCCTGGCCGTCACTTCTAGCCCCTGGCCCTCACATGCACACTGCCCAACTGCTATCACAGGCGCTCGATTTGTCGCGCCGAATCGGCTATCACATTCGCGAAGAAGCACTCGAAGGAGCTGGCGGCGGACATTGTCTCATTCGTGGGCAGAAGTGGCTGCTGCTCGATCTCACCCAGACGCGCCAGGAGCAGCTCAATGATGTGCTTGACGCCTTGCGATCCGAACCAACATTAGAACTGTCGGGTGTTCCCGAAATCTTGGTCAAGTCTCTGCGTCTCCCCAGAGCAGCATAAGCGGCTACCGTTTGCTCGCGTAGGGCCGATGTTCAAGGATGTAATCCGCCACGCTGCTGGGTAGTAAAGCTTGCCAGTCGCCGTCGGTCGCGATGAGCGCGCGAATTTGCGAACTGCTGATCGGCATCGGAGGCATTTCGACCTGCTGCTGGTGGATTTGATCGAGCCGCTCGGTGGAAACGAATCCGCGGAGTACCTCGTAGCTCGGCTCGACAGTTTCGCCGCGTCGAACGACCAGCGGCGTCGCCAGTCGGCAAATATCGGCAGGTCGATGCCAGGCTGGAAAGTCCGCCAACGCGTCCGCTCCCATCATAAAAAAGAGTTCAGCCGTGGCTTGCTCGGCACGGACCGCCTCCAAGGTGTCAATGCTGTAACTGACGCCGCCACGGTCAAGTTCGACCCTACTCACCTTGAACGTGGGATGGTCCGCGCACGCAAGTACCAACATCGCAAGCCGGTCGACATTGCTGGCCTCTGGACCCTCAGGCTTGAGCGGCTGGTGGGCCGTAGGAACGAACCAAATCTCGTCCAACTCCACTTGGGCGCAGCAACATTCGGCCAGCCGAAGGTGCGCCAGGTGAACCGGATCAAAACTACCGCCGAAGATGCCAAGACGCATGAGGATGGGAGGGGGATAGGAGCTTGGGCAAGGGTCAGTGGGCAGGGGGCAGGGGGCGAAAGGGGGTGTGGGCAGCGAACTCCGTCGCATGTAGGATACCATCTATTCGTCTATGTATTCTAGCTCCTTGCCTACCACCTACCACCTACCACCTACCACCTACTACCTACTCTTTGCTCCTTGCCCCTTGTCCTCTCGCCAGCAAAACTTGTTCGAGACAGCGCCGCCGGAGTGGGAGGTCGATGCGCGCGAGCAA